>Ga0207675_100006304_pt1 | contig 11255 bp, 10 predicted proteins | sample KBSSwiS42_FD_184305 | JGI IMG/M metagenome (GOLD analysis project Ga0207675, IMG submission 184305) | Switchgrass rhizosphere microbial communities from Kellogg Biological Station, Michigan, USA - KBS Switchgrass S4-2 (SPAdes) (version 2) | ecosystem: Host-associated > Plants > Roots >...
CGGCTGTACTACGCGAACATCGCCACCAACTTCCCGGGCAAGCCCGGCTTCGCCGGCGATGCAGCGATCGCGGTCTCCCGCACCGATGACCTGGCTGGCGCCATCGCTGGTGACAATGACGCATGGATGGACCCGGTGATCGTGACCAAGCAGAACCAGGCCCTCTTCAGCGACAAGGAACAGATCTGGGCCGACAATGCCGAGAGCAGCCCGCACTTCGGCAACGCGTACGTCTGCAACGTCGGGTTCCGCGGGACCGCCGGATCCGAACCGGTCCTCTTCGCCCGTTCCACCGACGGCGGCAACACCTGGACCAAGCGCCAGCTCTCCGCCGCGACCAACAACAACCAGACCGGAGGACGGCAGGGCTGCGCCATCCGGACCGACAGCCAGGGCGTGGTCTACGTGGTGTGGATCGGCACCGACATCCGCACGCGCCAAGGGGTCTTCTTCCAGGCCCGGTCCTTCAACGGTGGCCGGACCTTCGAGCGACCCCGGGCCGTGGTCTCGGGGCTGGGCGGAATCGGGCAGTTCGACCCCGCGCAGGGCCGGTTCACCATCGACGGCATCGCCGGCGCGCGGACCGACACCTTCCCGTCGTTCGACATCGCCAACGGTGCGCCGACCGGCGAGGACGCTACCGGGGCTGTGCGACGCGCTGGTGCCGCAGCAGGGTCCCAACTATGCCCTCGGCAAACGCCTGCACCGCTGGCGCGCTGTCGTCGAGGCCGCCGAGGGGCGACCGGTTTCGATGAACATCGCGCCGCCCACCCGCACCCGGTCGGTGGTTAAGAACCGCGCGCTCGCCGCCGCGTTCGGCGGCGCGCACCGGTTCGGGATCGAGGTGTTCGAGCCGGCGACCACGCGGGTGCTGATGGCCACGCTGCTGGTTCACGACCTGTACGTCGGGCTTCCCGACGTCGGGCATCCGTGGCAGGCCGAGGCGCACCAAGCATGTCACGGCGGGCTCTGGCGAGCGGCCTTCGCGCCCCGTTCCGCGCTCGGGCTGGCTGCCCTGTTGGGCTACGGAGCGAGCCGGCCATGACCTCGCCGGGTGTCCCGGCCCTGCAACGTGCGTGACGTCCCGCGCGCAGCGCTGAGTTCGGTGCTGGCCACCGGCTCCAGTCGTGGTTCTCGTCGTTGTCCTGGGCGCGGCCGTCGGAGGCGGGACGGCACTTCTCATGCGCAGCGGCGCGAGGACCCCTTCGCCCAGGCCGCCCGACGCAGCAACCGCCCCATCGACCGGCCCCGCGAGCCCACCCGCCGACGCAGACCCGTCGCCGACCTTGACGCCCTCGGCGACCAGCCTCTCCCCGTCGCCTCACGTTCGCCGATTTGTACCGGCAGACCTCGAACGGGGTCCTCCGGGTCGAGCCCACGGCCTGCGACGGACGGGGCGTCGGGAGCGGGTTCCTGATCGCCCCCAACATGGTCGCCACCGTCGCTCACGTCATAGAAGGCGGCGTCAGCATCGTCGACACCAGCGGCACGGTAGTCGGTCTCGTCGACGATGAAGAGTAGAGCCTCTACGGCGAAGAGCCGCCCTCGTCAACGATCCGCTGCCGTCGCGAGCACTGCGCCGGCGCCCAGGTCGGGCGGAGCGCGGAGCGACCTGGAGCAGGCGCAGCCTCCTAGGGTTGCCGCATGACGCGTCCATGCAAGATCGGTGTCCAACTGCCCGAGGTCGAGAGGTTCGTGTCGTGGCCGGAGTATCTCGAGCTGGCGCAACGATCGGAGGAGGCCGGTTACGACTCAATATGGGTGGGTGACCACCTGGTCTACGACCTGCCGGACGGGTCGACGCGGGGCCCCTACGAGGCCTGGACGACGCTCGCTGCCATCGCGGCGGTGACCGAACAAGTGGAGATCGGGCCGCTGGTGGCCTCGACGGCCTTCCATGCTCCGGCGATGCTGGCCAAGCAGGCCGCGACGGTCGACGCGATCTCCCAAGGCCGGCTCATCGTGGCACTCGGGGCAGGCTGGAACCGGCGCGAGTTCGACGCGTTCGGCTTTCCCTACGACCGTCGCGTCTCGCGCTTCGAGGAGGCGCTGGCGATCATTGCCCCGCTGCTGCGGGAAGGGCGAACGACGTTCCATGGCGAGTTCTTCGACGTCGACGACTGCGTGCTGGACCCGCGCCCGGTCCGGGAGGGGGGACCGCCGATCATGCTCGGCTCGCACAGCCCGCGGATGCTCAGTGTCGGGCTCCCAGTCGTGAACTCCTGGAACGTCTGGTGGAGCCGCTACGACAACTCGATCGAGCGATTCGCGGAGATCAAGGCCGAGGTCGACGCGGTTATTCCGGATCGGCGTCACGTGGAGGCAACGGCTGCAGTCCTGGTCACCCTCCCGGGAGGCGCGGGCCGGCTGATGGGCGATACGTACGACGCCAAGGTCGCGACGATCACCCCCGATGACCTCGTCCAGCACGTTCGAGGGCTGGCCGACGCCGGCGCGAGACACCTGCAGCTCGTGCTGGACCCGATCACAGCTGAGTCGATCGACACGATTGGTGCCGTGCTGGCCGATCTCGAGTCCTGAGTGATTGCCCGGGACGCCTGGCCCCTCGTCGATCCGAAGGTCCCGCGGGACGGATCAGCCCCTCTCTGACGGCGGCACAGCCTTCGCCGCGATAACTTCTCATCCTGTTGACCGCGCGGATCGCGGCCGTGAGAGCGTCATTTGTCGCGGTCGTGGTCGGATGCCGTATGGGCGCTCGTCGACCAAGAAGCAGGCGTCGCCGCGTCCAACCCCGAAGCAACGGTCGCGCACTGGCGGAGGCCTCAATCAGCAAGACTCAGCGCTGCTGCCAGCCCCTCGGGGTCGGCGACAGCGAGGGTCGCGCCCGGATGTCGAATGACACCGGTGGTGTCGATGGCTGTCACGGGCTGGGCGAACTCCAGGCACAGTGCCCGGTCGCCGTTGCTGGTCATCGTGACGCCGCGGTCGCTCAGCGACAGATGTGGGGGACCGGCGGTCTTGACGAAGCTGAAGTCGCCGGTGATGTGCGCAGCAACGACATTCGCACGGGGGGTCAGCAGCTTCCACGGTCCGTACCGGACGTAGAGCCAGCGGGGGCCGAGCTCCACCGACGTCGTGGCCGGGGTGATGCCGAACGGGCGGGCGGCCGCGGCGTAGGCAGGGGAGAAGGCGAAGTCGAACTTGCGGACCACCTCGGTAGGCGGACCCTGCTCAATCATCGGTTTGTCCACGCTCGGCGCATCCACCTCAGGCGCGGGCGAAGACGTGGCGACCAGTCGGCGCAGTGCTGCGCGTGCCAAGGGCCGGTAGGCCTGTGCCGGGACCGCTGACGGACCGTGCACCTGCATGAGCGCACGGCTGCCGCCCTCCGCGGTCGGCAGCACATAGTGGTGCATCCGTACCCGCGCACGCCCGATCGCGACCTCCCACGACCAGACCCGCAGGCCGGCATCGACCTCGATGACCTCGTAGTCGACGGCGAGCGGACCCGGTCCGAGCACGCGGCCGGTGCCTCCCAGCCGCAGCCCGGAGTCGGCGGATCTCACGGCTCGGATCTGCGGCGCCCATGACGGCCACTGCGACGGGCTGGTGAACCGCCGCCAGACAGCGTCGGGACGGGCGATCCCACTCGCCTCAACCAACATGGTCCCAACCCTGACAGACCCCACCAACCAGTACGCCGAGCGGATCCCGGCTCCTTGTACTGCGCGTCCGCCAAGCGGTGGATGAGGCGGTCCATCACAGCATTGGCGCGCCGTGCGAATCAGGACCTCGGCGTCCCTCGCTCCGACGTCAGCCGGTGGCAGCCGCGGTGCGACGGAGTCGGGAGCTGCACGTCGAGGACCGATCGGTTGCCCGCGCCGACGACTGCACGGGGCCACCCACCCCTCGGAACGCGAGGGGTACAAGGAAGCTCAGCCGACAACGTCGTGGTCGCCTGGATCGAGGTCGGCGAAGGTGCTTCTCGGCGCCGCGTGTGAGGGCGGGTATGGCCGTTAGCGCCCCCCGAGCCTTGCGTGGTCGTGCCTGAGAGGAGCAGGTGCTTCGGCTGTCGCATCGGCACACCGGGACTCGGCGTCCGTGTTGTGGGGCTCGGCGTCCGGTCGATGCAGGAGGGCTACGACGCTGACGGCCGTCACGGCCACGACGGCTGCTGCGCACCCGAAGGCGAGTTGCATGCCGTCGACGAACGCCTGCTGCGCCTGACTCTCGACCACGTGACCCAGCCGCGAGGCCATCGCGAGCGACGAGCGGGCCTGTTCTGCTACCGGCTCAGGTAAACCCGCCGGGTCGAGGTGGCTGCGGTAGGTGGACTGCAGCACGCTTCCCAGCACGGCGATCCCGAGCGCTCCACCCAGCTCTCGAGCAAGGTCGTTCACCGCCGATCCGACACCTTGCTTGGCGACTGGCAGTGCATCGGTGATGGCGGCCGTCGCGGGCGTCATCGCCAGTCCCATGCCGGCGCCCAGCGGAACCAGTCCGGTCAACAGCAGCCAGTACGAGCTCCCGCCGTCGAGGCGAGACAGGACGAGCAGACCGGCGGCAACCAAGGCCAGGCCGAGGACACTGACGCGCATCACCCCCAGGTGTCCCGCGAGCCGGGGTGCGATCACGCGCGCGCTGGGCATCAGCGCGAGGGCCATCGGGATCAGGCTCACGGCTGCCACGAGAGGGCTGTCGCCACGCACGAGCTGGAGGTACTGGAGAACCAGAAAGACAAAACCGAAGAACGCGAAGAACGCGAAGCTGATCGACAAGGTGGCGGCCGTCAGGGCCGGGTTGCGGAACAGCCGCGGGTCGATGAGCGGGTTCTCTCGAGTGAGCTCCCAGCGGACGAATCCAACGAGGATCAGAAGTCCGATCCCGATGCCGCCGAGGGTGTGTGCGCTGACCCAGCCGTGGCTCGGCGCCTCGATGACCGAGTAGACCAGGACGCCGAGGCCGGCGACAGTCATCAGCGCACCGACGAGGTCGAGGCGCGGAGCCCGGGGGTCGGCAGACTCCGGGATGACCCGCAGGGTGCCGATGATCGCGATCACGGCCAGCACCGCGTTCAGGGCGAACACCGACCGCCACGACCACACCTCGAGCACGACACCGGAGGCCAGCAGGCCGACGATCGCGCTCGCACCAGCGACGCCGGCCCAGGCGCCGACCGCTCTGGTCTTCTGCTCGGGTGGGAAGGTGCTGGTGATGGTCGACAGTGTCGCCGGCATGACGAGTGCGGCACCCACGCCGAGGACTCCGCGCATGGCGATCAACCAGGTGGGATCGCTGATCGTCGTGGCAGCGATCGACCCCGCGCCGAAGATCACGAGGCCAGCGAGCAAAGCACGGCGACGACCATGGCGGTCGCCGATCGCGCCCCCGAGGAGCAGCAAGGCGGCGAACACGAGCGCGTAGGCGTCGATGATCCAGGACAGCTGGGTCTGGGTGGCGTGGGTGTCGCGGGCGATCGAGGGGATTGCGACGTTCAGTGAAGCCATCGCCGAGACGACGGTGGCGAGCGCGAGCATGATGACAGGCAGCGTCGCCCGGGGCGCGAGCCGCTGTTCATCTGCGTGGGTGACGGTTGGCATGACAACCTCCGGTTCGAAAAAATTCATTGCCGTTGAATTAGAAGATCGCAGCAACAACCGTTAGATTTCAACCGTGATGAATAAACCCCGCGCCACGACCCGTGGTAGGCGACCGGGTCGGCCCGAGACCCGCATCGCGGTGCTGGAGGTGGCGCGCCGACGGTTTCTGAGCGACGGCTACCAGGCGGTGACCATGCGTTCCATCGCGGCCGAGGCTGGGGTCGATGCTGCGCTGATCAGCTACTACTTCGGCTCAAAGAAAGGCCTCTTCGGGGCGGCGATGGCCTTGTCCTCCAACCCACCGGAGGTCCTGCTCGGAGCGCTCGCCGGGGATCCGGAACACCTGCCGGAACGCGTGTTGCTGGCGCTACTGCACGCCTGGGACGACCCCGAAGGCGGCGATGCGCTGCGCGTCATGGTCAACGCGGCCATCCAGGAACCCGACCTGGCACGACTGCTGCGAGAGGTCCTCGAGCACGAGATCGTCGACCGCATCGCCGAGTACCTACCGGGTCGTTCCGCGCGGCTCCGCGCGGCCGCGTTCGTCACGCAGCTGGCCGGCCTCATCTTCGCGCGGTACGTGCTCGCGGTGGAACCGGTCGCAACGATGAAGGTTGATGAATTAGTTCGCCACCTCGCCCCGGGCCTTCGTGCCTCGTTGCACGGTCCACACCCGGCGGGAGCCCCGCGCACCGATCCGCGCCGGAACTGACGACCGGATAGTCCCGCCCGGCTGGGACGAGGCCTGCGGGGCCACGCTCGGACGTGGTTGAGCACGTGAGACGTCCGGCCCGTCGGTCAGCGTCAGCGCCAGCCCAGCTCCGGCGCGACGTACCTGATGATGCTGTCCAGCAGGTGCGCGTTGTAGTCGACGCCGAGCTGGTTCGGGATCGTCAGCAGCAGTGTGTCCGCAGCGGCGATCGCCTCGTCCCCGGCGAGATCCTTGACGAGCTGGTCGACCTCCCCGGCGTACGTCTTGCCGAATCGGGCTGCGCCGCCATCGATGAACCCGACCTGGTCCGTACTCCGCGACTCCGCGCCGAAGTACGCGCGGTCGGTGCTGTTGACGATCGGGAAGATGCTGCGGCTGACCGATACCCGCGACTCGCGCTCGTGGCCGGCTTCCTTCCATGCGTCCCGGAACATCTGGATTTGCTCGGCCTGAAGCTGGTGGAACGGCACGCCGGTGTCCTCGGTGAGCAGCGTCGAGCTCATCAGGTTCATGCCCTGCTGTCCCGTCCAGACGGCGGTCTTGCGGGTGCCGGCGCCCCACCAGATCCGGTCCCGTAGGCCCGGCGACTGCGGCTCGATACCCAGCAAGCCGGGCGGGTTGGGGAACATCGGCCGCGGGTTCGGCTCGGCGAACCGATGCCCGTCGATCACCTCGAGGAACACCCGGGCGTGCTCGCGCGCCATGTCGGCGTGGTCGTTGCCCTCACCCGGGTCGTAGCCGAAGTACTTGTAACCTTCGATCACCTGCTCCGGTGACCCCCGGCTGATGCCGAGCTGCAGCCTCCCACCGGCAATCAGGTCAGCGGCGCCGGCGTCCTCGGCCATGTAGAGCGGGTTCTCGTAGCGCATGTCGATCACTCCGGTGCCGAGCTCGATACGACTCGTCCTCGCGCCCGCCGCCGCGAGAAGCGGGAACGGCGAGGCGAGCTGCCGAGCGAAGTGGTGCACGCGGAAATAGGCGCCGTCCGCGCCGACCTCCTCGGCCGCGACCGCTAGGTCGATGGACTGCAGCAGCACGTCGGAGGCCGTCCGCGCCTGCGAGTGCGGTGAGGGGTTCCAGTGGCCGAAGGACAGGAAGCCGATCTTCTTCATGTTTTGACAACCGGCGACTCCGACACCTTCTTCCCACAGCTCACTAGACGCGAGGCTCGCACCGCAGCGAGCGCAGGCCCCTCGAGCCGTGCTAGCCGGTTGGCGGTGAAATGACGCACCTCTCGCGAGCCGGTAGCGGTTGTTCACCTCTCGTCGCGCCTGCTCGGCCGCTGCTGGACGCGGCGTCACTGTTGATCCGGCTACCGGAACCCGTGCTGCCTTTTCGCTTTGGGGTGGGCGGTAGGCCTCGTGGGGACCTTCGCCCGTTCGCCCAACCGCGACCGCGGAACCCGACCATCACGATGGGTATCCGCGGAGCCGTGGCCAGGAACAGGAACGGGGCTGTCGTCTGGCGCGTAAGAGTGGAGCACCCCATGTTCACCGCAGCCCGGCCGTCTCCTGTGCCCGGCGTAGTCGCGTTGCTGCTGTCGACGGGGCTGGTCCTCGCGCTCGACTGGCGGCGAAGCTGATCCGGGGCTGACGGTCGGCTTTGGCAGTGCGGGGAAGCCGCGGAACGGGATCTAGGTGATCGGCTCGCGGTGCACCCAGTCGATGAGCTCGTCGGAGGCGAGAGTCCGCACACGGGCTGCGTACCGTGCGAGGTCGGCGTTGTCGAGGAGATCGCGCCACTGGCCACTTGTGCCGCGGTTGAAGAATGCGGCGGGGTCGATCCACAGCCGACCACCGCCGGGGACGGTCGTGTCGGCCCTGCTGCGCATCGAGTCGAACGTCGCCGCTTGGACCAGGCGGGGCCATCGGTGCTCGTTGACATGGATGCCGAAGCGGGCGGCCAGCTGCCGCATCTGGCCCGGCAGGTCGTCCTTCAGGTCGTGGTAGTGCAGGTGGACGACGTCGAGCTCGTCGGCGGCGTCGCGGAAGGTCTGTAGGTGCTCGACGGTTCGCCGCAGCGAGGACCCGATCTGCGTCGACGGCGTGTCGTCGTCGACCCATTGCCAGAAGCGGTTCCGCTCGCCGTCGGGCCGAGGCGGCTGTCGTCGCAACGGTCCAAGCTCGATTCCGTCGATCGCTGCCGCCCGCTCGCGGGCTTCGAGGAACGCGCCGATGTCCATGTTGTCGATGTGGTGGTCGATCGACAACGCGACGTCGCGGGGGTCACGCCCGACACAGATGTAGGTGACGGTCGGATCGTTGGGTATCCCGTCGAGCGGCGTGTGGGTCTTGATGAACCGGCGGTGCGACTGGGCTTGCAGGTCCGCGAACACCTCCGTGCGGGCCCGGGTCACCATGTCGATCCACGGCGAAAGCGTGTCCAATGGGAGCGTGAGCTCTGGTTCCTGCAGGATGAGCAGCGCGCAGATCATCTGCGTCCACGTCGTCCCGCACTTCGGTGGCGCAGCGATGATGATGTCGCCGGGGCGAAGTTCGAAGCCGTCCCAGCGGTTGCTGTCGTAGAGAGTCCCCTGGTAGCGGCGCACGGCCGCCATCCTCGCAGCGGTCCGATCCGGTGAGACCCCGAGCTCCACCGTGCACGACATCCCGGCGAGGGTCGCCCGGTCGTGACCGGCCGCTGCACACCAACCCTCACGGGGACTGCACTACACAGCCGTGGCCGCGCAGCTCTCTCAGCGAGCAGGCCCGCCAGGAACCGCCTAAGCCGACCGAGCTCGTGACGTGGGCACACGAGGACGCTGTTTTGAGCGTGCCCGCGTCGCGCGCGGCGACTCGAGATTCATGTCGGGTCGATGTTGGTGTTGAAGCGGAAGCGGTTGTCGGGGTCCCACCGGCGCTTGAGCGCCAAGAGCCGCTCGTAGTTGGTGCCGAATGCCTCGTGCACGCGGCCCTCGCCACGGTCAATCACGTTCGCGTACACGCGACCGCTGGCGAAGGGCCGAATCTCGTCGAGCGTGCGGCGTAGCCACGCCTCGTTCTCGTCGTCGCGGGCGGGATCGCCCCACTGGGCGGAGATCACCAGGTTCAGCTGCGGCGCGCGGTGAGGGAAGGCGGTCGCGTCCTCGGCCAGGCGGCCGGGGGCGTCGCCGTAGTACTCGAGCATCAGCGCGCTCAGCGGTGATGGCCGGGTCGCCGCCGCGCTACTCAGCACGTCGATCGCCTCCGACGGGAGCCGCTCCAGGAAGGTAGAGCGCCAGCGGTAGCGCATGCCGAACGGGAAGGCGGCATCCAGAATCGACTGCATCTGGACGTACGGCAGCGGGGCGAACAGATCGGCGATCGGGGCACCGAAGCTGCGCACCGGCGCGAGCACCGCTTCGGCCTGCTCGAGCGGTCCGCTATAGCAGCCCACCAAGGCGACCACCGGAGTGCCGTCGGGAGCGCTGAGCAGGGCGCAATAGAGGGTGAGCTCGTCGGGTGCGGTGGGGACGAAGTCGCGATAGAACGCCACCACCTCGGCGGCGCGCTCGAGCGGATGCAGCAGCATCCCGCCCATCACCTGCGGGCCGACCGGATGCAAGCGGTACTCCAGCGAGGTGACCACCCCAACATTGCTGCCGCCGCCACGCAGCGCCCAGAAGAGGTCAGGGTTGGTCTCATCGCTTGCGGTTCGCAGCTCGCCATCCGCAGTGATCACGTCGAGCGAAAGAAGGTTGTCGCAGGCCAACCCGTGCCTGCGGACCAGCCAACCCACGCCGCCACCCAGCGTGAGGCCCGCGATGCCGGTGGTCGACACCACACCGCCCGTAGTGGCCAGCCCGAACGCCTGCGTCTCGCAGTCGAACGCCGCCCACGTCACGCCCGGCTCGGCGCGCGCTGTGCCCCGGACCGGGTCAACGCGGACGGCGCGCATCGCCGACATGTCGAGCACGACGCCACCGTCGCAAAGCGCGTTGCCGGCGACGTTGTGCCCGCCGCCGCGCACCGCGATCGGGGCACCTGTCTCGCGGGCGAAGCGCACCCCGAGCAGCGCATCGCTAACCCCGGCGCAGCGAACAATCACGCCCGGTCGCTTGTCAACCATCCCATTCCATATGCGCCTAGCGGCGTCATAGCCGGGCGAGCCGGGCCGCAAGAGCTCGCCGCGCAATCCGGACTGCAGGGTGGCGAGTGCGTCCCCGGAGACACCTGCCGCAAGCAACGTCGCGGTCTCGTCGGATGTGGCCATCAGGCACCCACTTAACGAGTTTCATCCAATCGGCAAATCGCACCATCCCTGTGCGCGAGAAGTCAAGGCGCCCCACGAGCTCAGAGTGCCGGCCCTGGCGTGATGACGGCGCTCTGGGTCTGTCACATCGCTCACGGGCGGGCCCGCCGAGGACGGCCGGATCAGCGACCAGCCGGAGGACGAGCAGCTCGAACATCTCCGGGCTTATGCGCTCTGTCGGCGAGCGGGGCCGTTGGCGGCGCGGCGGGGCTCGTGCGAGGGCGTCGAGGTTTGCGGTCGGCTTCGGGCAGCGCGTGTAGGTATTGCTGGGTGGTTTGGATCTGGGCGTGGCCCATGCGTTCCATGACGGACTTGAGGTCGGAGCCTTCGGCGAGCAGCCAGGAGGCGTAGGCGTGGCGCGGGTCGTGCATCAGGACGCTGAAGTCGACGCCGCTGGCTTTGACGGCGGGGAGCGGGTCGCCGGTGAGCGGCAAGACCCGGGGAGCACGCGGCTCAGGCTCACGGCCGGAGCGAAGGTTCACTGCGCGACAAGCAGGTTGCCGACCACGAGCTCGAAGAGCACGCTGAGGCTGAGCAGATCATGAAGGACCTGGACGGTCTTGATCCAGAGGATCCGGAGTCCGACCGTCTCAGCAAGCTCATAGAGGAGGTCCGTCATCACATCGAGGAGGAAGAGACGGAGGCGAGAAGGTGCTGCGCGCGAAGGCAGTGGCTCCCACGCGGCCGCATTCTTCCGCACCCGACAAACCGCCCATGAACAAGCTTCTCGGTCCCGGCACGTCCTTGGTTGA
>Ga0207675_100006308_pt1 | contig 11253 bp, 4 predicted proteins | sample KBSSwiS42_FD_184305 | JGI IMG/M metagenome (GOLD analysis project Ga0207675, IMG submission 184305) | Switchgrass rhizosphere microbial communities from Kellogg Biological Station, Michigan, USA - KBS Switchgrass S4-2 (SPAdes) (version 2) | ecosystem: Host-associated > Plants > Roots >...
CGGGCTCCACGGCGATCCAGCAGGGCGCTCGTCTCGAAGTCGTATTCGCGAGGGACCGCAGGCGGCGGGCCGCGTCCACGGGACCATCGGCCGGAGGGAGGAGGCTCAACGCGCTTCCGGGGGTCAGCGGCGAGCTTCCCGCTTCGAAGAGGCGCGGCGCCCGGCCTCTCAGGATCGCCCGGGATTTCTCGGCGAGGGCCCGCGCACGAGGGCTGCGCAGGGCTTCGGACGCGAAGCCCAGGCAGCGCTCGCGCGCCGTCGCCGCCTGCGCCGCGGCGAGCTCCGGAAAGGCGCGGAGGACTGACGCGACCCAGTGCTCGGGTCGTTTCCACGTCGCTTCGGAAGCCTCGAGGGCCGCGGCGAGGTTTCGGGCGCTTTCCGGAGAAAGCCGGCCGCTCTCTCCCGCGAACAGGCGACGGAGCACGGCACGGAGCGCCTCGGGCGATGGCGCGTCCGCGCCGGCCGGTGCGCGGACGGACGCCGGCGTGCGCGTCAGCCAGAATCGGGCCGCGCCGCCATCACCGTCCCAGGCGGCGTGCTCGAAGTCCTCGAGCGACAGCGGGAATCCGCGCGCGCCGAAGAAGGCCGCGGACGCCGCGGCCTGCAGGAGCAGTGCCGCTCGCATGGGCCTTGGAATTCGAGCGGCCGAAAGCGGGCGACCGCCGCCCGGCAGCGGCGCGCGCCGCACGACAAGCTCGTCTCCGACGGGATCCTCGCAAAATGCGAAGTCCTCTACGGGAAGGAGCGTCTCGTGCTCGAGGGCCGCGAATTCGAGCCATCTCTCGCGGCAGAGAGCGATGCGGAATCTCTCGGGGGCGTCGTCGGCACGCGGCGTCGGCACGAAATCATGTCGCCTTCTGCTTTCTTATTGTCGCGACCGTGTCTCGTTCGACGCTCAACGCTCAACGCTCAACGCTCAACGCTTAACGGATGCAGAGCCGTTCGAGGTCCCGAAAGAATGACGGGTACGACTTCGACACGCACGCGGGATTCTCGACGAGGAGCGAAGGGAGTTTCAGGGCGAGGATCGCGGCCGCCATGGCCATGCGGTGATCCCGATGCGTCGGCAGCCGGAGCGGCCCCGGCCTCGGGGAGACCGGCCCGGCGACGACCAGGGAGTCGCCCTCCGCCACGGTGTGCGCTCCCGCCGACGTCAGGATCTCCGCCAGCGCGCCGACGCGGTCGCTCTCTTTGAACCGCAGGTGGCCGACGCCGTCGAAGCGGCTCCGGCCTTCGGCGAGCGCCGCCACGGCGGCGAGCGCAGGCACGGCGTCCGGAAAGTCGGTCGCGCGGACGGAGACCGGCCTCGGGGCCCGTCCCGGAGCCGACGCTTCGATGCCCTCCATCGATCCGGAGAGGGCGAGGCCCATCGATTCGAGCACCGGCAGGGCGCGTGCATCCGCGTCGGCCGACGGCCACCGCAGACCGGTGAGCCGTACCCGGCCGCCGACGGCGGTGACCGCCGCGAGCAGCGGGACGGCGGACGAGTAGTCTCCCGGCACGTCGTATCTCGATGCGGGTGCGGACCCGCGGCGGATACGAATCGCGCCGTCGTCCTCGGTCACATCGTGCCCCAGGTCGCGCAGCGTCTGGACCGTCATGCCCACGTACGGCGCCGAAGCCACGGCGCCGGAGGCCCGCACGGTGAGGCCGCCCTCGACCGCGAGCGCCGCGAGCAGGAGCGCCGAGAAGAACTGGCTCGACTGTGAGGCGTCGACGGTGATCGTTCCGGAGGCGAGCGATCCGCCTTCGATCGAGAGCGGGAGACATCCTTCCTGGCCGGCGTACTCCAACCGCGCTCCGGCGCTGCGGAGCGCTTCGACGAGCTCGCCGATCGGACGCTCGCGCAGCCGGGCGGATCCGGTGAGAGCGAAGCGCCCCGGGACGGCGGCGGCGGCGGCGGCGAGGAAGCGGGCCGCGGTCCCGGAATCGCCCGCGTCGAGAGCCGCCGTTGCTCCGGTCGGGCCGGAAAGCGGACCGCGGACCGCCAGGCCTCCGCGGACCTCCGTGATCGTCGCTCCCATCGCCGCGAGGCAGCGCCGCAGCGCCGCCGTGTCGTCGCTGTCGAGAGGGCCCGCGATCTCGAGAGCCTCCGAGCTCAACGCCCCGGCCACGAGGGCGCGATTCGTGGCGCTTTTCGACGGGGGGACGCGCAGCTCCCCCGCCATCTCCCGCGCCGGCGGAATCGCGAGGTAGTCCGTCATGCCGCGGCGAATGCCCGAGCTAGAGAGAGACGAGCGACGTGGATCCGTCGTCCGCGATCTCCATCCAGCGCCGCTCTTCGACGAAGGCCGGGAGGATCTCGACGCGGCCGCCGTCGACGCGCTCGCTCCAGGACTTGTGGAAGTGGCCGAGAAGCAGGACGTCGATCCCCGAGCGGAACCGGCGCGCCGCGAAGTCGCGAATCATCTCCACCGGAAGCCGCGACTTGTGCTTGAAGTTGGAGCGATACAGGCGCGCCTCCACCTTCCAGACCAGACGGTTGCCGGCGTCTTTCGGGACGACGCCGATGGCGGCGCGCGAAAGCGGGTTCTTCGAGAGGAAGCGCCAGAAGCGGTACGGGATGTCCTTTTCGTTCAGCAGGTCGCCATGCGTCGCGAGAAAGCGGACGCCGCCGGCCTCGAAGACCTCTTCTTCGCAGACTTGGCCGAAGTCCTTCTCGACGTAGCTCCCGCGCAGGAAGAAGTCGCGATTGCCCTCGACGTAGGTCACGGGCACGCCGCCGGCCGCCAGCCGCCGGACCGTCTCGAGGAAGCGGGCGATCGCCGGAGTTTCGAATTTCGGGTGGGCGATGAAGAAATGGAATATGTCGCCGAGCAGCGTGATGCGGCTCACTCCCCGCCGTCGAGCGGCCTCGAGGGCCTCGAGAAACGGCCCTTCGTCGCCCGGGCGGCGCCCGACGTGACAATCCGCGAACACGGCGCGCATCGTCCCTAAAGATACCGCGGTGCGAAATGACGCCCCGCGACCGCCGCGGAATGCCTTAAGCTCGTTGGTTCCCAAATCTCGAGGCGGACGAAGAACCTTGAACACCCGGCTCATCGCGGCGGCTCTCCTTTGGACGGCAGTGCTCCCCGCGCGCGCGGTCTCGCGGGTCGTCGAGCCTGCGATCGCTCCGCGCGCCGACGCTTCCGTTCTCGCCGCGCTCCGCCGGGGCGACGCGACGCTCGACGTTCTCGTCGGGGTTCGCGAGCCCGCGGTTCTGCGCGAGCGCCTTCCGCGGCGCGACGCGGAGAGCCGCCTCGAGGCCCAGCGGCGGATCGTCGCCGCGATGCGCCCCGGAACCGTGCGTCTGCGCCGCCAGTACGCCGGCTTCTCCGCCTTCGCGGCGCGCGCGACGAGGGCGTCCGTCCTCGCGCTCGCGAGCCGTTCCGACGTCGCCTGGGTCACGCTCGACGCGGTCCGTTACGCCTCGGATACGGAGCCTCAGGCCGCTCAGCGGCTCATCCGATCGAGCGAGGCCAACGCACGCGGATTCGACGGATCCGGTCAGACGATCGCCATTCTCGACACCGGGGCCGATTACAACGCTCCCGGCCTCGGCGGCGCGGCGTTTCCGAACGCGAAGGTGGTCGGCGGCGCCGACCTCGGCGACGACGACGCGGACCCCATGGACTGCGAGGGCCACGGCACGTCCGTGGCGTCGGTCGCGGCCGGCCCCGCCGGAGTCGCGCCCGCGGCCCGGATCGTCGCGCTGAAGATCTCCCCCACCACGAACTGCGGAACGGCCCAGGACTCCGACATCCTGGCCGCAATGGACTGGGTGCTCGCCCATCGCGAGGAGTTCGACATCGGTACCGTCAATCTCTCCTTCGGCTCGACGCCCTTCGACGGACTGGACCACGGCTACTGCGATGCGGACATTCCGCAGTACGCGGCGGCGGTCGAGGCCCTGAACGCCGCCGGCGTCGTGCTGACGGCGGCGGCCGGCAATGAAGGCGTCACGAACGCCATCTCGGCGCCGGCCTGCCTCTCCGGGGCGCTGGGGGTCGGCGCGGTCTATCCCGATGTGTTCACGTCGGTCTCCTGGGCCGACGGGGGAAACGTGTTCTGCGGGGATCACTCGGTCGGGCCCGATTCGATCGTGTGCTTCTCCAACTCGGCTTCGAGCCTCGCCCTCCTCGCCCCCGGCGCCTTCTGGAACGTCGAGACGCTCGGCGGCGCCGCCGAAGAGTTCCACGGAACATCGGCCGCGGCGCCTGCCGTCGCCGGCGCCGCGGCGCTCCTGCGTCAGGCGCGGCCGGGCCTGTCTCCTTCGGCGGTCGCGAGTCTCCTGCGTGCGACGGGCCGGCCCGTCTCCGACGATCGCAATGGCGTTCTCGCGCCGCGCGTCGACGTGCTCGCGGCGATCGACCTTTCCGACGAGGCCTTCGGCGCGTTCGACGGGACGCCTGTGGCTTTGCCCGACGGCACGTCCGCGCCCGTGACGGCCACGGCCACCATCTCGGGCTTCTCCGGCAACCTCGCGAGCGTCGCGGCGGTGGTCGAGATCGAGCACGACGACCCCCGGCAGATCGTGGCGACGCTCGTCGGCCCGGACGGCACCCGCGTGCGCCTCCACGATCGGACCGGATCTCCCGGCCGGCCCATCAACGCCATCTACGGACGCACGCTCGAGGCCGCCCAGTCGCTCAAGGACTTCGAGGGAAAGCTCGCGAACGGGACCTGGACGCTCGAGGTGACCGACGAGGTCCCCGGTGTGCAGGGCCGCATCCGCAAGTTCGCCGTCCGGCTGACGGCGGGTCAGCCCGCCGTGGCGATCCCGAAAAACCCCGCGGCTCGAGTCCTTCCCGTCGTCGGGCGGGTGCAGGGAACGAAGTTCTTTCTGTCCGACGCACGGGTGTTCAACCCGGGCGACGCACCCAACACCCTGTCGCTCTTCTACGTTCCGCAGGGCGCGAGCGGCGCGCAGGCGGTCCGGGCCACGCGCACGGTCGCACCCGGGGAGATCCTCGCCCTCGACGACGTGATCGGCTCCGAGTTCGGATACGACCAGTCGATCGGCCAGATCACGGTGACCGGCTCCGACCCGGGCTTCCTCGCGACGAGCCGCGCGTATACCCGCGGCGGCAACGGCACGTTCGGCATTTTCGTTCCCTCTTTCGACACCTCCCAGGCGATCGGGCCCGGCGAGACCGCGACGGCCAACGGCCTCTTCAAGGGCCAGACTCGGCACACCAACGCCGGCTTCACGGAGGTCTCGGGCTCCGCCGCCACCGTCCGCATGGACCTCTACGGCTTTGACGGCATCCTCCTCGCCTCGGCCACGCGCGGGGCGCCGCCCAACGGCAGCGTCCTCGTGACCGACATCGTCACGGACCGCGGCCTCGGCGCCACGCCCAACTTCCGCATCGACTACACCGTCGTCAGCTCGGGCGGCCGCGTCGTGCCGTACGCGACCGTCGTCGACGACACCACCGGCGACGGGGTGTTCGCAGCAGCGGAGCGCGTGCCTCTCTCGTCCGAGGACATCGTGATCGCCCAGGCCTCGCATGCCACCGGCGCGAACTCGGACTTTTTCCGTACGGACCTGTACGTCACGAACGTCTCGGGCTCGCCGGCGACGTTCACGATGACGCTCCTGCCCCGCGTGGTCCACGGGACTCCGCCGGGCCCCGCGACCGTCACTCTCGCCGCAGGCCAGACTCTCGAAGCGGCCGATGTCCTGCCGTGGTACTTCGGGGTCGGGGATCCGGCCGCGGCCGGCGTGCGGATCCACCCGGCGGGCCCGGCGCGCCTCCGCGTCTCCAGCCGGACGTACGTCGAGAAGTTCGGCGGAACGTTCGGGTTCTCGATACCCGGGGTCCCGGTCTCCCGCGCCATCGGGGCGGGAGAGGGCTTCGCCACGATCCTGCAGCTCGACCAGAGCTCCGCGGCCCATGGATTCCGCTCCAACGTCGGCTTCGCCGAGATCTCGGGCGAGAATGCGGTCGTGCTCATCGAAGTGCTGGGCAGCGAGGGATCGAATCCGATCCGCGCGCGATTCCCACGCCCCGTCGCCGGAGGGCAGTCGGTGCAGTTCCCCCTCAGCGACTTTTTGACGTCGGCCGGCGGGCGAAACCTGTACGTTCGCGTGAGCGTCGAGAGCGGCGCCGGCCGGATCCTCGCCTACGGCGTTTCGATCGACAACATCTCGGGAGACGCGATCTACATCCCCGCCGAAACCATAGAATAAGAGGGATGTCTCCGGATCCGACCCGGCCCTCGGGCGTCCTGAAGCCCTGGCAACGCCGCCTCTACGGGCTTCTCCTCATCCCCCTCGGACTGATCGCGGCGAACTCCATCTTCATCGCGGCGTTCACGCGCGACACGGCGTTCTTCTACGCGATGCTGCTCCTGCATCTCACGCTGGGCCTGCTCATCGCCGTTCCCTTCTTCGTCTTCGCCGTGACCCACGCCAAACGGATGATCCGGATGTGGAACAAGCGCGCGAAGTACGCGGGCCTCGCGATCTTCACGCTGGCGATCGTCTGCGTGTCGACCGGCGTCTTCATGATCTTCCGCGGCGCAACGCTCGCCAACCGCGCGATCTGGGTCGCCCACGTCGCGTCGGTACCGCTGGCCCTCGTGGCTTTCATCCTCCACCGCCGGGCCCACACGCACCGGCTGCAGTTCCGCCGGCTCTACGCCTGGGGCGGCGCGGTCGCCCTCTTCCTGGCGGCGATGGCGGTCCTCGCCCGGCTCGAGAGACCGCCCCGGCGCATCGTCAACGTCAACGGCGATACGGTCTTCTACCCCTCGTCCTCGGAGACGTTCGACCAGGGCCTGCTCGACGGGAAGAAGCTCGCGGCCAACGAGTACTGCAAGAGTTGCCACCCCGACTCGTTCCATCAGTGGGAACGGTCCGCGCACCGCTTTTCCTCGTTCAACAACCCGTTCTATCGAAAGAGCGTGGAGCTCATGGCGGATCAGGTCGGCCGCGAGAGGACGAAGTGGTGCTCGGGATGCCACGACCCGGTCGTCCTCTTCACGGGGCAGATGGGTGCGGCGACTCAGGCCGCGTTCTCCTACGACTCCTGGGAAGCGCAGCAGGGGCTGACCTGCATGTCCTGCCACTCGATCGCCGAGGTCAAGGACACGAGCGGCAATGGGGCCTACGTCATCGAGGAGTCGAAGCAGTATCCGTTCGCTTTCTCCGACAACGCGGCGCTCACCGCCGTCAACCGGCTGCTCATCCGCATGGAGCCCTCGCTCCACCGCAAGACGTTCATGAAACCCTTCATGCGGACGCCCGAGTTCTGCTCCACGTGCCACAAGGTCGCGCTGATTCCGGCCCTGAACGGTTACCGCTGGCTCCGCGGCCAGAATCATTACGACACCTGGTACGACTCGGGCGTCTCGGGGCGCGCGGTCCGGTCGTTCTACGATCCGCCCAAGGCCAAAGCCTGCCGCGACTGCCACCTGCCCGACTTCAAGTCCACCGAGTTCGGCAACAAGAACGGCTACCTCCACGATCACCTCTTTCCGGCCGCAAACACGGCCCTGCCCTTCATCCGCCAGGACGCCGCGACGCAGAAGCGGACCGAAGACTTCCTGAAGGACAAGGTGCTGACGGTGGACCTGTTCGCCGTGCGGCGCGAGAACGGCGAGCTCGTCGTGCTCGGCGAGACGCCGCCCGGACTCGCCGTCCGGCCCGGCGAGACCCTCGACGTCGAGGTCGTCGTGCGCACGCGTGGCATCGGGCATCCCTATACGAACGGCACCGCCGACTCGAATGAGACCTGGGTCTCGCTCGAGGCCGAGGCGGATGGACGCGGCTTCTTCGCGAGCGGCGTTCTCGACGAAACGGGACGTCTCGACGCGGGCGCCGACCGGCTATGGACGCTCGTGATCGACGAGAACGGCGGCCACATGGATCGCCGCCAGCCACAGGACATCCGCGTGCCGCTCTACAACAACGCGATCGGGCCGGGCGCCGCGCGCGTCGTGCACTACCGGATGACGGTCCCGAAGGACGCGAGGGGATCGGTGACCCTGTCTGCGGGGACGCACTACCGCAAATTCACGCGCGACTACACGACGTTCTCCCTCGGGGCGGCGCATCCGTCGTTGCCCGTGACGACGCTGGCCAGCGACGCCGTCACGCTCGCGGTCGGACGGCCTCCCGCGTCCGGTCTCACGACTTCGCTCCCGCGCGGCAACCCCGATCCCCTCTGGCTGCGCTGGAACGACTACGGCATCGGCCTCTTCCTGCAGGGCGACCTGAAAGGCGCGGCGGCCGCGTGGACCCGGGTCACGGAGCTCGCCCCCGACAAGCCGGACGGGCCGCTCAACCGCGCCCGCGCCGAGATCGCCGAGGGCCGGCTGCGGGACGCCAGGGAGTCGCTGGCCGAGGCCGAGCGACGGCGGCCGGGCTGGGGCAAGACGGCGTTCTTCCGCGCCGTCGTATCCAAAGACGAGGGACGCCTCGCGGACGCCGAAACGGATCTCCTCGCGGTGCTCGACAAGTTCCCGCTCGACCGCGTCGCCTGGAACAACCTCGGCCTCGTCTACTGGCTGGACGGGAAGTTTCCCGAAGCGATCGCGGCATACGGGAAGACCCTCGCGATCGATCCGGAGGACTTGAACGCGCATTACAACCTGATGCGCGTCTACCGGGCCACCGGCGACCGGAAGAACGCCGAGATCCACGACGCGGCCTACCGCAAGTTCAAGGAGGACGAGTCGATTCGCGCGGTCCCCGGAAAGTTTCGCCTCGACAACCCGTTCGCCAACCGGGAGTCGCTGCCGATTCACGTTCACGCCGAGGCCATACCGCCTCCCGCGTCCGCCGCGGATTGGGTCGCCTCGATCGGCCCGAAGGGTTACGAGACCGACCACGGCTACCTCACGCGCGCGCACCCACCCGTGCCGAGCGAGCAGGATCAGTGGTCGTACGTGTCGGCGCATCGGAGCGCAACTCCCCCGGCCGCCCCGCGCGTTTCGTCGGCTCCCTGACGCTTCGCGCCCCGACGCAAACACGCGCGTCGGCGAGAAATCAGGGTTGCGCGCGATCGTTCGGATGTAGATTGACAGCGACGGGGCGTCCAGGTCCGATGCCGTCGATCGCAGTGTCCCAACGACCGCGTGATCGATGAGCGATTTTGGAGAAACCGACGATCGTCGAGTTCTTGGGTAAAGCCGCAGCCGTTCGTCAGGAGAAGCCGGCGCGAAGACGGCCCCCGACACGAGGTCCGCCCGATGGGGGACACCGGGCGAAACTTCGGGCGGCGCCCAATTCATCCGCCTGACCCTTAACAAGGAGAAGCAGCGATGGCGATGAGAAAAAGAGTGGCGAGGAGGCGGGTACGAAGGGCCGTGCGCAGAGTCCGCCGGGCCAGGCGCGTCGCGAAAAGGGCTGTGGCCGGCCGCGGAGTTCGGAAGGCCGTAGCCCGCAGGCGGCTTCGCCGGATCGTCCGGAGGGTCTCGCGCCGCCGCGCCCGGAGGGGCGCCAGGGTTCGCCGGGCCGTCGTCCGCAAGGCCGTAGGGCGTGCCAGGGTGCGCCGCGCCGTCAAGAGAGCCGTCGTGCGCCGCAGGGTCAAGAGAGCCGTCGTGCGCCGCGGAGTGAAGAGAGCCGCCGTGCGCCGCGGAGTCAAGAGAGCCGCCGTGCGCCGCGGAGTCAGGAAAGCCGCCGTGCGCCGCGGAGTGCGGAAGGCGGCGGGCCGCCGGGCCGTGAAGAGGACCGCAGTTCGCCGGGTCGTCCGGGCCGCCAAGAAGAAACAAATCGCGGCCGACCTGGGGATGACCTCGCCGATGTTCCAGTCGAGCTAGCGGCGCCCTGCCGGCATCCGTGAAGGCAATCTGTCGCCGCCCCGGCGGCAGATTGCCCCACCCGGATCGCGGCTAAACTACCCCGCCGTGAGGCGCCTGCCGCGAATCGCCAGCCTTCTCTGCCTCGCGCTCGCCTGTCGCCGCGCCGAGAAAGTCGCCGTCGCTCCGAGGCCGACGCCCGTCCCCGCGCCTCCCGCGATCGCGTACGCCGAGAAGGCCTCGGCGATGGGCATCGACTTCACGCACGTCAACGGCGCACGCGGACAGAAGTGGATGCCCGAGACCATGGGCGGCGGCGTCGCCGTGCTGGACTACGACGGCGACGGCAAGCCGGATCTCCTCTTCGTCTCGAGTGCGTACTGGCCCGACGACGAGCGGGCGAAAGGCCAGAAGAGCTCCCTCGCGCTCTACCGCAACGAGGGACCGGATCCGAACGGGATCCCGCATTTCCGGAACGTCACGCGCGAGGCGGGGCTCGAGCGGGTTCTCTTCGGGATGGGCGCCTCGGTCGCCGACTACGACGGCGACGGGCGCGACGACGTCTACGTCACCGCGCTGAACCGGAACTTCCTCTTCCACAACCTGGGTGGTCGGTTCGAAGAGATTTCCGCGAAAGCCGGCCTGCGCGAGTCCGGCTGGAGCACTTCCTCCGCCTGGCTCGACTACGACGACGACGCGCGTCCCGACCTCTACGTCTGCCGCTACGTCGACTGGAGCCCGAGCCACGACCTGTTCTGCACGCTGGACGGAAAGACCAAGTCCTACTGCACGCCCGAGCGCTATGCCGGCGTCTCCTCCCACCTGTACCGCAACGCGGGAGGAGGTCGCTTCATCGACGTCACCAACGCGACGGGAACGGGCAGCACGAACCAGAAGGCCCTCGGGGTGGCGCCCTGGGACTTCGACGGCGACGGCCGGGTGGATCTGCTCGTGGCCAACGACACCGCACCGAACAACCTCTTCCGCAACAAGGGCGACGGGACGTTCGAGGACGTCGGCATCCCGGCGGGGATCGCCGTCGACGAGGCCGGCCGGGCGCGCGGCGCGATGGGCGCCGCCTGGGCCGATACCAAGAACGGCCCCGGCGCGGCGGTGGCGATCGGGAACTTCTCGAACGAGCTCAAGTCTCTCTACTGGACCGATTCGGGCGAGGTCTTCCTCGACGAATCGCCGCGCAGCGGGATCGGTCCGTCCTCGCTTCTGGATCTGAGCTTCGGAGTCCTCTTTCTCGACGCGGACCTGGACGGTCGGATGGATCTCCTCCTCGCCAACGGCCACGTCGAGCCCACGGTGCAGGCCGTGCAGAAGGACGTGGCGTACCGGCAGGCGCCCGCCCTCTACTGGAACGCGGGCGATGGTCGTTTCGCGCTCCTCGGCGCACGCTCCGGCGACCTGTCGGCGCCGCTGGTCGCCCGGGGCGCCGCGTCCGCGGATCTCGACGGCGACGGCGACGTGGACGTGGCGCTGGTCGAGAACGGCGGGCCGGCGCACGTGTATCTCAAT
>Ga0207675_100006310_pt1 | contig 11252 bp, 15 predicted proteins | sample KBSSwiS42_FD_184305 | JGI IMG/M metagenome (GOLD analysis project Ga0207675, IMG submission 184305) | Switchgrass rhizosphere microbial communities from Kellogg Biological Station, Michigan, USA - KBS Switchgrass S4-2 (SPAdes) (version 2) | ecosystem: Host-associated > Plants > Roots >...
CGTCATCGTCCGCGGCATCGACAAGGAGGTCGTCGGCCAGGTGGCCGCGAACGTCCGCGCCGTGCGCAAGCCCGAGCCCTACAAGGGCAAGGGCGTGCGCTACCTCGGCGAGAAGGTCCTCCGCAAAGCCGGCAAGACCGGCAAGAAGTGAGCCCGTCATGAGCAAAATCGCCAGCAAGCGCCGCGAGGGGCGGATCGTCCGCCACCGTCGTGTGCGCAAGAAGATCCACGGCACCGCGGCCCGGCCGCGCCTGGCCGTGTTCCGGTCGAACAAGCACCTCGTGCTGCAGGTCATCGACGACGAGGCCGGCCGCACGCTGGCGTCCGCGTCGAGCAACGAAGCCGCCCAGCGCGGCATCGGATCCGGCGCCAACGTCGAGGCCGCGACGCGGCTCGGCACGCTGATCGCCGATCGGGCGAAGGCCGCGGGTGTCGAGAAGGTCGTGTTCGATCGCGGTGGGTTCGCCTACCACGGTCGCGTCGCTGCTGCCGCCGAGGCAGCCCGTGCAGCAGGTTTGGAGTTCTGATGGCCGGTCCCAGCAACTACGGCAACCGCAACGAGAACGCGGCGCCGGATCCCAACGGGCTGCGCGAGTCGCGCGTCATCCACATCAACCGCGTCGCCAAGGTCGTCAAGGGCGGCCGTCGCTTCTCGTTCACCGCGCTGGTCGTGGTGGGTGACGGCAACGGTCGCGTCGGCCTCGGCTACGGCAAGGCGAAGGAAGTGCCGCTCGCGATCCAGAAGGGAACCGAAGAGGCGAAGAAGAACCTCTTCGAGGTCCCGCTCGCGGGCAGCACCATCACGCACCCGATCATCGGCATCAACTCCGCCGGTCGCGTGCTGATGAAGCCGGCAGCCAACGGTACGGGCGTCATCGCCGGCGGCGCCGCTCGGATCATCCTCGAGGAGGCGGGCGTGCACGACATCCTGTGCAAGTCGCTCGGCTCGTCGAACGCCATCAACGTCGCCCGCGCCACGATCAACGGCCTCAAGTCGCTGCAGCGTCCGGACGTGGTCGCGGCCCGCCGCGGTCTCGCCGCGGAGGACTTCGTGCCGAAGGGCGTGCTCAACTCGTACAACGAGCGCAAGAAGCAGGTCGCAGCAGGGGAGTCGCACTGATGCCTGGTCGTAAACCCAACACCTATGAGGGCGAGCAGACCCTCACCGTCACCCAAGTGCGCTCCGCCATCGGCAACAAGCCGAAGGCGCACGGCACCCTGCGGGCACTCGGCCTCGGCCGGATCGGCAACAGCAACGTGCTGCCCGACCGTCCCGAGATCCGCGGGATGATCGCCCGGGTGCCACACCTGATCGACGTCGTCGAGAACGACGACAAGGAGAGCTGACATGCGCGTCGACGAGCTCGCACCCGCACCAGGGTCCAACACACCGAAGGCACGCGTCGGCCGCGGCATCGGCGGCAAGGGCGGCAAGACCGCCGGCCGCGGTACCAAGGGCCAGCACTCGCGTGGCCGTGGCAAGGTCGCCCGCGGCTTCGAAGGCGGCCAGATGCCGCTGAAGCAGCGCGTCCCGAAGCTGAAGGGCTTCAACAACCCGTTCCGGGTGGAGTACTCCCCGGTGAACCTCGATCAGGTGGCGGCGCTCGACTCGAGCGACGTCACCCCGGAGTCGCTCATCGAGGCGGGCCTCATCCGCAAGGGCACCTTCGTGAAGGTGCTCGGGCGCGGTGAGCTGACCGGCAAGGTCAACGTCACCGCGCACGCGGTGTCGAAGTCCGCCGAGGCAGCCATCACCGCCGCGGGTGGCACCGTCACGCTCGTGCCGCTGCCGTTCAAGTCGGGTCGCCCACCGGTCAAGGGCAACCAGTTCACCAACCGTTGACGCTCATCTGATCCTGTTCCACATGTCGCCGATCCGGCTCGCCGGACCAGCGCCATCCACAACCTGACCTGGAGGTTCGATCGGCAGCCGCTTTCACGGCTGCCGTTCGGCGTCCTACACTCCGGCACACGCCCGGCTCGCCGACGTGTGCCAACCCGAGACCGTCGAGGAGTCCGTGGTGTTTTCGAACTTGAAGAACATCTTCAAGGTTGCCGATCTCCGCAACAAGATCCTGTTCACGATCGGCATGGTGGCGCTGTATCGCCTCGGCGTCGCCATCCGCGTGCCGGGCATCGACTCGGACGCCGTCAAGCAGTTCCAGGAGGGCGTGAAGTCGCAGGGCGCGCTCGGCTTCCTCGACCTGTTCTCCGGCGGGGCGTTCGGCAGCTTCTCGATCTTCGCGCTCGGGATCATGCCGTACATCACGGCGAGCATCATCATGCAGGTCCTCGGCGTCGTGATCCCGAAGCTGGAGAAGCTGCAGCAGGAGGGCGCGGTCGGTCAGCGCAAGATCACGCAGTACACGCGCTACCTCGCGATCGGCATCGCCCTGCTCCAGGCCACCGGTCTCACGTTCATCTTCGGCAACGGTCGCGGCAGCGCGTTCTTCAGTGCCGCGCAGGCGGTCCCCAACGTGAAGCTGCTCCCGGACGGGATGTGGCCGCGCGGGTACCTGGTGATCGTCACGCTCGTCGCCGGCACCGCCGTCCTGATGTGGATCGGTGAGCTGATCAGCCAGCGCGGCATCGGCAACGGGATGAGCATGCTCATCTTCGCGTCCGTCGTCAGCCGGCTGCCGTACAACTACTACTCGATCCTGCAGAGCAAGAAGTGGTTCATCTTCGGCGTGCTGGTGGTGCTGAGCATCGGCATCGACATCGCCGTCGTGCGGGTCGACATCGCGCAGCGGCGGATCCCCGTGCAGTTCGCGAAACGAGTCGTCGGCCGACGCATGTACGGCGGTCAGAACACGTACATCCCGCTCAAGGTCAACCAGAGCGGCGTGGTGCCGATCATCTTCGCCAGCTCCGTGCTGCTGCTGCCGGTGCTGGTGAGCAACATGCTCGGCGCCAACGACGGCACGGGGTGGCGGGCCTGGATCCAGAGCCACGTCGACAAGTACATCGTCAACAGCCAGAACTTGGTCTACATCTCGCTCTTCGCGCTGATGATCATCGCGTTCGCCTACTTCTACAACTCGATCGCGTTCGACCCGATCCGCCAGGCGGACCAGCTGCGCCGCCAGGGCGGGTTCATCCCCGGCATCCGTCCGGGACCGCAGACGGAGCGCTACCTCGCCAAGGCGGTCAACCGGATCACGTTGCCGGGCGCGGTGTTCGTCGCGGTCATCGCGATCCTGCCGTACATCCTGCTGTGGGCGGGTGGGGTGAAGAGCTTCCCGTTCGCAGGTACCACCGTGCTGATCGCCGTCGGCGTCGCGCTCGAACTGATGCGCCAGATCGACAGCCAGCTGATGTTGCGCAACTACGAGGGCTTCCTGAAGTGATCTCGGCCCGTCGCGACCACGGGCAGAACTGAGCACCGCATGATCCCGGGTGCCCGGCTCATCCTCCTCGGCCGTCAGGGCGCGGGGAAGGGAACTCAATGCGTCCGGATGTCGCGGTACTACGTGGTGCCGCACATCTCCACGGGCGACATGCTGCGCGCGTCCGTGCGCGAGGGCACTGAGCTCGGCAAGCTGGCGAAGCAGGTGATGGACGCCGGCAGCCTGGTGGGCGACGAGATCATGGTCGGCATCGTCGAGGAACGGCTCAGTCGTGACGACGCGCGCACTCGCGGTTTCATCCTCGACGGCTTCCCGCGCACGGTGCCACAGGCGAAGTCGCTGGACTTCATCACCGACGAGCGCCCGATCGACGTGGTGCTGGACCTCGACGTGCCGCGCGAGCTGGTGCTCCACCGCATCTCGTCGCGCCGCGTCTGCCGTGACTGCGGCACGAACTACGTCGCGACGGAGATGAAGGGCAGCACGTCGATCTGCGAGGTGTGCGGTGGCGATGTGATGCAGCGCGACGACGACACGCCGGACGCGATCAACCGCCGGTTGGACCTCTACGAGGAGCAGACCTCACCGCTCATCGAGTTCTACGGCGAGCAGGGTCGGCTCGCGGTCGTCGACGGCGTTGGCACCCCCGACGAGGTGTTCACCCGTCTCATCGCTGCGGTTGAGTCGGCGCGGCGTCCGGCCTGAGGCTGTGATGGCTCGACGGTTGCTGCGCCGCTCGCCGGACGACCTGCGGTTGATGCGCGCGGCGGGTCGCGTGGTGGCCGAGATGCACACCGAGATCCGCGCGGCGGCTCGTCCCGGTGTCACCACGGCGGCGCTCGATCAGGTCGCGCGCGACGTGCTCGACCGGCGCGGCGCCACGAGCAACTTCCTCGGGTACCACGGGTTCCCCGCGGTGATCTGCGCGTCGGTCAACGACGAGGTGATCCACGGCATCCCCGGCCCGACGGTGCTCGACGACGGTGACGTGCTGTCGATCGATTGCGGCGCGATCGTCGATGGGTGGCACGGCGATGCCGCGTTCACGATGGGCGTCGGCTCGATCTCGGCGGACGCGCAGCGGCTGATCGACACCGCCGAGCGAGCGCTCGCGGCCGGCATCTCGGCGATGGTGCCGGGCGGCCGCGTCGGCGACGTCGGCGCGGCGATCCAGTCGGTCGTCGAGGCCGCCGGGTACGGCTCGCCGCGGGACTACTGCGGGCACGGGATCGGCCGGGCGATGCACGAGGATCCGGACGTGCCGAACCGGGGGCGCGCCGGCAAGGGTGCGGAGCTGGAACCCGGTGTGGTGCTGGCGATCGAGCCGATGCTGCTCGGCGGTGGCTCCGACGCGGTGCTGGAGCTGAGCGACGGCTGGACCGTCGTCACCCGCGACCACTCGCTCGCCGTGCACGTCGAGCACACCGTGGTCGTGACCGACCGCGGTCCCGAGATCCTCACCCGCCCGTAAACCCTTCCGTCCCAGAGAGGGGTGGGGGCTCGCGTCTCAGCGTTGCGCGACTCCGTCGACGACGACCGCGACACCCGAGTAGATCGTGTGCCGCACCTTGCCGCGTACGGTGCGACCCGCGTACGGCGTGTTGCGGCTGAGGCTGGCGAGCTTCGACGGCACGACGGTCCATGCGAGATCGGGATCGAAGACGGTGAGGTTGGCCGGCTCGCCGACCGCGATCGCCCGACCGTGGCGATCGCCGAGCCCGGCGATGGCGGCGGGCTTCCAGCTGAGCGCGGCGACGATCTCCTCGAGCGGCATCTCGAGCTCGGTGATCGCGAGCGCGAGCGCGGTCTCGAGCCCGAGCATCCCCGGTGGCGCTTCGTCGAGCGGCGCCTCCTTCGCCTCGGGCGGGTGCGGCGCGTGATCGGTGGCGATCGCGTCGATCGTGCCGTCGGCGAGACCACGCTTGATCGCCGCGATGTCGGCGGCGGTGCGCAGCGGCGGGTTCACCTTGAAGACCGAGTCGTAGCCCATCAGCATCTCGTCGGTGAGCGTGAAGTGGTGGGGTGCGGCCTCGGCCGTGACCGGCAGGCCGTCGGCCTTCGCCTGGCGAACGAGCTCGACGCTGCGCGCGGTCGACAAGTGGAGGAAGTGGACCGGTGCGCCGGTGAGGCGGACGAGCTCGATGTCGCGGTGGACCATCAGCTCCTCCGCGATCGCGGGCCAGCCGGGGAGACCGAGGTGGCTGCAGCACGAACCCTCGTGCATCACCGCGCCCTTCGTGAGGCTGGCAACCTCGCAATGCTGCGCGAGGGTGATGCCGAGCGGCTTCGCATACTCGAGCGCACGCCGCATCAGCGCCGCGTCCTGGACACCGTTGCCGTCGTCGGTGAACAGCCGAACACCCGCATCGGCGAGCTCGCCCAGCGGTGCCAGCGCGCTGCCGGCGCGCGCCATCGTGATGCACCCGGCGGGCGCGACCTCGCACAGCCCCGCCCGTCGCGCCTGGGCGCGGACGAACTCGACAGTCGCGAGCGAGTCGTGGGCGGGCTCGGTGTTCGGCATCGCCACGATCGCGGTGAACCCGCCGAGCGCGGCCGCACGCGATCCGGTCTCGATCGTCTCGGCCTCCTCGCGACCGGGTTCGCGCAGGTGGACGTGGAGGTCGACGAAGCCGGGCGTGATCACGCAGCCGGTGGCATCGAGCACGACGACGTCATCCCCGTCATCCGCGCCGCTCGCCTCCAGCGCATCGGCGACGCCGACGATCACACCGCCGTCGATCGTGATGTCCGCCCGACGGCGGCCGGTCTGGTCCAGCGCGGTGCCACCGCGGATGATGGTGCGGGTCATCGGTCCTCGCCTCGGGGGTGGTCGGTCTTGCCGAGATCGGCGCCGCTGCCGAGCAAGTCGAACAGCACCGCCATGCGCACCGCGACGCCGTTGGTGACCTGATGGAGCACGACGGAGCCCGGCAGCTCGGACGGATCGACAGCCATCTCGACACCGCGGTTCATCGGACCCGGGTGCATCACGAGCGCATGCGGTTGGAGGCGTCGAGCACGCGGCGGCGTGAGGCCGTAGTGCGCGGTGTACTCGCGCAGCGACGGCACGAGCGCGTCGGTCATCCGTTCCCGCTGCATTCGCAAGAGGTACAGCACGTCGACCTCGCCGACGAGCTCGTCCAGCCGGTGGCTGATGTCGACCGGCCACTGCTCCACCGCGGGCGGCAGCAACGTCGGCGGCGCAACGAGCGTGACGCGCGCACCGAGCGTCGTGAACGCCTGCACGTCGCTGCGCGCGACACGGCTGTGCTTGATGTCGCCGACGATCGCGATGTGGAGCCCGTCGAAGCCGTCGCGGCGGTTGAGATGGGTGCGGATCGTGAAGCAGTCGAGCAGCGCCTGCGTCGGGTGCTGGTGCCAGCCGTCGCCGGCGTTCACGACCGACGCGTTGGTCCATTGCGTGATCTGCTGGGGTGCTCCGCTCGATCGGTGGCGGACGACGAACGCGTCGACGCCCATCGCGCTGATCGTCTCGATCGTGTCGCGCAGGCTCTCGCCCTTGTTGACGCTGCTCGACGAGACCGCGAAGTTCATCACGTCGGCGCTGAGCCGGCGAGCCGCGGTGTCGAAGCTCGTCCGCGTGCGGGTCGAGTCCTCGAAGAACAGGTTGACGACCGTCTTGCCGCGCAGTGCCGGGACCTTCGGGATCGGCCGCTGGTTCACCTCGACCATGTGGTCGGTGAGCGCCATCAGATGGTGGAGGTCCTCGACGGAGAGGACACCGATGTCGAGGAGGTGCTTCACGACAGCACCACCCCGTCCCGACCGACGGCGACGTTCTCGTGGCGGCCGGTCGGCAGGTTCTTGCCGACGAAGTCCGGGCGGATCGGCAGTTCGCGGTGACCGCGATCGACCATGACGGCGAGCTGGACGGCACGCGGGCGGCCGTGATCGTTCAGCGCGTCGAGCGCGGCGCGCACCGTGCGGCCGGTGAACAGCACGTCGTCGACGAGCACGACGGTGGTGCCGTCGAGGGGAGGCAGCGCAGTCACCGCGCCCGGCACGATCGGTCGCAACCCGACGTCGTCGCGGTAGAGGCTGACGTCGATCGACCCGACCGGTACCTGGGTGCCTTCGGCGTTCGCCAGCGCTTCGCCGAGCGCCTCGGCGATCCAGACGCCGCCCCGTTGGAGGCCGATGACCACGATGCCCTCAAGACCGTGGTTGCGCTCGACGACCTCGTGCCCGATGCGGACGATCGCCCGCCGCACGTCGTCGGCGGACATCACGGATCTGCCTTCCACGCGTTCCACGCTGCGCTCCTCGGCGTATGGGCCTCACGGGACCCATTTCACGCCGCCGCCGACTGTACCCCCGAGCGGATCTCGCCGCCCAGAGTTCGCCGATCGGTGTGCTGCAGGCGCGGGCGGGTTACGGTTGGTTCTCGTGACGCTGTACATCGTTCGTCACGCCACGGCGCTTCCGCGCAAGGAGTGGAACGGACCGGACAGCGCCCGACCGCTGGTCGCCGAGGGTGAACGACAGGCCGCGGTCATCGCGCAGTGGTTCGGTTCGCGCAACATCGACCGGCTGCTGACGAGCCCGTCGCACCGGTGCATGGCGACGATCGAGACGCTTGCGGCGAGCCACGACGTCACGATCGAGAAGCGCCGCGAGCTCCAGCTCGATCACGAATCAGCCGCGATCGACTTCGCCCGCATGCTCGTCGACGAGAACGAAGAGATCGTGATGTGCTCACACGGCGAGATCATCCGTCCGATCATGCGCGCCTTTCGTCCGGCGACGCTCAACGCGTCGCCGACCAGCTGCGCGAAGGGCTCGGTGTGGCTCGTCACGGCCGGCGGTCGCGGGATCATTGGGACGTACTTCCGCCACGATGAGCTCGTCGCACTATCTCCGGACTCGCCCGACGGAAGCGGTTGAGCGGTCAGCCGACCGAGACCACCTCGGAGGTGAGGTCGTCGCGCTCGTCGATCCACTCCGCGGCGAGCACGCCGCGGACGGCCTTGGCCGCGGGCCAGCGGACGACCACCTCACCGTCGGATGCACGGAGCACGAGGTGCTCGTGGCGCCCGACCCGGGCTTCTGCGCGGTAGCGGAAGCGGCCTCGGGGCATCGGGATGCGGCTGAGCTGGACGGGGCGCTCGTCTGCTGGCATGAGGAAGAACCCTACTCGGACACCCGCTCTCCGATGCCAGCCCCCGCGGGTCGGGCCCTCTGGCGACGCAGTGTTGCTCGGCAGACATCTGTGGGTACCGCCATCGGCATGGATGAACGGCACCACGTCGTCGTGCACACCGACGGCGCCCGTCGCACGATCGAAGCGACGATGTCGCCAGGCGAGGTCCTGGTCGCCACCACGTCCGTCGGCAATTGGCTTGCCGCGTGGGAGCACGACGGCGACCTGGCCGAGCAGGTCACCTTTTCGCTCGACGCCGACGAGGCGACCGAGGTCGAGGCACGAGTCGTGCCCGTCGAGGAAGCGGAGCGCCACGGCTGGCTGCGCTGAGCGTCGCCGCCGGCTCGCCTGACGACGAACCGGCGGCGGCTCCGCACGAGCTCGGTCGGGTCAGGTCGTCGGAATCGAGATGTCCGGGATCGTCACGGCGCTGTCGTCGAAGCACGCCTCGGCATCGTCTTGGAGCGCCTGGCCTGCCGGGCTGAGGGTCGGATCGCCGTTCGGCCCAGCATCGACGATGAGTTGCGCGTCCGCGTCGCTCATCTGCGCCACGACTCCGATGATGCACTCGGTGTCGAGAGCCTCGGACATCCCCAACTGATCGAGGACCTGCACGAGCATGTTGACCACTTGCGACTGCGGGTCTGACAGACCGGGGATCTGATCGCCGGGGGTGAAGACGAACGTCGGCCCAGGATCCTCCGTCATGTCGGTCGCCTCTGTCACGTCGGTCGCCTCTGTCACGTCGGTCGGTGTGTTCTCGGTCGCGCTGACGCTGTCGTCGGGCGCGGCGACGGTCGCCGCGGGAGCTCCGGTGGATTCCGTCGACTCGTCTGCTGACGTCACTGCCGGCGCGGTCGTGCTCTCTGTCTTCTTGTCGTCACTGCCGCAGGCGGACATCGCGAATGCGATGCCGACCGCGAGGGTGCCGGTGATGAGCTTGTTCACGTGGTGGGTTTCCTTTCTCGGACCGCGTCTGCACCGTGGCCAGAGGATGACGGCGCGTGCCGCGGATGTGGGGGTGGGGATCAGTCGTGGATCACGACACGGGAATGCAAGGGCATCGCATTCGTGCCCCAGATCATGTCCATTGCTGCGTTGGTCACTCGAATGCAACCGTGCGACGCCGGGTAGTTCGGGACGCTGCTGTACCCGTGGACCGCGACGCCGCCGACGACGAAGCGCGGGCGGTACAGCGTGCCCAGCGAACCTTCGTACCGTGGGTCATCCGAGACCCGGTAGACCGAGAAGTTCCCGGTGGGCGTGATCGCGGTGTCCTCGATCTTCTCGCCGGTCTTCTTGTCGGTCGCGGTGTAGAAGTAGTTGCCACCGGTCGACACGTTCACCACCCACACGGTCTTGCCGCCGCGGATGATGAACATGATCTGGTGCCCCTTGTCGATCTCGACGAGGTCGCCCGACGTCACCCCCGGGACCGGCCGGCACAGCGTGGTGTTCAACGCGATGGCGGTCGCTTCGTCGACCGCCGTCGTGCGAGGGAGACCCTTCCACTTCTGGAACGCCATCACGGCCTGGGAGGTGGTGAGTCCGTAGTTGCCGTCGGTGCCGGCGAGCCAGAAGCCCAAGTCGAGCAGGCGCTGCTGCGCGCGGGCGACGACGGCCTTGCTCGTGCCGAGCACGATCTCCTGGACGGGCGACGACGGGTACCCGATGCACCCCGCCGTCGACGGGTTGACGTTGGTCGCTGCGGCGTACGGCGCGGCGACCGGCGTACCGAGGTAGTAGCCGGCGACGTCGACGACCACGTTCGCGCCGTTGAGCGTGAAGACGTCGAAGCCGCGCGTGGACAACGCGACGATCGCGTGGTTCGGCACGATCTGGCCGGCGCGGATCGGGTACACCGTGGACGTCGTCCGCAGCTTGACGTTCGGATCGTTGGTGCCCGCCGGGGTCAACGTGATGTAGCCGCTCTGCAGCGGATCCGTCACCGTGACGTTCACCGCCAGCGCCGACACGTCGGGCCGGTTGATCGCCGGGTTCGACCCCCTGCACTGCAAACCAAGCCCGAGCTTCCTCGGTCGCGAGGACCGCCGAAATCTGGTGGTTGAGATGCTGCACCACGTGAGTTGGCGTGCCGATCGGCGCCACCACACCCATCCACGAGTAGTACTCGTAGCCGGGCAGACCTGCTTCCGCAAAGGTCGGCACGTCGGGCAGCGACGCCAGTCGTTCCCTTCCCGTGACGGCGAGCGCGCGCAGACGGCCACTTTGAATATGAGGCACCACCACGGCGGCGTTGTCGAGCGTGAAAGCGACTTGGCCGCCGATGGTCTGTGTGATCGCCGCGTTCGCCGTTTGGTGGAACAGCGATCGCGCCGCCGCACGGCGCGCAACGGACGCTTCGGCCGACGTAGCGTCCGAGGTCGACGAGGTCGCCGGTTTCACCAAGATCGCGACGACCGAGCATTACTTCGTGATCGTCAATGTGTTGCCGGCGGAGAGGATGTACACGCCCGAGGAGCTGGCGGCCGAGCATCCGACTGTCGGTGAGGCAGTGTTGCGTGGCCCCGCGGCTCCGGTCGTTCCCTCGGCGAGGCATGTCGAAGCGCACATCTACGACCGCAATACCGGTAAGGGAATGCTCTTGGCCGATAAATTACCGGTTGCGCCGGCGGGTAAGGCCTACCAGCTTTGGTTCATCGTCGACGGCAAGCCGATCCCCAGCCAGGTGTTCAAACCCGGCGAGAACGGGCGGGGCGAGATGAATGCGCAGGTACCGC
>Ga0207675_100006311_pt1 | contig 11252 bp, 8 predicted proteins | sample KBSSwiS42_FD_184305 | JGI IMG/M metagenome (GOLD analysis project Ga0207675, IMG submission 184305) | Switchgrass rhizosphere microbial communities from Kellogg Biological Station, Michigan, USA - KBS Switchgrass S4-2 (SPAdes) (version 2) | ecosystem: Host-associated > Plants > Roots >...
GCACGGTCCAGGGACGGCGTGAGCTGTTGTCGGACTGGCCGGTGGTGGTGTGGCCGGTGGTGGTGTGGACGTCGGGTGCGGTGCTGGACATGGCTTCTCCTGTGGTGTGGGCGGGGTGGGTGGTGTCGCGGTGGTACGGCGTCGTGCTCATCGGGTGGCCACCGGTGAGCCGGTGCGGACCGCGTCGATGACGTCGGCGACGGCGCCGGCGGTGGTCGCCGCGTCGTGGGGGTCCTCGAGGAGGCCGGTGTGCGTGGCGGTGGCCTGGCGGTGGCTGGTGTTGGTCGACAAACCCGCCAGCCGGTCCTGGGCGGCGCCCCAGCCGGGCATCTCGTCGAGGTTCTCGCTGGCGGTGAGGACGACCAGCGGCTTGTCGTCCAGCGTGGTCAGGGCCTGTGCCTGGGCGAACACGTCGAGGAGGACCGACTGCTCGTCGCGCACGTTGCGGAGTCCCCGGGTGCTGGCGCTGAACATGGCGACCTGGTCCGCGGCCGGCCGGGGAAGTGCGGTGCTTCCAGGCGCGAAGCGGCCCAGTCCGAACCGGGACAGGCTGGGCAGCAGGGCCAGTGCACGTCGGGTCACGGCGTACTGGCCAGCGAAGCTGGGGAGCGCCGTGAGCTGGTATGGGCTCGAGGAGTCCAGTAGCACCAAGCCGGCGACCTGGTCGGGGTAGCGGTGGGCGTAGGTCAGCGCGTAGGTGCCTCCGGTGGAGTGTCCGACGAGCACGTAAGGCCCGGTCTCGCCGGCGACCGCGAGCAGCCGGTGCAGGTCGCGGGCCGACTCCACGCCGTCGAGCGGGTGCGCTGCCTCGTCGCTCCATCCCTGCCCGGCGCGGTCATGGGTGCAGACCCGGGTCTGGCGGCTCACGACCGGGGCGACCCTCGACCAGGAGGCGGAGAGCTCCGAGAGCCCGTTCTCGAGCACCACGGTCGGGCCGCCGGTGCCGCGGCAGTCCAGGTGTAGCCGGTGTCCGTCGATGTCGTAGGTCTGGCCCGGGGCGGCCCAGCGGTGCTGGTCGCGGACCTGGGCCACGTCCTCGAAGCAGGCACCGACAGCCGCGACGCCGATGGCGACGATGACCGGGTAGAGCAGCCAGCGGCTGCGACCGGACACCTCCCGGCGCACCTGGGCGAACATCCACCCCGCCAGCCCGAGTGCGACCGGCGCCCACACCCAGCCGAGGAGGGTGAGGCCGGTGTCGCCGGGAGCCAACGCCCAGAGGCCCAGACCCGAAGCTGCCATCACCGCCGCGGGCACCCGGGCCCAACGCTGCGGCTGGCTGGTGAAGCGCGTGGTCAGGATGGCCAGCATCGCCCAGCCCGCCCCGAAGGCCACCAGCGCTGCGCCGGTGATCACGTACTCGGACGCCCCGGCGAAGACGACCAGGGTGAGCAGCATGGCCGCGGACGCTCCTGCGGCGAGGGATCCGGCGATGAACCGGGCCACGGGGGTGCGGTGCCCGTCCCGCGTGTCGGTGCGACCCGGGTGAACGGTGGGGTTGATGTCGACGGCCATGACGATCTCGCTCTCGAAGTCGGTGGTGGACTGCTGCTGAGCGTGGTCCGCAACGCGTGCGATCACCCCGGTCAAAGTGCCGGGATCCGCGCTACGTTCTCGACGTGCTGCATGGGCGGGAGACCGAACGGGAACAGCTGGCTGTGCTCCTCGAGGCCGCTCGCCGGGGCACCGCCGGGAGCATCGTCGTCCACGGCGAGCCCGGCGTCGGGAAGTCCGCTCTCCTGGCGGAGGTCACCTCGACCGTGGCCGACGTACGCGTGCTACGCACGCAGGGGCTCGAGTCGGAGTCGCCGCTGGCGTTCGCGGCCCTGCACCGCCTGTTCCGTCCCGTCCTCGATCTCGTGGGCGGGCTGCCGGCGCCCCAGGCGCACGCGCTCCGCGTCGCGTTCGGCCAGGAGGCCGGATCCGCGGAGCCGTTCCTGGTCGCGCTCGCGACGCTGTCGATGCTCACCGAGGCGGCAGAGGAACAGCCCCTCGTGTGCATCGTCGACGACGCACACTGGCTCGATGCGGCGTCGGCCGACGCCCTGCTGTTCGCGACCCGACGCCTGGACGCGGATCCGGTCGCGATGGTCTTCGCGGCCCGGGACGGCGACGACCGGACCTTCACCCCGGAGGGGGTGCCGTCGCTGCGGCTGCACGGGCTGGACCGGGCCTCGGTGCGGACGCTCCTCGCCGAACGTGCATCGGTCGCGGTGCCGGCCGAGGTGAGCGACCGGCTGTTGGCCGAGACGCGCGGCAACCCGCTCGCGCTGGTCGAGCTGCCGACGGGCCTCAGTGACGCGCAGCTCTCGGGGGCGGCGCCGCTTCCGCCCCAGCTGATGCTCACCACGGGCGTCGAGCGGGTCTTCCTCGAGCGATGCCGACGCCTCACGGTGCCGGCGCAGACGTTGATGCTGGTCGCGGTCGCCGACGACACCGGACGGCTGGTGACCGTCCGCCGCGCCGCGGCCGCGTTGGGTGCCGGCACGGACGCCCTGGAGGAGGCGGTGCGCTCAGGACTGCTGGTGACCAGCGGCGACTCCGTGGCCGTCCGGCATCCGCTGGTCCGGTCGGCGGTCTACCAGGCTGCAACGGTGGACGAGCGGCGAGACGTGCACGGTGCGCTTGCCGACGTCCTGGACGGGCTCGAGGATGCCGACCGTGCCACGTGGCACCGGGCGGCAGCGGCCGAGGGGCCCGACCCGGAGCTCGGCTCCCTGCTCGACGAGGTCGGACTCCGTGCCGAGCGACGGGGTGCCTACCGGGCCGCGGCGGACGCCCACGAGCGCTCCGCCGAGCTCACCGCCGACCCGCACGCCCGAGCCGGGCGTCGGCTCGCGGCGGCCCGCAACGCGTGGGCGGCCGGCCAGGCCACCCGGGCCTCGGCCCTCCTGTCCGCGGCTCGCGAGCAGGCCGATGACGACCCGCTGCTGCGCGCAGACGTCGACCGGCTCCGGGCCCGGATCGAGGTCAACGTGGGCTCCGCGTCCGACGCGCACCGGATCCTCACCCGGGCCGCGCACCGGGTCTCCGCCCACGACCCGGTCCGCGCACTCGAGATGGCCGCGGCGGCCGCAGTGGCCCGCAGCCACGGCACCGACAGCGGAGCCACCCTGCCGTCCGGCACGGTCGACCTGCAGGTCTCCGCGCACGACACCCGGCGCACCCGGTGCCTCAAGCTGCTTCTCGCCGGCAGCCTGCACGACATCGAAGGCGACCGGGACGCGGCCCGCGAGGACCTCGCCAACGCGATCCACCTGGCCGTGGACGGCGGACCGGACGCCGATGGGCCGGTCACGGACCTCGACCTGCTCGGGAACCTCGGCAACGCGGCCCTCCACCTGGGCGATGACGACGCGCATCGACGCTGCTACGCCCTGATGCTGTCGATGGCCCGGGAGAACAGCGACGGCATGGCCGTCCTGTACGCCCTCCAGCGACTCACGTTCGGGTTGTTCGTCTCCGGCCGGTGGGCAGCCCTGCGCAGCGCCTCGGAGGAAGCCGTCGCACTTGCACACAGCGTAGGCCAGCGCGCGCTGACCACGGCGCCACAGGCGTGGCTGGCGCTCCTGGCGGCACTCCAGGGCAGGCCGGACTTCGAGGAGCGCCTGACCGCGCTGGATGCCCTGGTGGCCGAGAACCCGGCGCCCGGCATCCTGGCCCGGCCGGTCGAGGACCTGGCGCGCTGGGCGCGTGGGACCCGGGCGGCGCTCACCGGGGATCCGGCCGGCGCGCTGCACCAGTTCCGCCAGATGCGGCTCCCCGCGCTGGCGCTGATGGCCGCCCAGGAACGTATCGACGCCGCGGTCCGGGCCGATGACCGGGACCAGGCCGGCGCGTGGGTGCGGGACCTGGACTCGTTCACCGGCGGCACCGCCCTGCCGTGGGCGCAGGCCACAGCGGACTTCGGCCGGGCGATGACGGCCGACTCCGGAGCGAGCGAGCTGTTCGAACGATCCCTGGCCCACCACGCTGCTGCGGACCGGCCGTACGACCGGGCGCGCGTGCAGCTCGCGTACGGCGAGTTCCTTCGTCGGGCGCAGCGTCGGGTGGACGCCCGCACCCATCTTCGGGCCGCGCTGGAGACCTTCCAGGACCTGCACGCAGAGCCGCTCGCGGACCGCGCCGGCCGCGAGCTCCGGGCGTCGGGCGAGACTGCCCGCAAGCGTGACCCGTCGACACTGCTGCACCTGACGCCGATGGAGCTGAAGGTCGCCGAGCTGGTCAGCCAGGGCCTGTCGAACAAGGACGTGGCCGCCGAGTGCTGGGTCTCGCCGAGGACCGTCGCGTTCCACCTGCGCAACGTGTTCACCAAGACCGGCGTCACGTCGCGCGGGGAGCTCGCCCATCTCGACCTTGGCTGAGTGGGTGGGTGCGAAGAGCGCGGTCGAGACCTGCCCGGGTCAGGTCGGCGGCACGACTCGTCGGTTTGCGCTGGGCCTGGACGCGGAGGCACTCGGTGAACTCGGTGGCAAGGTCCAGGCGGGGCCACGCCGAGATCACCTCAGCCTGGAGGTCTGCGGGGATCAGCTCCAGACCACGGCCGGAGATGTCGATGCCGGTCGCGACCTCCAGCACGTGACCTTCCGGGTCGTCGACCGGGTCGACGGCGGGCCACATGTGCCTCTCGATGACCTCGGCGACCCGGATGCGTCGTACGTCGGGCCAGCCTGCTGCGGCGGCGAACACCCAGGCCACCTGACCACCGGCCTCCTCGAACGGGATCTCATGGGCGTCGAACGGCCGGGTGAGGCCGAGGTCGTGCAGCATCGCTGCGACGTACAAAAGCTCGAGGTCGACCTCGAGATCCGCGTCGTGTGCATAGGCGACGCCCCACAGGTAGGAGCGAACGCTGTGCGCGTACAGCGCAGAGGAGCAGTAGCGGCGGGCAACCTGGTTCGCTGCGACTGCCGCCGCGGTGTCTGGACTCGGCAGCTCGTGCAGGTGCATCGGGAGCTCCTTGAGGTCGGTCTGGGACTCAAGGCTCCCAGCGAACGTACGCCGCTCGCCCCGGCCGAACCGCCGGGTTCCGTCGCCGCCTCAGCGCAGGGTCGACCCGCGGGCGACCAGCTCGGGTCGGAACAGGACCTGTCGGTGGGTGTGGCCCGGGTCCGCCTCGGCGAGGAGCAGCTCGGCGGCCGTCCGGCCGAGCTCCTGACGCGGTTGGGACACCGACGTGAGCGGGACAGCGGCGGCGGCGGCGAACTCGATGTCGTCGTACCCGACGATCGCGAGGTCACCGGGCACCGAGCGGCCCGAGCCGATCACCTGCTGCAGCAGACCGAGGGCCACCAGGTCGTTGCCGCAGAAGGCGGCCGTGGGGCGGGTGCGGGCGGGCATGCCGGCCAGTCGTTCGCCGGCGCCACGTCCGGCCGCCACGGTCAGGGACGCCGTCGGCAGCACCACAAGGTCCTCGGCAGGCAGACCCGCGGCGGCCCAGGCCTCGCGGGCGCCGGCGAGCCGGTCCCGCACCTGGCCCAAGGAGTCGGGGCCGGCGATGTAGGCCACCCGTCGGTGGCCCAGGTCGACGAGGTGTTCCAGGGCCAGCCGGCCACCGAGCACGTCGTCGACGGCGACTGAGCAGAACCGGGTGTCGTTGCGCGTGCGGTCCACGATCACCAGTGGCACCCCGCGCTCGGCGACCAGGTCGATGGTCTCCGCCTCGGGGTCGACCGGGGTGAGCAGGATGCCCTGCACCCGCTGCTGCATCAGGTGGCCCAGGTGCGACTCCTCGCGGGTACCGCTGTTGTTGCTGTTGCAGATGAAGAGCGAGACGTTGGCCTTCTCGGCGGCCAGCTCGATGCCCTGGGCCACGTCGGTGAAGAACGGGTTGGTGGCATCGAGCATCACGTAGGCGAGCGTGCTGCTGGTGCCCATCCGCAGCTGGCGCGCGAACTCGTTGCGCACGAAGCCCAGCTCGGCCATCGCCTGCTCCACGCGCTGTCGGGTGCCGGCACTGACCCGCTCGGGTCGGTTGAGGACGTTGGAGACCGTCCCCAGGGACACGCCGGCGAGCGCTGCGACGTCCTTGACCGACGAGCTGCGAGGCGTGCCACCGATGCCCGACATGGCGCCTCCCCTCGACCTGGTGTGAAACGTCAGCAAGAGGCTAGCCCCTCGGGCCCGGAGCGGGTTCCACGTCTCGATTCGGCGCCCATCTGGTTCACGCACTTGACACATGTGATGGCAGTCACCTACCTTTTCGACCACGAGTTGAAACCTTTCAATCCGCTAACCCCCACCCGGAGGACCGATGACCGACCCCGCCGCCGCGCTGGAGCTGCGTGAGGTGACGAAGTCCTTCGGCTCCGTCGTGGCCCTTCGGTCCGGTTCGCTGCGGGCCGAGGCCGGCTCGATCCACGGCCTGGTCGGCGAGAACGGCGCCGGCAAGTCGACGCTGGTCAAGGTCGTCGCCGGAGTGCACCGGCGCGACGGGGGCGAGTTCCTCCTGGACGGCGCCCCCAGCGACTTCGGCTCGACGGCCGAGTCCAAGGCGGCCGGAATCGCCGTGATCTACCAGGAGCCGACCCTCTTCCCGGACCTGTCGGTCACCGAGAACATCTTCATGGGCCGCCAGCCGTTCGGCCGTGGGCGTCGGATCGACCGCGGCGCCATGTACGACGAGGCCGAGCGGCTGTTCGCCGGCCTCGGCGTGAGCATCGACCCACGTCGTCCCGCGCTCGGCCTGTCCATCGCCGACCAGCAGATCATCGAGATCGCGAAGGCCATCTCCCTCGAGGCGCGGGTCCTGATCATGGACGAGCCCACCGCTGCCCTGAGCGGTGTCGAGGTGGAGCGGCTCTTCACCGTCGCGAGGCGGCTGCGCGACGAGGGACGGGCGCTGGTGTTCATCTCCCACCGCTTCGACGAGGTCTTCGCGCTGTGCGACACGGTCACCGTGATGCGGGACGGCGCGTACGTCGACTCGATGAGGATCGCGGACACCGACGTGGACACGCTCGTGGGCCTGATGGTCGGCCGGGAGGTCGGTGACCTGTTCCCGAAGACACCGGCCAGCATCGGCGAGCCCGTGCTGCAGGTCGAGTCCCTGACCACGGCGGGGGTCTTCCACGACGTCTCGTTCCAGGTCCGGTCCGGGGAGATCGTCGGCCTCGCCGGGCTGGTCGGCGCGGGCCGCAGCGAGATCGCCCGCGCCGTCTTCGGTGTCGACGGCTACGACAGCGGCCAGATTCTCCTGCACGGCAAGCCAGTTGCGCCCCGCAACCCGCGCGCCGCCATCCGCGGGGGCATGGCGTTCATCCCCGAGGACCGTCGCCAGCAGGGACTGGTCACCGACGCCTCCGTCGCACACAACGTGGCCGCCGTGATCCGCGGCAAGCTGACCAGGGCCGGCATCCTGACCCGAGCAGCCGAGAACCGCGCCGCCGGCCCGTGGGCCGGGCGGCTCGAGGTGAAGACCAGCGCCCTCGACATGGACGCGCGAACCATGAGCGGCGGCAACCAGCAGAAGGTCGTGATCGCCAAGTGGCTGGCCACCGAGCCCTCGCTGCTGATCATCGACGAGCCCACGCGCGGGATCGACGTCGGCACCAAGGCCGAGGTCCACCGGCTTCTCTCCGAGCTCGCCGGACAGGGGCTCGCGATCCTGATGATCTCCTCCGAGCTGCCCGAGGTGCTCGGGATGGCCGACCGGGTGCTGGTGGTGTGCGAGGGCCGGATCACCGCCGACATCCCCCGCGACGAGGCCACACCGGAGAACGTGATGCTCGCCGCGACCCGGACCCGCGAGGTGCCGGCGTGAGCGACCTCCGAGAGAAGGACCACCACGTGAGCGACCGCACCGACCACGGGCTCGTCTCCGCCACCGATCAGCTGGTGGCGCCGAGCCGGATGTCGCCGGGGCAGCGTGCCTTCAACACCGTCGTCCGGTCCCGCGAGTTCTCGATCCTGCTCGTGCTGCTGTTCGTGGTGGCCGCGGCGACCCTCTCCAGCCACTCGTTCCTCTTCGGGGGCAACGGCTGGCGGGACCTGCTGCTGACGCCGTCGATCCTGCTGCTCCTCGCGATCGGGGAGGCGGTCGTGATCATCTCGCGCAACGTCGACCTGTCGGTGGGCTCCGTGCTCGGCGTCACCGCGTATTTGACCGGCCGGCTCTTCATCGACGTCCCCGGCATCCCGATCGTCGTCGTCGTGCTGGCCGGCCTGCTTGCAGGGGCCCTCCTCGGCCTGGTCAACGGACTGCTGGTCGGGTTCGGCAAGGTGCCCGCGCTGGTGATCACGCTCGGCACGCTCTACATCTACCGCGGCGTCGTCCTCACCTGGGCGGGCAGCAACCGGATCAACGCCTCGGACATGCCGAGCTCCTTCGGTGATCTGGGCACCGCTTCGCTCGTCACCATCCCGGTGCTCTTCCTGGTGGCGCTGCTCGTGCTGCTGGTCGTGGGCTACTACCTGCAGACCGCACGCGGCGGACGCGAGGTCTACGCGATCGGGTCCGACCCGGCCGCAGCCGTCCTCTACGGCCTGCGGGTACGACGCCGCGTGATCAGCGCGTTCGTGCTCTCGGGAGCGCTCGCCGGACTTGCCGGCGTGGTGTTCGCCGCCCGCTACGGCAGCGTCAGCTCCAGTGCCGGCACCGGCATCGAGCTCCAGGCCGTGGCCGCGGTCGTGATCGGTGGCGTCGCGATCTTCGGCGGCAGCGGCACCGTGTGGGGCGCCGCGATCGGCGCCATGCTGCTGGTGACCATCAACCGCGCACTGCCCACCGTGGGCATCCCCGACTTCTGGCAGCAGGCCCTCGTCGGGGCCCTGATCCTCGGGGCCATCGTCCTCGACCGGGTCCTCGCCACACGGCGGGCCCGGCGCCTGGTCGAGGCCCGCGACGAGGAACCGGGCGAGCCGGTCCCGACAGCAGGAGCGACCGCATGAGCACCGACCTCGAGACGACGACGCCACGCAGCTACGCCTCGTACACACGTCCGGTGTGGTGGCGGCTGCTGCTCAGCCGGGAGGCCGCCGTGGTCGCGGCGCTCGTCGCGGTGATCCTGTGGGCGATCTACTTCGTGCCGTTCTTCGGCAACCAGCTCACGATGACGTTCCTGCTGCTCGACGTCGCGCCGATCATGCTGATCGCGCTGCCGATGACGCTGGTGATCGTCACCGGCGAGATCGATCTCTCCGTGGCCAGCGTGGTCGGCCTGAGCAGCGTGCTCCTCGGTTCGCTGGTCGACAACGGGTGGGCGGTCCCGGCCGCGATGCTGGTCGCGCTGCTCGCGGGCCTGCTGTGCGGCCTGATCAACGGGTTCCTCGTCGCCTACGTCGGACTTCCGTCGCTGGCCGTCACGATCGGCACCCTCGCGCTCTTCCGCGGCATCGCGGTCGGGCTGCTCGGCACCAAGGCCGTGACCGACTTCCCGCAGCGGTGGACGAGCCTGGCCAAGGCCGAGATCGGTGGGACGGGTTTCCCGGTGATCGTGGTCCCGTTCCTGGTGCTGGCGCTGTTCTTCGCCCTGCTGCTCCAGTACTCGGCGTTCGGCCGCGGGGTCTACGACATCGGCCTCAACGCCGAGGCGGCGCAGTTCGCCGGCGTCTCGGTCGCCCGCACCAAGCTGGTGCTGTTCGTGATGACCTCGCTGGTCTCGGCGTTCGCCGGCATCTACTTCACGCTGCGGTTCTCCAGCAGTCGTGGCGACAACGCCACCGGTCTGGAGCTCCAGGTGATCGCGGCCGTCCTGCTGGGCGGCGTCTCCATCTTCGGCGGTAGGGGCAAGCTTCCGGGCGTCATCGCCGGGGTACTGCTGATCGGCGTCCTCTCGAGCGCGCTGCGCCTCCAGGGGACCACGGTCAACGTCATCAACATCATCATCGGAGTGCTGCTGATCGCCTCCGTGATGTCCACGAGTGTCCTGGCCTGGTTCTCGGACCTGACCGCCAGGCGTCACAACCGGGGCCGGAACCAGTCCGGCCCCACCACGCTCGCGCCAGCAGGCGTCGGAAATCCGAAAGAGGTAGATCGATGAAGTTCCCCAACGGGAAGATGGCCGGCTTCGCCGCCGTCACCCTTGCGTGCTCGCTGGCACTGGCCGGCTGCGGCGCCGGCAACGGCGGTGGCAGCGGCGACGAAGGCTCCTCCTCCAAGAAGACCGCGGTCACGTTCATCCCCAAGAACCTGGGCAATCCCTACTTCGACACCAGCGACAAGGGTGGCGAGAAGGCGGTCAAGGAGTACGGCGGCACCTACTCCCAGGTGGGTCCGCAGGAGGGCAGCCCGGACGCGCAGGTCCAGTACATCGACACCGAGGCGCAGAAGCACACCAGTGCGATCGTGCTCTCCGCGAACGACCCGAAGGCGCTGTGCGACTCGATCGGCAACGCGCAGAAGGCCGGCACCAAGGTGGTCACGTTCGACGCCGACACGAGTCCTGACTGCCGCGACATCTTCGTCAACCAGGCCACCGCTGACGGCATCGCCAAGGTCGAGGTCGACATGATCGCCGACCAGATCGGCGACTCGGGCGAGGTGGCGATCCTCTCGGCGTCGGCCAACGCGACCAACCAGAACGCGTGGATCGATCTCATGAAGAAGGATCTCGCCGCGAACCACCCGAAGATCAAGCTGGTCGACGTGGTCTACGGAAACGACGACGACCAGACCTCGTTCGACAAGACGGCGGCCCTGCTGCAGAAGCACCCCAACCTGAAGGGGATCATCTCGCCGACCACGGTCGGCATCGCGGCGGCCGCACGCTACCTCTCGACCTCGAACAAGAAGGGCAAGGTCGCGATCACCGGTCTCGGGACGCCCAACCAGATGCGCAAGTACGTCGAGGACGGCACCGTCAAGGAGTTCGCGCTCTGGAACCCCGAGGACCTCGGCTACCTGGCGGCGTACACGGCGAAGGCGCTCGTCGACGGTGACATCAGCGGCAAGGAGGGTGACAAGTACAAGGCCGGCAAGCTCGGCGAGTTCACGGTCGGCTCCGACGCCACCGTCCTGCTGGGCGACCCGTTCAAGTTCAACAAGGACAACATCGGCAAGTTCAACTTCTGAGTCGACCAGTCCCCACAACACGCGAGGAGGCGGGCCGGCACCACGGCCGGTCCGCCACCTCCTTCCACCACCACGCCCGGAGGTCGGTCCGATGGAGCGCGTCTGCTTCCAGCTCCAGGTGAGGCCGGAACGCCTGGCGGAGTACCGGGCCCGCCACGCCCACGTGTGGCCGGAGATGCTCGCCGCTCTGGCCCGCACCGGCTGGCACAACTACTCGCTCTTCGTCCGCGAGGACGGCCTG
>Ga0207675_100006316_pt1 | contig 11246 bp, 6 predicted proteins | sample KBSSwiS42_FD_184305 | JGI IMG/M metagenome (GOLD analysis project Ga0207675, IMG submission 184305) | Switchgrass rhizosphere microbial communities from Kellogg Biological Station, Michigan, USA - KBS Switchgrass S4-2 (SPAdes) (version 2) | ecosystem: Host-associated > Plants > Roots >...
GATCCGGTTGTTGCTGCGGTCGCCGACAACCAGGCGCCCCTTCGAGTCGAACGCGAGCGCGTGAGGCCCGTTGAACTCGCCGGGACCGGCGCCCTTCTTGCCGATCACCTTGATCAACTTGCCGTCCTTCGAGAACTTCAGGATGCGGTCGTTGTCGCCGCCGTGGCCTTCCGAGACGAAGATGTCGCCATTCGGCGCGACGACCACATCGTTCGGCTGATAGAAGTAGTCGGGCGCCGCCGCGCCGCCCGGCTTGCCGAGCGTCAGGAGCAGCTTGCCGTCGGGGCTGAACTTGTAGACCTGGTGGCCTTTGGTGGAGCCGGGAAGCGGGCCCATGCGCGCGGCGCCGCGTCCTTCACCGCCGCCCGCCGTGGCCGCGGCGGCGCCGCCGGCCGGAGCCGTGCCGCGCGCCGGCTGCGGCGCGTTGTCCTGGCCGTCGGTCACCCAGACGTTGCCGTCGCGATCGACGTAAATCCCGTGCGGAAAAATCATCATGCCGGCGCCGAAGCTCGTGACGAGCTTGCCGGTGGAGTCGAACTTCAGGACGGTCGGCGCATCCGACATCTTCCCGGACGCGCGATCGAGGCAGCTGTTGGTGCCGCAGCGCTCCGCGACCCAGATCGACTTGCCGTCCTTGTCGATCTCGACCGCGCTCGTCGAGCCCCACGTGCGTCCCGCTGGAAGCTTGAAGTAGTCGCTGACCGTGTTGTACGGGTTCGGCGCATCGTTGGTCGGCTTGGTCGCGCTCTGGGCGGCGAGCGCCGCCGCGAGCGCCGGGATGAGCAGGACCACCTGCATCGGGCGTGCGTAACGCATGAATACTCCTTTTATGGTCCGCTGACGCGCTTCGAGAGGCGTAGCGCGCAGCCGTCAGGCGAGCGCATTATAAGATACGCGGCATGCGAAGACTGACTTTTGCGATGCTCGTGCTGGCGCTCGGCCGCCTCGTCGCCGGCGATGACAGCCAGCGGCTGCTCACTATCGATCACTACGTCCGCGTCAAGTCGACGGTCCCGGCGCTGGCGGGCCAGGAGGTGCCGATCTACGTCCGCGAGCGCGTGCAGGCCGGGGCCGCGCTGCGCGGCGCGGCCGGCAGCGCCGATCGCGTCGCGCTGTTCATCCACGGCGCCGGCACGCCGGCAGAGGTCGCCTTCGACGTGCCCCAGCCCGACTACAGCTGGATGGCGTTCCTGGCGCGCGCCGGCTTCGACGTCTTCGCGATGGATACGACCGGCTACGGCCGATCGATCCGTCCGCCGGCGATGAACGATCCCTGCAACCTCGCCAAGGATCAGCAGGCCGGGTTCGTCGCCGCGCCGTGCGCGCCGAGCTACGGGCACTCGATGACGACGATTGCCTCCGACTGGAACGACATCGGCGGCGTGGTCGATTACATCCGCGGGCTGCGCCGGGTGGAGAAGCTGAGCCTGCTGGCATGGTCGCTCGGCGGTCCGCGCGCCGGCGGGTATGCGGCGCAGAACCCGCAGAAGGTGAGCAAGCTCGTGCTGCTCGCGCCGGCGTACAACCGCACCGCGCCCGCGGCGCCACCGGCGAAGAACCCGCCGGAGGGCACGGCGATGAATACCCAGTCGCACGACGGCTTCGCCGCGAACTGGGATCGTCAGGTCGGCTGCCCGGCGCAGTACGAGCCGGCGGTGGCCGATGCGGTCTGGTCCGAGATGCTGGCGTCGGATCCGGTCGGCGCGACGTGGGGACCCGGCGTGCGGCGCGCGCCGCAAACCGCGACCTGGGGATGGAACCAGGCGATGGTGGCGAAGGTGCAGGCGCCGACGCTGATGGTGGTCGGCCAGCACGACAAGCAGGTGCAGCCGGATCGCGTCCGCGATCTGTTCGCCGACCTCGGCGCGCCGCAGAAGATGTTCGTCGATCTCGCCTGCTCGTCGCACAACGCGATGTGGGAGAAGAACCGGCTGCTGCTGTTTCGCGCGTCGCTCGAGTGGCTGACGCAGGGGACGGTGAACGGCACCAAGGACGGCATGCAGCGGCTCGGATACTGATGGTGAGGGAGCGGACGCGAATCGGCCCGGCGCTCGGCGCCCTGGTGCTCGTCCTCGCGGCGGGCGCCGCGCTGGCGCAGGTGCGGTTCGACGATTTCGCGCGCTTCGGGCGGCGGCGCAATTTCACGCCGATGCCCAACGTCTCGTATGACGGCCGCTTCACCTTCGTGCGCGTCAGCTACGAGACCGCGCCCGGCGGCTACTGGTGGCGCGGGCAGCCGTCGTGGTCGCACGGCTACCCGGTCGCCGAGCGCAACCTGATGAAGATCATGAACGAGGTCAGTTACCTCGGCGCGCACGACGCCGAGATCAACACGCTGGCGCTCGACGATCCCGAGCTCTTCAAATATCCGGTCGCCTACATCATCGAGGTCAGCTGGTGGACGCTGAACGACGATGAGGCCGCGGCGCTGCGCACCTACATGCAGAAGGGCGGCTTCGTCATCGTCGACGACTTCAAGCAGTATGGCGACTTCGGCAGCCCGGGTTGGGAGGTCTTCGAGGCGAACATGAAGCGGGTGCTGCCCGAGGCGCGCTTCTTCGAGATGTCGGCGCAGCACCCGATCTTCCACTGCTTCTTCGAGATCAACGACCTCAACATCATCCCGCAGGCCTACAACGCCGGTCAGCCGATCTTCCGCGGCGTCTACGAGGACAACGATCCCGCCAAGCGGCTGATGATGATCGTCAACTACAACACCGACGTCTCGCAGTACTGGGAATGGTCGGGCACCGGGCTGCGGCCGATCGACGACACCAACGAAGCGTACAAGCTCGGGGTCAACTACATCGTCTACGGCTTGACGCACTGAGCCGCTCGTCCGTCACCACATCCGTTTCCAACTAGTGCTCTGCAGTATTCGTGCGCGCGGGCAGGTGTGCACGAACGGATAGGACGATCGTGACCCTTCGTGCTCAGCGATACGCGCACACTGCTTACACGCACGCCTCACACACCTGCATCTTCGCCGAACTGATCCGCGTCTATTCGATCACTGACGATCCGCCGACGCGGTGGCGCACCGCTTGCGTGTGCAGTTCCCGCAGAGACGACCGTCATGACGACTCTGTACACAAAAGACAAACGTGTGACAAAGGGATAAACGGGAATATGCGCAAGCGCGCGTTGATCGCTCTGCTGTTCTTGACCGGGATTGCCGCCAGCTCCAGTGCCTCTGCGCAGGACTGGCTGTGCGACGCCTCGGCTGAGAACTGCCGTACCCATCCGGAAAAAGTGGGTCTGCTCGAACTAATCAATAACGAGACTCAGGCGATCGACGTCGGCGTCTGGTTCTTCAAGGATGACCGGTACATCACCGCGCTGGAAGCTGCCAAGAAACGCGGCGTCGCGATCCGGGTCATCATGGACCCGCGCGCCAACACCACTTATCCGGCCAACGCCCCGCTGCTCGACCGGCTCCGCGCCGCCGGCATTCCGATGCGGAAGCGCATCGCCGGCGACATCTGCCACTGGAAGCTGATGATTTTCGTCGGCCAGAAGGTCGTCGAATGGTCCGGCGCCAACTTCAGCCCGACCGCGTTCGTGCCGCAGGTGAAGTACCACGACTACGAAGACGAGGTCATCTATTTCTCCGAGGAGCTGCTGCCGACCTTCCAGACGATGTTCGACAACATCTGGACGAATACGAGGGAGTACGCCAACTACGCCAACGTGCCGCCGACGCTGGTGCGGAACTATCCGACCAGCCCGCTGGACCCGCGCATGAACTTCCCGCCCAAGGACAGCTACCAGGACCGCCTCATCCCGCTGATCGACAAAGAGCCGGCGCAGGGCGGCCTGATCGACGTGCAGATGTATCGCATCACGCTGGCGCGGCCGGTCGACGCGCTGATCCGCGCCGCCGCACGCGGCGTGCGGATCCGCCTGTTCCTCGAGCCGAACGAGTACGCCAACACCGCCCGGCCGGGCAACAAGGTGCAGATGGATCGCCTGGTGGCCGCGGCGAAGCAGTACCCCGGCACGATCGAAATCAGGATGCGCAAGCATCTCGGCTTGAATCACCAGAAGACGGTGTGGCTGCACGCGCAGCGCGTCGTCGTGTTCGGCACCTCCAACTGGTCCGACGCCTCCGACGACAACCAGCTCGAAGCGAATTTCTTCTCTGACAAGCTTCCGGGCAATGCGCTCAACGCGCAGGTCTTCGAGTCGCTGCACGAGATCTTCGAGCGCAAGTGGTACAACCGCGCGCCCGACGGTGCCATCGAAACCGAGGCGTGGCGGACGCCGCAGCTGCCGCCGCCCAGCACCGACCCGAGGTGTCTCGACCCGCAGGCGAGCAACTACGGCGGCGCGCTGCCGTGCACCTATCCGCCGCCGCCGCCTCCGCCCCCGCCGCCTCCGCCGGATGCGACGACCGTGGTGCTCTACGCCTCGAAGGGCACGATCACCGGCTCGGCGTGGCAAGTTGCGGCCGATACGACCGCCGCCGGCGGCGCCGCGCTCTGGAACCCGAATCTGGGGAAGGCCAAGGTGGCGCCCGCGCTGGCGACTCCGCCGAGCTATGTCGAGCTGCAGTTCCCGGCGAAGGGCGACGTCGCGTACCACATGTGGGTGCGCATGCGCGCGCAGGACAACGGCGCCCCGAACGACTCGGTGCATGTCCAGTTCAGCGACGCGGTCTCCGGCGCCGGCTCGACGACACGCGTATTCGGCATCGGCAGCCCGACGTCCGCCGAGGTCATCCTCCAGGACGGCCCCAGCGGCAGCGCTCCGAGCGGGTGGGGATGGGCCGACGAAGGCTGGGAGAACCCGCCGGTCCCGATCTATTTCGCCGCAACCGGGACGCATACGCTGCGAATCCAGGCGCGCGAGGATGGGCCGTTCATCGATCAGATCGTGTTCAGCGCGCAGCCCACCGAGTTCCTGACCAACGCGCCCGGACCGCGCGACAACGACATCACCATCCTGGCCGAGACGCCGACCTCAGGCACGCCGTCGTGCAGTTACAGCCTGTCGGCGGCCGGAACGTCGATCACCGCGGACGGCGGCGCCGGGACGTTCAACGTGTCGGCGGCGTCCGGATGCGGCTGGACGGCGGCGTCGAACGCCGGCTGGCTCCATGTCACCGCCGGCGCCAACGGCAGCGGCGATGGCTCGGTGTCGTTCAGCGTCGAAGCGAACCCCGGCGCGGCGCGCAACGGTGTCATCACCGTGAATGGCAGCAGCTATACGGTGACGCAGGCCGCCGCCGCAGCGCCGGCCTGCACCGCGACGTTGTCGTCCTTCGGCGTCACCGTTCCCGCCGAAGCGGGGGCGGGCAACGTCGATGTCACCATCGACGCCGGATGCGCGTGGACCGCCGTATCGAACGCACCGTGGATCACGGTGACCTCCGGATCGGGCACCGGCAACGGCATCGCGTCGTTCTCCATCGACGCGAACAGCGGCCCCGCGCGCACCGGCACCCTCACCATCGCCGGACAGACCTATACGCTGTCGCAGAACGCGGCGCCCGGGTCGCCGGCGCCATCGTGTTCGGTGACGCTCGACAAAACGTCGTTCCTGGTGGGCTCGGCCGAAGCGAACTGGATCATCAACGTCACCGCGCCGGACGGCACGTGCAGCTGGACGGCGTCCGCGGACGAGACCTGGCTGGTGGTCAAGAGCACGTTCCCGACGGCGCAACCGGTCTCGGGCAGCGGCTACGTCAAGGTGCGCGCGGTGATCAACACCACCGGCGTGCGCCGCGTCGGTCACTTCATCATCAACGGCATCGTCTACACGGTGACCCAGGGCGGTTAGACGCTCAGAGGCTCAGAGGCTCGGAGGCTCAGAGATCAAGGGGGTGGCATTCTGCTATCCTGCCCTCTCTGAGTCTCCGTGCCCCTGAGTCTCACTGATCTCCGGACCGCGCTTCGTACTCTCCGCCGCGAGCCGGGGTACGCCACGTCAGCGGTCCTGACGCTGGCGCTGACCATTGGCGCCACCACCGCGATCTTCAGCGGCGTTCACAAGGTCCTTCTCGATTCGGCCGGCATCCACGATTCCCGTTCGCTGGTCGCGGTGTGGTCGCGCGACGCCGCCCGTCAGCTCGGCGTCGTCGAGCTCTCCTACCGCAACGTCGAGGACTGGGCCATCAATGCGCGCAGCTTCGCCGGCATCGCCGCGATCGGATCGTCCAACTGGCCGGCGATTCTCGACGACCGCGGCGAGCCGCAGCGCCTGTCGCTTGCCGGCGTGTCGTCCTCCTTCTTTCAAACGCTCGGCGCGGCACCACTCGTCGGCCGCGGGTTCGAGCCTCGCGACGATCTCCCGAATGCGCCGCGCGTCGTGGTGCTGAGCCACGGCCTGTGGACGGCCAGGTTCGGCGCCGACCGCACCCTGGTCGGCCGCGCGATCACCCTCGACGACGAGCGGTTCACGGTCGCCGGCGTGATGCCGCCCGGGTTTGATTTTCCGCGCGGGACGGATGTGTGGACGCCGGTCGTCCCGGTGCTCGCGGCGTCGCCGCAGGGGTGGCAGCCGAAAACGCTGCGATCGGTGGCGGTGCTCTTCGCGATCGGGCGGCTTCGGCCCGGCGTCAGCGCGGACACCGCCCGGGCCGAGCTCGACGAGATTGCCGCGCGCGTCGAGCGCGAGGGCGGCGCGGAGCGATTTGCGCCCGCATCGGTCGTCACGCCGTTTCTCGACTACGCGCTCGGACCGGTGCGGCGCGCCCTGTGGGCGCTGTTCGGCGCCGTCGCCGTCCTGCTGCTGATCGGCTGCGCCAACGTGTCCGGCCTGATGCTGACGCGCGCCGCCGTGCGCCGCCGCGAACACGCCGTGCGGTTGGCGCTCGGCGCCTCGCCGGCGGCGATCGCGCGATTGTGGCTGGCCGAGACGATCGTGCTGTGCGCCGCCGGCGCCATGCTGGGCCTGGTCAACGCGCGCTGGATGGCGCGGGTGATGGTTGCGGCTGCGCCCGAGAATCTGCCGCGGCTCACGGAGATCGCGATCGATGCGCCGGTGGCCGCATTCACATGCGCGGTGGCGGCCATGGCGACGCTCTTGTGCGGGTTGGGACCGGTGCGCCACGCGCTGGCATCGCGGCCGCTCGAGGGGTTGAACGATTCCAGCCGCGCCACCGAGACTCGCCGCGTACAGCGATCGCGTTCGACCCTGGTCGCGCTGGAGATCGGCCTCGCCATCACCTTGACGATCGCCGCCGGCCTCGTCGTCCGCAGCTTCATCAACCTGCGCCGCATCCAGCTTGGGTTTGCGCCCGGCGGCGTGCTCACGATGGTGGTGAATCCGCGGATCGCCAGGCCGGTGAACGAATGGATCGCGGAGCTGCTGCCGCGCCTCGAGGCGCTGCCCGACGTTACGGCCGCCGGCGCCGTTTACCTGCGGCCGCTGGCGCTCGGTCCGATCGGGCAGGAGACATCCTTCGTGCTGGAAGGACAGCCCGAGTCGCCGGAGACCGAACGGAGAAACCCGGCGCTGAACTACCAGGTGGCGACGCCCGGCTATTTCCGGGCGATGCGCATCAATCTCGAGCGCGGGCGTCTCTTCACCGAAGACGACCGGGCGCAGTCGACGCGTGTGGCGCTGGTCGGCGAGACCGCTGCGCACCGGCTCTGGCCGGGCGAAGACGCGGTCGGCAAACGCATCCTGCTCCCGACCTTCGAGCGCGGCACCGGGCGGCGTGCGTGGCGCCAGGTGGTCGGCGTCGTTTCCGACGTGCGCTATCGCGGCGTCGACGACGTTCGACTCGACGTCTACGACCCGGCCTCGCAGTCTCCGCTCGATGCCGGCGATCTCGTCGTCCGCACGTCGGGCGATCCGCTTCGCGTCGCCGCGTCGGTGCAGGCCGCCGCGCGCGATCTCGATCCGCGCGTGCTCGTGTCCGGCGTGACGACGATGGAGGCGATCGTGGCGCGGGCGCTGGCGCCGTGGCGATTCAGCGTCTGGCTGTTCGGCGTCTTCGCCGCGCTCGCCGTCGTCCTGGCCGGCGGCGGCCTCTTCGGCATCGTCAGCCTCGACGTCGGACGCCGCCGGCGCGAGCTGGCGGTGCGGGTCGCCCTCGGCGCGCGGCGCGGCGACATCGTCCGGTCGGTGCTCGTCCCCGCAGTGCGGCGTCTGGCGGCGGGGATTGCGCTCGGCCTCGCGGTCTCCGCTGCGCTCTCGGGCGCGCTCCGCGCGCTCCTCTTCGGCGTCGAACCGCTGGACGCGTCCACCTATGCCGCGGTGACGCTGCTCGTGTCGCTGGTGGTGATCGGCGCTTCGTACCTGCCGGCGCGGCGCGCGGCGCGCATCGATCCGCTGCTGACGCTGCGGAGCGAGTGACCGCCGTTGGGTTCCGCGCGCGCATCCTTCCGCCGCGACCATCCGCACGTGGTCCTGATCCAGGCGTCGGAACCCGACGAGCTGCGGACCTACCTGATTTCACACGGCCTGATGTCCCCCGAAGACCTGCCGTTCCGCGTCACCCGCGCCGGGGAGGGCAACATGAACCTCACGCTCCGCGTGGTGACGCCGCGGCGGCGCCTGATCGTCAAGCAGGCGCGGCCGTGGGTGGAGAAATACGATCACATCGCCGCGCCGTGGAACCGCTCGCACGTCGAAGCGGCGTTCTATGAGAGCGTGGTCGGCGTGGCCGGCGTCGGCGACCGGATGCCCGGGCTGCTCTACGCCGACGCCGACAATCGGGTGCTCGTGCTCGACGATCTCGGCGACGGCGGCGACCTGACGTCGCTGTACGCCGGCGTGCGGCTGGCGGATCGCGAGCTCGACACGCTGGTCGACTATCTCATGCGCCTGCGGCGCGTCGACCCGCCCGCGCACCTGCGGCACGTGCTGCGCAACCGCGAGATGCGCGCCCTCAACCACGAGCACATCTTCCGGCTGCCGCTCGCCGCCGACAACGGCCTGGCGCTCGACGCGATGACGCCCGGGCTGCAGGCGGCGGCCGACGCGCTGAAGGCGGATGCGTTGCTCGTCGAACGCGTCACCGGCCTTGGCGCGCGCTACCTGGCCGATGGGCCGATGCTGGCGCACGGCGATTTTTTTCCGGGCAGCTGGGTCCGGACCTCGGGCAACGTCGCGGTCATCGATCCGGAGTTCTGCTTTCTCGGCGCCGCCGAGTTCGATGCCGGCGTCATGCTGGCGCACCTCGTCATCTGCGGCGAAGCGGCCGAGCGGGTCGAGGCCGTGGAGCGCGCGCTGGCCGGCGACCGGTTCGACCGCGCGCTCGCGCGTCAGTTCGCGGGCGTCGAGATCCTGCGTCGCCTGATAGGCGTCGCGCAGCTGCCGTTACGTGCGACGATCGAACGCAAGCAGCAGCTTCTCGATCAGGCGAAGCAGATGGTGAAAGCGGCATGAGCGGCGGGTGGCGGATCACCCTTGTTGCAGCGATGCTGGCGGCGATCGCGGCGGCCGCGCGCGTCAGCCCGATGGCGGCGGCGCAGGGGACGACTGCGGTGCCGGTCTGGATCGATACCGATCCGGCGGTGGGCGTGGCCGACCGCGACGTCGACGACGGGTTCGCGCTCCTCCAGGCGTTCCACTCGCCGGAGCTCGCCGTGCGGGGCGTGTCGGTGGTGTTCGGCAACGCGCCGCTGGCGCAGGCCTGGCCGATCGGGCTGCGGATCGTCGGCGGCTCCGGCCCGCGCGGCCTGCGCGCCTACCGCGGCGCCGCGAAGGCGGAAGACCTCGGCGTCGACAACGCGGCGACCCGCGCCCTCGCCGCCGCCCTGAAACGCGAGCCGCTGGTGATCTTCGCGCTCGGCCCGGCAACCAACGTCGCCACCGTCGTCAAAAGTCAACCAGCGCTGCGCTCGCGGATCGTCCGCATCGTCGCCGTCGCCGGCCGGCGTCCCGGCCAGCGGTTCACCACCGGCACGACCAACCCGCGGGGCCACCGCGATTTCAACTTCGAGCAGGACCCCGAGGCGTTCCGCGTCCTGCTCGGCTCGCGTGTGCCGCTGACGCTGGCGCCGTTCGAGATCTCGTCGAAGGTGTGGCTGAAGGCGCCCGATCTCGAGGCCATCGCCCGCGACAGCGCGAAATCCGAGTGGATCGTCGCGCCGGCGCGCCGCTGGCTGGCGTTGTGGGACCGCACGTTTGGCGTCGACGGATTCAACCCGTTCGACACGCTCGCGATCGCGCGGATCACCTCGCCCTCGCAGCTGACGTGCGAAGCGCTGCCGGCGCGCATCGACGTGCTCGACGACGATGTGACCGAAGCGCGGGTGCAGGGGACGACGGTCGCCCGCAAGCCGTATCTGCTGGTGTCGCGCGAGTTCGGCGGGCCGGCGCCGATGGTTGATTACTGCTACGACGTCGCGGCGAGCTTCAAGCCGGATCTGATACGCCGCATCACTGGACGTCGTTGAGCGACCAGTCGTAGTCGAGGAACCTGATCTTCGCGCCCGCCTTCGCCGCCGCAGCGGCGTCTGGTGCGCCGTAGCGCTCGACGAAGCCGCGCACGCCGCGCTCGGTGGCGCCTTCGGTGTCGCCCGACGCGGCGTACTGCTTCACGAAGTCGCTCCCGTACCACTCGAAGATTTTCGAGAGATACAGCCGGCCGTCCTCGACGCGGGCGCCTTCCGCGCTCGCCAGGTAGCCGCGCGCCGCATCGTCCAGCTGATGGTCGAGGTCGGCGCCGACATACGGTTCGGCGCGCAGCGGCGGGCAGCTCTTCGACGCGCAGTTGATCGCCATGTGCACCCGCGCGTCGGCGAACTCAGGACGGAGCAGGCCGTGCTCGATCCCGTCGAGCGTGATCGTTCGCCCTGCGGCGCGCCATTCGAGCTTCGTCCAGACGCCGTCGATCTGCCGGATGCTGTTGCGCGGCGCCAGCGAGAACCAGGAGCCGCGGATCGGATAGTGATCGACGATGACGCGCAGCGTGAACAGGTTGTAGGCGTTGATCCAGAAGGCCATCCGGTCGTGCGGTGTCATCGCCTGCTCGGCGGCCGGCTCAACCGCTGCGAATTCGCCGGCGATGTCGTCGAGGGCGGCGCGTTCTTCAGCGAGCGTCTGGTAATCGACCCGCGCGCCGTGAACGACGCGCGTGAGCAGCTTGCCGTAGGCGGCGTATCCCGGATCGAGCAGGGGCGAGGTTGCCGCGGCGAGCGGATGCCACGTCAGCAGCAGCGTCGCCGCGGCTGCCGCCAGGCGAGTCGGGACCCGCGGGGTCACACGCGAATCATACCCGGCAGGGTGCGCGTCACCGCAACGGTTCTCGACCGCGTTGCGAATTCCAGGGTCCTGGTCCGTCCATGTTG
>Ga0207675_100006321_pt1 | contig 11236 bp, 9 predicted proteins | sample KBSSwiS42_FD_184305 | JGI IMG/M metagenome (GOLD analysis project Ga0207675, IMG submission 184305) | Switchgrass rhizosphere microbial communities from Kellogg Biological Station, Michigan, USA - KBS Switchgrass S4-2 (SPAdes) (version 2) | ecosystem: Host-associated > Plants > Roots >...
CACCCGCTTTAACTCTTTGAAATGTTTGGTGGAGCCGAGGGGGATCGAACCCCTGACCTCATGACTGCCAGTCATGCGCTCTCCCAGCTGAGCTACGGCCCCAAGTAGAGAGTGAGACGCTCGTAACGACCGATGCAGACTAGCGTAGCGCTGAGAATCGAGTCAAGCGACTGTCTGGCGCGCTGTAAAACGGTCTGGCGCGTTGCAAGACCGTCTGGCGCGTTGCAAGACTATCCGGCGCGCCGAAAGGATGAGATTACTTAATCTTACGCGTGGCGGCGTAGAGTGCCAAGGCGGTGCCGCCGACGAACATCAAGGCGCCGCCGATGACGCGTGTGTAGTTAGGTAGTTGACGGATGTCGGTTTCCGTGATGATGACTGCGGATTTCGGTTCGACGTAAAGCGCCCGGTAAGTAATCACGCCACCAATGGTCGCGAGGATGATGCCCACTATGAGGAGGAGCGCTTTCATTTCCCCTTAAACGCAGCCTTGCGCTTCTCGAGAAACGCGCTGACGCCTTCGTCCTTATCTTCAGTCGAAAAGCAGAGCGCGAATAGATCCACTTCGCGACGCAAACCTTCGTCGAGATTTGAACGTGACGCGAGCTTCACTGCTTCCTTCGCGAGCTGCAGCGCGATCGGGCTCTTCTCGGCAATGCGATTCGCGATCTCCATCGTCTTTGCTTCCAGTTGATCCGCCGGAACGACGTGATTAACTAAACCTATCGCAAACGCAGTCTTCGCGTCGATGATCTCTCCAGTCAGAACCATCTCCATCGCCTTGCCTTCGCCGACCAGTCGAGTCAAACGTTGTGTGCCGCCGCCGCCAGGAATGATGCCGAGGTTGATCTCAGGCTGACCAAACGACGCGGTCTCGCTCGCAATGCGAATGTCGCAAGCGAGAGCAAGTTCACAGCCACCGCCAAGACAGTAACCATTCACCATGGCGATCACCGGTTTGGGAAACGTGTCAATCGCAGTGAACAACGAGCGGCTCATCATCACGTCGCGCTGCGTCATCGATGTTCTTCCGGCAAACTCGCCGATGTCCGCTCCCGCAATAAACGCTTTATCGCCGGCACCTGTGAAAACAACTACACCGACTGAGTTGTCGTTGCGAAGTTCGTCCAGCAGAGCCGCGCCTTCTTCGCGCGTTTTGATATTCAGCGCGTTTCGTTTGTCAGGACGATTGATCGTGACGATCGCAACGCGGTCACGTTTTTCGAGCAGCAACGTCTCGTATGATTGCGGCATTAATTTTGACTCCGAAATGAAAGTATTAGGACTTCGTTGGGGCTTGTTCCGGCGGTGGACCTTCGGGATCGGTGGTGACGGGTTGTTCGTCGGCGACCCACGACACAAACAAGCGCAACCAGTTTTCGGTTGGTTCCGCTATCTGCACGCCGACACGCGCGGTGCCGTAAATTGCAGGTGCAACGCGCACCACTATCGCCGTAGCTTCGATTGGCGAGCCGTCGGGCCGGTGCGCGCGCAGGTACAAACGTTCGCCACGAGTAACCTTCTGATTGAGATGAAACAACGCGCCAGACGTCGAAATGTCGTCGGTCTCGGTCGGCTCACTCCACGCGGAGCCGTCTTCTGTGCGCCCCGATACAACGATTGGCAGGCGCAACGACATACGCAGCGCGAACCGTCTTTCTTCGTGGTTGTAGGGTGTGCTCATCGTCACGCTAAACAGTGCTCATGAAGACTGCGCGCGGCGCGCGTCTTCTTTGGTCCAATCGTAAAATCCCTGGCCGGTTTTCTTCCCCAACTTTCCGTCACTGACCATGCGACGCAGAACTTCCGGCGGTCGAAACGTTTCGGATCCAAGTTCGCGGTGAAGATACTCCGCAATGTTCAGTCGCACGTCGAGTCCGACGAGATCCGTTAACTTCAGCGGCCCCATCGGATGGTTGTAGCCGAGTTCCATCGCAGTATCAATGTCTCGCGCGCTCGCGACGCCCTGTTCAACCATGCGCATCGCTTCGAGTCCTAACGCGACTCCCAACCTGCTGGACGCAAAGCCCGGGACGTCCTTAACGACGATCGGTTCCTTCCGCATTTTGCTGCCGACGCCGGTAACTGTCTGTACGGTTTCGTCGCTTGTCTTCTTTCCTACAACAATCTCCACCAATCGCATGATGTGGACTGGGTTGAAGAAGTGCATGCCAACAACTGCTTCCGGCCGTTTTGAGGGCGCAGCTATTTCAGTAATAGACAACGACGAAGTATTACTCGCAAAAATGAATGGGTGGTCAGAAGCGGTTTCGAGCTGCCGCAGTATGTTCTGTTTAAGGTCCAACTTTTCCGGCGCAGCTTCTATGATCAGGTCCGCAGCGGCACATTCTTCCAGTTTGGTCGTGCCATGGATGTGCTGCAACGTGCGGTCGCGATCGTCTTCGGTCAATTTACCGAGTCGAATTCCTTTTTCGAGGTTTCCTTCAATCGCCCTGACTCCACGCGCCAGCGCTTCACGATCCGCGTCGTTGAGAAGGACTCGAAAACCTGCGACTGCCGCAACTTGGGCAATACCGTGGCCCATCGTCCCGGCACCAATCACGGCAACAGTCTCAATCGTTGGCGAACCGCTTCCTGGGCTACTCATGCTTTCAGAACCGGGCCCGCAACGCCTTCACGCCTACAGACCACTAAGTTCGACTACCTCAATGTCCGTAGTTATACTATACGCCCAACTGAAAAGGCTATACTCTCGATGAAAATGGCTAACGATTTCACGAAAAGAGACGTTGTAATCATTGGTTCCGGACCTGCCGGGCTCACCGCTGCAATCTACACGGCACGCGCGAGTTTGAAGCCGTTGTTGATCGACGCTCCGGCTGACGCAGCGCAGCAAACTACGCCCGGCGGTCAGTTGATGATCACCACTGACGTCGAAAACTACCCTGGCTTTTCGGAAGGCATTCAGGGACCTGAGCTGATGGACGAGTTTCGCAATCAGGCGGAACGTTTTGGCACCGAGTTCATGGAAGGTTGGATTACAGAAATCGACCTGAGCGAACGTCCTTTTCAGATCTACATCGACAATGGTCCGACTATCTCAACAGAGACTTTGATCATAGCGACGGGCGCATCAGCGAAGTGGCTTGGCATTCCTGGTGAAGCGAAAGTTCCCGAAGGTTTCGGCGGCAACGGCGTCTCTGCATGTGCGACGTGCGATGGACCACTTCCGGCGTTTCGCAACCACACACTGATCGTTGTAGGCGGCGGCGATACGGCGATGGAAGAGGCGACGTTTCTGACGCGTTACGCGGCAAAGGTCTACGTAGTTCATCGACGCGACAAGTTGCGGGCTTCAAAGATCATGCAGGAGAAAGCCTTTCGGAACGAGAAGATTGAGTTTATCTGGAATAGCGCAGTGGATGAGATTCTCGGCACTCAGGAGGAAGGCGTTACGGGTGTTCGCCTGCGGAATTTGCTGACCGGCGATGAGCGGATCTTTCCCTGCGCCGGCGTGTTCGTGGCCATCGGACACAGACCGAACACGGAATTGTTCAAGGGTCAGGTGGATATGGATGAGATTGGTTACCTGAAGACCTCAGGCCATTCGACTGCGACCAATATTCCGGGCGTGTTTGCGTGTGGCGACGTTCAGGATTCGGTTTATCGTCAGGCGGTGACTGCCGCGGGAAGCGGATGCATGTCGGCGATCGACGCCGAACGTTATCTCGATCATTTGCCTGTGGCGATGCCGAGTGGCGAAGAGGTCACTATCGAAGGTGAACACATCACCGCCGATCGTCACGCGATCATTACGCCTGACGGTCACATGATTCCCAACGATTCAGTAGCAATCGGCGAGGACTAATTACAGCAGGACGATCGAATCGTCTTTCTCACGGCGGTGAGCAGAAACAGTGGGGCGCTGGAAGGGCGCAGGCGGGATAACAATTCCGTTTTCATTCAACGGACAAGGCTCACAATAACTTCCCAAACGTAGTCTTCGATCGCGACAATCATTACAACCCAAAGCGAGACCGAGCTGCCGCAACGATTCGAGTAGCGGCAAGAGCAACCGTCCGCGGTTGGTCAGCGCGTACTCGATGTGCGGTGGGTTACCACCGAAGTCTGTACGCGTCACGAAGTTGTCCTTCTCCATGTCGCGCAAACGCCCCACAAGCGTGCGACTGCTGATCGGAAACAGACTGTTCAGCAACTCCATCGTGCGCTTTGGACCAGAGACGAGTTCGCGCACGACCAGCATGGTCCATTTATCACCGAGCATCTGAAGTGCTCCGGTGATTGGACAGCCATCAAGTTCGCGTCGTTTCATCTTTCTAAGGTCCTATAGATCCAACGACCTATGGTCTGAGGTTGATGTTGTAAGTCTTGATCTTCGAATTCAGCGTTGTGGCGTTCATGCCGAGCAGGCGCGCCGCGCGCGACTGATGGCCGCCGGTTTGTTCGAGTGCGCGACGAATGAGATCGATTTCGAAGCGCCGTACCTCTTCGTAGAAATTGATGCCGCGGCCAATGTCGCCGACGGCCGCGTTACTCGCGCCATCCTGACGTCCTGAAGCGACGGACTTCGGATCGCTGATCTCAGCACGCAGGCATTCCTTAGTGACCTCGTTCCCGGGCGCGATTACGACTGCGCGTTCGATCGTGTTTTCCAATTCACGAACGTTGCCGGGCCATGAGTACGACTCGAGCAGAGCGAGAACTTCGGGCGCAAGTTGATCCGACACGTCGCGTGCGTTTTCCTCGTTGTACTTTTGAATGAAATGCTGCGCAAGAGGCAGGATGTCTTCATTGCGATCGCGCAACGGCGGCAATTCGATCGGTACAACAGCGAGCCGATAATAAAGGTCTTCGCGAAAACTTCCCTGCCGCACCGCTTCTTTGAGATCGATGTTGGTGGCCGCGATGATACGCACGTCAACACGTCGCGGCGTAGTATCCCCGAGCGGCGTGAACTCTCGCTCTTGAATCACACGCAGCAAACGTACCTGCGTTTCCGGGGGAATGTCGCCAATCTCGTCGAGAAAGATCGAACCACCGTCAGCAACTTCAAACAGACCTTTCTTCGCGGCCACCGCACCTGTGAAAGCCCCGCGCGTGTGGCCAAACAACTCCGACTCCAGCAACTCCGAGGGAATGTTTGAACTATTTACCGTCACAAACGGGCGGCCGGCGCGTGTGCTCGCTTCGTGAATTGCTTTTGCAATCAACTCTTTACCGGTTCCACTCTCGCCGGTAATCAATACGGTGGATCTCGCGGGTGCGACCTGTTCGACGAGTCGAAATACTTCCTGCATGAGGTCGGAGCGACCGATGATCTCGCCACGATCGACAGCTTTGCTCATCGCGCGACGCAACGTGCGCCGTTCTTCTTCTTTGCGACGGCGTTTAATACCTGCGCCAATCTGCGCGATGATCTGTTCGTTCTGAAATGGCTTGCGAATGCAACCAAAGGCGCCGCGTTCCCAAGCTGCGATGGCGGTGTCGAAAGTCGCATACGCAGTGATCATGACGATCACCGCTTCGGGATCCATCTTCAAAAACTCTTCCAACGCACGCAGCCCGCCGATGCCCGGCATGGAGACGTCGAGCAACACGACATCGAAAGCACGCCGGCCGTAAGCTTCAAGGCCTTCTTCACCGGTCTTGGCGAGATCTACGCGATAGCCTTCGGCCGTCAGAAGTGTCTCCAACACTTCGCGCATGATCTCCTCGTCGTCGACGACGAGCACTGAACCTTTTCTGGAGTTCCGCTTTTCCGTTCTCATGAAGGGCGTAGTTTAGCCGACTTCACAACGTAAAAGCCACGTAGCTGTGGGTGAGTTTGTGAGTTAGTCGCCGACTGCTTGCAGTCGCGCACGAGAGCGTGCGGCGGGTATCGTGATGCGGAAAGTGGTTCCGTGACCGGGCATGCTATCGACGGTGATCCTGCCGGCGTGCTCCTGAACGATGCCGTACGTCACCGCCAAACCAAGGCCGGTGCCCTGGCCGACACCTTTCGTCGTGTAAAACGGATCGTAGATCTTCGCGACGTTTTCCGGAGCAATGCCAATGCCTGAATCTGAGATTTCGGCCACGAGTGATCCGTCTTCAGCGGTTGATGTCGAGACTACGATCTTTCCACCGTCAGGAATTGCGTCGCGCGCATTGAGTAGAAGGTTTGTGAACACCTGTTGCAGCTTGCCGGCGTTGCCGTAAGCCTCAGGCGCGTCATTGGAGTAGTCGCGAACAATCTCGATTTGACTGCGGCGTAACTGCGGCTCAAGTAGTTGCAATGTGTCGTCAAGCACGCGCGCAACGTTCACGTCTGCAAACTCGGTTGCACTGCCGGTGCGCGAGAAGTTGAGCAGGTTGTTGACGATGTTCGTCGCGCGCTCAGCCTGCGTGCGGACCTTCTGCAACAACGCTCGCTTCGGATCGTTATCGTTCAACATGCCGAGAAGCATTTGCGTGTACGACGAGACGCCGGTAAGCGGCGTGTTTACTTCGTGAGCCACGCCCGCGGCCAGCAAACCGATCGACGAAAGCTTCTCGCGCTGCTGTAACTGTTCTTCCAAACTGATTCGCGTCGTCACGTCTTCGAGCACGACGAGTGCGCCGGTTTGACCCTGCGCATCCTGCAACGGCGCTAACGCGATGTTCAGAACGAGGCCGCGGTTGGTACGAGTCGCGGTGTGGAGTTTGTAGATGTTGCGAATCTCTTGTAGGTTCCAGCCATTTTTCCCGAGCACCTGTTTCAACGTGTCGGCAAAATCTTCGGAGAACAGATCCTCAACTCGCCGTCCGACCGCGGAATCCCGTCGCAGATCGAGAATGTGTTCAAGCGCGGAATTCAGACGAGTAACGCGACCACCCAGGTCCACCGCCAACAAACCGACGTTGATCGATTCGATGATCGATTCGTTGAACTCCTTCAGAAGTTTCAACTCACTCGCACGCTCTTGCTGGTCCTTGTAGAGCAGACTGTTTTCAATCGCCACGGCAACATAACCGGAAACGGTTCGTAGGATTTCGACGTCTTCAGACGACAGCAACGCGCCGTCAACGGAACGGCCCAAACCAATCACCGCAACCATCCGGCCACGAACGACGCAAGGCACAAAGTAATGAAGTGTTCGCCGGGCCGACACGGTCGCGTCAGAACCAAGGTCGAGATCGTCGGCGCGAACCACGCCCGTGTCAGCCGAGCGCACCCGGATCATTTCGCGAAAATCAGGCGGCACCACCGGTGATTCGAGTCCAACTGAACGCGCGACGACGTAGCCGCTTTTCGAATTCCTGTCCTCGATGAAGATCGCGACACGCCTGACGTTCATCACCTCCTGCAAACGACTGACTAACGAATCCAGCAGCGGATCGAGCGCGGTAGTCGCAGACAGCGTGCGGCCGAAGTCCAACAGACTGTTTCTGAGATCGTAACGCTCGCCGTAGAACAGCCGATCGATGTGTTCCTGGAGGAAGTTTTTCACGGGAGCAGCAACCATCACGATCGCCGCCATTGCTACGATAGCAGCAACCATCCGCAACGTGATCTCGCCTGAGCTGAAGGGCTGGTCGTTACCGAAAGCGTAGAGTCCGCCGGTGTAGACCACAACGCCGAACAGCAGCGCAATCGCGGTCGTCGTGAGTGAGTAAACAAACACGCGTCGCACGACCAGTTCGACGTCCATCAAGCGATAACGCAGGACTGAATAACCAAACGCGAAAGGAATCGCGATTAACGGCAACACGGCGATGTCCGTCAGCCAGCGATCAGTTGCCGCGCCAAACAGATAGACAAGCCCGTAAAGCAATGTGAAAGGCATGACGGCGAGGACCGTTCCCCAAACCACCCACTTCATCTGCTGACGAACCAACGCGGTCTTTGCCGTGACATACGTTCTTACCAACAACACGCCGCTCGCGACGAGTCCAATAATGAAGTGCAGAAAGCTGAGCCGATAGAACGTGTTGACGAACGACTCCGAAACGCCACCCGTTTTGATCCCGAACGCGCCCAATGCACTGCTTACATAAACAAAAGCGCTGAGCGGCAGGAACACGATGGCCGCCATCAACAGCAACACGATCGCCGGCGCGTAAAGCGAGACGACACGCCAACGGTTCTTTGTAAACAGTTGTTGCTTCGTCGGGTACAGCGCGCAGAAATGTAAAAACAGTGGCGCGAAAAGTATGAACGCGGAGTTTTTCAGGAACGCGACTGCAAGATCGAGATCGCGATAAGTGCCGGTCGGCGTGTAGAAGTGAAAGACGAAAGCGGCCAAACAGAGAGTCGCGAAGTGCAGCACAAACGGCGCACGGCTTCCCTGCCTGAAGAGAACAAAAAACCCGATGAACAGATACGCCAATCCGATCAGGTTGATGTAGATGACTCGTGGCGTCCACTCGTGAATTGAACCGAGGTTGTCGAGGTCTGCCCAGTAGTCGCGAGTCTCTTCAGGAAACGAAGGACGTTGCATTCGATAGTGCAAATGGCCGCCGCGCTTCGCCTGGTCGAGATAGATCTGAACGTCGCGAGCACTGATCACTTCGTCGGGCTTCGCTCGTGGATCGAGCGCGATGCCTATCAGGCGATCGCCGGGAAGCATCCATGCACGATCCGCCGCCGACCCTTTTTCAATGGTTTTGGCGATGATTCCCTGGGAACTATCGACCCATTCGACACCGTCCCAGGCTGGAGTTTCGTAACGAACGCGTTGGCGGAAATTGAGGACACCGGCACTTATCAGGAGCGCCGCCCCGATGAGCAAGAACCCCGTTCGAGTTGTGATTACCGATCCCTTCACTGCTTCCTCAACTACGCCCGAATAACTTCACAAGGCGATCCGAGCGTTTTAGGCAAGGAATGTTCCGAGTGGTCCGGGCGGTTTAAGTCCGAGGTTCTGAGGTCTAACTTGTTGATTTCAATCCAACTTTTCGGACTTTTCCAAGAATTTGGAAGGATTAAAATCTTACTGAGATTCCGCCACGCACAGACCGACGGCTATTACCGACAAACATTATGAACTCTCCGTTGTCGGCGGCAATCTGCGAATCCAGGAGGTTCCGGGCATCAAGAATTGCCTCGGCTCGCACCGGCAGGCCGAAACTCGGCAGGTCCTGCGTGACCTGAATGCTCAAAGACGGATCGTAGACTCCCAGTCTGCCTGCAAACGGATCGATCGCGAAGACCGTCGCTTCAGGTGAGAAGCGGAAGACTGTTCGCACCTGAGTACCACTGCGGAACCCTGCTCCAAGCTGTAACGCGGCAGTCTGGAATAGACCACTCTCAAAAACGTCAGCCGGAGTGGAAAACCCTGAAGCTGAGAGACGTTGGCCACGGCCAAACGCGTAACCAGCTGACGCGGTCCATACGCGATTCAAACGACGTGTGTAAACCACACGCACACCGCGCGACGATCCCTGCTGGTTTGCGATATTCGTAAACACGTTACCGGCCTCACCCGAGAACGCAGTTACCGGCATGCTGAGCAAACCTACGCCGCGGCCGCTGGTCGTATCGAAGAACGCCGTCGCTTCGACGTTTGAACTGTTGTCGAGAACTCGTTCGATTCCGAATTCGAGTCGATGGCTTCGTTCAAGCACTGCCTGACCGTCTACAAAAGCGACCGGGCGCAATGCCTGGCGGCGAAATACGATCTGCTCGTCTTCAAATGTCGCGACACTTTGAATTCCATCTTCGTCGCCGCCCGAAGCGAAAGCAGCTTTCACTCGCGTGCGAGCGTTGGCATCAAACTGCACACCGAATCGTGGACTCAAACTCTGCGCCCCACCCGCCCCTATGAATCGCGAGTAGTCGAGACCCATAACGATCACGATACCGTCGCGCACGATCCATTCATCGACGGCGCGTAATGAAACCTGGCCCGCGAGATCTGCGTGCTCACTGTGTCTGGCAGTCCACACCGGCGTTTCGTAACGGCCGACCGCAGCGGTCACGCCTACTTTGTGTCGATCGCCAACACGAAATCGAGTGGTGGCCTCGAGGCGCTGCGGAGCATCTTCTGTTCCTGTTTGACCGGAAAAGATCAGTTCGACTTGATCTGAGACAGGTGTGGAGACGACGAAGTTGATACCAACGTAGGAAGAAGCAAATCCAGTTGCGAAGTAATTCTCTATAACGCCATGCGATCTTGGTCGATAAGTCGGACGAAACCATTCCGGTTCCGCCGCGGCCGCCATGTCTGTGGTGCCGTTCTCGGCGTCAGTGACGGCTTTGATGGTCGCGTCTTCACCTTCCTGTACCTGAAAGATCGAGCGGCGCGTCTGCGCTGATCGCAGCGTCCACTTCACGTCATCACGATCTCGACGACGTTCGGGCAACGTGTTTCCGTAACCGACTGGTTCGAGGTTGAACTTGTAGACCAGCTCCTGCGAGGCTTTCACGTCGATCGCGTTGAACGCGACTTCGCTGAATCCAGTTGCGATGGCCTTGATGCCATACCGCCCGGGCGTCACCTTCGCGAAGAATTGTCCCTGTCGATCAGTGAGGGTGTGTTTGACCGACGGTTTGACGGCGCCTTCACGCATCAGTGACACGAGTGCGCCCGCGAGTGGGTTTCCTTTGTTGTCGAGGACGATACCTGAAATTGTAGCGAGTGTTTTGCTGGAGCTACCTGCCTCAATCGGGGAAGCAGATATTGAAATGAGTGCGAGCAGGGACAAGCTTGAAGCTAGAACTCTTCTCATGCGATACGACCTCCGCTACGAAAGTCAGACTGGCCGACGGTTCGGGATGAAGTGGCCGAACTGGTTCAAGGAGGAGACTTACCAGAACCAGCAAAAATAGGGGAACATTGTCGTTCAGGGCCGAAATACTGTCAAGAACTGACCGGTTTTGCGGGTCATTTGCCGCCCGGTTTTGGAGCGTGCTAGGATTCAGGCCCCCTGGTCACCCACGGTGCAGTTTCGCTCAGTTTTTGGTTCCAACCGATGATCGACGACATTCAATCGACCAAGCTCCCCAACAGGATAGCCGTCCTGACCGAGCATATGCCCGGGTTACGGTCGGTAACTGCCGGGATTTGGGTCCGACGGGGTTCTCGCCACGAATCTGCCGAACTCAACGGTATTTGCCACTTTATCGAACACGCCGTTTTCAAGGGCACGAGGCACCGCAGCGCACGCGATATCGCCGTTGAAACTGACCGGCTCGGCGGCCATCTTGACGCTTACACGACCCATGAGATGACTGGCTTCACGATAAAGGTTGCGGATACATCCCTGCCGGAAGCCATGGATCTGCTGTCTGATC
>Ga0207675_100006322_pt1 | contig 11235 bp, 10 predicted proteins | sample KBSSwiS42_FD_184305 | JGI IMG/M metagenome (GOLD analysis project Ga0207675, IMG submission 184305) | Switchgrass rhizosphere microbial communities from Kellogg Biological Station, Michigan, USA - KBS Switchgrass S4-2 (SPAdes) (version 2) | ecosystem: Host-associated > Plants > Roots >...
GCTGCGCGGAGTCAATCGCCTCGTTGCCGGCGGGAACAAGGTCGTCGTTCCGACGCGCCGCGCCACCCCACCACACGGCGACCCGAGGGGCGGCGTGCAACGATCGCGTCCCCGAAAGGAGGGCGCCGTGGCCTGCCGTCGAGCCGTGTTCTTGTGCGCGGCGCTCGGGCTCGCGCTCGCGGCGTGCACACCCGCTCCCGCCCCACCAGCCGCCCCGCCCGCCGCGCCGGTCACCACCGGGTCGGCCGCCACCGCGCTCACCCTCGGCGCGGAGTGGCCCACCTACCACGGTGACGCCGCCCGCTCCGGCGCCGTGTCCGAGGGCCCCGACCCGGTATCGCCCGCCGTCGCCTGGCGGGTGACGCTCGACGGGCCGGTGTACGCGAGCCCGCTCATCGCCCGCGGGCTCGTCGTCGCGGCCACCGAAGGCGGCTCGCTGTACGGCCTCGACGCGGCCACCGGCGCCACGGTGTGGCGCACCCACGTCGCCGATCCCGTCCCGGCCGCCGCGCTGCCCTGCGGCAACATCACGCCGACCGTCGGCATCACCGGCACCCCCGCCTACGACGCCGCCACCGGCCAGGTGTTCGCCGTGGCGACGACCCAGGGCCTGACCGCGGCCGAGACCGCCACGCCCAGCCCCACGCCGACGGCCGCGGCGCCGCCCGCCACCCCGACCGCGGTCACGACGCCGAGCGCGGGCGTGCGGCACGTCCTGTTCGGGGTCGACCTGCTCACCGGCCAGGTCCGCAGCCACCGCCCGGTCGACGTGCCCGGCTCCGACCCCGCCACCCACCTCCAGCGGGGGGCGCTGCTGGTCTCGGACGGCACCGTCTACGTCCCGTACGGCGGCAACTTCGGCGATTGCGGCGCGTACCTCGGCCGGGTCGTCGGCGCCCCGATCACCCCCGGCCCGCTGTTGGCGTTCGCCGTACCCACCACCCGCGAGGCGGGCATCTGGGCGCCGTCGGGCCCCGTCGGTCTCCCCGGCGGCGACCTGCTCGTCACCACGGGCAACGGCGAAGCCACCGGCGGCGAGTGGGACCGCAGCGACTCGATCCTGCGCCTGTCCCCCACCCTCCAACTGCGCGACGGGTTCGCCCCCGCGGGCTGGGCCCAGGAGAACTCGGTGGACGCCGATCTCGGCTCCACCGGGCCGGTGCTGCTGCCCGGCGCCCGCCGCGTGCTCGCCGCGGGCAAGGGCGGCGCGGTGTACCTGGCCGACGTCGACCGGCTCGGCGGGGTGAACGGCCAGCTCGCCCGCCTCGAGGGCTGCCGCTCGTTCGGCGGCGCGGCCGTCACCTCGACGGCGGACGCGGGGGTCGCGTTCCTGCCCTGCACCGAGGGCCTCACCCAGGTCACCGTCGCGGGCGACCGCCTGACCCAGGGCTGGCGCAGCACCGCCGTCAACGGGTCGCCGGTGCTGGTCGGGAGCACGGTGTGGGCGCTCGACCGGAGCGGCACGCTGCACGGGCTGGACGCCGCCACCGGAGACCCGCGGGCCACGGTGGCGGTCGGCGAGACCTCCCGCTTCGCGACCCCGGCCGTGAGCGGCACCGCGCTGGTCGTGCCCACCTCGACCGGCGTGACGGCGGTGGCGATCACCCGCTGACCAGGCGGCCGATAGGCGGCGGGCGGCGCTGCTTCGCGGCAGGATGCGCCCATGGCCGACGTCGCTGTGCACACCTCGATCACCGAGCGGGTCGCCGTGCTGACCCTCTCCCACCCCGCCCGTCGCAACGCGCTCAACATCGCCCTCTCCGCGCTGCTCGCCGAGGCGGTGCAGGCGGCGGCGGACGACCCGGAGGTCGGCGCGATCGTCGTCACCGGCGAGGACCCGGCGTTCTGCGCGGGCGGCGACCTCGCCGAGCTCGCCACCGCGGGCCCCGCCCAGCTCAAGACCGTCTACGCCGGGTTCCTCGCGCTCGCCGACTGCCCGCTGCCGACGATCGCCGCCGTGAACGGGGCCGCCGTCGGCGCCGGGCTCAACCTGGCGCTCGCCACCGACCTGCGCCTCGCCGGGCCGCGTGCGTCGTTCGACTCCCGCTTCCTGCAGCTCGGCCTGCACCCCGGCGGCGGCTACACGTGGATGGCCCAGCGCGTCCTCGGCCCGCAGGGCGCCGCGGCGATGACGCTGTTCGGCGAGGCCGTCGACGCCGCCGAGGCCGAACGCATCGGGCTGGTGCACCGGGTCGTCGAAGACGTCGTCGGTGCGGCCGTGGAGATGGCGGGCCGGGCCGCGGCGGCGAGCCGCGACCTGACCATCGCGACGAAGGGCACGATGCGCCTCACCGCGGGCATGGCGGCGCAGGCCGCGGCCGTCGAGGTCGAGGTGCGGGCCCAGGCCGAGTCGGTGCGATCGGACGAGTTCAAGTCGCGGCTGGAGGCGCTGCAGGCCCGGATCAGCCGATCACGGTAAACCGGACGTTTCGGAGAGCGGAACTCCAGCCTGTGCGGTCGGGCGGGGCGAAACGACACTCTGAGCGTGCGCGAGTTAACCTCGCAAGGAGTACTTGCACCCGACCCGAGGAATGACCAGGACATGACGTCCACCGACACCCCCGTCGACCATTCCCGCGTCGTGCAGAAGGACCGGGTTGTCATCCGGTTCGCCGGTGACTCCGGCGATGGCATGCAGCTCACCGGCGATCGGTTCACCTCCGAGACCGCCGCCTTCGGCAACGACCTCTCCACGCTGCCCAACTTCCCGGCCGAGATCCGCGCTCCCGCGGGCACGCTGCCGGGGGTCTCGTCGTTCCAGCTGCACTTCGCCAACTACGACATCCTCACGCCCGGCGACCGTCCGGACGTGCTCGTCGCGATGAACCCGGCCGCGCTGAAGGCCAACATCGCCGACGTGCCCCGCGGCGCGGTGATCATCGCCAACACCGACGAGTTCACCAAGCGCAACCTCACCAAGGTCGGCTACGCGGCCAACCCGCTCGAGGACGGCTCGCTCGAGCAGTACGCGGTCTACCCGGTCGCGATGGCCACGCTCACGCGCGGCGCGCTGGAGGACACCGGGCTGTCCAAGAAGGACGCCGAGCGCGCGAAGAACATGTTCGCGCTGGGCCTGCTGTCGTGGATGTACCACCGGCCGCACGAGAGCACCGAGCGGTTCCTGCGGGAGAAGTTCGCGCGCCGCCCGGAGATCGCCGAGGCCAACATCCTCGCGTTCAAGGCAGGCCACGCCTACGGCGAGACCACCGAGGCGTTCGCCGTCACCTACGACGTGGCGCCCGCGCACCTCGCGGCGGGCACCTACCGCCAGATCACCGGCAACACGGCGCTGGCGTACGGCATCGTCGCGGCCGGGCAGGTGAGCGGGCTGCCGGTGTTCCTGGGCTCCTACCCGATCACCCCGGCGTCGGACATCCTGCACGAGCTGTCCAAGCACAAGGCGTTCAACGTCACCACGTTCCAGGCCGAGGACGAGATCGCGGGCATCGGCGCGTCGCTGGGCGCGGCGTTCGGCGGGGCGCTCGGCGTCACCACCACGTCCGGGCCGGGCGTCTCGCTGAAGTCCGAGACGATCTCGCTCGCGGTGGCGCTGGAGCTGCCGCTGCTGGTGGTCGACGTGCAGCGCGGTGGCCCGTCCACCGGGCTGCCCACCAAGACCGAGCAGGCCGATCTCCTGCAGTCCATGTTCGGCCGCAACGGCGAAGCCCCGCTGCCGATCATCGCGCCGCGCTCGCCCGCCGACTGCTTCGCGGTGGCGCTCGAGGCGGCCCGCATCGCGGTCACCTACCGCACCCCCGTGCTGCTGCTCTCGGACGGCTCGCTGGCCAACGGGTCCGAGCCGTGGCGGGTGCCCGACGCGGCCGACCTGCCGAAGTTCGACCCGGCGTTCGCCACGGGTCCCAACTCGCCCGACGGCGAGGAGTTCTGGCCGTACCTGCGCGACGCCGACACGCTGGCCCGGCCCTGGGCCGTGCCCGGCACCCCCGGCCTCGAGCACCGCATCGGCGGCCTGGAGAAGGCCGACGGGCGCGGGGGCATCTCCTACGAGCCCGAGAACCACGACCGCATGACCCGGCTGCGCGCGGCGAAGATCGACGGCATCCCGGTGCCCGACGTCGAGGTCGACGACCCCACGGGGGACGCCCGGCTGCTCGTCGTCGGCTGGGGCTCCACGTACGGCCCGATCGGGGCGGGCGCGCGGCGGGTGCGGGCGCTGGGGCACAAGGTCGCCACCGCCCACCTGCGGCACCTCAACCCGCTGCCGGGGAACCTCGGCGAAGTGCTGGCGCGTTACGAGAGCGTGCTCATCCCCGAGATGAACCTCGGGCAGCTGTCCCTGCTCCTCCGCGCCCGCTACCTCGTGGACGCGAAGAGCTACACGAAGGTCTCAGGTCTGCCGTTTAAAGCAGAGGAGCTGCAGGACCTGTTCTTGGACTACCTGTCAGGAGTGCACACGTGAGCGTGCTCACCAATCGATACAGCACGGCCTGTCATGCTGGCGCCGAGCGCAGCGAGGTGACGGCATGACGGCGCTGGAGTTGGGCCTGCCGACGATCGGCGGCCTCCACGGGGTCCCCACCACCTCCGACAAGCAGACGGCCAAGGACTACACCTCCGACCAGGAGGTGCGCTGGTGCCCCGGCTGCGGCGACTACGCCGTGCTCGCCGCCGTGCGCCAGTTCCTGCCCACGCTGGGCATCCGCCGGGAGAACACGGTCTTCGTCTCCGGCATCGGCTGCTCCTCGCGGTTCCCGTACTACCTCAACACGTACGGCATGCACTCCATCCACGGCCGCGCGCCCGCCATCGCCACCGGCCTGGCCGTCACCCGGCCCGACCTGTCGGTGTGGGTCGTCACGGGCGACGGCGACGCACTGTCGATCGGCGGCAACCACCTGATCCACGCGTTGCGCCGCAACGTCAACCTCAAGATCCTGCTGTTCAACAACCGGATCTACGGGCTCACCAAGGGCCAGTACTCGCCGACGTCCGAAGAAGGCAAGATCACCAAGTCGACGCCGTACGGCTCGGTGGACCACCCCTTCAACCCGGTCTCGCTGGCGCTGGGCGCCGACGCCACGTTCGTCGGGCGGGCCATCGACTCCGACCGCAAGGGCCTCACCGCCGTGCTGCAGGCCGCCGCCGAGCACCGCGGCACCGCGTTCGTCGAGATCTTCCAGGACTGCCCGATCTTCAACGACGGCAGCTTCGACGTGCTCCGCAAGGCCGACACCGCGCCGGAGCGGCTCATCCCGGTCGTCCACGGCGAGCCGATCCGCTTCGGCCCGGCCAACGACGAGGGCCTCGGCTCCTACGCCGTCGTGCGCGAGGGCTTCGGGCTGCGGGTGGCGAAGGCGATCGAGGTGGACGATTCGGAGATCGTCGTGCACGACGCCACCGACCACAACCTCGCGTTCGCACTGTCGCGGCTGTCCGACCAGGACCTGGCGCACACGGTGATCGGGCTGTTCCGCAACGTCGCGCGGTCGACCTACGACGACGCCGCCCGCGCGCAGGTCCAGCTCGAGCGCGAGAACCGCTCTCCCGACCTGCAGGCCCTGCTGAACGGCCGCGACACCTGGAGCGTGGCGGACTAGGAGGGTGCTGGAGAACTCCGCCCGGCGCGCACTAGGGCCGAGTTCTCCAGCGCGCTCCTAACCCTTCTTGCCGTTGTTGAGCTGCTCCAGCACGTCGGCCGCGAAGAGGCCGCTGCGACGGGCGTGCCGGGCGTGGGCGTCGAGTTCGGCGAGCGCGGGATCGGCGGTGGGAGTCGGGGCTTCCTGCTCGTGCGGCGACGGCACCGGCTGATCCGGCGACGGGCCCGACGCCCACGCGGGCGGCAGCGGCACCGGCTGCGCGGCCCGCGTGGCGGCGGCCCGGGCGGGCCGCACGAACACCAACCACGTCACGGCGGCCCCCAGCAGGAACGCCGCCAGCTCCAGCGCCCACATCTGGGCGAACAGTGCGGCCATCGACAGCTCCTCACTCGGCCTTGATCTCGACGCGCCGGCTCAGCTCCGGGGTGGCCAAGGGCTCGGCGGACCCCCGGCCCGCGACGACGAGCCGCTCCCGGCGCACCCCGGACGCCACCAGCGCGTCCGCGACGACCTGCGCACGCTGCTCCGACAGCCGCTGCGCCACCTCGGCAGGCCCGGGGGCGTCGGCGGCATACCCGGTGACCGTGACCCGCGACCCGGGGCCGTCGCCGAGCAGCGCGGCCGCGCGGGCGACGGCGGCGACCGACGGGCCTGCGAGCTCCGCCCGGTCGGCCGCGAACGTCACCGCGCCCGCGGCGAACGGGGCCGGGTAGGCGGGCGCCGGAGCCACGGGCGCCGACACCGGCGGCGCCGGGCGGGGCGGCGTCGGCACGGCCTGCAGCGGGAAGAGCGCCAGCCCGAGCCCGGCGAACGCGACCGGCACCACCACGAGGGCACCCCACCAGACCCGCAGCGCGGGGCGCGGCAGGGCGGCGTGCAGGGCCATCTGGGGTCTCCCGGGGAGCTGGGAATCGCCCGACACGCTCCGCGCACGACATAACAGCCCGATCACGTACTCATAACGTTTCGCACCCGACGGCGAGTCTCCGATTTCCCGACGGCGTGTGTCGCGTTCTGACACACCCGGGCCCGCCGCCCGACGCGACGATCTACCGTCCTCCCATGCCGCCACCCGACGGTCCGATGGTCGCCCGCTGGGGCACCAGCCACCCGTCGGCCCCGCTCGTGGTCGCGCTGCACGGCAACGGCACCAGCGAGCACTCCATGATCGAGATCGCGCCCTGGCTGCCGCACGGGCCGGTCGCGTACGTCGCCGTCCGCGGACCCATCACGGGCGACAGCGGGTTCCACTGGTACACCGCGACCGACGGCCGTCCCGACCCGGCCAGCCTCGCGACGGGCACGGCGTGGTTCCTCGAGTGGCTCGACGACGAGGGCGACCCCGACCGGCCCGTGCTGCTCGTGGGGTTCCGCGAGGGCGTGACGTTCGCGGGCGCCCTCATGCTCACCGAGCCGCACCGCTGGGCGGGCGCGATGCTGCTCTACGGCGCGTTGCCGTTCGACGCGGGCGTCCCGATGGCCCGTGGACAGCTCGCGGGCATGCCGGTGTTCCTCGCGCACGGCACCGACGACACCCGCACACCGTCCCAACTGCAGGCCCGCACCTGGGCGTGGCTCACGAAGGAGAGCGGCGCGCCGCTGTGGGCCGAGCGCGCGGCGGGCGGGGACCAGCTGGCGGGCAAGGTCGTCGGGGACGTCGGCACCTGGCTCGCCGACCGCCTCGACCACCTGCGCGCCCACGGCGAGAACCCGGTGCCCGACGGCGAGGACGCCGCCTGGCCGACGGTCGCAGGCGGTCGGCTCCCCGTCCGCGCGGGCCCGCCGCCGGACGTCACCGTGGGCATCCCGCAGCACCAGGAGACCCAGACCGCGCCCGCCGAGGTGCAGGAGCGGCTGTGGGCGCGGCTCGCGGCGTTGCCCGACGTGACGACGGGCCCGACGAAGGTCGGCGTCGAGGGCACCCGCGCGCTGCTGCTCGACCGCGGCGCGGCGGCGGGCCCGGACGCGGCGTACGTCCTCCCCGACGACGGCGAGTTCGCCCACCAGCATCCCGACGGCAGCCTGCACGTCGTGCTGCCCGACGCGCAGGCCTACGACGCGCTGGCCAAGGGCTGGGCGGTGGCGCACCCGCTCGCCGGGGTGCGCGTCTCCCCCGGCATGGTGCTGGTCTACGGGCCGCGCGACGAGGCCGAGGTGGAGATCGTCGCAGGCATCGCGGCGGCCTCCCACCGCTACGCCCGGTAACGCTCGTCATATCCCGTGCGGCGCCACGGGGGCCGGTGTTCTGATGGGGACGTGGGCACGGAACTGGATCGCCGCGGCGTAGCGGCCGCGATCGGCGCGTACTCGATCTGGGGCCTGTTCCCCGCGTTCTGGCCGCTGCTCGAGCCCGCCGCGCCGGTGGAGGTGCTCGCCCACCGGATCATGTGGACGGCGGTCCTCATGGTCGTCGTGATCAGCGTGACGCGCGGCTGGTCGCAGCTGCGGGCGCTGCGCCCGCGTGGCTGGGTGATGGTCGCCGCGGCGGGCGCGTTGATCACGGTGAACTGGGGCCTCTACATCTACGCCGTGTTCGCGGGCCACGTCGTCGAGGCGGCGCTGGGCTACTTCGTGAGCCCGCTCGTGAGCGTGTTGCTCGGGGTCGTCGTGCTCCGGGAACGGCTGCGGCGGGTGCAGTGGGTCGCGGTCGGGCTGGGCGCTGCGGCCGTCGTCGTGATCGCGATCGAGGCCGGACAGCTGCCGTGGATCGCGCTCGGCCTCGCCAGCTCGTTCGGCGTGTACGGCCTGCTCAAGAGCATGATCCCGCTGAGCGCAGGCGCGGGCGTCACGGCGGAGAGCCTGGTGCTCGCCCCGTTCGCCATCGCCACCGTGGTGGCGTTCGAGGTGTCCGGCGCGGGCACGCTGACCGGGCACGGCGTGGGCCACGTGCTGCTGCTGATCGTGTCCGGGCCGGTCACCGCGGTGCCGCTGATGCTCTACGCCGCCGCCGCGCGCCGGGTGCCGCTCTCCACCATCGGCGTGCTGATGTACCTCAACCCGATCCTGCAGTTCCTGTGGGGCGTGCTCGTCGTCGGAGAGGCGATGCCCGCCACCCGGTGGATCGGGTTCGTCCTGGTGTGGGTGGCGCTCGCCGTCTTCACGGTGGATCTCCTCCGCGCGCGCCGCACTCCCGGAAAAGTTGCGGTAACGGCCTGATCGAAATGCGCGTTTCGGTCGATACTGACCCCCGACGCGCGGCCAGCAGGGCTGCGCCGGGGATCGGAGCGCCATGGGTGGACCAGGGGGCACAACGGGGCTGAGGCACGAGCTGCTGCGGCGCAAGCCGGTCGGGTCGCACGCGCACGAGGGCGAGCACGTCGTGGGCGGCGACCTCCAGCGCTCGATCGGCACCTTCCAGCTCACGATGTTCGGCGTCGGCGCGACGATCGGCACCGGCATCTTCTTCGTCATGTCCTCGGCGGTGCCGGAGGCAGGCCCCGCAGTCGTGCTCGCGTTCGTCATGGCGGGCATCGCCGCGGGCCTGGCCGCCATCTGCTACGCGGAGATGGCCTCGTCCGTCCCGGTGTCGGGCAGCACGTACTCCTACGCGTACGCGACGCTCGGCGAGATCGTCGCGATGGGGGTGGCCGCCTGCCTCCTGCTGGAGTACGGCGTGTCGACGGCGGCGGTCGCGGTCGGCTGGAGTGGCTACCTCAACGAGGCGCTGCGCAACCTCACCGGCATCGAGCTGCCGCACGAGATCCTCGCCGCGCCGTGGGACGCGGAGCCCGGCATCATCAACCTGCCCGCGGTCGTGCTGGTGGCGCTGTGCGCGATCCTGCTCATCCGGGGTGCCAGCGAGTCCGCCCGGGTCAACGCGATCATGGTCGTCATCAAGCTGACGGTGCTGGCGATGTTCATCGTCATCGCGTTCACCGCCTTCGACAGCAACCATTTCGCCGACTTCGCGCCCTTCGGGTTCGCGGGCGTGGCCACCGCCGCGGGCACGATCTTCTTCTCGTTCATCGGTCTGGACGCCGTGTCCACCGCGGGCGATGAGGTGAAGGACCCGCAGCGCACCATGCCGCGGGCGCTGATCGCCGCCCTGCTCATCGTGATCACGTTCTACGTGCTGGTCGCGATCGCCGCGGTGGGCGCCCAGCCCTGGCAGGACTTCGAGAGCCAGACCGAGGCCGGGCTCGCGCGGATCCTGGAGGCCGTCACGGGCAACACCGTGTGGGGCACGATCCTCGCCCTCGGCGCCGTCATCTCGATCTTCTCCGTCACGCTGGTGACGCTCTACGGCCAGACCCGCATCCTGTTCGCCATGGGCCGCGACGGCATGCTGCCGCAGATGTTCGCCAGGGTCAGCCCGCGCACGCAGACCCCGGTGCAGAACACGATCATCGTGGCGATCGTGGTCGCGATCCTCGCGGCGATCGTGCCGCTGGACTACCTGATCGACGTCGTGTCGATCGGCACCCTCACCGCGTTCATCGTCGTCTCGCTCGGCGTGATCATCCTGCGGTACCGGGAGCCGAACCTGCCGCGCGCCTTCAAGGTGCCCGGCTTCCCGGTCACGCCGATCCTGTCCATCCTCGCCTGTGCTTACATCCTGGCCAGCCTGCACTGGTACACGTGGTTGATCTTCGCGGGTTGGGTGGCGGTGTTCCTGATCTTCTACATGCTGTACGGGCGCAGGCACTCGGCGCTCGGCGAGGTCGAGGGAGGGCAGTCGTGACCGTCGTCGTCGGGTACATCCCGCACCGCGGCGGCCGGGGCGCGCTCGACCTCGGCCTCAAGCTCGCCCACGCGCGGGGCGAGGCGATGGCGGTCGTGACGGTCGTGCCCCGGCAGTGGACGACGCCGTCGCTCGCCAAGATCGACGCTGAGTACGCCGAGTACGCGCGGCAAGTGGGCGAGGCCGCCGAGCAGCAGGCTCGCGAGTACCTCACGGACACGAGCGTCACGGTGGAGACGTCCTACCGCACGGCCACCGGGCGCTCGGTGTCGTCGGCGCTGGTCGACGCCGTTCGCGAGGTGGACGGCAGCACGCTGGTGATCGGGTCCTCCGCGGACGGGCCGGAGGGCCGGATCGTCACCGGGTCCACGGCGGAGAAGCTCCTGCACTCGGCCCCGATCCCGCTGGCCATCAGCCCGCGCGGCTACCGTTCCACCGCTGCGGACGGGTTCACGCGGCTCACGTGCGCCTTCTCCGACAGCCCGTCTTCGGTGCGCACGGTCGCCCACGCCGTCGAGCTGGCCAAGGTGCTCGGCACGCCACTGCGGGTGGCGAGCTTCGGCGTCCGGCACGCGACGATGTACCCGCCCGAGGTCGGGGTGACGGCCGAGGACTCGGTGCTCGACTCGTGGGCGACCCAGGCGGCCGAGGCGCAGCGGAAGCTCGTCGAGGCCGGGATCATCGACGGCTCGACCCCGTGCGTGATCGGGACCGGCACCGGCTGGGTGGAGTCGGTGTCGAGCATCGACTGGCAGCGCGACGAGCTCCTCGCCGTCGGGTCGTCGGCCACGGGGCCGATCGCGCGCGTGTTCCTGGGGTCGCGGGCGGGCAAGCTGATCCGGGCCTCGCCGGTGCCGGTGGTGGTGCTGCCCGCCTGACGGGGGCGCTCCTAGGCGGTGCGGTCGATCACGTAGACGGTGAGGGCGGCCAGGGCGTCGGAGGCCGGGCAGGCGGGGAGCTTGCCCAGCTCCGCGCGGGCGGCGGCGGCCTGGTCGG
>Ga0207675_100006329_pt1 | contig 11228 bp, 6 predicted proteins | sample KBSSwiS42_FD_184305 | JGI IMG/M metagenome (GOLD analysis project Ga0207675, IMG submission 184305) | Switchgrass rhizosphere microbial communities from Kellogg Biological Station, Michigan, USA - KBS Switchgrass S4-2 (SPAdes) (version 2) | ecosystem: Host-associated > Plants > Roots >...
GTCACCGCGCACAACCGCCAGGACCGCAACATCGTGGCGCACCGCGAGGTCGTCGGCGGTTACCGCGACGCCAACGACTTCACCGGCCGGATCAACGCCGTCTACGGCCCCGGTACCTCGGTGATCGGGCTGCTCGGCATGGCGGCGCTGCTGCTGATCGGCGGCCGCATGGTGCTGAGCGGCGAGCTGACCGTCGGCGAGCTGACCGCCTTCGTCCTGTACCTCAACGCCTTCTTCCAGCCGGTGCAGCAACTGGTCCAGCTCTACTCGCAGTACCAGCAGGGACGCGCGGCGGTTGGGAAGATCAACAGCCTGCTGGGCGCGCGGCCGTCGGTGGTCCAGCACCCGGACGCGATCGTGCTCCCACCCGTACGCGGGGAGATCGTCTTCGCCAAAGCGCCACACGAGTGCACGCTGGCGCACCGCCGCTTCACCGACGAGCTAGGGGCAATAGCCATGACACGACCTTGGGTATCGTTAACAGTACTGCCGAGTCTGCTGCTCGCTTGCGCTCCCAGCGCGGTGGAGGCCCCCGCCGGGCCGGCGCCGATGGCGGAAGCTCAACGTGAGTCGAGCGGCAGTCCTGGCCCGAACACAGCGAGCCCGGTAGCGACCGCACCGGCTTCGATGGCAGATCCGATGCCCGAGCAGATGGCAGGGCAAGCGGTACCGGCTTCCAGCCGGGAGCAAGCCGAACCGGCCCGGCTCGAGGCGGAACCACCGGCACCTGCTGCAGAAGGGCCCAGCGAGCCTGCTGCAGAAGGGCCCAGCGAGCCTGCTGCAGAAGGGCCCAGCGCGCCCGCTGCGGGGGATGGTGAACCCATCCCCGCGGCGACGCTGACGGGACAGTCCCCGCCGATCGGGAAATGGATCAGTCTTTTCAACGGGCAGGATCTCGATGGCTGGACCATCAAGATGACGCACCATCCGCTCGGCGATGACTATCTCGACACGTTCCGGGTCGAGGGTGGGCTACTCCGCGTCGCGTATGACGAGTACAGCTCGTTCGGGGGCGAATTCGGGCACATCTTCTACACCGGCTTCCAGCGAGTCTTTTCGTACTACCGCCTGCGCATCGAATATCGCATCGTTGGGGCCCAGGTGGCGGGAGGACCGGACTTTGGCTATCGCAACAATGGCGTGATGATCCACAGTCAGTCGCCCGAGAGCATGGGCCTCGACCAGGACTTTCCCACCTCGCTGGAGGTGCAGTTCCTCGGTAGCGATGAAGGTGAGGCTCCGGGACGTCCGACCGGGAACGTGTGCTCCCCGGGTACGCATATCGTGCTCGATGGGCAGCTGCACACCGAACATTGCGTGCTCACCAGCTCGCTCGTCATTCGAGGCGAGCAGTGGGTGACGATCGAGGTCGACGTCCGCGGCAGCGAGTCGATCACGCATACCGTCAACGGGCAAGTGACGGCCCGCTACACGAACCCTCAATACGACACGAGAGACGCGAACACGCAGCGTTTGATGCCCTCCGGCGATCTGATGTTGCGCGAAGGCATGATCGCGTTGCAGGCAGAATCCCATCCGACCGACTTCCGTCGGGTCGAGATCATGCTGCTCGACCCGAACGCCGATGACGCAGCGGCGTCGCCCTGAGCCATCGGCAGTCGGCTCGGTTCGTCTATCAATCTGAGCTGGTTCGAGCTCGCGGGCAGCGGAGTCGCCGAAGAGCCGTAGCGAGTAGCGGGGAACTGTATCGCCCCGGACGGGGCAGAGGAGCATGAAGATGAGCCACCAGCACACGTTCAGCCGGCGGGGCTTTCTGACCGTCGGAACTGCAGCGGCAGCGACGATCGCAACGCTCGGCCCAGGGACACGGGCCGCACTCGCCCACGGCGCTCGCGATCGGCTTCTGCCTCGCAACCGCCTCGGCATCCAGCTCTACACCGTTCGCGATCAGGTCGCGAACCTCGGGTTCGAGGCGGTGTTTCGCGAGCTGGCCAGAATGGGCTATGCGGAGGTCGAGTTCGCCGGCTACGCCCAGGGCCCGTCGCTTCCGCCGATCACGGTGCCGGAGATCCGGCAGCTGCTCGATCGGTTTGGCCTGCGGGGCATCGGCAGCCACGTCGGGCTCACGGAGTTTCGGGACAATCTCACGCAGGTGCTCAACGACGCCGAAGTCCTGGGGCTCCGATACGTGGGCACCGCGAACGCCCCCGACGCTCTCTTCCCGCCCGAGGAGCGGGGCACGCCGGAGGCTTATAGCCGGGCGGCCGTGCTCTTCAATGGTTTCGGCCAGGCTGCGAAGGACCGAGGTATCAGGTTCTACCAGCACAACCACTCCGCTGAGTTTGCGATCGTCAATGGCACCCGACTGTGGGACGTCGTCATCGCGGAGACGGATCCGGACCTGGTCTCTTTCGAGATCGACATCTACTGGGCCTACGTCGGCCAGTTCCTCTACGGCGGCTTCGACCCGATCGCATACGTCCAGGCACAGCCGCGCCGCTTCCCGCTGTTCCACGTCAAGGATGGAGTGCGGAGCTCGAGCGCGGACGGCTACTCCTTCGCGGACGTCGGGGACGGCGTCCACGACTTTCGCCGATTCTTCGAGACCGTCGGCGTCCCGGGCCACCACTACATCGTCGAACGCGATGACGCGCCCGCCAACCCCGCCGGCTCGTTCAGCACCGCGCTGCGCAGCCTCACGTATCTGCGAAACCTGCGCGAGTGCCAGGGCTCAGGCGCCCACGGCCGGGACTGGGACGATCGCGACGGCTCCTCTCACGGCGATTGAGCGCTGTCCCTGACGGGATGGCTCGAGCTCAATCCTGGCTCGTGACCGTGAACGAATCGAAGTCCGCGTAGTTGTCGGTGGTCGCCCCGTTCTTGACCGCAAACAGGCCCAGCGCCGCGCCGCTCCACGCTTGCACGCGCCAGCTGAGATCGACCTGGCCGTCGAGGCCCACACTGATCGGTGTGCCCACGGCCTGCCAGGTGGAACCGTCGTCACTGAAGGAAAAGCTGGCATTCTCTTTGCCATCGAAGCTGACCTTGAGATGTGCCGACGTGCCGTCGAAGGGAACGGCTGCCAAGGTAGTGCGGCTCGCCCCTGCGCCATCCGTACGGTTCTGCGGATTGGTGAATGAAGCCAATTCGACGACTTTGCCGTTGCTCGTGCGCGTCAGGGAAAGCGTCACGTTGAAGGCGAGGGTCGAGTGCAGGATGAGCCCTGCTGCCTCCCCACCACTCTGCGCGTCGAAAGCGACCACCGTCTCCGCATCGAAGCGCTTCAGATCGATGCGCTGCAGCGGGATACCCTGGAAGGCAACAGACCCGTTGACGTCACCAGCTCGGGTCTTGATTCGCAAGAAGCCCGGATGATCCACAAGTGACCAACTATCGCCTGACCAGTCCGGCGTGCTGTGGAAGAACCACTGCGGCCCGAGCGTCGCGGATGAAAAGTCGTCGCTGCGCTGCAGCTCATACGGCGTATAGGGCAGGTTGGGTCCGTCGTTGGTGAGGCTTGGCTTTTTGCCATTCCTGGGGCGCCACCAGTTATCGCTCGTCCAGGTGACGGGTTCGAGGCACATGTTTCGCGCCAATGTGCCGTAGTTGTATTCCCAGGTGTGGACGGTGACGAACCACTCGCCATTCTGCGTTTCAATGAGCTCTGAGTGCTGGGGGCCTTCGAATGGATGCGCGGGGTCGGTTCCTCTGTTCAAGTTCTCCAGCACGGGATTGCTCGGATCTGGTTGCCAGGGACCCGCCAGACTCAGCGAGCGTGCGGAATTGACGATGCCGTTGGCGCCTCTTTCCGTGCCGTTGCTCGACCAGGTCACGTAGTAGTAGGGGGCGCGCTTGAATAGCTCCGGTCCCTCGTTCCATTCAGCGTAGGACGACACGCTGGGATTGATGACGGTCCTTCCGTCCTTGCTGAGCTCGGCGATCTTGCCTGTGCTGCTGACCAAATACATCCGCCCATCGTCATCGACGAATACGCCGGGATCGTAACCATCCAGGGCCAGCCCGCCGGGAACGCTGGTGTACGGCCCTTCGGGCTGTGCGGACTCGAAGACCGACAAGCCGTTGTACGTCGCGTAAATCATGAACATGTTCGTGTTGGTGTTGAACGTGATCTCCGAGCCCCAGATGCCGCCTCCGACCTCGCCCGTCGCGATCGAGAGCAAGGAGGAAAAGCCATTTCCGATGTACTCCCAGTGCACGAGATCCTTGGAGTGCGCCACGGCCAGTCCAGGTTGCCAACCGAACGTCGAGCGCACCGAGTAGTAATCCTCGCCCACTCTCACGACGGCCGGATCGCTCCAATCACCCTTGATGACGGGGTTCGTGTATTGCCAGACGCCGCCGGTTCCGTCCGTGCCTGCAGTGCCGCTCTCTACCGTCGCGCCAGCGCTGCCGCCCCTGCCAATTCCACTGACTACCGTCGCTCCACCCGTCTCGCCCGTGCCAGTTCCCCCGACTAGGGTCGCTCCACCAGTGACGCCCGTAGCATTGCCCCTGTCCACCGCCGGTTCGTTCGTGTCGCCCGTACCATTGCCCCTGTCTAGCGTGCGCGCAGCAGGGTCGCGATCGACGCACGCTGCAGCTGCTAGCAAACAGATCACGCCGACCGAGCACCGAGTCCGAGTGAAGACCATGAAGATTGCTCCCAGAAGCGCAGGCTACCCGGCGCAAGGTAGCGCCGGAGTACGCAGAGCAGCGGCCGCTCTCAGGCTCACTGCAGCGTCAGCCTACACGGTTCGTCGCTGCGGTCACCCCTGGAGTTTGCTGCATGTCGCACAAGTGCAGCACAGGGTGCAGGTCGGCGGCGAGGCATTGGGATTCGGTCAGGGTGTTCTTCGGGTTCGGCCAATCACTTGGCGCCGGCACGTAGCGCAGGCACGCTCGCGCCCTGACCTGGAACACTGTGATCTTGGAACATTCGAGCCTCATTCCCACGCGACAAAAAGGCTTGCCCTTCGCGATACGGAGAGCAACTCTCGAGGTAGAGTCACTCGGGTGGTGAGTCATGCTGAAGCTCCGGGAACATGAGTTCTTCCGCAGGGAGTCGCAGTTCGTGGTGGTAGAGCCGCGAACGCCGCAACCACTTTTCCCTCTTCACGAGCACGATTTTCATGAGCTCGTCATCGTCGCCTCCGGAAACGGATGGCATGTCCTCAACGGCGAACCCCACCTCCTCTCCTGTGGTGAGGTCCTCTACCTCGAGCCTCGAGATCGGCACGCCTTCGACGAGGTCCATGACCTCCATCTCACGAATGTGATCTATCGACCCAACAGCGCTCTGCTGCATCCGGATCGCTTGCGCCCGTATCTCCAGCCCAGCAACGAGCAATCGGGCGAGCGACGCTACTGGCAGATCTCCGGCGATTTGCTGGGCCGGCTGAAGCCGCTCCTCTGCGCTCTCGCTCGGGAATCACAGAGTCCCGGCGCCGCGTCCGAGCTCATGGCACAGGCCTTGTTCGTGCAGCTCGTCGTCACGCTGTGGCGCGATCGATTCGCGACCGACGGCGAGGGTATTTCTCCCATGGCTCGGCTCGCACACGTCGTCAGCTACTTGCGCCAAAACTGTGCGCAACCGATCGATCTGGACGAGCTGGCACACCGCTTCGGCTATTCCTCGCGCAACTTCCGCCGCGTATTTCGCGAGGCGACGGCGAGCACGCCCCACGACTATCTCGTGAAGCTACGTCTCGGTCGGGCCATGCGTGCCCTGCGTTCGAGCGACGCAAAGGTCATCGATGTCGCGCTCGCGTCGGGCTTCAATGACTCGAACTACTTTTCATCCTCCTTCCGGAAGCTGACGGGCATGTCGCCGAGCCGGTATCGGCAGCAGACCGGCGACCACGAGGCCAACTGTCGGAGTGTCGTGCCAGGTCGCCGCGTCGCGTCAGAGTCGTGAGCCGTCGCGGCGCCGTTTTTCCAGCGCCGCTACTCCTGCGTTATTTGGCCAACTTGCCGTCCAGGGTTGTCCGGATTTCAAAGGCGGCGCCGTTCGCGAAGCGGGACAATGCTGCGGAGCATGCTCGAGCGAAGCTGCGCGGCGATCGATCTCGGTGCGAGCAGCGGGCGCGTGGCCGTGGTCGATTGCGACGGTGAGCGCGTCCGCGTTCGCGAAGCGTGGCGCTTCGCTACGCCCGAGCGGCGAGATCGCGAGACGGGCTATCAATGCTGGGATCTCGAAGGTATCGAGCGCGAGATTCGCGCTGGGCTGACCGCGGCAGCAGCCATGGCACCGCTCGAGAGCGCGGGCGTGGACGGCTGGGGCGTCGACCATGTATTTCTCGACGCGCATCACGACACGCTGGGCCCTGCGGTCTCCTACCGTGACGACCGCACTCGAGGCGTGATGGAGCTGGTGCAGTCTCGAGTGCCGGCGAAGGAAATTTACCGCCGAACGGGGATCCAGTTCCAGCCGTTCAACACCCTCTACCAGCTGGCTGCTAGCGCACGCCGCAACCCCAGCTGGCTGGCTCGGGCACGACATCTGCTCATGCTTCCCGACTACTTCCATTTCCGTCTCTGTGGAGCGATCTCGACCGAGTACACCAACGCGACCACCACGCAACTCTATGGGGTCACGAGCGATGATTGGGATGATGACCTCCTGGCCATCGCGGGGGTCTCTCGCGACCTGTTGACGACCCCGGTCCAGCCAGGAACCCTGCTGGGCGAGATGCCCTCGCTCGGCGCCGGGCGGTCGTTAAGGGTCATCGCGCCGGGCACCCATGACACTGCCTCGGCGGTTGCTGCAATCCCGCTCGCGAGTGCCGAAGAGGCATTTCTCATCTCGGGCACTTGGTCGCTGATGGGCGTGGAGAGCGCGCTGCCATTGTGCGACGAGCGCGCGCGCCAACTCAACTTCTCCAATGAAGGTGGCGTCGAGCGGCGCTATCGCGTCCTGCAGAACATTGCCGGGCTCTGGCTCACCCAATGCATTGCCCGAGAGCTCGGCAAGCCCGAGGCGTCGTTGCTCGCAGCTGCGGCGGTCGCCAGCCCCTGGCTCTCCTCGATCGATCCCGACGATCCTCGGTTTCTCAACCCACCGTCCATGATCGCAGCCATCCGCGACTTCTGTGCGGAGACAGGGCAGGACGAGCCCGCCGGCGACGGCGCGCTCGTCCGTTGCGCGCTGGAGAGTCTGGCGCTGTCCTACCGGCGGGTGAAGGACGAGCTCGAGTCACTGCTCGGTCACTCCTTGACGCGCATCCGCATCGCAGGCGGCGGCGGCCGGAACGAGCTCCTCAATCAGCTCGCCGCCGACGCCTGCGAGGTGCCGGTGATCGTCGGCCCAGCCGAGAGCTCGTTGCTCGGCAATGGCTGTGTGCAGCTCATCGCGCTCGGAGTGTTCGCTTCTCTCGACGAGGCCCGCGCGCTGCTGCGCCGCTCGTTTGCTACGCGCGAGGTCGAGCCACGACGCTCCCTTCCCGACGGCGTTCGCGAGCGGTTTCGAGCCTTCGTGCGCCGTCGCCGCGAGCCCGACGGGGCGAAACGAGAGCACCCGCCAGCCTGAGAAAGCATTGCCACCATGAACCAGCAATCCTCGATCGAACGCGCCTACCTGCTCGCCTGCGAGGCCTTCGCCGGCGTCGGCGTCGACGCCGAGGCAGCGCTCGGGCGCCTCGACCTCGTGCCCATCTCCTTGCACTGCTGGCAAGGAGACGACGTCCGGGGCTTCGAGAACCCCGGTGGCTCGTTGACGGGGGGGATCCAGACCACCGGCAACTATCCGGGGCGAGCGCGCACACCCGACGAGCTGCGCGCGGATGCCGACCTGGCGATGGCGCAGATCCCGGGCCCCAAGCGCTTCAATCTGCACGCGATTTACCTCGATACCGAGCGGCGCGTCGAGCGCGACGAGCTCCGACCGGAACACTTCCAGCGCTGGGTCGACTGGGCCAAGCAGCGCCAGATCGGTCTCGACTTCAACCCGAGCTGCTTCTCCCATCCGCTCAGCGAACAGAACATGACGTTGAGCCATCCAGATCCAAGCGTCCGCCGTTTTTGGATCGACCACTGCAAGGCGTGTCGCACGGTGAGCGCGCACTTCGGCAGGTCGCTGGGCACGCCGTCCGTGATGAACATCTGGGTGCCCGACGGGTCCAAGGATCAGCCGCTCGATCGCTTCGGCCCACGCCAGCGACTGATCGAAGCTCTGGACGAGGTGATAGCAACGCCCGTCCCACGCGAGTTCCACCGCGACGCGGTGGAGGGCAAGCTCTTCGGCATCGGCGTCGAAGCCTATACCGTGGGCTCTCACGAGCTGTATCTCGGCTATGCGCTCAGCCGCAGGACGATGCTGTGCCTGGATGCCGGGCACTTCCATCCGACCGAGCTCATCTCCGACAAGCTGTCGGCCGTGCTGCCCTTCGTCGATGGGCTGCTCCTGCACGTCACCCGCGCCGTGCGCTGGGACAGCGACCACGTGGTCTTGCTCGACGACGAGACCCAAGCCATCGCCAACGAGCTGGTGCGCGGCGGCGTGCTCGACAAGGTCAGCATCGGCCTCGACTTCTTCGACGCGAGCATCAACCGCGTCGCCGCTTGGGTCATCGGCACGCGCAACATGCGGAAAGCGCTGCTCAGAGCGCTGCTCGAGCCGGGCAAGACGCTGGCCGAGGCCGAGGCGCGAGGAGACACCACCGCACGCCTCGCGCTGTTCGAGGAACAAAAGTCGATGCCTTGGGCAGCGGTGTGGGACTACTATTGTGAGAGCCGGGGCGTCCCGGTCGGGCTCGGCTGGCTCGACCGCGTGCGTGCCTACGAACGCGACATCATCAGGGCCCGGCACGCAGCATGAAGCCACCATCCTCTATATTCAGGAGACAGTCATGATCATCCGATCGCAACGGCGAATGTTCTTGTCTATCCTGCTCGGTGGAGTGTTATCCGCCAGCAGCGCCTGGTTCGCAGGCAGCGCCCGCGCGGCTGACATCCGCATTGCCATGGTGGTCAAGAATCTCGGCAACGGGTTCTTCGAAGCGGCCCACAATGGCGGAAACGAGGCGGCCAAAGAGCTCGGCGGCGTCGAGGTGATCTACACCGGCCCGACCACGCCGACCGCCGAGGGCCAAATCGAAATCATCAGCACGCTGATCGCGCAGAAGGTCGACGCGATCGTGATCTCCGCCAATGATCCGGACGCGCTCGTGCCGATCTGCAAGCGCGCGCTGAGCCGCGGAGTCAGCGTGCTGTCGTTCGACTCCGGGGTCGCCAAAGCGGGTCGGAGCTTCCAGATCAACCCGTCGAATCCGACTCTCATCGGCGAGAAGCAGATCGCGATGGTGAACAAGACCATCGGCGGCAAGGGAGAGATCGCCATCCTCAGCGCCACGACACAGGCGACCAATCAGAACACGTGGATCAAAGTCATGAAGGCCACGCTCGAGAAGCCCGAGTACAAGGGGCTCCAGCTGGTCGACGTGGTCTACGGCGACGATCAGTCGGACAAGAGCTACCGCGAGGCGATCGGCCTGCTCCGCAAACATCCGAACCTCAAGGCCATCATCGCCCCGACCACGGTCGGTATCACGGCCTCGGCCAAGGCCGTCACCGACCAGAAGCTCGTCGGCAAGGTCTTCGTCACCGGTCTCGGACTGCCCTCCGAAATGGCGGGACACGTGCACTCCGGCGCGGTCGACACCTTTGCCATCTGGAATCCGATCGATCTGGGTTACACGGCGGTCTACGCTGCGGCGCAGCTCGTGCGCAAGAAGGCCAGCGGCAAGCCGGGCACGACGGTCTCGGTAGGCAGGATGGGCACGCTCAGCATCGACGCGAACGGCGATGCCGCGATGGCCGAGCCGTTCACGTTCGACAAGTCGAACGTCGACCAGTTTGCCAAGTTCTTCTGAGGTTTGCGATCCTAGCCCCATGAATCGAGAAACGCCCGCCCGCGCCCCCGTTTTGTCGTTGCAAGCCGTCCACAAGAGGTTCGGTGGCATCCAGGCGCTGGCCGGCGTGGATCTCGATCTGCATGCTGGCGAAGTCGTCGCCTTGGTCGGCGAGAATGGGGCGGGCAAGTCCACTGCGGTCAAGATCATGACCGGCGTCGAGCGACCGGACTCTGGCTGCGTGCGGATCGCTGGCGCTGCCGTCGAGCTCCGCAGCACGCAGGATGCGTGGAAGCATGGCATCGCCGCCGTCTATCAGGAGACGGTCATGTTCGATGAGCTCTCGGTCGCGGAGAACATCTTCATGGGCCACCTCGTCACCCGCCGGGGCGGGCTGCTCGATTGGCCCCAGATGAAGCGGCGCGCCGACGCGATTCTGGCGAGCCTGGAGGCTGACCTGCGCGCAGATGCGCCGCTCGGAGCGCTCAGCGTCGCCCAGAAACATCTGGTGGAGATCGCGCGGGCTCTCTCGCACGAGGCAGCGGTCTTGATCATGGACGAGCCGACGGCGGCGCTCTCCAGTCGCGAGGTCGAGCATCTCTATCGCGTCATCCGTCGACTCGCGGGCGGGGGCACGGCGATCCTGTTCATCTCCCACAAGCTCGACGAAATCTTTGCCATCGCCGATCGCTACACCGTGTTTCGCGACGGTCGCCGCGTCGGCCACGGAGCGATCGGCGACGTGGATGAGGAGCAGCTCGTTCGCGCCATGGTCGGCAGGACGATCGCCGAGATATTCCCCAAGACGGCGGCGGAGATCGGGCCAGCCGTTCTCGAAGTCAAAGAGCTCGGCAAAGGCAGCGAGTTCAGTGACATCTCGTTCACGCTGCACGAGTCCGAGGTACTCGGGTTCTATGGTCTGATCGGCTCCGGCCGCACCGAGCTGATGGAGGTGCTCTTCGGGCTCGCGCAGGCGACCCACGGAAGCGTCCTGCTCGGGGGTCAGCCCTGCGGCGGCTCGCCTCGCCAGGCCATCGATCGAGGCCTGGTGCTCGTGCCGGAGGATCGACAACGAAACGGCACCTTTGCGGCGCAGACGGTGGGACAGAACGTGACGCTGCCTTCGCTCGCCAAGGTGGGGCGCGGCGTGTTCGTCGATCTGCCGGCGGAGGCGGCGCTCGCCCGCCGGATCGTGGACCGCCTCGCCATCAAGTGCTCCTCGCTCGAGCAACCGCTGCGCGAGCTCTCCGGTGGCAACCAGCAGAAGGTCGTGATCGGCAAGTGGCTCGCGACCGAGCCGAAGGTCATCATCCTCGACGAGCCCACCAAGGGGATCGACGTCGGATCGAAGGCGGCCGTCCACACCTTCATCGGTGAGCTCGTCGCTCGAGGCGTAGCGGTCATCCTGGTCAGCTCCGAGCT
>Ga0207675_100006332_pt1 | contig 11222 bp, 9 predicted proteins | sample KBSSwiS42_FD_184305 | JGI IMG/M metagenome (GOLD analysis project Ga0207675, IMG submission 184305) | Switchgrass rhizosphere microbial communities from Kellogg Biological Station, Michigan, USA - KBS Switchgrass S4-2 (SPAdes) (version 2) | ecosystem: Host-associated > Plants > Roots >...
GCCTTGAGGATCACCTCCTGCGCGGCTTTCGGCACGAAGCCATCCTCTTCGGCGATATGCATCAAGAGCGGGCGCGCCAGCTTCTCCGCCTCGCCGGTGCGCGCCTCGATGCCCACGCCGTAATAGGCCACGCTCGCGTCGGCGTCGGTGCGCGTCGCCGTCAGGAAGGCCAACAGGCCGCCGAGGCAGAAGCCGACGGCGCCGACCTTGCCGCTGCCGCCAAGCAGGCGCCGCGCCTCGCGGATCGTCGCTTCGAGGTCGCGAATGCCCTGATCCTGATCGAACTGGCCGAACAGCCCGAATCCCTCCTGAAGCTGTTCGGGCACATCGGGGTCGAGCTCGATTCCCGGCCGGATCCGCCAAAACAGATCGGGCGCGATCGCGAGATAGCCTTGTGCCGCGAAGTCGTCGCATTTGCGCCGGATGCCTTCGTTCACGCCGAATATTTCCTGGATGACGACGATGGCGGCGCTCGGCGGCTTGCTCGGCTGCGAGGTATAAGCGAGGAACTCCTCGTCGCCGCCCAACGTGTGGATTTCAGTGTAGCTTTTCACAACAGGCCTCCTTCCCTGATCAAGCAGCCGTCGCTTGGTCGTGATTCCGTCCGGCAAGATAATGGCCGATAGCGCTGCCGCTGCCTACCATGTGATGGTGCCATGAGGATCGGGCCGATAGCGCCAGCCCTGGCGGGAGTCGGATGGCGCCGCGGCGCTGCACCGCCCAAGGCGCTCTCCCGGGAAAGGCGCGCATTAGCCATGGACGCCTGCGTTCCAAGGCCCTAGCCATGGGCCCGTGACGGTTCAACGTCCCTGGAGGCGCTCATGAAGATAACCGTTGATGTCGATTGCACGCCGGAGGAGGCGCGTCGTTTCATCGGGCTGCCTGATCTCACTGCGGTACACGAAGCCTATGTCGACCAGATGAAGAAGGTGGTGGCCGAAGGAATCAGCCCTGAGAGCTTCGAGACGATGATCCGTAACTGGAGCCCGATGGGCGAGGCGGGCATGAGCCTGTGGCGGACCATGTTCGACCAGATGAGTCGTGCCGGCGGCGCCGGAAAATAGGCCGCCCGACGCCGAGACCATCTTCGCCCTCTCGAGCGGTGCGCCGCCGGCGGGGGTGGCGGTCGTTCGGATCAGCGGCGCTGCCGCCGGCGGTGCGCTCGATTCGCTGACCGGCAGGGCGCGCCCGGCTGCCCGCCGGTCGGTGCTGCGCACCTTGCGCGATCCGGTGACCAGCGAACCGCTCGACCGCGCGCTGGTCCTCTGGTTGCCGGGGCCGGGAAGTGCGACCGGCGAGGATATGGCCGAGCTTCACCTCCACGGCGGTCGAGCGGTGACTCGCTCGGTCCTCGACGTGCTCGCGAGCCTGCCGGGTTTGCGCTCTGCCGAGGCGGGCGAGTTTACCCGCCGCGCCTTTGCAAACGGTCGCATCGATCTCAACGAAGCCGAGGCCCTGGCGGATCTTCTGACCGCCGAGACCGATGCGCAACGCCGCAACGCCATGCTGCTCGCAGGCGGGGCGCTCAGCCGCGCGATTGAAGGCTGGCGCGAGCGGTTGCTGATGCTGTCGGCGCGCATCGAGGCCGTGCTCGACTTTGACGACGAGGAGGACGTCACCCCAATCGACGCCGGTTTTGCCGATGATCTTCGCCACCTGGCAGCCGATGTCGCGCGCTGGCGCTCCGCACCCCCGGCCGAGCGGCTGCGCGACGGGATAAGGGTCGTCCTTGCCGGCCCACCAAACTCAGGTAAATCGTCTCTTATCAATGCGTTAAGTGGACGGGAGGTGGCGATTGTGACACCGGTCGCCGGCACGACGCGCGACCTGATCGAGGTGCCGCTGGCGATCGGAGGAATACCCTTTTTACTGATCGACACTGCCGGCTTGCATGAGCGTCCCGATGACGAGGTCGAGGCGATCGGCATCGGCCGCGCCGCTGCCGCGATCGCGGCAGCCGATATCCTGCTCTGGCTCGGCCCCGCGGCCGATGCGCCGGCGGGCGCGTTACGGATCGGCGCCCAAGCGGACCGGCTTTCGCACGATCACGCCGGCGTCGACATCGTCCTATCGGCCGTTAGCGGCGAGGGAATGGCCATGTTGCGCGAGCAACTTCTGGCTCGCGCTGCTGCACTTCTGCCGGGCGAGGGTGAGGCGGCCTTGTCGGAGCGCCAGCGGCTCGCCCTGGCGCGGCTCGGCGATGCCCTGGGATTGGCCATGGCCGAAGGCGACCCGCTTCTTGTCGGCGAAGCCCTGCGCCTCGGCCGCGCCGCGCTCGACGCGCTGACCGGCCGCGCTGGCACCGAGGACCTTCTGGACGGCCTGTTCGGGAGGTTCTGCATTGGTAAATGACGCTCGGTTTTGACTTGCGGGGCTCGCTCGGATAGCGCGGGCGCCATGGCGAAGCACTATGATGTCATCGTGGTTGGCGGCGGCCACGCGGGCTGCGAGGCCGCCGCGGCCGCCGCGCGTATGGGTGCCAGCGTGGCGCTCATATCGATGCGCCTGGATATGATCGGCGCGATGTCCTGCAATCCGGCGATTGGTGGCCTCGGAAAGGGCCATCTCGTTCGTGAGGTGGATGCCTGCGACGGATTGATCGCTCGCGCCGCTGATGCGGCCGCGATCCATTACCGCATGCTCAACGCGAGCAAGGGCGCTGCGGTGCAGGGCCCGCGCGTACAGGCGGATCGGAGACTGTTCCGTGGCGCGATACAACGGCTTTTGGCGGCGTATTCCTCACTGGCGCTTGTCGAGGGATCGGCGGAGCGGCTGCTGATCGACGATGTTTCACGTGAAACACGCGGGCTTGTGCTGAGCGATGGCCGCGAGCTTCGATCGGGCGCCGTGGTGCTTGCTACTGGCACCTTCCTCAACGCCAGGCTCCATTTCGGAATGGACTGCCGAAGTGGTGGCCGAGTGGGCGAGGCAGCCGCCATTGGGCTGGCCGCGCAGCTGAAGGCGCTCGATCTTCCGATGGGCCGGCTCAAAACCGGTACTCCGCCCCGGTTGGATGGCCGAACAATCGACTGGTCGGTGCTCGAGCGCCAGGCATCAGACGGCGGCCGGTGGACCTTATCGACGATGAGCCCGGGCAGGACGGTTCCTCAACTCGCCTGCGCCATTACGCGGACCAATATCCGTACCCACGACGTGATACGGGCGAGCCTTGACCGCTCGCCGCTTTATTCGGGGGTGATCGAGGGAATCGGTCCACGCTATTGCCCTTCGATCGAGGATAAGGTGCATCGATTTGGCGACCGTGACGGACATCAGATTTTTCTCGAGCCCGAAGGCCTCGGCGATCATCTGGTATATCCGAATGGCGTCTCGACGTCTTTGCCGCGCGACGTGCAGAACGAAATGCTTCGGACTATCCCCGGTCTGGAGCGAGTGGAGATTGTTCAGCCGGGTTATGCGGTCGAATATGATCATATCGATCCCCGCGCGCTTACGCGCGGGCTTGCGCTGCGGGCGCTGCCCGGCCTTTTCTGCGCCGGCCAGATCAATGGCACCACGGGCTATGAGGAGGCGGCGGCGCAAGGGCTCGCGGCGGGCATGAATGCCGCTGCCTATGCTGCCGGGGAAGCCGAGATTCTGTTCGATCGGGCTACCAGTTATATTGGAGTAATGCTCGACGATCTGACGCTGCAGGGGGTGTCGGAGCCCTATCGCATGCTGACCGCCCGCGCGGAATATCGATTGCGCCTGCGCGCCGACAATGCAGGAACCCGGCTTACCGGATGGGCCCGCCGCCATCGCGTCATCGGCGAAGAACGATGGCGCGCCCACGAGGAGCGTGAAGCCGCGCGGCGAAAGCTGGCGCACGCACTGGACTCGCGCTTAGTAACGGCGGCGGAAATGCAAGCTGCCGGCGGAACTGTGGCCCAGGATCATTCCCGTCGTTCGCTGGGTGAGTGGCTGCGCTATAGCGGGGTAGGGCCCGACCAGATTGAGGCGCTTTTGCCCGGTTGGGGCGCGGAAACCGACCTGATCGATGAGCTGCTCCAGGATTGCCGATATGCGCCTTATCTTGCGCGGCAGGAGCAGGAGATTGCGCGGCTGCGGGACGATGAGAAGGTGCGCCTAGACGGCATCTCCGATTACCGCGGCGTCGGTGGACTCTCAAACGAGATGGTCGAGCGGCTGAATCGGGCTCTTCCGACCGACCTTGCTGAAGCATCACGGATTCGCGGCGTGACGCCGGCCGCTCTGGCCGCGATATTGGTTCATGCCCGCCGGCTCGCTGCGTGACCGAACAGGAGGCGCAGGGCTGGCTGGCTGATCATGTTTCACGTGAAACATTGGCCGGCCTCGGGGAGCTGGTCGATCGCGTACGAGCCGAGATGCCGCGGCAGAACCTGATCGCGGCGTCGACGTCGGAGCACATCTGGACTCGGCACATCGTCGACTCCGCGCAATTGGCGGGACTTGCTCCCGAGTCGGCGCGCTGCTGGCTAGATCTCGGCTCCGGCGCGGGCTTTCCCGGCCTCGTCATCGCGCTGGTGCGCCCTGGCCTGCGGGTAACGCTTGTCGAGTCGCGGCGCAAGCGCGCGGAGTTTCTGGCCGCGACAGCGAAAGCGCTAGATGTCGCGCACCGGGTCGAGGTCAGGGGGCAGAGGCTGGAACTGATCCGCGAAAGCCCGTTCGATGTGATCAGCGCCCGAGCTTTTGCGCCGCTCAAGCGATTGCTCCCGCTCGCGCACCGCTTTTCGCACGAGCACACTATTTGGCTGTTGCCAAAGGGGCGCAGCGCGGCATCCGAACTGGAAGCCGTCGCCGGATCGTGGCAGGGTGACTTTCAGGTTGTGCCGAGCATGACCGATTCTGAGGCGGCGATCATCATCGCCCGCGAGGTGCAACCCAGGGGGAAAGGGCCGAAACGCCGATGATTCGCATCGCGATCGCCAACCAAAAGGGCGGGGTTGGCAAGACGACCACCGCTATTAACCTTGCTACGGCACTGGCCGCGACCGGATGGCGTGTTCTGCTCGTCGATTGTGATCCGCAGGGCAATGCTTCGACCGGGCTCGGGGTGGAGAAATCGGCGCGTGGCAACACATCCTATGAGTTGCTCCGGAAGGACTGCACGCTCATGGATGCGGCGATCGCGACGCGCGTGCCGCGGCTCGATCTTGTTCCGGCGACGGTCGACCTTTCGGGAGCGGAGGTGGAGCTGATCGACGTCGAGAAGCGAACACACAGGCTTCATGATGCGCTGGCCCAGAACGAGGAGCGCTGGGATGTCTGCCTGATCGACTGTCCGCCGTCGCTCGGCCTGCTTACGATCAACGCGCTGGTCGCGGCGAACATGATGCTCGTGCCGCTTCAATGTGAGTTCTTCGCACTCGAAGGGCTGACCCAGTTGTTGCAGACGATCGAGAGGGTAAGAATGCGGTTCAACCCCGAGCTCACCATTCTCGGCGTAGCGCTCACCATGTATGACCGGCGCAATCGCCTGTCGGATCAGGTTGCGACCGATGTGCGTGACGTGCTCGGCGATGTCGTCTTCGATACCGTCATCCCTCGCAATGTTCGCCTGTCGGAGGCGCCCAGTCACGGTGTTCCGGCGCTGATCTACGACCATCGCTGCCCGGGCTCGGAGGCTTATATCGCGCTGGCGCGCGAATGCATCACCCGGCTTACCAGGACGGCGCAGGCGGCATGAGCGTTGGCGAAACTCCCCGGCGCGGCCTGGGCCGCGGGCTTTCCGCGTTGCTCGGCGAAGCGTCGCACGAGCAGCCGCTGGCTGCGGGCGCGTCGCGGTCCGGCGGCGTGCGGATGATGCCGATCGCGCATATTCGGCCCAATCCCGATCAGCCCCGGCGCCATTTCGACGAGACCGCGCTTGACGAGCTCGCGGTGTCGATCACCGCGCGTGGACTGATCCAGCCGATTCTCGTGCGACCGCATCCGCACAACGAGACCTACCAGATCGTCGCGGGCGAACGTCGTTGGCGTGCTGCGCAGCGAGCTCGGCTCCATGAGGTGCCGGTGATTGTCCGGGAGCTGTCCGACGGCGAGACGCTGGAGTTGGCGATTGTCGAGAATGTCCAGCGGCAGGACCTCAATGCGATAGAAGAAGCCGCTTCCTATCAGAAGCTCATGCAGGAGTTCGGCTATACGCACGAGGGCGTCGGTACGCTGGTCGGCAAGTCGCGCAGCCATGTCGCCAATCTGCTGAGATTGCTCGATCTCCCTTCGGCTGTACGAGCCATGGTGGTCGACGGATCGCTGTCGATGGGACATGCCAGGGCGCTGATCGGGGCGCCGGATCCGGAGCTGCTCGCCGCCGAGGTGGTCCGCCGCGGCCTCTCGGTTCGCGAGACCGAGAAGCTGGCAAACAGCAACAAGGGGGCTGGGGAGAAGCGTCGATCGGCCAAGGCAGCGCCGGCGGGTGATGCCGACGTCGAGGCTCTCGAACGCCATCTCGGCGACATCCTCGGCCTGAAAGTGGCAATCGAGCATGGCGAAACGGGCTCGGGCCGGATCTCGGTCGCCTATTCGACGCTCGATCAACTCGACTTGATCTGTCAGCGGTTGAGCGGTGAACCAATTTGAGACGTCATCCGATGTCGCTCGGAGGCGGCCTAGAACCTTAATCTAAATCGTTGAACTTGCGGTGCTATTTTTCACATACACGGCGGTGGCTGACGGTGAATCGCCCAACTTGCCCGCACCGTCGTGCGCATCGAAGGTGTAGACGACCGATCACCGCCGTGCTGCCGCAGCCCGAGCGATCGTCAGAAGTTCCTCGCCCACCAGGACCATGCCGGCGCTTCCTGACTGTTTGTACGAGCGTTCCAGCGCGCCAAGGCGGATCATGGCCGTCGCGATGCGCTCTGGAGTCCAGCGGTGAAGAAGCGCAGCTACCGCTTTCTGATCTTTCCAGAAAATGCTCTTGCCTGCGCCGGCCATCACGGCTTCGACGCTCTGGCCTGCGGCAACTTCGGCGCGAAGCGGCGCAATCTGTGCAAGACGGCGAAGCACCGCGCGAATGACGCCGATCGCTTCGGTCGGACCGATCAGCGCGAGTTCGGCAGCGGCGCGATCAATGCGGCCGGCCATCACCGCCTCGACGATGGCGGTCAGATCGCTTTCGTCATTGGCGGCACCGATCGCCGAAAGCGCGTCCTCGTCGGCGGCTCGTGGCGTATCGGGTGCGGCGTCCAGGAATAGGGCAAGCTTCTCGAGCTCCCGGGTCATCAACGCCCGGTCGGCATTGGTAAGGGCCACCAGCGCCTGCGCGGCGCGCCGCTCGAGCCGCAGGCCGACCTGCTGGCCGATCTCGATCGCCACCTGATCGGCCTGCGCGCCTTCGGGGACATAAGACGCGAAGGCGAGGGCGGCGTCAGAGCCGAGCGCCAGCTTCACAAGCTTGGAATCCTTGCGCAGATTGCCTGCGACGACGACCACCGGATTACCCGCGGAGGGCGCTGCGAGCAGCGCTTCGACGGCGTCGATCACGTCGTCGCCCGCCGGATCGATGCGGATGTGTCGCGCGCCGCCGAACAGCGAGATCGACGCGGCTTCGTCCGAGAGTAGCGCCGGATCAGCTTTGAGCTGGCTCGCTGCCAGGTCGACCCGCTCGGCCTCGGGGCCCAGAGCCTTGTCGATCCGTGCCGCCAATGTCCGCGAGCCCGACTCGTCGGGACCATGTAGCAGGATCAGTCGAATTGCGGGATCGGGCTTGTCGAGCGCGCGGCCGATCCGGGCGACGTCGGCTTTCACCGGCTACTGGACCGCGCTGCGTCGGGCGTAGGTCGCGACGCGCGCGGTGATCTGATCGGCGATAGCTTCTGCCAGGCGCTCGAGAGCGGTCTGCTCGGCGGCGGTGGTGGCATATTCGGAACCCGCGACATCGATGCCGGCGTCTGCCGCGGCGGTCTGGTCAAGCAGCACGCTTCCGCTCGCGGCATCCACCAGCCGATAGCGCGCGCGCAGGGTGCGGCGTTCGCGCGTGATCGCATTGTCCTGGCGGAGGCCGAGGCCGGTAATGTTGTCGTCGAGCTCCACCTCCAGCCGATAGTGCGGCGCGCCTTCCCCCTGGCGATGGAGCCGGTCCAACAGCGCATTACGCACCAGCCAGCCGCGCTGGCCGCCGATCGCCGCGACCTCGATCCCCGCCAGCGCGGAAGCCACGGGTCCCGATCCGCCGTTCCGGTAGAGCGGCTGCAAGCCGCAGCCGGGCAGGGCGATGAGCAAGGCCAAGGAAGCAGCGAGAAGCGAAGCCTTGCTCATGCGACGATGTTGACCAGGCGATCCGGCACGACGATCACCTTCTTGGGCGCCGTGCCCTGGAGAAGCCGGCTGATCTTGTCCGATTCCAGGGCCATTGTCTCGAGCTGATCGCGCGCGGTGCCCTTCGGCGCGATCAGCGTGTCGCGGAGCTTGCCGTTGACCTGAACCGCGATCGTGACCTCATCGTCGACCAGCATGGCCGGATCATGCTCGGGCCATGGCGCGTCGGCGACGAGGCCCGCCTCGCCCAGCCGAGCCCAAGCCTCCTCAGCGAGGTGCGGCACCATCGGCGCGATCAATCGTACAAGCGCATGCGCGGCCGCAACGCGGCTGCCCGATGGCGGCGCCTTCTCGACAGCGTTGGCGAGCTCGTGCACCTTGGCGACGGCGCGGTTGAAACCCAGCGCTTCGATGTCCGCCGCTATCCCGGCGATCGCCTTGTGAAGCTTGCGGTCGAGCTCCTTGTCCTGTCCTTCGCCGCCATCGGCCGGGTCGGTAATCCGCCACAGCCGGTTGACGAAGCGCCAGCAGCCCTCGATACCGCTCTCGGTCCATTCGAGATCGCGCTCCGGCGGGCTGTCGGACAGCATGAACCAGCGCACCGCGTCCGCACCATATTGGTCGACGATCGGGCCGGGATCGACGACATTCTTCTTGGATTTGGACATCTTCTCGATCCGGCCCACCTTGGCCTTCTCGCCGGTCGCGATGACGATGCCGTTCGAGACCTGCTCGGGCGCCAGCCAGTTGCCGGCCGCGTCCTTATAGGTTTCGTGGGTCACCATCCCCTGCGTGAAGAGGCCGGTGAAAGGCTCCTTGATCGAGATATGGCCGATATATTCGAGCGCGCGGGTCCAGAAGCGGGCGTAGAGCAAGTGCAGAATCGCGTGCTCGACGCCCCCGATATATTGCCCGACAGGCATCCAGCTTTCGGCGGTGGCCCGATCGAAGGGGCTGTCCGCCGGTTGGCTGGCGAAGCGGATGAAATACCAGCTGCTGTCCACGAAGGTGTCGAGCGTATCGGTCTCGCGCATCGCCGGTCGGCCGCAGCCGGGACAGTCGACATGCTTCCAGCTTGGATGACGGTCGAGCGGATTTCCCGGCACCTCAAAGCTCACATCCTCGGGCAGGACGACGGGCAGCTGGCCCCGCGGCACGGCTACCGGGCCGCATTGGTCGCAATGGATGATCGGGATCGGCGTGCCCCAATAGCGCTGACGGGACACGCCCCAGTCGCGGAGGCGCCAAACCGTGCTTCCTTCGCCCCAACCATTTTCCTCGGCGATGCCGATCACCGCCGCCTTGGCCTGTTCGACCGACATGCCGTCTAGGAATGCCGAATTCACCAGCTTGCCGGGCCCGGTATATGCCTCGCCATCGATGGGCTTGTCGGCCTCATCGGGCGCAGCAGCGACGACGCGCTTGACCGGCAGCGCATATTTGCGCGCAAAATCGAGATCGCGCTGGTCGTGCGCCGGGCAGCCGAAGACCGCGCCCGTGCCATAGTCCATCAGGACGAAATTGGCGACGAAGAGCGGCAGCCGCCAGTTCGGATCGAGCGGGTGGATCACGGACAGGCCGGTATCATAGCCCTTCTTCTCGGCAGTCTCGATATCGGCGGCAGCCGTCCCGCTCCGCTTGCACTCGGCGATGAAGGCGTCGAGCGCGGGATTACCGGCGGCCAATGCCTGCGCGATCGGATGATCGGCGGCGATCGCGGCGAAGCTCGCACCGAACAGCGTATCGGGCCGGGTCGTGAACACTTCGAGGCTGCTATAGATGCCGGCGGGCGCGTCGAGCTGGAAGGTAAAGCGCAGGCCCTGGCTCTTGCCGATCCAGTTCTCCTGCATGGTGCGGACTTTTTCGGGCCACTGATCGAGCGTCGACAGCCCTTCGAGCAGATCGTCGGCGAAATCTGTTATCTTGAGGAACCACTGGCTGAGCTTCCGCCGCTCGACCAGCGCGCCCGAACGCCAACCTCGGCCGTCGATCACCTGCTCATTGGCGAGCACGGTCATGTCGACCGGATCCCAGTTTACGGCCGATTCCTTCCGGTAAACCAGACCTGCCGCATAAAGATCGAGGAACAGCGCCTGCTCATGGCCGTAATAGTCCGGCTCGCAGGTTGCGAGTTCGCGGCTCCAGTCGAGCGCGAAGCCGAGCCGTTTCAGCTGTTCGCGCATCGCCGCGATGTTGGCGCGCGTCCAGTCGCCGGGGTGGACTTTCTTCTCCATCGCCGCATTTTCGGCCGGCATGCCGAAAGCGTCCCATCCCATCGGGTGGAGCACTTCATAGCCTTTCATCCACCGATATCGGGCCAGGACGTCGCCCATTGTATAGTTACGCACATGGCCCATGTGGATGCGCCCCGAAGGATAGGGAAACATCTCCAGCACGTAGCTTTTCGGTTTGGGGCTGTCGTCGCGCGCCCGGAAAGTCGTCTGCTGTTCCCAGACGCTCTGCCAGTGCGCGTCGGCCTTAAGATGGTTGAAACGCGCGCTCATTGATCGAAGATACTCTCAGCGGGGGTCGGTTCAACCGATGGTGGAACGTCGCAGATCGCGAGCCTTGGTCAGGATGATGTCTTCAAGCTTCTGGGCCGTGGCGGCCTGTACCGTGCTGTCCACCCAGGTTCCGTTCGAGAGCACCTGGCGCTGCGGTGCGACGCGTACGGCGTCGGCGCGCAGATCGGCGTCCAGGATGGTGACGGTCAACTTCATCCGCTCCGCCGGCTGGTTCGGGTTGACGTACCAGTCGGTGATGAGGATGCCGCTGTTCGCGTCCGCTTGGAGCAGCGGCAGCGCCGACAGGGTTTCGAGCGAGGCTTTCCACAGATAGGCGTTGACGCCGATCGTTGTCGTCTTGGCTGCGGCGATGTCCGAGGCCAAATTCGCCTTCTTGCTACCGCCGCCGCAGGCGCCGAGCGACGCCGCCAGCGAAAGGGCGATGGCGGAACGGATCATACGGCTGTTCATCGAAGG
>Ga0207675_100006335_pt1 | contig 11220 bp, 16 predicted proteins | sample KBSSwiS42_FD_184305 | JGI IMG/M metagenome (GOLD analysis project Ga0207675, IMG submission 184305) | Switchgrass rhizosphere microbial communities from Kellogg Biological Station, Michigan, USA - KBS Switchgrass S4-2 (SPAdes) (version 2) | ecosystem: Host-associated > Plants > Roots >...
TTCGCCTGGACGTCGAAGATCTGCTCGATCCCCGCGGTCGCGAGGTCGATCAGCTGGTCGAGCTCTTCGCGCGTGTAGGCGTTCCGCTCCGCGGTCGCCTGCACCTCGATGAGCCGGCCGTCTCCGCGCATCACCACGTTCATGTCCACGTCGGCCGTGGAGTCCTCCCCGTAGTCGAGATCGAGCAGTGGTTCGCCGCCCACGATTCCGACCGAGATCGCGCCGACGCGTTCTCCGGGCGCCGGGAGGCCCTTGCGCTTCGCGGCGCGGGCGAGCGCGATCCAGGCGCCGCTGATCGCGGCCGTCCGCGTTCCTCCGTCCGCCTGGATGACGTCGCAGTCGAGCCAGATCGTGTGCTCGCCGAGCTTGCCGAGGTCGTAGGCCGCGCGAAGCGAGCGGCCGACGAGGCGCTGGATCTCCACGGTGCGGCCTCCCTGGCGGCCGGCCCGCGCCTCCCTGGCGGTGCGCTCTCCGGTCGAGGCGGGCAGCATCCCGTACTCGGCCGTCATCCAGCCGCGGCCGCTCCCGACAAGCCAGCGCGGCACCCCTTCCTCGATGCTGGCCGTGCAAAGGACGCGCGTCTTCCCGAAGGAGATGAGCACCGAGCCGTCCGCCTGCTCGACGAAGTCCGGGACGACGTCGATCGCCCTCAGCTCATCGGCACGCCGGCCCTCCCGCATCAGGCCGCTGCCAACTCGAGGTCGCGGATCGCGACCTGCTCGACCTCGGCCAGCGGAAGCTGTAGGAACCGCTCGCCGAGGGCGCGGAACTCGTCCACGGTGCCGGTGGTGAGGAAACGGGAACTCCCCTCCCGCGCCGGGTCGTTCTCGATCCCCTTCCGCTCCAGCGTCTCGGCCACCTCGCACGCGGTTTCGACCGCGGAGAAGATCAGCGTCGTCCTGCGGCCAAAGACGCGCTCGAAGACGGGCTTGATGAGCGGGTAATGCGTGCAGCCGAGGATGACGGTGTCGACCTCGGCCTCCTTGAGCGGCTGCCCGTACTCCCGCACCGCTGCGTCGATCTCCTCGTTCGGCGCCGCAGACTCGATCAGCGGCACGAGCCTCGGACAGGCGGTCGAGAAGACGTGCGCGCCGGCGTCGAGCGCCTGCACGGCTTCCTCGTAGCGGCCGCTCGCCACCGTGGCCTCGGTCGCGAGGACGCCGATCCGGCGGTTCCTGGTGGCCTGCACCGCGGCGTGGGCCTCCGGAGCGAGCACGCCGATCACGGGCACCTGAAGCTTTTCCTGCAACTGCGGAAGAGCAGCGGCGGTCGCCGAGTTGCACGCGGCGACGATCAGCTTCACGCCCGCGTCCTCCAGGTACGACGCGATCTCGTGCGCAAAACGGCGGATCTCGTCGCGCGGCCGCGGGCCGTACGGACAGCGAGCCCCGTCCCCGAGATAGAGGAAGTCCTCGTGCGGCAACGTGACGAGACATTCGTGGAGGACGGTGAGCCCTCCGGCGCCGGAGTCGAAGATGCCGATGGGCCGTTTGTCCACGCCAGGATTCTAGGAGCGCTACCGGGTAGCGTTCGGCACGTGCTGGAACTGCATTCCCCGGACGGCGCGTTCGCCGCGCTCGAGGACCACCTGCGCGCGGCCGGGTTCTTCGGCGGAGGGGCCGAGGACGTCGTGGCCGATCTCTATCTCGGCTACGGGCTCTCGAGCACGCTGAGGCGCGGGCCGCACCCGGGCCCGCCCGAGCCGTGCCCGCTGCCACTCGCGGCGTGTCGCGTGCGGCCGGACGTCGAGCAACAGCTTTCAAGCGGGGACTTCCGCATCGGTGAGTGGAACCGGACGTGGAGCGAAGGCGCATATGCGGAAGGCGTGGAAGCAGTGAAGGCGGCGATCGAGCGCGGCGACGTGTACCAGGTCAACCTCGTCCAGCACCTGGCGGCGCAGTTCGACGGCGAGCCCGAGGGACTTGCCGTCGCTCTTGCACCCCTCCGCCCACTCCACCCGTGGCCCTTCTCCGGAGACCGTTGGACGATCGTCTCCGCCTCGCCCGAGCTCTTCCTCGCGCGCCGCGGCCGACGCATCTGGACGAAGCCGATCAAGGGGACGCGTCCGCTCGGCGCCGCCGAGGACCTGCGGGAATCGGAGAAGGACGCGGCCGAGCACGTGATGATCGTCGACCTCGAGCGGAACGACCTCTCGCGTGTCTGCGAGCCCGGCTCGATCCGCTGGCCCGACCTCATGGCCGAGCACGAGCTCGCCGGGGTCGCGCATCTCGTCACCACGGTCGAGGGGCGACTCCGGCCCGAGATCGGCCTCGCCGAGCTCCTCGAGGCCACCTTCCCGGGCGGCTCCGTCACGGGTGCGCCAAAGATCTCCGCCGTCGACCACATCGCCGCGCTCGAGCCCGTCGGCCGCGGAGCCTCCATGGGCGCCCTCGGCCGGGTGTGGCCGAACGGCGACCTCGAGCTCGCGCTCACCATTCGCACCTTCGCCGTTGCGGAGGGGCGTATTCACCTTTGGGTCGGCGGCGGGATCGTCTGGGACTCGGACCCCGTCGAGGAGATCGAGGAGTCCTGGGTGAAAGCGCGGCCGCTGCTTGCCGCCGTCGGGGCTCCCGTCGAAGAGCCTGCTGCCACATGAGCCTCCTTGCTCTCGCCGTCGGGGGCCGCGGCCTTGTCGATCCCGACGAGCCGGTCCTGCATGTGGACGACGAAGCGTTCTTGCGCAGCCGGGCCGCCTTCGAGACCACGCGCGTCTACGGCGGTCGGCCGTTCAAGCTGGTCGAGCATCTGGCGCGCCTGGCCGGCTCGGCCGAGCGCGTCGAGATCGGCCGGATCGACACGGAGGAGCTCACCCGGCTCGCAGCGCTCGCCCTCGAGGCGGCGGCTGCACCGGACGCGATGCTGCGCCTCTTCGTCACGCCCGGGCGGAACGGTGCCGGCAGCCCCACGCAGGTCGCAATGGTGAGCACGCTTCCCGAAGGGCTGGACGAGGTCCGCGCACGCGGCATCAAGCTCGTCTCCATCCAGCTCGGGCTCGACCCCGACCTGCGCGCGAGCGCGCCGTGGCTCCTCGGAGGAGTGAAGTCGACGAGCTATGCCGTGAACATGGCCGCTGAGGCCGAGGCGAAGCGCCGCGGCGCTGACGACGCGATCTTTCTCGGCTCCGGCGACATCGTCCTCGAAGGCCCAGTCACGAACATCTGGTGGCGCGACGACGCCGTGCTGTACACGCCGGCGCTCGAACTGGGGATCCTCGCCGGCGTCACGAGGGCGACGCTCCTCGAGGAGGCAGGCGCCGCGGGGTACGAGGTGCGCGAAGGCGTCTTCCCGCTCGACCACGTGGCCGCGGCGAACGAGGCCTTCACGTCCTCGTCCATCCGCGAGGTGATGCCAGTCGTCGAGCTCGACGGCAAGGCGATCGGGGATGGAGCGCCCGGGCCCGCGGCCCGGGAGCTCCAGGAAGCGCTGCGCCGAGCGGCGCTGCGCTGAGAATCAGGCGCTGACGAGCTTCTTGCGGCCCGCGAACGCCGCGGCAGAGCCGAGGATGATCACTCCGAACGCGGCACCCGCACCGATACCGGCCGAGCCCCAGTCCGTCCCCCCGCTCGTGGTCTCCGGCTTGGTCGTCACGTAGACGAAGGGCGCAGTCTGATCGCGGTGCCTCAGGAGGGCCTGATGGCGCGCGTCCACCTGCACCTGGGTCCTATCGACGAGCGCCTGGTGCCTCGCGTCCGTCTGCACGGCCGCTTGCGTCGCCGGGGCGGCGAGAGCCGCGGCAACCAGCGCAACCGTCAGGGCCTTGCTCTTCCTGTTCCGTCCGTGCTGCATCGTCTTCCCCTTCCAACAGCTGATGCGAACAGGACGGCTCGCAGACCACTGGTCTTCCCTAGACTCGCGCGATGCGCGTCCTGTACCTGACCCACGAGCACGACGGCCCGGCCGGGCTCTTCGCGGACGTCGTCCGGGAGCGCGGCGACGACCTCCTCGAGTGGAACGTCCCACAGGGTCCTCCGCCCGAGGCGCCAGAGGAGTTCGACGCACTCGTCGTCTTCGGCGGCTCCATGCACGTCGATCAGGAGGACAAGCACCCGTGGCTCACCACTCAGCACGATCTGATGCGCGACGCCATCGAGCGCGGTCAACCGCTCATGGGCGTCTGCCTCGGCGGCCAACTCCTCGCCCGCTCAGCGGGCGCGCATGTCGGCCCCGCCCCCCGCCCCGAGATCGGCTGGTTCGAGGTCGAGCTCACCCCCGAGGGCGAGGCCGATCCCGTCATGGGCGCCTTGCCCGGGCGCTTCGAGGCCTTCGAGTGGCACAGCTATGCCTTCGACGTTCCACCGAACGGCGTCCTCCTCGCCTCGAACCCGGTCTGCGCCCAGGCGTTCAAGGTCGGAGAGGCGGCCTGGGGAGTGCAGTTCCACCCCGAGGTGACGCGCGAGATGCTGGAGGCCTGGAGAGCCGGCTCCGACGGCTCGGCGCCGCCGGTCGACCTCGAGCCGGTCAGCCGCTGGAACGAGCTCGGCCGGACACTCGCGCACGCGTTTTTCGATCAGGCCTCACGCTGAGACCACTCGTGCCAGGAGCCCTCGTAGTTGGAGGCGTCGTGGCCTGCCGCGCGTAGAAGAGCGGCGGCCATCTCCGAGCGCTGTCCCGAGTGGCAGTACGCGACGATCGTGCGCGAGGTGTCCAGATCGGCAAGCGCGGCCGGCATGTCGACCATGAGCACCTCGAGCGGCACGTTGACCGCGCCCTCGATGTGTCCCTGGCGGGGATCGCACGGATAGCCCGCCTCCCCCGAGAACTCCTCGGGCGAGCGGACGTCGACGAGCGTGACCGAGGCTTCCTCGAGGAGGCGAGCGAGCTCGTCCCCCGTCACGACAGAACCTCGTGCAGGAACAGGTGCAGCTCCTCGTTGAACTCGCCCGGCTTCTCCAGCGGCGAGAGGTGTCCGGCGCCCGGAATCTCCGCGTAGCGGCCGTGCACGAGCCCCGCGACGATCTCCTTCGCCGCCACCGGAGGCGTAAGCGCGTCCTCCGCCCCGACGAGGACGAGTACCGGCACGTCGACGTCGGCGAGCGTCGAGATCGAGTCGGGCCGGTCTCGCAACGCCTCCACGGTCGCGACCAGGTTCTCGACCGGCTGGTCGGCCGCGATCTCGCGTGCCCGCCGGACGACCGCCTCGGGAACGTCGGCCGCGAAAAGCTTGGGCTCGAGGTCCTCCCAGAACCCGTCGAAGCCGTCCTCGCGCAGCCGGCGGATCGTCTCGCCGCGGGCTGCGCGGCCCGCTTCGTCGTCGGCGTTCGCGCGGGTGTCCGCAAGGACCATGGCGGGGATTCGCTTCGGCGCCTGGCGCCACAACTCGAAGGCGAGGTAGCCGCCCATCGAGATTCCGACGGGTATGAAGTCGCCGGGCAGGAGCTCGAGGATGCGCGCCGCCCAACTCGAGAGGGTCGAGTCAGGCTCGTTCCCGGGCAGGTTCGGCGCGATCACCTCGTGGCCGGCGTGCTCGAGCGGGGGCATCTGCCCCTCCCACATCCGCGCGTCCAGCGGAAAAGCGTGCAGCAGGAGAAGGACGGTCACTCTCGGGGCAGGTCGACGGCGTCGGGGATCTCCGCCGCGCGCGAATAGCCGTGGTCTCCGCCGTCGACCCCGAGGAGCGAAGCGACCGAGGTCGCCAGCTCATCAGCGGGCGGCAGCTCGTCCGGGCTGACCCCGTTGCGGATGACACGGCGCACCTCGGCCGGGTCGGCGCCCGTCAGCCGGGCGACCACAGTGGGGTTCGCCGCGAGTGAGATGACGTCGCCGGGCGGAACCTCGCCGTAGTACTCGGGGACGGAGAGGTACTCGTCCATGGTGCGCCCGCGTTCGAGGAGGACGAAGCGGACGACCTGGCCCTCCTCGACGCCGAGTTGGAGGACGACGGCGCCCATGCGGTCGGAGAGCTCGCGCGCGAGCCGGCGGAGCATCTCAGGGTTACGGTCGGTGAGCTCGTCGTAGACGCCGATCCAGCCGTTCCTCGGCGGAGCGACAACGCTGCCCTTCGAGCCGCCCGGCAACCGAGGGACGAACTGCCGCACCGCGCGCACGACGCCGTCGAGGTCGTCGGTCTGCACGTGCACGGAGCCGTAGGACGGGCCCGTGTCGCGCGAGAGGCGCCGCTCCAGCGCGTCGACCGACGCCTCGAGGACACGGGCCTGCTCGCTGAACCCGGCTCGCACCCACGCGTCGCCGGCCTCGCCGGTCGTCTCGACCGTGACCGTTTCCTCGCCGCTGCCGCGCGCCCTGTCGATCAGCTGCCGAAGGGTCTCCTCGCTCGGTGGTTCGTCGAATCTTATCCCGAGAGAACCCTATGGCCCGTGAGCAGGTAGTGCGCCGCCAGGTTGCGGAAACCGGCGAAGCGGTCGCCCGCCGCGCGCGTGTCCTCCTCGCCGTAGAAGTGGAGCACCGCCTTGCGCAGGCCGAGGTCGCCCGCCGGCCAGGCGTCGGGCCGGGCGAGATGGCGCGCGAGGAACCACTCCGCCGTCCACTCGCCGATCCCGGGGAGGGCGGTCAGCGCTGCTTTCACGTTGTCATCCGGGAGAGTGGCAATTGCCCGGAGGTCGAGGTCGCTGCGGGCGATGCCAATCGCGTACTCGGCCTTTCGGCGGGAGAAACCGAGCGCGAGGATCTCCTCCGGCTCGGCGAGCGCGATTCGCTCCCGGGTGGGGAAGGCGTACGCGAGGCTCGCCTTGACGCCGAAGGCCTGGATGAAACGGTTGCGCACGGCAAACGCCGCCTTCAGCGAGATCTGCTGCGCCGTAATCGCGGAGACCAATGTCTCGTACGGATCCGGCGAGAGCGGCGGCCGGAAGCCCCTGAGCTCGGGGACGATCCGGGCGAGGACGGGCTCGGTCTCCGCGAACGCGTAGAACGAGTCGAGATCGAAGGGGCCGCCGAGGTAATGGCGGACCTCACCCGCGAGTTCGTCGTCTCCCGGCCTGATCTCCACGCCGCCGGGAGCGCCCTCGATCCGCACCTCCGTCCCGCGGAACACCCGGTGGACGCCGCCGTCGTGCCAGAGGTTCGCGAGGTCCGGGCCGAACGCTCGAAAGCGCTCGGTCGAGAGCGTCCAGTCGAACGGCTCAGGCAGCGAGACCGCGGACGACGTCGTGGAAGTCGTTGAAGCGCTCGTAGGGGATCCCCCGTTTTTCGAGATACTCGGCCAGGCCGCGCGTCGCGAAGACCTTGTCGGATGCCTCCGCGGCGCAGCGGTCGGAATAGCCGTCGCCGATGTAGACGAGCTCGTCGTCCCCGGCGAGCTCCTGCACGATCGAGCGCTTGCACGACTCTCCGCAGGACTCGCACGAAGAGTCGTAGCGCCACTCGACGCGCCAGCCGTCGGTGCACGGATCCACGCGGTTCGCGTGCAGCTCCACCTCGACGCCCTCGCGCTCGAGGATCGGCTCGATCAGCTCGTGGAAGCCGCTCGAGACGATGACGACGCGCCAGCCGTGCTCGCGCGCGTGGTCGACGAAGTCACGGAAGCCGTCACGCACGCGCACGTTGTCGAGCTCCCACTGGACGACTTCCTCGAGCGGGGCCTTGACCGGCTCGAACTCGCGGGTGATCACCTCACGAAGAGGCATCGTGCCTCCGTCGAGCCCGTCGTCGACCTCCTGGTAGACGACGGGATCGCCGAAGTCGCGCGCGATCGTGTCCAGCAGGTCCATCTCGGTGACTGTGCCGTCGAAGTCGACGGCGATCGTGCGACCCCTCAAAAGTGGCTCGTGACCCCCGCCGGGTCCTCGTCGGCGTTCTTGGCTTCCTTGACCGCGTCGGGCTCCTCGTACCAGGAGTAGGCGTAGGACGGGTCCTCGGTGTCCTTGGCGAGCGCCGACAGCTTCAGCGGGTGGAAGGTGTCGCACATGACCGCGAGCTCGTGAGTCTCCGTCATCCCGATCGACTTCTCGGCGAGGCCGGGTTGCGGGCCGTGCGGGATCGCCGACGGGTGGAGCGTGACCGAGCCGATCTCGATCCCCTTGCGCGAGCCGAAGTTCCCGGAGACGTAATAGATCATCTCCTCCGAGTTCAGGTTCGAGTGGTGGTACGGGATCGGGATCGCGAGCGGGTCGAAGTCGAGCTTGCGCGGACAGAACGAGCAGATGACGAAGTTCCGCCCCTGGAACGTCTGGTGCGCGGGCGGCGGCATGTGGATCCGGCCGGTGATCGGCTCGAAGTCGTTGATGTTGAACGTCCACGGATAGACGTAGCCGTCCCAGCCCACGACATCGAACGGGTGGTAGTCGAGGACGTAGGTCTGATAGCCGTCCTTCACTCTGAACTTGACGACGTGCTCGCCGCGGTCCGAGTGCGTCTTCAGCTCGAGCGGCGGGTGGATGTCGCGGTGGTAGTAGGGCGCGTGCTCGAGTAGCTGCCCGTACTCGTTCCGGTAGCGGCGCGGGATCTCGATCAGGCCGGGCGACGTGAAGACGAGGTAGCGCTGCTCGCCTTCGGGCACGAAGCGGTAGGTCGTGCCCCGCGGGATGACGATGTAGTCGCCGTCGCGGTAGGGCAGGTCGCCGAAGATCGTCTCCAGGGTGCCCTTGCCCTCGTGGACGAAGACGATCTCGTCGCCTTCGCCGTTTCGGTAGTGGTGCTCCATCGCGGCACTCGGCCTGCAGAGCGCGATCTCGACGTCGTCGTTCCACATCAGGAGCTTGCGGCCGCTGATCGCGTCGCCCCCAGGCTCGACGCCCATCGTCCGGAAGTGGCGATGCTGGTGCGCACCCGGGTCCCACTCCTCGCGCTCGATCCGCTCGAAGGAGCCGATCTCCTTCACGCGGCACGGCGAATGGAGGTGGTAGAGGATCGACTCGTTCCCGGAGAAGCCCTCGAGGCCCATGACCTCCTCGGTCAGGAGCGTGCCGTTCTCACGGAACTGGATGTGGCGCTTGCGCGGCACGCGGCCGAGGCGCTGATAGGTCGGCATGTGGGCAAGAATACCCGCGCCTGATTCCACGACGTCCCGCCCGGGAGGCCCCCGATGCTCAAAGAGTTCCGAGACTTTCTCCTCCGCGGCAACATCGTCGAGCTCGCCGTCGCGTTCGTCCTCGGCGTTGCCTTCGGCGCGCTGATCACCTCCTTCGTCGACAACCTGCTCATGCCGATCGTGGCGATGATCTTCGGCAAGCAGGACTTCAGCGCGCTCACGTTCACGATCAACGACGCGGTCTTCCGCTACGGCGCGTTCCTGACGGATGCGATCGCGTTCCTCTCGGTCGCGGCGGCGGTGTTCTTCTTCGTCGTGAAGCCGATGAACGCCCTGCGCGAGCTGCGGGCCGGGGGCGCGGAGGAGGAAGGCCTGCCCGACGAGGAGCGCCGACATCAGGAGCTCCTCGCCGCGCTGCGAGAGTCACGGGCGTAGCCCCGTGAGCGGCCTCAAGGCGCTCAACCTCGCGATTCGCTTCTTCGTCGTCGAGTTGGGCGCCCTGGCGGCCGCCGCCTACTGGGGGTTCGACGCCACGGACGGCGCCGCGCAGGTGTGGCTCGCGGTCGCGGCGCCGGCCGCGGACTTGCGGCGCTTGCGATCGAGCTCCTCCTGCTCGGGCTCGTGGCTCTGGGGCTCGCGGCGGCAGGGCCGCTCTGGCTCGGTATCGCCTACGGCGCCGTCGCGCTCGTGAGCGGCGTCATGAACTTCGTGCTCGAGGCCTAGCGGACGCGGTTCGCGAGGACTCCGATCCCCTCGACCTCGAGCTCGACCTCGTCTCCTGACCGAAGCCAGCGACCGTCGGCGTGCTCGAGGATGCAGCCCGTCCCGACGGTGCCCGACCCGAGGACGTCGCCGGGCACGAGGCGCGTGCTCTCGGCCGCGTGGGCGGCGAGCTCCTCGAAGGCCCAGTTGATGTCGCCGAGGTTTCCGCGCGAGCGCTCCTCGCCGTTGATCCGGGCGGTCATCTCGAGGCGAAGGTCGCCGAGCTCGTCCGGAGTGACCAGCACCGGCCCGAGCGAGGTCGCGAAGTCCTTTCCCTTCGCCGGACCGAGGCCGACGGCCATCTCCGCGCGCTGGAGGTCGCGCGCAGACCAGTCGTTCAGGATCGTGAAGCCGGCGATCCGGCCTTCCGCCCCGATGACCGCGGCGACCTCGAGCTCGTAGTCCCATTCGGAGCTCTCCGCGGGGAAGGAGATCTCGTCGCCGGGCCCGTAGATCGCGGCCGGGTTCGAGAAGTAGAAGACCGGGCGCCCGTACCACTCCGGCGGAACCTCGAGCCCACGCGAGGCTCTCGCCGTCGCCACGTGCTGCTCGAAGGCGTAGAAGTCGCGCACGGACGGCGGCCGCGGGACCGGCGCCCGCAGGCGGACTGCGTCGAGCGGGTGCTCACCGACGTCCTCGCCGCCGGACTCCAGCCAGTCAGCGAGCGTCGGCGCGCCGAGCTCGATCACGCGCTCGGCTTCGATCCGCCCCGGCGCAAGACGTCCTTCCGTTTCGAAGGTGCACAAACGCATGCGGCCCGAGTATCACCCGGGCCGCATGTCTTCCACCAGCGAAGCGACTACTTGAACCGGTAGACGATTCGCCCGCGGTCGAGGTCGTAGGGGGAGAGCTCCACTCGAACCCGGTCGCCCAGGAAGATGCGAATGCGATAGCGCCGCATCTTCCCAGCCGTGTAGCCAAGGGTCTCGTGGCCGTTGTCGAGGAGGATGCGGAACATGCGGTTCCGCAGCGCCTCCACGACCTCGCCCTCCATCTCGATCTTTTCTTCCTTGGGCGGTATGTCGCCCTCCTTCGCTACTGGACGGGGGCGACGTTGGTCGCCTCAGGCCCCTTCTGGCCCTCGCGGGCCTCGTACTCGACCTTCGCGCCCTCGGTGAGGGACTTGAAGCCATCGCCAGCGATGTTCGAGTGGTGGACGAAGAGATCCTTGTCCCCGTCGTCCGGGCTGATGAAGCCATAGCCCTTCGAATCGTTGAACCACTTGACGGTTCCGGTTGCCATAGAAATACACCTCCTTACCCTTGCGCTCGAACGGGTAAGAAGGTGTGCACCTCCGGTACTCGCCCTGGTTTTCGCTCCACAGTGTAGCGGGTGTTACAGATTGCCCCGCAGGGCCTGCTCGCGCTCGATCGCCTCGAAGAGCGCCTTGAAGTTCCCGTCTCCGAAGCCGCGGGCGCCGTGGCGCTCGATCACCTCGAAGAACAGGGTGGGCCGGTCCTGTGCCGTCTTCGTGAAAATCTGTAGGAGATAGCCGTCCTCGTCGCGGTCGACGAGGATCTTGTGCTCGCGGA
>Ga0207675_100006336_pt1 | contig 11218 bp, 12 predicted proteins | sample KBSSwiS42_FD_184305 | JGI IMG/M metagenome (GOLD analysis project Ga0207675, IMG submission 184305) | Switchgrass rhizosphere microbial communities from Kellogg Biological Station, Michigan, USA - KBS Switchgrass S4-2 (SPAdes) (version 2) | ecosystem: Host-associated > Plants > Roots >...
TGCAGACGCCGGATCTCTCCGGCGCCGGGCAGGAACACCAGCATGTCGCCCTCCGCTTCCGACAGCGCGCGCTTGATGGCACGAAGCACCAGCAGCAACGGCTCCTCGCGTGAGGAGGCCGGCAGCGCCGGCAAGCCGCTGCCCGCGTACCGGATCTCGACCGGGAACATGCGCCCAGCGGCCGTGACGCGCGGCGCATTGCCTAACAACCTGGCCACGCCTTCGCCGTCGAGCGTCGCGGACATCACCAGGATGCGCAGCTCCGGCGAGAGGTTTTCCTGCGAATCGAGCGCGAAGGCCAGTCCGGTATCGGCGTGCAGGCTGCGCTCGTGGAACTCGTCGAACAACACTGCCGCGACGCCCTCGAGCGCGGGGTCGCTCTGCAACATGCGCGTGAACACGCCTTCGGTGACCACCTCGATGCGCGTTCGCTTGCCGACGCGGGTTTCCAGCCGCATCCGGTAACCGACGGTGTCGCCGACGGATTCGCCCAGCGTCGCGGCCATTCGTGCCGCCACCGCGCGCGTCGCGAGCCGGCGCGGCTCCAGCATGATCAGCTTGCCGCCGCGCGCCCACGGTTCATTGCGAAGCGCAATCGGCACAACGGTACTTTTTCCGGCGCCGGGAGGCGCTTCGATGACGGCATTCCGGTTGCGCTGCAGAACGGCGCGCAGTTCGGGCAGGACTTCGTCGATGGGCAGACCGGAATTCACGAGGGCTGGGATCATACAGCGAGGGGGTCTGCTAACATCCGGGCCATGCGCTGGCGACAAAGCAGAGAGAGCCAGAATGTCCAGGACTACCGCGGCCGTCCGACCGGCGGCGGTGGTGGTGGCGGGCTCAAGCTGGGCCTCGGCGGCATCGTGATCGCGGTGATCGCGTATTTCGTCGGCGGTCCGCAGCTCGTGATGAGCCTGTTCAGCGGTGGCGGTTCGCAGCCGCAGAGCGAGCAGGAGATTCCGACGAGCAGGCCCGGCGACGAGAGCGGCCAGTTCGTCACGCACGTGCTCGGTGACACCGAGGAAACCTGGAGCTCGATCTTCCAGGAGCACGGCAGGCAGTACAAAGATCCGCAGCTCGCCCTTTTCGATCGCGGCATCAACACCGCCTGCGGCCAGGCGTCCTCGGCGGTCGGTCCTTTCTACTGCCCCAACGACCAGAAGGTCTATCTCGACATCGCATTCTTCCAGCAGCTCGAGACCGAGTTCGCCGCCCAGGGCGACTTTGCCAAGGCCTACGTGATCGCGCACGAAGTCGGCCACCACGTTCAAAACCTGTTAGGCACGCTCGACAGGGCGCACTCGCTTCAGCAGCGCGGCTCGGAGACCGAAGCCAACGCCGTCCAGGTGAGAGTCGAGTTGCAGGCAGACTGCTTCGCCGGCATCTGGGCGCACTACGCCGACCAGTCGCGGCAACTGGTCGAGGCGGGCGACATCGACGAGGCCCTGAACGCGGCCGCTTCGGTGGGTGACGACACCATCCAGCGCCGCGTGCAGGGACAGGTGAACCAGGAATCCTTCACGCACGGCTCCGCGGCGCAGCGTCAGCAGTGGTTCCGCAAGGGTTACTCGACGGGCTCCGTCGACGACTGCAACACGTTCCAGTGAGCACGCCGGAGTCGAGGGCGCCGGTGGCCACCGGCGGTTGCCAGTGCGGCGCCATCCGCTATGCCTTCTACGCGCCGCTCGAAAATGCCCACGTCTGCCACTGCCGCATGTGCCAGCGCGCCTCGGGCGGCGTGTTCGCGGCGCTGGCCGGCGGCAAGCCGGAGAACTTCGCGTGGACACGCGGCACGCCGGCCTACTTCGCCAGTTCCAATCTCGCGAAACGCGCGTTTTGCGACAAGTGCGGCACGCCGCTGTCATTCAAGTACGACTCGCCCACCGCGCGGATGTACACCACCATTGGTTCGCTCGATCATCCGGAAAAAGTCGAGCTGGTGAAGCAGTACGGCGTCGAGAGCCGCCTGCCGTGGGTGAAGTTCTGCGAGGCGGTGCCGGAGGAGATCACGGCCGCATCCGCACAGGCGCAGGAATTTCTCGCGAACATGCGCAGCCACCAGTCGTAGGACTAACTTCCGTTGCGCGCCTGCGCTAACATCCGGCGATGGTCGGCGGGGCTCTCGCAGTCATGGCAGTTGCTTTGCTGCCATTCATGTTCATTCCCACGGTCCTTGCGTACCTGGGAAAGAAACGCCGTGCGAGCTGGTTCGCCACTGCCAACGTGCTGTTCCTCTGCGCGACGCTCTATAACTTGTACGCGATTGATTCCAACGGAGTGAGGCTGCCGGTGCCCGGCGCCCTGACGTGGTGGCTGGTGATGTTCGGCCTCAGCCTCCGCAAGGATCGGCCGCGGCCCGAAGCCCTCGACGAAATCGTGGAGCTGAAACCCTACGACTCCTCGTGGCCGGCAATCTTTGAAGAGGAGCGAAAGCGCCTGGCGGAGACTGTTTCGCTGCCCACCGACGCATTCGAGCACATCGGCAGTACCGCGGTGCCGGGGCTCATCGCCAAGCCAGTGGTGGACATCATGCTGGGCGCAGCGTCGCTGGAGTATGCCGAAAGCGTGGATTCGCGCCTTGGAATTCTCGGCTACGAAAACTTTGGCGAAGCCGGCGTTCCGGGTCGGGTATATCTGCGCCTGCGCGGAGAGCGCAACGTCAATCTTCACGTCGTGAAGCGTGGCGGCGAACACTGGGTCAGCAATCTTGCGTTGCGTGAGCTGTTGCGCCGGGACCCCGTCGCGCGCGATCGTTACGCGCAGGGCAAGCGGGCGGCGCTCGACAGGAGCGGCAAACTCCTGCTGGCCTATTCCGAAGCAAAAAACGCCGTGCTCGCCGAGCTGCTGATGACGGCCCGCGCACGCTGAGGATCCGGACTTGCCCGCGGGATATTCAGGCACGCCGCTCGCGAAGAAGCTCGGATTCAAGCCGCAGATGCAGGCCTGCCTGCTGGGGGCACCCGCGGGTTACCGCAAACTGCTCTCGCCCCTGCCCGAGGGCGTCAAGTTCGCAACGCAGGCAGGCAAGACCACCGATCTCGTGCAAATATTCACGAGCTCACGGGCCGAACTCGCACGCATGCTTGAAACGTTTCGCAAAGCCCTGAAGCCCGATGCAGCCGTCTGGGTATCCTGGCCCAAGAAGGCGTCGAAGCTGCCCACCGACATCACCGAAGACACCATTCGCGCAGTGGCCCTGCCGCTCGGATTCGTGGACATCAAGGTGTGCGCGGTGGACGAGACCTGGTCCGGGCTCAAACTCGTGGTGCGAAAAGAGCTGAGATAGAGGATCCCGCATGAAACTCGAACGCCCCGTCCCGATCCTGCGCATGTTCGACGAAGCCGCGACCAAGTCCTTTTACGTCGACTTCCTGGGATTCAAGGTCGACTGGGAACATCGCTTCGAAGAAGGTTTTCCGCTGTACATGCAGGTCTCGCATGGCGACTGCGTGCTGCACCTGTCCGGGCATTTCGGCGATGCCTGCCCCGGTGCCGCGTTACGCGTGCCGCTCGACGACATCGACAGCTTTCAGCAAGGCCTGCTCGCCAAGAAATACAAACACTCGCGCCCGGGGACGGCGAAGCTCATGCCCTGGGGCTCGCGCGATCTCACGATCGCCGATCCCTTTGGCAACCGCATCACGTTCACGCAGCAGGCGAAGCCCTGAGCTGCACCAGGTCCCAAAGAGTCCCGTAAAGATCCTTGAACACCGCGACGGTGCCGTACGGCGCTTCGCTGGGTTCGCGCGCGAATTCGACGCCGCGGGCCTTGTAGGCGTTGAAGTCGCGCCAGAAATCATCGGTGTACAGGAACAGGAATACGCGTCCGCCGGTCTGGTTGCCGACGCGAGATACCTGCTCGGGACTGCTGCCGCGCGCCAGCAGTAGTCTGGCGCCCCGGCCGGCAGCGCCCGGCGGCTCGATCACCACCCAACGCTTGTTCTGTTCAGGGACAAAACTGTCTTCGACCAGCTTGAAACCGAGTTTCCCCACATAGAAGGCCAGCGCCTCGTCGTACTCGCGCACGACCAGCGAGACGAGTCCAAGAGATTGCGCGGTCACGGCTGCGAGGGCACGTTGCGGCGATTCTCGACGCGGGCGCGCTGGGCGGCACGCCGGTTGTTCTGTATCTCGACCGCCTCGCGATACTGGCGCAGTTGCTCGGCGCTCAGCAGCGGCTCCACGCGCGCCTGTACCCGCCGCGAGTAGTCTGCCTGCCAGTCGAGGAAGGCGGTGTCGTAGTCTGGGCCGCCGGAGCCGTCCGCGGAAAAGCGCGGCGGCATCGGCACGGCCTGCTGCTCGATCGCCACCGCGGCAATCAGCGACGTGCGCTGCGCATCGGTCAACGGTACGTTCGCCGCCGCCATGCTCTCGCCGATGCGATTCACCTGCATGCGCGCCGGAATACTCTTCTCGAAGGACTGGAATTCCGCGGCCTTGTCGGGGCCTAACAACGATTCGATCGCCGCGTCACGCTGTTCCCGCGCCGCCGATTCTACGGCCTGGCGTCCCGCCGGATCGCCCTGGTAATTGCGCGCATCGTTCCAGCTGGACACCTGGCTGTCGGCGAGCAGGTCGAACAGTTTATCCGCCGTGGCGGCGTCGAGATTCAGCGTAGCGGGCATATCGGCGTACATGCGCCGCAACCGGATCTCCTGCTGCAGGCGCCGCGAATTCTGGTCGGCGGGAGAATTGTTGGAGTTGCCGGATGGCATGCCGCGCGGTCCCGGCGGCATGCCGAACTCGGGACCGACGTTGTTGGCGACCTGCTGATTGTTTTTTGGCGGCGGCGTCGCGCCGGGCGGCGCCGCGCCCGGAGCCTGTACCGGCGTGAAGGCCATGGACCGCGCCCGGCGGAGTTCGCTGTCGAGATCCCGGATGCGCTGTGCATCCGCGAGCCGCCCGACATTCGCCTGCTCGAGTTCGTCGCGGGTGTATGCCCATTCGAGGCTCAGCCAGGTGGATGCCGCGACGCCTGCCGCGGCGACGATCCAGGAAATGGGGACATTCCTGATTTTCATTGTCATATGACAGCGATAATCATGAATGTCCCCATTTGCACTACCTAGTTAGCCGCGGTCTTCGGCGGCGGGTTCGGCTTGATCGGGCTCAGGCCGCCCCAGGGCTTGATGCGATTCAGCTCCGGCACGATGGCGCGACGCATCTTGAGGAAGCTCAGCGAGCCGTGTTCGCGGTAGACCACTTCGCCCTTCTCGTTGACGATGATGGTGTACGGCAGCTCGCCCTTCCACACCGTGGCCGGGTCGAGCGCGTCGAAGTATTCATCCTTTTTGTCGGCGGGAATGATGTAGTTCTTCATCGAGGCGTGTTTCTTGCCGAGGAAATCCCGCACCACCGCCTCGTCGCCGGGCGCATCCGCCGAAATGGTGACCATCTCGAACTGGCGGATGCGGAAGCGCAGGTTGTGCTCCACCAGTTCGTCGAACTCGGCGATGCACGGACCGCACCACGTGGCCCACACGTTGATGAAGCGCAGTTTCCCGGAATCCGCGTTGGCGCGAATCGCCTTGAGCGTCGGGATGTCCGCCTTCTCGAGCGTCACCGGCTCGGCCGCCCAGCGTTCCTTGAACTTGGCGTACTCGACCACCTTGTCGGCCCACTTCACCGAGCAGCCGAATACCCGCGTCGAAGTCACCGGCGGTTCCTTGCCGGCGAGCAGCGCATCCAGCGCGTTGCGCGTGTCATGCGAGGTCGCGAGTTGCTCGTTCTCCGAATCGTCGATGCGTCCTTCGAAACGCAGTTTGCGCGCCTTGTCGAAGATGAACACATGCGGCGTGGCCACCGGACCCATCTTGTGGCCGAGTTCCTGTTTCGGGCCGTCGTCGAGCCAGACGAAGTTGAACTTCTCCTGCTTCGCGCGTTCCTTCATCTCGTCGAAGGAGTCGGAGAGATCGGAGTACGCGAGCTCATCGAGGCGCACCGACTCGGGGTGGTTCGGGTTGATCGCCACGAGCTTCACGCCCTTGGACGAATAGTCGGTCACCAGCTTCTTGATGCGCTCCTGGTAGGCCTGCGCCGTCGGGCAATGCGCGCAGGTGAAGATGATCATCAGGAAATTCGCGTCCTTGAAGGACTGGTCCGTGTATTTCTTGCCGTCGATGCCCGGCAGCGAGAACGACGGCAGCGGCGAGCCGATAGTTAGAGTCGGCGGCTGCTCGGATGCGAGCGCCGCGCCGGCGAACGACAGGACCAGAGCGAGGAGAATGGAACGCATGAAAACCCCCTTCGAGAGGGGGTTGAGGATATAGCAGGGGTGCCGAGGAAGGAATCGCGGGAACACTAACGGAAAATCGGCGCTCGCGAGTCCAGGCCAGCGGTTAATGGGGACATTCTCAGTTTCCTAGGAAACAGGGACAGACCCAAATGGACGCCGCCGCTTCGGCGGCGTTTTCCGATGTGGCGCTTGCGCCTGACGATAGCGAGGCAGCCGGGGGGCGTAACGCGGCGGCATTCGTTAGCGGTGGTCCGACAGACGCGGATAACCTTGGCGCCGCCGCGTTAGCTGCACCAGCTGCGTACGGCGAAGCCGGCGAGCCACGCCGAAATCGATTGTCTGATCGGGCCGGGTGTGAGGATCTATTGAGGCCCGTCCCCGTTTTCTAGGAAACGGAGAATGTCCCCATTACACAAACTCGAGGTTGGTGTTCGAGAAGTTGCCGATATTGGGCAGGATCCCCGGCAATTCCGTCGCGGAACATCCGAACCAGCGCGCCAGCGTCGCCGCGAATTGATCCACCGACGTGCTCGGCAGCAACCGACCCTGCCCCACCTGGTCATCGGTCTGTACCGACACGTGCGGTGCGGTGCCGTAGAACCTGCCGCCATTCACCGCGCCGCCCATCACGAACTGATGCGAGCCCCAGCCGTGGTCGGAGCCGTCGGCGTTCGAGCTCAGGGTGCGCCCGAAATCCGACGCGGTGAACGTCGTGACCTTGTTTGCCAGGCCCAGCTCGACCGTCGCGGCATAGAACGCGCTCATCGCGGTGTTGAGCCGCGTCATCAGGGTCGGATGGTCCTGCATCAGCAGGTTGTGGTTGTCGAATCCGCCCAGCGACACGAAGAACACCTGGCGGCGCATGTTGAGCGCCGCGCCCGCGCCGATCAGCCGCGCCACGATCTTGAGCTGGCTGGCGAGCGGATTGCCGGTACCGAAGTCGGTCGCGAGCGTCACGCCGCCGAGCGCACCATTCACGATGCCTTCCAGCGCCATCGAGCGGCGTGTCACCACGGCGTATTCGTTCTCGAGCACGTGATTGCTGTTGCGCGTGATGAGCGCCGTGACCGCATCGCGCAGCCCCCCGTTGAGCGCGTTGATCTTGATCGCGCCGTTCGGACTGATCTGGTATTGCAGGGCATCATGGCCCGCGACGAACACCGCATTGCCGCTCGCGGAAATGCAGGTGAGCAACGAGTTCGGCGTGTTGCTCGAATTTGCGAGCGCGATGTCGCCGAGCTTGCCGCCCCAGCCGATGGTCGCGCCCTCGCTGCCGTTCGCCTGCCAGATCGACTGCTGGTCGTTGTGCGAGAACAGCTTGGGCGGCAGCGGATTGGCCACCTTGTTGGTGTTGTTGTACTGCGCGAGCGTCGTGGGCTTGATCAGCGGCCCGACGTTGAGCTGCACCGCGAGTTTGCCCGCGTCGAACAGCGCCTTGAGGCCGGTGAGCTGCGGCGCCAGCGCGTACTGCAGGTTGTCGGTGAGCACCTGCCCGCCCGCGGGCGTCAGCGCCGTGGCCGCGAGATCCGCGCGCGCCAGCGCGATGCCGCCCTCGGCCTCGCCGCCGGTGCCGGCCCGGATCTGGTGATACAGCGCGTAGTTAGTCGGGTCGAACGGCACCACGGTGTTGGCGTAGTCGTTGCCGCCGTACAGGAACACGCACACCAGCGCCTTGTAGTCCGTGGCGTCGAAGGCCGCGGCCTCACCCACCGCCGCGAGATTGATGGCGAGCGGCGTCGCGACTCCCATCGCGCCGAGCTGCATTGCCCGTTGCAGGACGAGTCGCCGGGTCCAGAGGTTGGAGTCGCTCATTTCTGCACCAGGTATTCGGGCGAGATGAGCACCAGCAGCGACAGCGTCGCGAGCATGTCGAGCTTGGCGCTGTCCGCGCTGGCCGCGGTGATGTTGAACGCGGTGCCGACCGCCTGCAGCACCGTCACGGTTTCATTGGACAGCTGGTTGGCCGACAGGCGCAGGTTGAGCCAGCCCACGACCGCCGCGACGTCGTGCGCGATGGTCAACAGATAGGAATACGTGGGCTTGAAGTCGTTCCATCCTGCGCGCGTGATCCACTGCAGGAAATTGATGTACCCCGCGGTGGTGGTCTCGTTCAGCAGCTGGAACTCGGGAGCCTGCTTGCCGGCCGTGGCGATGGCGGTGTTCGGTGGCACGTAGCCGGGTCGGAAGAAATTGAACACCGAGGGCGATCGCAAGGGACTTTGGCCGAGTCCGGTGTCGCTCGCCGACAGATCATAGAGCTGGTAGTCGCCGTTCGTGGAGGTCGAACCCACGGTGCGTGCCCACTGAACGAAGCGCACCACGGGCTCGCGCAGTTTGCCGCGCAGGGTGTCGGCCGCGGTGGGCGCGGCGCGCGCCTCGTCGTCCATGAGGATGGCGGTCCACACCGCCTTCAGATCTCCCCGCACGCCCGCGCCGTTGTCGGCGAATGCGGCAGCCACGCGCCCGACATACGCCGGCGACGGATTGCTGGTCACCAGCCGCTGGATCATCTGCCGCGCGAAGAACGGGCCGGCGTTCGGGTGATTGAACAGGCGATCGAGCGCGATGCTCAGCGCCTGCGGTCCGGCCGTGTTCGCTGGAATGGTGATGCCCAGGAAAGTCACCGCCAGATTCGAATGATCGTTGGCGCGAAAGCGCATCGGGTTGGATGCGAACTCGGTGCTCGGGATCTGGTAGTTCACCCAGCTCACCGTCGTGAACGTCACGCCGGTGTAGTCCCAGTCGTAACCCGTGAACACGCGCGCGAGGTTGGTGATGTCGCTCTGCCCGTAGGTTTCGATGGGCTGGTTGTTGGCGTCGAGCTTGGGCGTGCCGTCGGCGTTGAGCTCGTACAGCCCGATGCTGAACAGCTGCATCACTTCGCGGGCGTAATTCTCGTCGGGCTGACGGCCGTTGGCGTCTTCCTTGAGGTTGCCCTTGGTGTTGAGGAAGAAACCCATGCCCGCGTTGAGCGTGATTTTCTCGAGCAGCGTGCGGAAATTGCCGAAGCAGTTCGAGGTGAGCAGGTCCCAGTACGCGCCGATCACGTACGGGGGATAGAAGCCGTCGATGGGGCTCAGGCTCACGACGAAGAACTGCGACAGCGCGAACGCCAGGCGCTTGCGCATCTGGTCGGGACCGGCGAGCAGCTGGTTCCAGATCATGAAATCGCCGAACTGCGGCCAGAAGTAGCGCTGCTCGGAAGTAATCGAGTTGTGGCCGCGCGAATCCAGCCACGAGACACCGGCCTGGCCGAGCGGCGCAGTGAATTGCGCATTCAGCCAGGGAACAAAGCCGTCATTGCGCAGCGAGGCGATGTCGGCATCCGGCGCGGAGAATTGCGCCTGCATCAGGAAGCGCGCTGCTTCGACATCCGTGGCTGCCTTGACGACCGGGGGCGGAGCCGGCGGTGGCGGCACGGGAGTCGGGGGTGTCGGTCCGCCGCCGGGTGGCGGCGCGCCGCCACCGCCTCCGCCGCCACAGGCGGCCAGCAGGGCCGCGGCCGCTATGAGACCGGCGTTTGCGGGCGCGCCCGAATCCTCGGCGCGTTCGCTGGGCGCGGTTGATTCACCGTCCTCGGCCAGATCCTGCACATGCCCCCCTGTTGCTACGCCGCACGTTAGCAGAAATGGGGACATTCCTGATTTTCGCTGTCACATTGCCCGACAGTTGCCGTTGCTGAGAAATCCCGGGGAAATGTGACAACGAAAATCAGGAATGTCCCCATTTATGGATACCCCGTTACGTCACGCGGTTGCATCGGGTAGGGAAAATCGCCGGCCGGGCCTCTAGGATCGCGCCATGAAACGCCCGCGCGGCCGTCCGCCGCATGCCGATGTGCTGACGCCGTCCGAATGGCGCACGGTTCACGCCGTGCAGCACGGCATGAGCAACGTGGAAATCGCGCGGCGGCGCGGTATCAGCGTGAACGCGGTGAAGTTTCACCTTGCCAACGCGCTGGCCAAGCTGGGTTTGAGCGACCGCAAGGCGCTGCGCGCCTGGTTTCGCGCGCCGCGCGACAGCGCGCTGGCGGCCACGGAGAAAACGAAAATGAATCAATCCAATGGCATCGGTTCCATCGGCCAGATCGCCCGCTCGGTGAGCGACACGGCCGCATCGGAGGCCTGGTTTCGCGACGTGCTGGGACTGCCGCACCTGTACACCTTTGGCACGCTGGCGTTTTTCGACTGCGGCGGTACGCGGTTGATGCTGTCCCAGGAAGGGGGTGCGAAACCCGAATCCATCCTGTATCTGCGCGTGGCCGACATCGCTGCGATGCACGACGCGCTGAAAGGGCGCGGCGCGAAGTTCACCCATGCGCCGCACATGATCCATCGGCATGCCGACGGGACCGAGGAATGGATGGCGTTCTTCGAGGATCCGGACGGCCGCCCGCTGGCGCTGATGTCCCAAGTGAAGCCATCAGCCTGAGGCTGACCCCTTTTGCCAGCAAATGGGGGCTGCCCCCATTTTCCATATTGTTAGCCCGTTTTCTCCCTTCGCCCACGCCTGCGAAGTGCGACACGGTTCCCGACATATCACGGAGCGCAATCTATGCCGCGCTTCGCGTCAGGCACCGGGCAACCCCAGGGAGAAATTGATGAGCAATGCATCCAGTGAACGAGTGTCGGTATTCGGCCCGACGCTGCGCTTCAAAGGCGAACTCAAGGCCCAGGAAGATCTCAAGGTCGAAGGCCGGATCGAGGGCTCGATCCAGCACCAGCAACGCCTCCACGTCGGCCCGAAGGGCGAAGTGGTCGCGACGGTCAACGCCGCCGCCATCGACGTCGATGGTCGCGTGCAGGGCGACATGGTCGCCAAGAAATCAATCAAGGTCAGTCAGTCGGCGATCGTGCGCGGCAACATGCGCGCGCCGAGCGTAAGCATCACAGAGGGAGCGAATTTCAATGGCGGAGTCACGATGGAGTCGAATGCTGGGACGTCAGGACCCTCCACCCCCGGCGCCTCGAGCCGCTGATCCGG
>Ga0207675_100006337_pt1 | contig 11216 bp, 9 predicted proteins | sample KBSSwiS42_FD_184305 | JGI IMG/M metagenome (GOLD analysis project Ga0207675, IMG submission 184305) | Switchgrass rhizosphere microbial communities from Kellogg Biological Station, Michigan, USA - KBS Switchgrass S4-2 (SPAdes) (version 2) | ecosystem: Host-associated > Plants > Roots >...
GCCAGCTCCACGGCTCGGCGCGCCGCGTCGAGCATCGTCGGCAGCGAGATCAACGAGTCGCTCTCGTGTGCTTTGAGGATCCTTCGCCCCTCGTCGGCGTTGGTGCCGTCGAGGCGGATGACGATCGGCGCGTCGATGGCGACACGGCCGAGCGCCTGCACGATGCCGTTCGCCACCTCCTCGCCGCGGGTGATGCCACCGAAGATGTTGATGAAGATCGACTTCACCTTCGGGTCGGTGTTGATGACTTCGAGCGCGTTGGCCATCACCTCCGCGCTGGCGCCACCACCGATGTCGAGGAAGTTCGCCGGCGCTCCGCCCACCTGGTTGACGACGTCGCACGTGCTCATGGCCAGGCCGGCACCGTTGGCGATGATGCCGACTGTGCCGTCGAGCCCGATGTACTGCAGGTGCTTCTCCTTCGCGAGACGCTCGCGGTCGTCGAGCTCCTCGAGGCCGCGGAACTCGTCCCACTCGGGATGGCGGAACGCGGCGTTGTTGTCCAGGCTGACCTTTGCGTCGAGCGCGTGCACACCGCCGTCCGGACGCAGGATCAGCGGGTTGATCTCGGCCAGATCGCAGTCGCCCTCGGTGAAGCAGCGGTAGAGCTTGACGAGCATGTCCGCCACACCGTCGACCGCCTCGTCGTCGATCTTGGCACGCACGGTTGCATCGCGGGCGACGTCGAGCGGCAGCCCGTCGACGGGATCGATGTGCAGCATCACGATGGCGTCGGGGTTCGACTCGGCCACCGCTTCGATCTCGACACCACCTTCCGCGCTGAGCATCAGGAGGTGCTTCTTCGCCGCACGATCGAGCGAGTACGACGCGTAGTACTCCTTCGAGATGTCGCTCGCGTGCTCGACCCACACCCGCTTCACGAGGTGGCCCTTGATGTCCATGCCGATGATGTTGCCGGCGTGGAGGCGGACCTCGTCAGGGTTGTCGGCGAGCTTGATGCCGCCCGCCTTGCCGCGTCCACCGACCTGCACCTGCGCCTTGACGACGACCGGGTAGCCGGCCGACTCGGCGACGGCGACGGCCTCGTCGACGGTGTAGGCGACGCCACCGGGCGACACCGGGATGTCGAAGCGGGCGAAGTACTGCTTGCCCTGATACTCGAACAGATCCACCGTTGTCCCTTCTGACGGCGTGGTTCCGCCGTCGACATGATCGTGTGCTTGCTCGCCACCCGTTGCGCTAGCTGACGTCCTCGCGGTTGTCGAGCTCGTCCTCCAGCCACCGCGCGATGCCCTTCAGCGACGCGCCGGGACCGAAGATCTCGGCGACGCCCTGCTCGCGCAGCGTGCGGGCATCGGCGTCGGGGATGACGCCGCCGCCGAACACGAGCACCTCGCCGAGGTCGCGGCTGCGCAGCTCCTCCATCACACGCGGGAACAGCGTGAGGTGCGCGCCGGACAGGAGCGAGAGCCCGACGGCGTCGACGTCCTCCTGCAGAGCGGTCTCAGCGATCTGCTCCGGCGTCTGGTGCAGACCCGTGTAGATGACTTCGAACCCGTGATCGCGCAACGCTCGCGTGATCGTCTTCGCGCCGCGGTCGTGCCCGTCCAGGCCGGGCTTCGCCACGACGACGCGATACGTCCGCTTCACGAGTGAGTGACCCTATGCGCGTGCCCGGGTCCGGCTCCAACTGACAGGTGGCGCCCGCAGCGCGTTGGCGCGCGGACGTCCCGCGGCCAGACTCGCATCGTGATCCGCCGCGCACCCCGATCCACCCTGCAGCGCGCGCTGCTCCCGGTGCTCGGCGGCATCGGGTTCTTCGCGCTGCTCGGGCTGGCGACGTGGGGGATTGCTGCCGTCCTGTCGAACCATCCGGAGCGGGTGAACGACAACCTCGCGGCGAGCACGCTCGAGGTCGGCAACGTCAACACGTTCGCCGACGTCATCGCCGAGCAGGGACCGCTGATCTTCCCGGATCTCGTCCGGTCGGGCGGGCTCCGCACCGTCGTCCTCGACCACATCGGCGACGATGCGCGGCTGGGTTGGCGCGCGTTCTACGCGTACCCTGCCGATCGCTCGCCGGACTGCAAGGTGACGCAGGTGCGCGGGACCCGCACCTTCACCGACTGCGACGGCCGCACCATCGGCGTCGACCAGCTGACACCGCCGATCGGGGTGAAGGTGATCGTCGGGGACACGGTCACGATCGACCTCACCGAGGCGAACGCCGGAACCGCGGCCGACCCGTCGACGTCAGAAGCTCCGTGAACCGCCGCACCTTCCTGTCGCTCCTGTCCACGCCGGTGCTCCTCGCGCTGCTCGACGCGTGCAGCGACGACCACGGATCGGACGGCGATCCGTCCGCCGAGCAGGGTGAGGCGCGCAGCCCGGCGGCCCGGCGGGCCACGACCCCGGCCGACGCCGCGCCCGCGGCGGACTCACTCAACCGGTTCGGCATGGACCTGTACCGGCTCGCCGCCAGCGTCACGACGGGCAACCTCGTGCTCTCGCCCACCAGCATCGCGTCCGCGCTCACCATGGCCGCCGCCGGGGCACAGGGCAGCACGCTCGACGAGATGGTGGCGACGTTGCGCATCGACGATCCGGCGACGATCCACCACGCGATGAACGCGCTCACCGCGGAGCTCGAGCGCCGCTCGACCGACAAGGTCACGCTCGCGATGGCGAACTCCATGTGGGCGCAGAACGGGTTCCAGATCGAGACGCCGTTCCTCGACGTCCTCGCCGCCGAGTACGGAGCCGGCCTGCAGCTCGTCGACTACGCGGACGATCCCGACGGCTCACGCCGCGAGATCAACGGCTGGGTCGACGATCGCACTGCGGGACGGATCCCCGAGCTGCTCTCGGAGGACATCATCACGAAGGACACGCGGCTGACGTTGGTGAACGCGGTCTACGTCAAGGCACCGTGGCTCCAGCAGTTCGACGCGGACGCCACCACCGACGGCACGTTCGCCACGTCCGCAGACAACCTCGTCCGGCTGCCGATGATGTCGATGACGGAGTTCCTCCCGTACGCGACGGGCGACGGCTGGCAGGCCGTCGAGCTGGCGTACGAGGGCGGCGAGCTCTCGATGCTGGTGTTCCTGCCCGAGGAAGGCTTCCTCGCCGACTTCGAGCAGATCTTCCTCCCAACCGACGCCACGCAGTACCTCACACCCACCCGCGTGCACCTCACGATGCCGCGCTTCGACATCAAGACGGCGACGTCCCTTCGCGACCTCCTGGACGCGCTCGGGATGAAGCTCGCGTTCACCGACGACGCCGACTTCTCCGGGATCTCCACCGCGGTCCCGCTCGAGATCAGCGCGGTCGTGCACCAGGCGAACATCACCGTTGACGAGGCGGGCACGGAGGCGGCAGCAGCCACTGCCGTCGTGATGCAACCGACCGCTGCCCCGGCGCCGGAGGAGGAGCCGGTCGAGATGCTCGTCGATCAGCCGTTCGTGTTCGTGCTGCGCGATCGCACCACGGAGGCGATCCTGTTCATCGGCCGCGTGGGAGAGCCCGCCGGCGCGTGATCACGCGCTGACCATCGAAGGTGGCAGGCTCGCCAGCAATCGATCGACGAACACCTCGCTGTGCTCGTCGAGCTTCGCCCGGTTGAGCGCGACGCCACCGAGCACGTCGGCCCCGCGACCGATGACGGCGTTGGTCAGCTTGTCGAGCGTCTTGCCGGGGTTGAGCGCGAACGTGCAGAACACGGCCGCCTTCTTGTTGCGGATCATCGGGATCTTGCCGATCAGGCCGAGACCCCACGGGGCCTGGCCGACGACGAACAGCCCGTGCACCCACGTCCCGACGATGACCAGATCGGCGTCCTGCAACGCCGCGTGATCCGGCTCGCGCACGCGGTTCAACCCGGTGATGGTCCAACCCTCCTGCTGGAGGAGGCCGGCGATCCGCTCGCCCGCGGCCCAGGTGTTGCCGGTGAGGCTCTCGACGAGCATCGCTGCCTTCATCCCGCCGATTCAATCATGCGCTCGATCAGGCCTGCCACTTCCGAAGGTCCCGATCTCGTCGGTCCTCCCGATCTCGTCGGTCCCTCTCGACCAGTTGGTTCAGGTCGGGCAGGTCGGCGGGGTGACCGCAGGCGAGCAGCCCGCCGCTCGCGCCGCGCGACCGGCGAGCACCTTGCGGCGCACCCCGATGATCGTGAACGTGAGGGTGGCCACGATCACGATGCACACGATCGTGACGATCGACTTCGGCAGCCGATCCGTGCCGATGAAGATGTAGATGTCCGGGATGATGAACGCGACGAGCGACGCACTGCCCCATCCCATGGCCTCGGAGTGCCGGCCGTCGATCAACGCGAGCACGGTGCGCGGTGTCGTGATGGCATCGACGCTCGCGCAGGCGAGATCGATCACGAGGTAGATCCACGGATTGATCCCATAATCGCCGACCGCGGCCCACACGAGGAGCGTGCGCCCGAAGGCCCAGGCGATCACCACGATGGCCCATGCCCGGCTGAGGAGTCGGCGGCGCTGGTGCTGCGCCGCGGTCAACTCCGCCCGGACTGCCATCGCGAGATTCAAGCAGACAACGGTGACATCTCCTCGCGCGACCCCCAACGGGTCACCCGTCCGGACACCGTCGCGCACCGTTCACGCGCGCGACGGCACCGGCCTCACCCGGCGTGTGACACCCAGTTCGTAGGATGGGCACGGCCATGACCGATCAAATCCCCTTTCCGTCCGACGACGAGCCCGCAGCCGTCGGCACGCGTTCTCGTTCGGGACCCGATCTCGGTGGGCTCAACCCGGATCAGCTGGATGCGGTCGTCCACCGCTGCGGGCCCCTGCTGGTGGTCGCCGGCGCGGGGTCCGGCAAGACGCGCGTGCTCACGCATCGCATCGCGCACCTCATCGACGAGGGCGTCCACCCGATGCAGATCCTCGCCATCACGTTCACCAACAAGGCGGCCGAGGAGATGCGCGACCGCGTCGCCGCCCTGGTGGGTCCGGTCGCCAAGAAGATGTGGGTCAGCACGTTCCACGCCGCGTGCGTGCGGATCCTGCGCGCCAACGCCGACCGCCTGGGCTACCCGCGCACGTTCAGCATCTACGACCAGGCCGACGCGCAACGGCTCACCGGCTACGTCATCCGGGACCTCGGTCTCGACGCGAAGCGGTTCACGCCGCGCGGCGTCCACGGCATCATCAGCCTCTGGAAGAACGAGCTCGTCACGCCGGCCCAAGCGGCCGCGAAGGCCGCCAACATCTTCGATCGCAAGCACGCCGACGTCTACGCCGAGTACCAGAACCGGCTGCTGAAGGCCGGCGCGATGGACTTCGACGATCTGCTGATGAAGACGGTCGAGCTGTTCACCACCCACGCCGACGTGCTCGAGAGCTACCAGCAGCGCTTCCAGCACGTGCTGATCGACGAGTACCAGGACACCAACGTCGCCCAGAACCAGCTCGCAGTGCTGCTCGCGGCCAAGCGCGGTGAGATCACCGCGGTCGGCGACCACGACCAGTCGATCTACAAGTTCCGCGGAGCAGACGTTCGCAACATCAACCAATTCGAGGATTCGTTTCCCAACCTCACCACGATCGTGCTCGACCAAAACTACCGCAGCACACAGGCCATCCTGGACGCTGCCAACGCGGTCATCGCCAACAACCCGGCGCGCCGGCCGAAGGAGCTGTGGAGCGAGAAGGGCAAGGGCGACCGCATCGTCCGCTACCACGCGGAGGACGAGCACGACGAGGCAGCCTGGGTGGCACGCACGATGCATCGCCTCCACGACTCGGAAGGTCAGCGATGGCGCGACATGGCGGTCTTCTACCGCACCAACGCGCAGTCGCGGGTCGTCGAGGACGGGCTCATCCGCGCCGGCATCCCGTACAAGGTGGTCGGCGGCACACGTTTCTACGACCGTCGCGAGATCAAAGATGCGCTCGCGTATCTGCGCACGGTCGTCAACTCCGCCGACGAGGTGAGCGTCAAGCGCGTGCTCAACGTGCCCAAGCGTGGCGTGGGCGACACGAGCGTCGGCAAGCTGGACGCGTTCGCCGCCGCCGAGAGCATCTCGTTCTTCGAGGCGATGCGCCGTGCCCCGGAGGCGGGTGTCGCGGGTACCGCAGCTCGCGGCATCGAGGCCTTCGTCGACCTCATCGACCGCCTGCGGGAGTCGATCGGCGACCCGCAGCCGACGGACCCCAACGTCATCGGGACGAGTGCGGACGTGGCGCCCGGCATCGGTCCGGGCGATCTGCTGCACGAGGCGCTCGATCGCAGCGGCTACTTCGCAGAGCTCGAGGCCGAGGCGTCGGTGGAGTCGAACGGCCGGCTCGAGAACCTCGGCGAGCTGATCGGATCCGCCCGCGAGTACACGCGCATCGACGAGTTCCTCGAGCAGGTGTCGCTCGTCGCAGATACGGACGAGCTCGACGAGGACAACCGCGTCGTGCTGATGACGCTCCACTCGGCGAAGGGCCTGGAGTTCCCGACGGTCTTCCTGCTGGGCATGGAGGAGGGCGTGTTCCCGCACACCCGCGCGCTCACGGATCCCGACGAGCTGTTCGAGGAGCGACGGCTCGCGTACGTCGGCATCACCCGCGCGCAGGAGCGCTTGCACCTCACCCACGCCTGGAGCCGCAGCCTGTTCGGCACCACGCAGTACAACCCGCCCAGCCGGTTCATCGACGAGATCCCGGAGGAGCTGCTCGACGCGCAGGGCAACGTCACCGGTCGCAGCTCGTACGGTCGGATGAGCTATCGCGCTCGCGACAGCTGGGGCGACCCGCCGCCCTACCGCCGCGGCGGGCGCAACGCGGTCGACGAGCGCGGCGTCAGCCGCGAGGACGCGCACAAGGAGCGTGTCGTCGAGGCGGCGTTGCGCGCCGGGCGGTCCACTGCGCCCACGCCGTCCGACGCCGCATCGCTCGGGCTGCGGATGGGCGACGACGTCGAGCATCCCACCTTCGGCGAGGGCACCATCATCGACATCCGCGGCGATGGCGATCGTGCCGAGGCCACCATCCGCTTCCGCGAGGTCGGGACCAAGCACCTGTCGCTGGCGTGGGCGCCCCTCAAGAAGCTGTGATCGGCCACGCGGCCGTCGCCTCGAGGCCGATGTCGCAGCGCGTGCTGCGTGAGGTCGGGTTCGTCTGCCTCGGCGCGGCATCCGGCGCGGCGGCCGGCGTCGCGTCGTACGTCTTCCTCTGGGTGCTCGATCACGTCACCGATCTGCGGCTCGAGCACGGCTGGCTGGTGTGGCTCCTGCCGGCAGGCGGGCTCGTCATCGGCCTGGCGTACCACTACATCGGTGGCCGGGCCGCGGGCGGCACCGCCCTCGCGGTGAGCGAGGCCCACGCGTACACCCGTGGATCGCCGGCGCGGATGGCGCCGATGATCCTGGGCGGCACGCTTCTCGCCCATCTGCTCGGCGCGTCCGTCGGGCGGGAGGGGACGGCCGTGCAGATGTCGTCGTCGCTCACGGATGCCGGTGCACGCGCGTTGCGGCTCGACCACGACCATCGCGCCCAGCTCGCCCGCGCGGCGCTCGCCGGCGGGTTCGGGTCGGTGTTCGGTGTGCCGTTCGCAGGTGTCGTGTTCGCGATGGAGGTCGCCCGACGCCGGACGTTGCGGGCGTTGCTGTCGGCCGTGCCCGCCGCGTTCGTCGGCGATGCGATGGTCGGCTGGCTCGGCCATCACCACGACGCGTACCCGCGGGTGTCGGTGCGATGGTCCGTCGGTGCCATTGCCACGCTGGTGGTCGCCGGTCCGGCGTTCGGGCTCGCGGCACGGTTGTTCGCCGCGGTCGTGCCGAAGCTCAAGCGAACCGTCGCCGCGCTCGTCGTCTGGCCGCCGATCCGGCCGGTGATCGGCGGCGCCGCCACGATCGGACTGATCGCGCTGTTCGGGCGCGACTACGTCGGCCTGTCACTACCCCTCGGCGCGCACGCGCTCGCGGGTGGGCACAGCGACTGGTGGGATCCCGCGTTGAAGATGCTGTTCACGGTCGTCGCGCTCGGCACGGGCTTCGTCGGTGGCGAGGTGACGCCGCTGTTCGTCGTCGGCGCCACGCTCGGCTCCGTGCTCGCCGCGCCGCTCGGCCTTCCGGCAGGGACGCTCGCCGCGTTGGGGCTCGCTGCGGTGTTCGGCGCGGCCGCGAAGGTGCCGCTGGCGTGCGCGGTGATGTCGATCGAGCTGTTCGGGTGGGGCGTCGCCGTCCCGGCGCTCGTGGTCTGCCTGCTCGCCCGGCTCGTGTCCGGTTCCGAGGGCATCTACGACCATCCGGCCACGTCGACCGCCGATCCCGCGCCCACCTGACCGGTCCGATCGCCCGGACCCGACGACCCCGACGGGTGCAGCGGCTGGTCGATGAGTGAAACGCCGCACCGCTGCGCACGTCGCTCATCGATCGGACCCGTCCGTGAGCGTCCCGCCGCGTGGAAGCGCACATCACTCACGAACCGGCATGGTCCGTGAGCGACATGCGCCGGCGCAGGTCCGGACCGGGAGCACGCGGTTTGGCGGGGATGCTTCCCGGCGTCCGGGGGGGGATTCCCGCCCGGACGTGCGAAGGATCCCGCCCAAACGGCACAGGGCCGTCCGAGCACGAGCACCGTGGCCGCCCGAGCATGGTTGCGCGACCCTCGGGCAGGTGTGGGCTGCCGGCCGCAGGGGTGACCGGCGCGGCGGTCAGCGGCGCTGCAGCACTCGGACCGGCAGCTCGCGTGGGCCGCGGATCTGACCCACGCTCCAGCGAACCGCGCCGGGATCGGCGAGCTCGAAGCGGGGGAAGTGCCGCACGAACTCCTCGAGCGCGACGCGCACCTCGAGCCGGGCGAGGTTGGAGCCGAGGCAGCGGTGGATGCCGAGGCCGAACGCGCTGTGCCGGTTCACCTCGCGGTCGATCAGCACCTCGTCGGCGCGCTCGAACTCGGCCGGATCGAGGTTCGCCGCCGGGAACGGCAGCAGCACCCACTCGTCGCGCTTCATCGGGCAGCCGTTGAAGTCGTGATCCTTCGCGACCATCCGGGCCATCGTCACCGGCGCGTACGCGCGCAGCAGCTCCTCGACCGCCGTCGGCCAGAGCGACGGGTCGGCGTCGAGGCGCTCGAGGTCGCTCGGCGTCGAGGCGAGGTGCCAGATGCCGGAGCCGATGGCGCTCCACGTGGTGTCGATGCCCGCGAGGAGCAGCAGGACGATGCTGCCACGGACGTGCTCGAGGCTGAGCGGTTCGTCGAAGATGGTGGCGCCCATCAGGAACGAGGTGAGGTCCTCGCGTGGGTGGTCGACGTGATCCTGGATCTGACGGTCGATGTACAGATCGAGCTGCTCGAAGGAGGCCTGTCGCTCCGCCGGCGAGAGGTTCACGCCCTCGAGCACCTGATGGACGAACCCACGGAACACGTCGGCATCCTCCAGCGGGAAGCCGAGCATCCGCGCGATGACGTTGACCGGGATGTGCTGTGCGTACTGCACCGCGGCATCCACCACGTCGACGTCGCCCATGTCGGTGAGGAGGTCGCGGCACAGTGCGCGCACGTCGTCCTCCCACGGCTCGATCTTCTTCGGGGCGAACGGCGGGAGCAGGATCCGGCGGGCGTGGTGGTGGAACGGCGGGTCGCTGGTGATCGGCGGGGCCCCACCGATCGGCGCCTCCGCGAGCACCTCGCCCGTGTTGACGACGACCGAGCGCGACGTGAAGTGCTCGGTGTCGTATGCGATGCGAGCGACGTCCGCGTGGGTGACCGGCAGCCACGTGCCGCCGTAGCGATCCGAGTGGGCGATCGGGCAGCTGCCACGGAGGTCTGCCCAGATCTCGTGCGCGTTCGCGTTGTACTCCGGGTCCGCGTGATCGAAGTCGGTGGCCCAATCCGTCACCGGCCCGTAGAGGCTGCCGGCAGACGCAACGTGGGCGCCGGCTTGGAGATCATCCGGGGTGTCCTGGGTGTACGTCATGTCGCTCCGTTCGCGCCGGGCCAATGGGTCAGTCGTCTGAGTCGTCTGGGTCAGTCGTCGATGATCGAGATCGCGAACTCGGGACAGTTCGCGACGGCAAGACGCGCCTTGTCCTCCAGCTCCGCCGGCACCGCACCGTCGCCGATGACGACGGCGTTGCCGTAGTCGTCGACATCGAACAGCTCCGGCGCAAGCGCATAGCACCGGTTGTGTCCCTGGCACTTCTCGCCGTCGATCTCCACGCGCATGAGGACAGCGTAGACCAGATCGTGAGACAAGGGAACAGGGAACGTCTCATTGCCTCACTGAGAGTGTTCGCGGTCGGCGTCTCCGCACCCACAGTCGCATCACTGGACGCCGGCGACGACCTCCAACCACGCGATGAGCTGCGGGAGCGCTCCGCCGGTCGAGTTGTACCGGCGCTTCGACGCGTCCCAGCTGCGCACGGCGGTGAGCATGCGCCCTGCGATCTCCGGGCGCTCGACCAGCACGCCGAGCGGCGCCCGCTGGATCCGGATCGTGAACAGGATCGCCCCCGTCCCGGCGAGGCGGCGCAGCGTCTGGCGTTCGCTGCGAATCCACATCGGCGACCCGTCCGGCTCGATCCGCTCGGGCGGCGGCACCTGACGAGCGCGGCTCGGCAGGTGCAGCTCGTCGGTCGCGTTCACCGTCCAGTTCCGCCGCCACGCCGGCCGGGCGACCGCGAGCCTGTCGTGGAACCGATCGACCTTCTCGCTCAGCTCCCGCTCGTAGTGTGCGACGGGCGAGTGGATGAGGGCGAGTGGCAGCCCGAGCTTCTCGTCGAGGCTCCAGTGCGACGGGAAGCACACTGCACCTGCGCCGAGGATCCACTCGCCGTCGATCTGCTGCATCACGACCAGGTCGTCCTGCACGAGCAGCGCGGCGCGCACGATCGGGTGTTCGTCGAGGTCCGTCTCCTCGACGACGCCGGGCCGTGCGAGGTCCGGATCGACGCCGCGCCACGCGGCCACGAGCTCGAGCACCTCGCGCGACGCGTCGTCCGAACCGGGCACGTGTCCCACCACGACGTCCCGCCGCCGTGCGATCAGGTCGCGCTTGTACGCGATGTCTCGATCGAGATCGTCGTCGATCACCAACCATCGATCGAGGTCGAGCGAGCGCGTGCCCATCGTGAGGAACGGCGGCGCCGGATCGAGCCGTAACTCGTCGAGCCAGTCGACGTCGTCGGCGGAGACCCGCTGGTTCCCCAACGTGCCCAACGCGCTCAGAGTGCCTTCGAGAAGTCGCCCGTCAACCACTGCTCCGGGCGCAGCCGCACGACGACGGAC
>Ga0207675_100006338_pt1 | contig 11216 bp, 16 predicted proteins | sample KBSSwiS42_FD_184305 | JGI IMG/M metagenome (GOLD analysis project Ga0207675, IMG submission 184305) | Switchgrass rhizosphere microbial communities from Kellogg Biological Station, Michigan, USA - KBS Switchgrass S4-2 (SPAdes) (version 2) | ecosystem: Host-associated > Plants > Roots >...
CGCGCCGCCGACCTGTTGAGCTTTCTCGCCGAGTTCGGCTTTGGCGAGATCGACCTCGTTCTGAAACAGTTTTGCGAATTGCGAAAGCGCATCGCCCAGTAGGGTCGATATTGTCCGAAAATCGTTTTGGCTGGTTTTGATGTCGTTTTGGATGCTCATGACTTATTGCCGTGGTATGTGGATGACGCCTGCTTCCAGTTATTGTTTTGCTGAGAAGAAGGCTGGCCGCCAGAGGCTTTCAGAAAACGGATCGCCGCAAAGCCGGCGAGCACCGAAATCCCAAGGAATGCAGCGGGCTGGCGTTTCGCAAAATCCGTCGCGCCGTCGACGAGGTCACGGAAGCTTCCATTCCGGATCTTTTCGGCGGCGTCCTCTACATACTCGGCCGCTGAGTTAATGCCCCGGGCGGCGAAAGGCGCATCGCTTTCGAAGGCCCGGGCGGCATCCCTGATGTTACCAGCGAAGCGCTCCACGAAATCGGCTCCGCTGCGCTGCTGTTCCTTGACCTGTTCCTGAAGACGGTCCGCAGCCCCGGAGGCCACGTCCTTGGCGGCATCCGCCGTTTCTTGAAGCTTGTCCTGGGCGACATCAGTCGATGCTTTCAAAGCGTCGCCGGCGCGTTGCTTGAGGTCTGCTCCGGCATCGGCGACCTGATCCTTTAGTTTCTGCGAGGAGGGGTTCTTTTTCTGGGAAAGGTTCGTCTTCTTCAAATCGAAGTCGCTCATGGTGGCCTCTTTTCAGGGGTTCGGGTTTCGGGATGGATTGAACCCGGTCTTCACAACGTCGTCCGCGACGTCCTTGACGGTACCGGTCATGTTTTCGGCGATCCGGCTGGCGTGTCCGCCGAGATCGGCGTCGGCAACGCTTTCACCGCAGCATCGGCTACCGACACCACCGCGTCCTTGGCCGCTTCAAAACCTGATTCGGCTGCTTCGCCCGCGGCGCGCTTCACGCCGTCGCTTGCCTCGCCCAGGACAGACGCCTCCGCCCTCGTAGCGGGGAGAGAAGCCGCGATGATCGCACCAATCGCGATACCCAAGCCGCCAATCAGCGCTGCGTTATCGCCGATCACCTGGCGGGCCTTTTCTGGCGCCACCCTTGTCGCGTCGGTTACGGTGGCGCCGGCAGACTCCATAGTGTCTTTCGCTAGTCCCGAAGCGGCATCGATGCCGGTCCTTAATTTGTCGGTAACGGTGCCGGCGGCCTGCGCAGCCCGACTGCCGATATCGTCTGCCACCCCCGCGGCGGCATCTTGCGCCTTGTTGGCCACTTCAGTGGCCTGGTTCCACGCGGAAGAGACCGCCTCTTGAGCGTCACCCTGAAGCGACTGCGCGCGCTCCATTGCGTCACCCATCATTTCCCTGGCCTTGTCTGCCGCTGGAGCCGCCGCCTCCGCGGCTCGCTCCCGTACAGTCTTCGAGCTCAACGCTAGCCCGGCCCCAATCATCAACAACGGCAGCGGAAAGCCACGCGCGAGCCGCAGAATTGGCACTGCAATAGCGGTGCCGGCCGCGATTGCCTGCATCGGATTCTCTCTGGCGTGCTGTTTTAACGAGTCGACCCAGCTCGAAGTCTTGGTACTGATGAAATCGGATACTTCCGACTTGATATGTTGCGGCGAGACCTTGTGACGGAGGTCTTCCGCGGTGTCGGTTATCTGCTCCCTCACCCGATCGACGGTCGTGGCCAGCTGCGCTCGGTTACGCTCGGACTCTCTTCTCAATTCCTCAACGGATCGTGTCATTGCGTCACCCTCTGACATTTCTTCATAAACGAACTCACGCTGTTTTGAATTGTTCCTCCGTGGAAAGGAAGCAAGCGCCTCCGATCCTGAGCATGAACAATCGCGACACGCGAGGCTGCGTTCAATAAAACGTAAGCTAAGTATCGTTCATAAGGCACGGCGAGCGGGTTTCGCGGTTTCCTACACTTCTCGGCTCGCCTGATGCGAGCGTCGTTTTTTCGACTTGGTGGACGCGTTTCTCTCGGATCCTTGTCCCTTTCCAAGAAATACCAGCGCCCCATTCGCCGTGTTCTTCGAAATATTCCGCGATACGCGACTTTCATGCCGCCGGCCGATATCATTGACTAAGTCCCTGCATTATTGCCGGTATCTCACCAGGTATTTCGCGCGCAAGGAGCCCGAACGCGCCGAGTCTCATTGTCAGATTTCGGCCGGCCTGACCATGCATGTAAACTGCCCACACTGTCGCCAGGCAGGCTTCCGTACCTCTGGCCAGGAGACCTGCGAGAATACCTGCCAAGGTGTCTCCCGATCCGGACGTAGCCAGACCGATGGAGCCATTTCGGGAAAGCCAAGCTTGGCCGTTTTCGGCAACGACGTATGTTTCGGCGCCCTTCATCGCGACGACGGCGGGCAACGCGGCAGCGGCCCGTCGAGCAGCTTGCAAGGGGTTCTTGACCACATCTTCACGACGAACGTCGAGAAATGTCGCCATCTCTCCTGAATGCGGCGTTACGATAATTTTGCCGACACGGTCTTGCGGAATTTCATCAGCCCGGAGAGTTGAAAATGCCAAGGCATCGAGTACTAATGCTGGACCGTTCAGACGCCTTAACATCGCTAAGGTAAGCTCCGCCACCGCTGCCGGATCTGTCATGCCCGGCCCGATAACAACAGCGTCGCAGTCGGTACCCAATTTGATCAACCGTTCCGCGCTCTCCGGATCGATCCCGCCTCCGCTCGTTTCGTTGCATCCAATAACCATCGCCTCCGGCATGGCCACCCCCAGATGGGCGGCATTCGAACGGCAGGTGGCGATCTGCAGGATGCCGGAGCCAGCCCTTAGCGATCCAAGCCCGGCCAGCAATGCCGCTCCTGGAATATCTACGCTTCCGGCAACGACGAGCACACGGCCCCTCGACCGTTTGTCGCCTTCTACTTCAGGTTCCGGCAACGGGTGAGCGAGCAGAAAATCCCGGGTGATCTCGGGGACGCTCATCGTGCGGCGACTTTGGCGTCGGGAGAGGATGTAACCGGTGCCCCCTCCCGTTCAAGCGGCGCGACAAAATTGTACTTCGTGAGCACGAGGGATCCCCCTTCTTTTTTCTCATCAAAGACATATTCGGTCACGGCACAATTGGCTACGTCGCCTTCCGCGTCGATGGCAAGGATCGTTTTCTCGTCCATGTTCTCAAGAAGATAGCGCATGCATAGCACAACCACCTGATGTGCCACGATCAGTACGTGCTTTCCCCCATGATGCAGGCTGATCGTATCGAGGACGCTTCGCAGCCGCAAAATCACGTCGCACCAGCTTTCGCCGGCCGGAGGGCGGTAATAGAATTTTCCTACTAACTGCCTCGAAGCAGCCAGTTCGGGATGGCGCTGCTCAATCCCGAGTCGAGTGAGGCGATCCAGGATTCCAAATTCCTTTTCGCGCAGCCGCTCGTCGATGATCAGGTTGGAAAAGCTATTAGAGAAGCCCTCGGCTTTGCCAATGGCTTTTGCGGTCGATTGAGCGCGAAGGTATGGCGAGCTCAACACAATCTCCGGCCTTGCATCTGGAGGCAACGCCGCGAACCATCGGCCCAGTGCCGTCGATTGCCTCTGACCTAGAGGACTGAGCGGAACGTCGACATCCCGAGCGGAAATAGCGATGTCCGGAAGCCCCGCAGCGTGAGCGGCGTCCCGTGCGACGTTGCCTGCGCTCTCGCCGTGCCGGACAATCCAAAGCTTTGATGGCCACCGCTTGCTCAAATTATTCTCCCGCCCTGCACGAGGGGCGAGCCAGCTGCGAATGCCGGCGCGGCTTCTCAACGTCTACGTGGTCGGAACTAACGAACGTGCGGCCTTGGCGTTCCTAAGGGACGCTGTCGGCGGTGGACTGATGTGGCCGTTCTTCAGGCCTCTATGCAAGTTCCCGCAAGCCAACTTCCTACGTGAAGATAAAAGCGCGCTTTTACAGAAAGGGCTTTCCCCCCGTGACGGCAATCGTGGCGCCGGACACGTAGCTCGATAGCGGATCGGCCAGCATTACATAGGCAGTAGCCAACTCAACGGGCTGACCCGGGCGTTTCATTGGGACCTGCTTGCCGAAGTTCTTCACGGCGTCCTCAGCCAGGGTGGACGGGATGAGCGGCGTCCAGATTGGCCCCGGCGCAACCGCGTTGGCACGAATACCCTTCTCAGCCAGCATCTGCGCGAGTCCCGCCGTGAAATTATGGATCGCCCCCTTGGTCGTTGCGTAGGCCAGCAATGTCGGGTTGGGTGCATCCGAATTGATCGACGCCGTGTTGATGATGCAGCTACCCTGCTTCATGTGAGGTACCGCCGCCTTGGTAAGATAGAACATCGCGTGGATGTTTACCTTGAACGTCAACTCCCACTCCTCGTCGCTGATCTCGTCGATCGATTTGAAGCTTGCCTGATGCGCTGCGTTATTGACGAGGATGTCGATGCCGCCCAGTTCCGAGATGGCCTTCGCAATGATGGCGCGGCATTGAGCCGGGTCCTGAATGTCGCCAGGGACCAGGACGGCCCTTCTGCCGGCTTCCGTCACCAGCCGTTCGGTTTCCCGGGCATCGTCGTGCTCGTCGAGATAGGAGATCAGCACGTCGGCGCCTTCTCTGGCGTAGGCAATCGCAATCGCGCGCCCGATCCCGCTGTCGCTGCCGGTGATGACTGCTTTCTTGCCGTTGAGCCGACCGCTGCCCTTGTAGGACGTTTCGCCATGGTCGGGCGTAGGGTTCATCGCGGCAGTCTTGCCAGGCATCGGCTGGCGCTGATCGGGAAACGGCGGTCGGGGATAATGCAACATGGCTATGTTTGCCCTCTGCTTAGCAGCTGTAGTCTTTGGTCAACATCATTCCGCGCCCCTCGTTCCTACGCTGAAGGATCGACAACCGGTTCCGGCGGTACCCCGTCTGGGGAGCTGGCGCCGGCCAGGATCTAAAGTTTCATGGGCTCGGCGGGCCGTCTGTGTCCGACACGTCATTACCCCCTTCGAAAAACGGCTTATATCGGAAGTTCTAACGAGTTCCTTTAAGCAAAATCTTGCGCCCCCTAACTTGGACCGCTTTCTTAGCGCTCTTCCTTTTTCTCGCGTTCCCTCAAATCATGGGCGATCTCGTTAACCGACGTCTCACGCGCTAACTCATCCGGCGCGCAGTCCTCGTCATCATCGACGTTCAGTCTTTTCGCGATCCGCTGCAAGATCCGCAAAGACTTAGTCGCTTCCCTCTCTGCTAAAAGGTTGATCTGCAATTCGAGGTGGTCGCGCCGTTCCAGCGTCCGGTCGATTACGCTCTGCCGGATGAGCACACAGGAAGTGAGGAGCACGGCTTCAAGCGCGAGAATCCCCGCAAGCAGCGGAAACGGGTATTCATCGAAGGTTCGGTGCGTCAAATAGAGATTGACGACGACCCAACATAATACGAACGCGCACTGAAGAGCGACAAATTGGATTGTCCCGACGAACCACCCGATCCAGTGGAAGAAGCGATGGTGGACTGCCAGCGTTTTTTCGTCTTGCTTTTCAAGACGCAGGATTGAATCAATGTTCTCAGCGGCGGGCGTTTCCGGTTTGCCGCTTGCCGCGGTGCGCATCAGCTCGCAGCCCGGTCGGCGGCACGCCGTGCCGATTTCCGTGCCTTATCGAGCGTTTCATCACCGGCCTTTTCGGCGCGCGCCCTCGCCTCGCATTTGTTGCGGATATCTTCCAACTCATCGTCGGTGAGGTGCTCGATGCCGACCAGCGAATTGCGCGCCGCACTCACGCGGATTAGCTCGTCAAGCTTGACCTGAATTGCCGCGCTGTCGCGGTTCTGCGAGTTCTGGATCAAGAACACCATCATAAAGGTCACGATGGTCGTGCCGGTATTAATTACCAGCTGCCACGTGTCGGAGAAGCCGAAGAGCGGTCCGCTAATAGCCCATACGAAGACGACACCTGCCGCCAGAATAAAGGTCGACGCACGGCCTGCTGCAAGCGATGTCCTGTTGGCGAGGTCGCCAAAGAACTTCGACACGCTCGAGGGCTCTTTAGCCTGCTTTTTGCTGCTCATGTCCGTCCTTATAGCCGGCGGATAAACCGGCATGGGCGCACAAAGTTCCCGTGGTTAGGAACCTGCCCCACCATGCCATTATCTTGTCAGATAGCGCGACGCGCGCTGTCTTTGGAGCTTTGCATCAATGATCGACACAGTCGTAGTTGCCCCGGGAGAAGCGTCGGGCTCATCGCTAGCGATTCCGAAGAAAGTCGGTCGCCCCAAGGGGGAGACCTGTCCGTGCAGAACCGACCCCTAGGAACCTTCTCTCCGCAGGAAGGTTGAGCATGCCCCATGAGGAGGGAAAAACATGCAACGCACTCTCATACTTACAACTGCAGCCTTGATGATCGCCGGGGCGGCATCTGCGCAAAACCCGCCGGCTCAGTCTGGCCCCAATAACAATGCGATTAATTCAGATCAGAAAAACTCCGACAAGCCGGTAGCTGGTCGGAACAGCTTTACCGAGAGTCAGGCGAAATCCAGGATCGAGGATGCGGGCTATTCCAACGTCGGCGAGCTCAAGAAAGACGACAATGGCGTCTGGCGGGGCAAGGCGAGCAAGGGGGGCTCGGCCACCAACGTCAGCGTTGATTTCCAAGGCAACGTAAACTCGGCGAAATAAGGAAGGACACTGCCATGGCTGTTACTGTTTCTCGATTATACGATCGGTACGCGGACGCTGAACGAGCCGTCACAGCGCTCGAAAGCGCTGGAATACCCAATTCAGACATCAGCATCGTCGCAAACAATTCGGACGAATGGTATAACAGCGGTAAGAAGGATCGAGATCGCGACGGCGTCGATGACCGCGCGGAAAGCGCCGGCAAGGGAGCCGGAATTGGCGCTGGGCTCGGTGGTGCGGCTGGATTACTCGCTGGCCTTGGACTGCTTGCGATCCCTGGGCTTGGGCCGGTTGTGGCTGCCGGATGGCTCGCAGCAACTGCCGTTGGTGCTGCTGCTGGCGCCGCTACGGGCGGCATCATCGGCGCACTTACGGAGGCTGGGGTTTCCGAAGAAGATGCTCACACTTACGCCGAAGGCGTTCGTCGAGGTGGCACACTGGTTACGGCACGCGTACCTGATACGGATCGGGCAAAATTCGACGCCATTCTCGACCAGTCGAGCGTGAACATTCGCGACCGGAGGGCGATGTGGCAGAAATCGGGATGGCAACGATTTGATCCGCAGAGCAAGCCGTACGGTGTCGAAGAAGTGCGCAGAGAACGAGAACTTTATAGCGGTCTGTGAAACTCAAGCGGCCCGCTATACGCGGGCCGCTTTTAGCTAGAACCTTATGAGGAGGGATATACCCCGATCGATTCTTTAACGCTTTGGGACCTTCTCGATAGTTGTCGCGAGTGCGGGCTCGATGAACCCGAGGAACGGGGCCTTCGCACCGATCGCCGCTGGTTTTCTCCGCAAGCTCAAACCAGTCGGAGTGCTAATTGCCGCGATGTCGGGGCGTAGCTGTCGACGAAGTCTCGGACATGATCAGGCACCGGATCGCCCGCAATGTCGCACCGGGTCTGGATCTCTTGAGCGACATCTTGGGAAACGTCGTCTGCCCAATGCTCCAAAGTATTGAATGCTACGACGCGAACTGGATCATTGAACTGTCCAGTCATGAAATCGCTGATGATGGTTTCGAGGTCAGATCGCTCGGTCTCAGTCTCGCGGTAAACGCTGCCGCTGCTAAAGCGATCAACTACCAGATATGCCGTTTGATCCGCGCCGTACGGCACGGTATTCGGTGACCAGCCCGTTCTGGACATGTCGATACTCCAACACAACGATATCAAGCCGCATTCCATGTCATCGAAGACGGCGCTGCTCAAGCGCATCTCTTAGAAGAGCAGAAACCTTGCGATCTAGAACTTCCATACGGCCGCGAAGCTCCAGGAGTTCGTCCCATATGAGCCGCTTAACTGTGAATTCAACGATGGTCGACAACACGTAACAGAGGAAGGCAGCGGCTATAACCCAAGCAATCAGTGGCCGAAAATCTGGCGTTACATTCCAAATAAAGAGCCCTACGAATGCCGCAGTAAACCAAGCCACGACTTTAAAAAAAGTCCTCATCCAATGCTCCCGTAGAAGCGTATATGCCGTCCATTTCCAATGGCCCTGCCACAATAGGGCGATAACCGGCACAAGAACCAATTATCGATTAGCCTCACGGTTCCCTGACGCACGTCGGCGACTTGCCGGAACCTTTTCTGCGCGAACTGAAAAGAATTAATCGGTAGCGCTCTTTGACCTAAACCTATTTCTAGATGTGCAACGAGAGGATGCAAGCCGAGCCTGGAAGGTGCACTACGCACTACTTCTCGTCTTGGCGGCCTTAAAGGAAACGCCCAACCGCATTGAAAAACTTTGCGAATGCGCTCGGGCGTACACTTCATGATCCCAGCCGCCTCCTCCAACTGATTTTGAGGCTTTGGCGAGTTCGATCACGCGACGGTCATGTGCAAACGACCAAGACCTGCCATCCATCCGTAGAGCGATCCTGTGAAGACGAAGCGAGGAGCCGGAACACAAACTGTTTGGCGGAGTTGCTACTTTCATTGGGAGAATGGCTCATGCAGACCCGCAAATCCTTGGTGGCCATGGTAGCGGTTGGTTTAGTCACCTGCTGGGCTGTGAATGCGCAGGAATTCGCATATGAGAAGATGACAGGGGTGAATCCTTTGGCCCCTCTACAGGTCCCTGTTCTTGCCTATGGTGGGAATCACCAAGCAACATTCCAACGCAAATCCTCATTTCGCCCACGTCCGGAATCTCGAATGGCAGCATTTTGTGTACGCTCATGCGATGGACGGTACTTCCCTGCTCCAGCACCTTCAGTAGACAAAAAAAGTGTTACCGAGGGATGTAAAAACCTCTGTCCGGCCGGCGACACACAAGTGTTCTACGGCAATTCAATTGAAGGAGCGTATTCTCAAAAGGGACAGGCCTATTCCGCTCTCGGCAATGCTTTCCGTTACCGAAAGGAGTTGGTGGCAGGATGTACTTGCAATGGAAAGGATGCGGTGGGCCTGGCACGTATAAAGCCCGAAGATGACGGGACGCTTCGGAAGGGTGACATGTTAGCTTCTGCGGAAGGGATGAAAGTGGTTCGTCGCATAGTAGATGGTGAGCCACAACTTGCAGCAACTTCAAATCCTATTTCCTCGCGTTAGCCTCTAGACCTTCGAGTAACCACCCAAGCGCGCTGCGCGAACCGAACCGCCTTGCTTGCAGCACATTATCGGAGTCGCACCTCACGCGACGATCGCTACTTGATGCCGATTATAAGACCGGTTCGTTCAGTGCTTCCAATTGCCGTTTTTTCCCGTCCTTGCGGAACTCCGCCTTTTGCTGGGCGTTTGCCCAATTAGGAGGGAGGTGGCGAAATGAATGAAGGTGCAGAATTAGCAACCGCTGGCTTGGTCATAGCATTCGCTGCTGTTTTTGCTGGTCGCCTCGCACCTTTTCATCGAAGCCCAATCAGCGAGACAGATCGCCAAAGGCTCGATCGATCTCAAAATAACGAGCCATACAATCGCCAGCTGGCTATGACCCGGCTGTGGCTTAGAGGGAGCCGATGAGAATTGCGCAAGTAGCTCCTCTAGCCGAAAGTGTACCCCCTAAACTTTACGGAGGCACTGAGCGGGTCGTCGCATGGTTGGTCGATGAGCTCGTCAATCTGGGCCACGAAGTAACGCTCTTTGCGAGCGGAGATTCCCTGACCGGGGCGGAACTCATTCCAGTTTGTCCCCGGGCACTTCGTCTCGGCCGTCCCCGTACCGATCCCATGGCTGTTCAAGCAGCCCTAATCGAGGAAGTCGCCTGTAAGGCGAATGATTTCGACGTAATCCACGCACACATTGATTGGCTGCACCTGCCGCTGCTTAGCAGACTCGGAGTCCCTTTTCTAACCACGTGCCACGGCCGCTTGGATTTACCGCTTTTCCCGGACGTAATCCGCCGCTTTCCCAAAGCATCTTTTGTCTCGATCTCAGAAAATCAACGCATCCCGCTGCCGGAAGCAAATTGGATCGGCACCATATATCATGGGCTGCCTCCGGGCCTGTTTCAGCCCTCCTTTGAACCGGGCTCCTATCTTGCCTTTCTTGGCCGGTTGACGGCTGAGAAGGGGCCCGAGCCTGCGATACGCATTGCGAGAGCCGTTGGCATGCCCCTTCAAATTGCTGCAAAGGTACCGCGGGGCGAAACGACCTACTTCAGAGAACGTATTGAGCCCGAAGTTGACGGAAAGCAGGTCCGGCTTATCGGGGAAGTCAACGACCGCGCCAAGCAAGGGTTTCTTGCTGGCGCCGCTGCGCTCCTGTTTCCCATCGATTGGCCTGAACCATTCGGCTTGGTGATGATTGAGGCGATGGCCTGCGGTACGCCGGTTATTGCCTTCAGGTCGGGATCCGTACCGGAAGTCGTTGACCACGGTATAACGGGCTTCGTTGTGTCAGACGAAGAGGAAGCTATTCAGGCTATCAAACGTCTCGGCGAGCTCGACCGGCGTCGCATCCGAGCCCAGTTTGAAAAGCGATTTACCTCACGACGAATGGCGGAAGATTATCTGAATCACTATGCGGGGTTGGCGCCGGACCGAAACAATGTGAAACCGCAAGGGCTGGTAAAAATCGATTTGCCGGAACATACACCCATAGATGCCACAGATCTTAGCTTTAACGCTTCCGACGCAGGATCGACGGGGACCTGATCCGGAGAATTGCGTGGCTGAGCTAGGTATCGCTCTTTTTGAAGTGGGTTAAGCTCGGAAGGATGACGGCTTCCTGAAGACTATGGATAATATTGATACTGGAGCGAGCATAGCACATCCGCAATATCGCAGAGAATGCGGCCCATTTACACAACTTCTCTACCTTTCGGCGAGCTAGGAGGAAAGGCTCCGGCGGCCTTCTCGAGCCACCGTCAGGCCCCTCGCAAACTACCAACTTAGATCTCTGCACAATGCAGGCGGCCGGCTGGAACCTCTTCTGCTGTTGGCGTGTTCACGGATAGACAATCCAATAGGAGGACCGCCGTGAGCAGAATATTTTTGTCGCTCGGTATAGCAACCGTGTTGGCACTCTCGATTGCCAACGTATCTGCGAAAGACAAGCCGAGTGAAACGTTCCTCAAGAAGGCAATCGAGGGTAATTTTGCCGAGGTCAGCATGTGAGATCTTGCGCAGAAGAACGGCC
>Ga0207675_100006340_pt1 | contig 11212 bp, 12 predicted proteins | sample KBSSwiS42_FD_184305 | JGI IMG/M metagenome (GOLD analysis project Ga0207675, IMG submission 184305) | Switchgrass rhizosphere microbial communities from Kellogg Biological Station, Michigan, USA - KBS Switchgrass S4-2 (SPAdes) (version 2) | ecosystem: Host-associated > Plants > Roots >...
TGCGCCGCCTCCTTCGCTGCCATGCTAAAATAAACCGTACGTACGGTTTTGTAAAGGAGCCCCGATGCCACGCGTCAGCCAGGACTACCTCGAGGCCCAGCGGGCCGAGATCCTCGAGGGGGCGCGACGCTGCTTCGCCGCCCACGGCTACGAGGAGGCGACCGTGGTCCGCCTCGAGGAGGCGACCGGGCGCTCGCGGGGGGCGATCTTCCACCACTTCCCGACCAAGCTCGACCTGTTCCTGGCCGTCCTGGAGCGTGACGCCCAGCGTGAGGCCGCCCGCTGGGAGACCGGGTCGGTCGCCGACGTCCTCACCGGCCTGGCCACCGAAGACCCCGACTGGGCCACCGTCGTGATCGAGCAGAGCCGCCGCCGTCGCACCGACCCCGGGTTCCGCGCCCGCTGGAGCCACCGCACCAACCTGGTCCGCTCCGCCCTCACCACCCTGGTCGCCCGCGAACGAACCGCCGCCCGGGTCGCCCCCGACGTTCCCGACGAGGTCGCCGCCCGCTTCATCAGCGTCGTCGGCGACGGCCTCCTCCTCCAGCAGGCCATCCTGGGAGAGGTCCCCAACGCCCCCGAGGTGATCGCCCTCGCCACCAGAGCCCTCAGCGGGCATGCCTCACCCCCACCCGAGCCTCCACAGCCCCCGCCCGGCCGCGGGGCTGTCACACCCCGCGGGTAGTGTGTCACCGGTGATCGTTGTATGGTGGTGTTCGACTCAGGAGGGCTTCGGTGCATCCACTTCTGCTCAACGAGCTGGCCGCCGCGCGGATCGAGGAGCTTCGCCGGGAGGCGGCGCGGGAGCGGGTGGCGCTCCCGCTACTGCGGCCGTCGCCGGTCGCGAGGGCGGCGCGGCGCTCGCTGCACGCGTTCGGGTACCTGCTCGTCGGGGCCGGCCTGCGGCTGGCCACGGCGGCCGAGCGGCAAGGGCACGCCGGCCGGAGCCTTGGGTGAGGCGCCCGGCCGACTTCCAGGCGCGGGAGCCCGGGCGGACGACCTACCTCGACGGGGTCCGGGCGGCCGCCCCGATCGGGGTCGCGGCCCTCGCCTTCGGCGTGTCGTTCGGGGTCCTGGCCCGCGCGGCCGACATGGGCTCGGTCGCCCCGGTGGTGATGTCGGTGACCACCTTCGCCGGGTCGGCCCAGTTCGCCGTGGCCTCGATCCTCGGCGCCGGCGGGGGCCTCGTGACGGCCATTGTCGCCGCCGTCCTGCTCAACCTCCGCTACGGCCCGATCGGCCTGTCCGCGGCCACGACCCTGGAGGGCCCATGGTGGCGTCGGGCGCTCACGGCCCAGCTGATCGTCGACGAGTCCTGGGCGATCGCCCAGCGCGACGACGGCCGCCTGGACCGGCACCTGCTGGTCGGGGCGGGGCTGCTCCTGTTCGTGTCCTGGACCACCGGCACCGTCATCGGCACCTTCGCCGGCGACCTGGTCGCCGACCCCGAGTCGCTCGGCCTCGACGCCGCGTTCCCGGCCCTGTTCCTGGCGCTGCTGTGGTCCCAGGCCCGTGAGCGCTCGCGCCTCCTGGCCGCCCTCGGCGGCGCCACCATCGCCCTGGTCCTGATGCCCTTCACTGGGCCCGGGATCCCGATCGTGGCCGCCAGCCTGGCCTGCCTGATCGGCGTGAGGAAGCCGTCGTGAGCGCCGTCTGGATCAGTGTGATCGTGGTCGGCCTGGCCACCATGGCCATCAAGGCCGCCGGCCCCCTCCTGCTCGCCCGCCGCACCCCGCCACCCCGCGCCCAGGCCGCCCTCGAGCACCTCGCCCCGGCCCTCCTGGCCGCCCTGGTCGTCACCCAGGCCCTCGGCGGCGACAACGGCGGCTTCACCGTCGACGCCCGCCTCGCCGGCCTGGCCGCCGGAGCCGCCGCCCTTCTGCTGCGCGCCCCCCTGCTGGTGGTCATCACCGCCGCCGCCGTCACCGCCGCCCTGGTCCGCGTGGTCAGCTGATGGCCCCGGTCGCCGTAACGCTACCGTGATGGCGTCGGGCCATAGTCGCTGACGACGACGGCACGAGCGAGGGGGCGAGGGTGGCCAGCGCAGCCCGTGAGGTGGCGGCGAGGTCGGCCGTGACCCGGCTGGCTTGGGCCCTGTGCCTGCTCACGGTCGCCATCGCCGTTGTCAGCGTGCCCTTGGCCGCCTTCAACGGCGAGAACCTGATCGAGCTGGTCGCCAACCACCACGCCATCGGGATTCTGGACGCGCTGGTCCTGGCGCCCATCGGGGCGCTGATCGTGGTAGGCGACCGGCGCCACCTGCTGGCCTGGCTCCTCCTGGTGGACGGCCTGGTGCTGGCCGTCTTCAACTTCACCCAGCAGTACGCGCCCCTCGCCCTCGGCCTCACCCCACGGGGGCTGTCGCTGCCCGGAGGGGAGCTGGCCAGCTGGCTGAGCAGCTGGACCAACGTGCCCGGCATCGTCATCGGCGTCGTGTTCCTGGTGCTGCTGTTCCCCGACGGGCGGTTGCCGTCGCGGCGCTGGTGGCCGCTCGGCCTGGCCGGCGTCGTGGCCCTGGTCGTGCCGACAGTGGTCCTGGCGGTCGGCTACTGGCCACTGCGCGGGCCGGCCCTGATCACCCAGGAAGGCGAGCTGCCGGACCTGGTGGGCGCCATGTTCGGGATCGCCTTCGTGGCGGCGCTGGTGCTGGGGGCGATCAGCGTGGTCGCGCTGGTGATGCGGTTCCGACGCGCCCCGGCCGTGCAGCGCCAGCAGATCAAGTGGTTCGCCTACGGGGCCGTCCTCAGCATCCCGCTCAGCCTGTTCCCGGAGGCGAGGCCGTGGGGCCCGTACCTCGAGTTCCTGGGGACGGCGGTGCAGCTGGCCGGGCTGGGCATCGGCATCTTCTGGTTCCGGCTGTGGGACATCGACCGGCTGGTCAACCGGACCCTGGTCTACGGGCTCCTCACCGTCCTGCTCGGCGCCGTCTACGCCGGGCTGGTCCTTGCCCTTGGGCAGCTGTCGGGCGGGATCGGCACCGGGACGCCGAGCTGGGCGGTGGCTGGGGCGACCCTTGCCGTGGCCGCCCTGTTCCAGCCGGCCCGCCGGCGGGTCCAGCAGGTGGTCGACCTTCGCTTCAACCGGCGCAAGTACAACGCGGCCAGGACCATCGAGCTGTTCAGCGCGCGCCTCCGCGACCACGTGGACCTGGACACGCTGTCGGCTGAGCTGCTGTCGGCGGTCGACCAGACGATGCGGCCGACGGCGGCGTCGCTGTGGCTGCGCCCGTCCGCCGCCGACCAGGCCCCTGGTCCTGCCCGGCGAGGGGCATGACCGCCGACACCTGGCGCGCGACCCGGCTTGCGGGGTGGCGGTGCCGCTGGCAGCCTCCGTGGCCGGGACGCGAGGAGGTGGCATGGCGGTAGAAGGGCATCCGGCCGGGGCGGTCAGTGGGCACGCCTTTGACCTGGCCACAGCCGTGCGGGGTGGGCCGGAGCGCTGGGCGGCCGAGGTCGACCCGGGCTGGACGGTCGCTGGGCGGCCGAATGGGGGGTACCTGCTGGCGCTGGGTACGCGGGCTGCCCTGGAGGTGGCTGGGCAGCCGCATCCGCTGGCCGTCAGCGCCCACTTCCTGTCGCCGTCCGACCCGGGCCCGGCGAACCTGGAGGTGCGCCGGCTGCGGGCCGGTCGCAGCCTGTCCACGGCCCGGGTCACACTGGCCCAGGGCGGTCAGGCGCGGCTGGAGGCGCTCGTCACCGCCGGCCGGGTCGACCCTGACGCCGGTCCTGGCTGGCGGCGGAGCACCGGGCCGGCCGGGCTGCCGCCGGTGGAGGCCTGCGTGGCCGCCCGGCCTGAGCTGCCCGGTGGGATGCGGGCCAACCTGCTCGACCATCTCGACCTCCGGCTCGACCCGGCGACCGTCGGCTGGGCCGCCGGCCGTCCCGGAGGCAGGCTGGAGATGCGCGGCTGGGTGCGGTTCTCCGACGGCCGCGCCGCCGACCCGCTGGCCCTGCTCCAGGTGGTCGACGCGCTCCCCCCGACCAGCTTCGACCTCGGCCTGGCCAGCTGGGCCCCGACGGTCGAGCTCACCGTGTACGTGCGCGGCCTCCCGGCCCCCGGCTGGCTGGCCTGCGTCGTGACCGGCCAGCTCTGGCAGGGCGGCTGGTTCGACGAGGCGGCCGAGGTCTGGGACTCGGCCGGCCGCCTGGTCGCCCAGTCCCGCCAGCTCGCCGGCGCCCGGTCCGCCCCGCCGGGCTAGTTCTGGAGGTTCTCGAAGATGCCGGCGGCGCCCTGGCCGCCGCCGACGCACATGGTGACCATGCCGTAGCGGGCCTTGCGGCGGGCCAGCTCGGCCAGGAGCTGGACGGTCAGCTTGGTCCCGGTGGCGCCCATGGGGTGGCCGAGGGCGATGGCGCCGCCGTTGACGTTGACCTTGTCGAGGTCAAGGCCGAGCTCCCGGATCACGGCCAGGGTCTGGGAGGCGAACGCCTCGTTGAGCTCGATCAGGTCGATGTCGTCGAGGGTCAGCCCGGTCAGCTCCAGCACCCTGGGGATGGCCACGGTGGGGCCGATGCCCATGACGTCGGGGGCGACCCCGCCGACGGCGTAGCCCACGAACCGGCCCAGTGGGGCAAGGCCCCGGCGTTCGGCCTGCTCCCGGTCCATGACCACGACCGCGGCCGCGCCGTCGCTGCGCTGGGAGGAGTTCCCGGCGGTGACGGTGCCGCCCAGCTTGAACACCGGCTTGAGCTTGGCCAGGGCCTCGGCCGAGGTGTCGCGGCGCGGGCCCTCGTCCCTGGCGAAGGTGTCCTCCCGGTGGGCCGGCCGGCCGTCGTCGCCAACCCAGTCGAGCCGGACGGGCAGGGGCACGATCTCAGGGTCGAAGCGGCCCGAGTCGACCGCCTCGGCCGCCCGCCGGTGGGAGCGCAGGGCGAAGGCGTCCTGGTCCTCGCGGCTGACGCCCCAGCGCTCGGCCACCCGCTCGCCGGTCAGGCCCATGGCCATGTAGTACTCGGGGTGGCCGCGGACGACCTCGGGGTTGGGGGAGAAGGTCGGGGTCGGCGTCGGGGTCGAGGACATGTGCTCGGTCCCGCCGGCGACCAGCGTGGTCGCGAACCCGGCCATGATCCGCTCGGCCGCGCTGGCGATCGTCTGCAGGCCCGAGGAGCAGAAGCGGTTCACCGTCTGGCCGGGGACGGTCTCGGGCAGGCCGGCCCGCTGGGCGGCGATCCGGGCCACGTTCAGCCCCTGGCTGCCCTCGGTGATGGCGCAGCCCAGCAGCACGTCCTCGACCTCGGCAGGGTCGAGCCCGCCGGCCCGGCGCAGGGCCTCGGCGATGGCCGCCCCGGCCATGTCGTCGGGCCGGCTGGCGCGCAGGCTCCCCCGTGGCGCCCGGCCGACCGCGGTCCGGGCGCCCGACACGATCACGGCTTGCTTCATCTCATCGATCCCTTCAGTTGCGGATCACCTTGCCGGTCATCAGAAAGCCCTGGATCCGCTCCATCGTCCTGGGCTCGCGCAGCAGGGCCAGGAACGCGTCGCGCTCCAGGTCGAGGATGTGCTGCTCGGTGACCCACTGGCCGAGCGACAGCTCGCCGCCGCACAGGACCCGGGCCAGGTGGCGGGCGACCACACCGTCATGCTCGCTGGCCTGGCCGGCCCACTGGAGGGTCTGGACGCCCAGCTCCAGGGCGGCCAGGACCGGCAGCCCGGCGGCGTACACCGACGCCTCCCGGGCCGGGGGCCGGTAGGCGTCGGCCAGGTCGAGGGCCTCCTGCTTGGCCGCGGCCAGCTGGTGCCCGGCGTTGAGCACGATCACGTCGTGCTCCTCCAGGAACCCCAGCTCCTGGGCCTCGACCGCCGAGGTGGCCACCTTGGCCAGGCCGATGGTCTCGAACACCCGCTGCACGAACGGCAGCGCCGGGGCGTCGGGGACGGCCCGCACGGCCGGGGCCACGACCCGCCGCAGCAGCTCCTTGCAGCCGCCGCCGGCCGGGACGATGCCGACGCCGACCTCGACCAGCCCGATGTAGGTCTCGAGGGCGGCCACCACCCGGTCGGCGTGGAGCACGATCTCGGCCCCGCCGCCCAGGGTCTGGCCGTGGGGGGCCGCGACCACCGGCCGGGGCGCGTAGCGGAAGCCCATGAGCACGTCCTGCAGGCCCCGCACGGCCGCGACCACCTGCTCGTGCTGCCCCTGGTAGGCGGCCATGCCGACCTCGCCCAGGTTGGCCCCGACGCAGAAGTTGCGGGCCTGGTTGGCGATCACCATCCCGGCCCAGCGGCCGCTCTCCAGCTCCTCGAGCGCCCGGGCCCCGAGCTCGACCACGGCGGCGTCGATCGCGCTCGCCGGGGCGTGCAGCTCGAAGCAGAGCACCCCGTCGCCCAGGTCGACCAGGCTGGCCGAGCCGTTCCCGGCCACCTCGGCCCCGCCCTCCTTCAGCCGGTCGAGGTCGATGACCTCGGGGTCGGCCGGGACGGGCACGTACTCGCGGGTCAGCGGGCTGTAGACCTGCCCGTCGCGGTAGAAGCCCTGGTGCCCGGCGGCCAGCATCTCGGTCACCCAGGCCGGCACCTCGATGCCGAGGGCCTCCATGCGGGCCACCCCGCCGGCGACCCCGATGGCGTCCCAGGTCCGGAACGGGCCCAGCTCGTAGCCGAAGCCCCACTCGACGGCGTGGTCGACCTCGACCAGCGAGTCGGCGATCTCGGGCACCCGGCGGGCGGCGTAGGCCAGCGACGGCAGCAGGGTGTCGCGCAGGTAGCGGGCGCCGCGGTCCTCGTCGGCCTTGTCGAGCAGGAAGCGCAGCCGGGACCCGAGGTCGTCGTGGTCGCGGGCGGCGGCGACGATCGGCAGGTCCGGCCTGGCCGCCGGCCGGTACTCGAGGGTGTCCAGGTCGAGCACGTCGAACACCGTCTGGCCGTCGCGCCTGCCGCGGCGGTAGAAGCCGCCGCCGGTCTTGTTGCCGAGCCGGCGCGCCTCCAGCATCCGCTTCAGCGGCTCGGGGGCCGGGAGGACGTCACGTTGCTCGTCGGTGGGGGCCAGCTCGTAGAGGTTGCCGGCCACCCCGACCATCACGTCCAGCCCGACCTGGTCGAACAGCCGGAAGGTGGCCGTCCTGGGCCGGCCCACCAGCGGCCCGGTGAGGGCGTCGACCTCCTCGATCGAGTAGCCGTGCTCCAGGGCGTAGCGGACGTCGTGCATGCCGGCGAAGCTGCCAAGGCGGTTGGCGATGAAGTTGGGGGTGTCCTTGGCCACCACGGCCCCCTTGCCGAGGACCCGCTCCACGAACGCCCGCATGCCCTCCAGCACCTCGGGGTCGGTGTCGGCCGTCGGGATCAGCTCGACCAGCTTGAGGTAGCGGGGCGGGTTGAAGAAGTGGGTGCCCAGGAACCGGCGCCGGAAGTCGTCCGAGCGGCCCTCGGCCACGCTGTGCAGCGGCAGCCCGGAGGTGTTGGAGCTGACCACCGCTCCCGGGCCGACGGTCTTCTCGACCCGGGCCAGCAGGTCCTGCTTGGGCTCCAGGCGCTCCACGACCGCCTCGACGACCCAGTCGGCGTCGGCGAGCCGGTCGAAGTCCTCCTCGAAGGTCCCGAGGCGGATGCGGTCGGCCAGCCGGGGACTGGCCAGGGCGGCCGGGCGCGCGGCCAGCATCCGCTCGAACCCTCCCTGGACGGCCTCGCGGTCCAGGTCGAGCAGGTCGACAGCCAGACCGGCGTTGACGGCGTGGGCGGCGATGGCCGCCCCCATGGTCCCGGCACCGAGCACGGCCACGCGACGGATGTCGTTGGTCAAGGACGCACCTCCAGGAGATCGGCGTTCCGAGGGTACGCTCGAAGCGGATCGCACCCAGCGGAGGGAACCCGGCCATGAGCGAGCACAACCCGGCGTCCGCCGACTTCTACCGCATCGACGACCTCCTGAGCGACGCCGAGCGCGAGGTCCGGGACCGGGTCCGGGCCTTCTGCGACAAGGAGGTCACCCCGGTCATCAACGACTACTGGGAGCGGGCCGAGTTCCCCTTCGAGCTGGTGCCGAAGCTGGCCGCCCTCAACCTGGCCGGCGGCACCATCGAGGGCTACGGCTGCCCGGGGCTGAGCACGGTGGCCGCCGGCCTGGTCGGCATGGAGCTGGGCCGGGGCGACGGCAGCATCTGCACCTTCTTCGGGGTCCACTCCGGTCTGGCCATGACCTCGATCGCCCTGCTCGGCTCCGAGGAGCAGAAGCAGCGCTGGCTCCCGGCCATGGCCCGGATGGAGCAGATCGGTGCCTTCGGGCTGACCGAGCCCGACCATGGCTCGGACGCGGTCGCGCTCGAGACCACGGCCCGCCGCGACGGCGACGACTGGGTGCTGGACGGGACCAAGCGCTGGATCGGCAACGCCTCCTTCGCCGACCTGGTGATCGTCTGGGCGCGCGACGACGACGGCAAGGTCGGCGGGTTCGTGGTCGAGAAGGGCACCCCGGGGTACGCGGCCAGCGTGATGTCCGGCAAGACGGCCAAGCGGGCTGTCTGGCAGGCCGAGATCACCCTGGACGGGGTCCGGGTCCCGGCGGGCAACCGCCTGGCCCACTCGCGCGGCTTCGGCGACACGGCCCGGGTGCTCACCGCCACCCGCTCCGGGGTCGCCTGGGAGGCGGCAGGCCACGCCCTGGCCGCCTACGAGGCCGCCCTCACCTATGTCAGGGAGCGGGAGCAGTTCGGCACCCCGCTGGCCAGCTTCCAGCTCGTCCAGTACCGGCTGGCCAAGATGCTGGCCGAGGTCACCACCATGCAGCTGCTGTGCCTGCGCCTGGCCCAGCTCACCGACGCCGGCCAGATGACCGCCGGCATGGCGTCGCTGGCCAAGATGAACAACGCCGCCAAGGCCCGCCAGGTGGTCGCCGACGCCCGTGACGTCCTCGGCGGCAACGGCATCCTGCTCGAGAACCACGTCGCCCGACACCACGCCGACATGGAGGCCGTCTACACCTACGAGGGCACCGACGCCATCCAGAGCTTGATTGTCGGGCGGGAGATCACCGGCGAGAGCGCCTTTAGCTCGCGTTAGGCACGCCCGAGACCGTTCCGTGATGGATCGGGGTCGCAACGGTGATCGGCAACATGCCGGTTCGTTACCTACGGCGGCGAGACTACGCCCTGTCGATGCGCCGCAAGACAGGCGGCGAGGGGGACACGGGCTGGGGGGTCCGGGTCCGGGCAGCAGGAGGGGGACAATGCAGCTCAAGGAACTCACCGTCTGGTGGCAGCAGCGCAGGACGGCCCGGGAGGGGCGAGTCGCGTTCGACTCGGTCGCCACCCGTGAGCTCTACGAGGCTCTTGACGAGGCTTCGGGGCTGGCGCCGAGGCGCTGACGCGCAACGACCCTGACGGCCCGGGCGATCGCCCGGGCCGTTCGGTTTCCTGTGGCAGAGTGACCGCATGGCCCACGACAACCACCACAGCGCCGCCGCCGCCCACCGTGGCCGGCTGGCGGTGGTGTTCGCGATCACCGTGGCCCTGCTCCTCGTCGAGGTCGCCGGCGCCGCCATCAGCGGCAGCCTGGCCCTGCTCGCCGACGCCGGGCACGTGCTCGCCGACGGGGCCGGGGTCGGCCTGGCCCTGCTGGCCATCCGGTTCGCGGCCCGGCCGGCGACCCCGCAGCGGACCTTCGGCTACTACCGCCTGGAGATCCTGGCCGCCGTGGTCAACGCCGTGCTGCTGTTCGGCGTGGCCGCGTTCGTGCTGGTCGAGGCCTGGCGGCGGCTGACCGAGCCGCCGGAGGTGGCCAGCGGGCTGATGCTGGCCGTTGCCCTCGTCGGCCTGGCCGCCAACGCCGTCTCGATGTGGCTGCTGCACGGCGGCCAGCGCGACAGCCTCAACCTGCGCGGCGCCTACCTGGAGGTCTGGGGCGACCTGCTGGGCTCGGTGGCGGTCCTGGCCGCGGCCGTGGTGATCGCCCTCACCGGCTTCGAGGCCGCCGACCCGATCGCCTCGGCCGTGATCGGCCTGGCCATCCTGCCCCGCACCTGGCGGCTGCTCCGGGAGGCGGTCGACGTCCTGCTGGAGGCGGCCCCCAAGGGGGTCGACCTCGACGAGGTCCGCCGGCACCTGGTCGAGACCCCGGGTGTGACCGACGTGCACGACCTCCATGCCTGGACCATCACCAGCGGCCTGCCGGTGCTCTCGGTCCACGTGGTCCTCGAGCGCGACGCCGACGCCGGCAAGGTCCTCGACGGCCTGGGCGCCTGCCTGGCCGGCCACTTCGACATCGAGCACTCCACCTTCCAGCTCGAGCAGCCCGAGCACCGCGGCCACGAAGGAGCGACCCACTGGTGACCACCATGCCGACCCGCCGCCTGGGCGGGCTCCAGGTCAGCGCCATCGGGCTCGGCGAGATGCCGATGTCGCTGGCCGGCCGGCCCGACGAGGCCCAGTCGGTCCGGACCATCCACGCCGCCCTCGACGCCGGCGTGACCCTGATCGACACCGCCGACGCCTACTGCATCGACGAGTCCGAGGTCGGTCACGGCGAGCGCCTGGTGGCCAGGGCCCTCTCCGCCTGGCCGGGCGACCGCGACCGGGTGCTGGTGGCCACCAAGGGCGGCCACACCCGCGAGGGCGGCGAGTGGTATCTGGACGGCCGGCCCGAGCACCTGCGCCAGGCCTGCGAGGCCAGCCTGCGGGCGCTGGGGGTCGAGGCCATCGGCCTGTACCAGTTCCACCGGCCCGACCCCAAGGTGCCGTTCGCCGAGTCGGTGGGGGCCATGGCCGAGCTCAAGGCGGCCGGCAAGGTCCGGCTGGTCGGCCTGTCCAACGTCAGCGTCGACCAGATCAAGCAGGCCCGCCAGCTCGTCCAGGTGGCCAGCGTGCAGAACGAGTTCTCGCCCCGCTTCCGCCGCTCCGAGGGCGAGCTGGCCTTCTGCGCCGCCGAGGGGATCGCCTTCCTGCCCTGGAGCCCGCTGGGCGGGATCGGCCGCGGCCGCGACCTGGGCGGCCGCCACCGCGCCTTCGGCGAGGTCGCCGAGGCCCACGGCGTCTCGGCCCAGCAGGTCGCTCTGGCCTGGCAGCTGGCCAAGGCCCCGGCGGTCATCCCCATCCCCGGGTCCAGCCGCCCCGAGACGATCACCGACAGCGCCGCCGCGGCCAGCCTGCGGCTCAGCGACGACGAGCTGGCCCGCCTCGACCGGGCCTAGACCGGCCCGGCCGCCTCGGCGAGCTGCCCGGCCGCGTCGCCGCGGGCGTCCGGGAGCAGGAACACCAGCACGAAGCAGACGAGGTACACGGCCACA
>Ga0207675_100006341_pt1 | contig 11212 bp, 9 predicted proteins | sample KBSSwiS42_FD_184305 | JGI IMG/M metagenome (GOLD analysis project Ga0207675, IMG submission 184305) | Switchgrass rhizosphere microbial communities from Kellogg Biological Station, Michigan, USA - KBS Switchgrass S4-2 (SPAdes) (version 2) | ecosystem: Host-associated > Plants > Roots >...
CGCCCACACCGGCGCGCGTCGGCGCGCCGTCGACGCCCGGGCATGGACGCGTGGCCCTCGTCGGCAAGGGCATCACCTTCGACAGCGGCGGACTCTCCCTGAAGCGTCCCGACGGCATGGAGCACATGAAACGCGACATGGCCGGCGGCGCGGCCGTGCTCGGCGCCATGCTCGCCCTCGCGAGCCTGAAACCGGCGATCGAGGTGCGGGCCTACGTGCCGATGAGCGAGAACATGCCGGGCGGCTCGGCGATCAAGCCGGGCGACGTCGTGCGGACGCCGTCCGGGAAAACGGTCGAGGTGCTCAACACCGACGCGGAGGGTCGCCTCGTCCTCGCCGACGCGCTCGCGTACCTCGCGGAGAAGAAGCCGCGGGTGATCATCGACGCCGCGACGCTGACGGGCGCGTGCATGGTCGCGCTCGGCCCGAACACCGCCGGCGTCATGAGCAACAGCGACGACGCCGCCGGCGAGGTGCTGGCCGCCGCGCAGCGTGCCGGCGAGGACATGTGGCGGCTGCCGCTGCCCGCGCGCCTCGCCGAGCAGCTGAAGTCCGACGTCGCCGATTTCAAGAACACCGGCGAGCGCTGGGGCGGCGCGCTGACGGCGGGACTGTTCCTGCAAGAGTTCGTGCGCGGCGTTCCCTGGGTGCATGTCGACATCGCGGGACCGTCAAGCACGAGCAAGGAGTACGGGCACGTCGCCAAGGGCGGGACGGGCTTCGCCGCGGCGGCGATCCTCGAGTTTCTGCGACGCGCCGTAGACTGAACCGCGTCAGATTCGCGGCGCAACCAGCGCAAAATCCGGCCGAAAACACGGGCAAACACGCGGGTGAACGCACCCGAGATGCGTTGATTCCGGGCTTCCAGCGTGATAGAGTTCGCCTGCCTTGAAAACCGCCGTCAACAACAAGGAGTCATCTTAGTCATGGAGCCGACGTTCAGAGTGGGTGACTTGGCCGTTTATCCGGCTCACGGTGTGGCGCAGATTGTCGGTATCGAGACGCGTGAGATCTCGGGGAACAAGCAGACGTTCTACATCCTCAAGATTCTCGAGAACGGGATGAAGATCATGATTCCGACGCGCAATGCGGGCGCGGTCGGCCTGCGCGAGCTGATCCGTGCGGACGAGGTCGACGAGGTTTTCGCCATCCTGAAGAGCCGCGAGGTCGCGGTCGAGGGTCAGACCTGGAACCGGCGTTACCGGGAGTACATGGAGAAGATTAAGACCGGTTCGGTGTTCGAGATCGCCGAGGTGCTGCGCGACCTGCAGCGTCTGAAGGGCGACAAGGAACTGTCGTTCGGCGAGCGCAAGATGCTGGACACCGCGCGTACGCTCCTGATCAAGGAGATCGCGGTGGCGACGAAGTCGAAGGAAGTGAAGATCGAAGAGAAGCTGGATCGCATCTTCTCCGCGTAGTTCTTCTGTCGACATCGTTTATCTGAAAGTTTGAACCCCGGTCGGCACGAGCCCACCGGGGTTTTTTTTGTTCGCGTGAATTTCCACGCAACTTCGTAGGGCGGCCGCCGAAGCCTCCACGTCCCGGAAAGGGACCCGTCAAAGGAGGCGACCATGTCCGTGCCCGCCCAGCCCGAACCGCAGCTGTCCGCGAACGCCCGCAAGTTCCTCGCAGAGAACACCATGCGCTCGATCTTCGGGATCCCCGAGGAAGCGCTGGACGCCGTCATGGCGACCGCCTACCAGCTTTACCAGGCGGGCCGCTATCCCGAGGTCGAGGTGCTGTGCCGGGGTCTGATCGCCGCCGACCACAAGTACTGGTGGTCGTACTCGCTGTACGCGGCGACGCTGCGCAGGCTGGGACGGCTGCGCGAGGCCGTCGAGCTGCTGGACATGGGCCTCGCCTACGAGCCCGACGAGCCGAAGCTGCTGCTGATGCGCAGCGAGCTGCGCGCAGCGATCGCCGCCGTCGAAGAGAACAACAACGATTCGCAAACCGCCGCGTAAAGGAGATTCGCCATGGGAATGCTCGATGGTCTCGGAAACCTCGGTGGCCTCGGCCAGATCACCAAGATGCTCGACGCCGGTAACTGGATAAAGCAGGGGGTCAACAGCGTCCTGCCGAAGAACATGCACATCGTCGGCGATGCAGCCGGCGCGCTCTTCGACCTGAAGACGGGGAACTTCCTCGGCGCCGCGCAGCTGGGAATGGAAGCCTTGAAGGACCTGCCGCAGGCGACGAAGGGCGGCGCGCAGCAGCAACAGCCCCCCGTCGTGGGGCACAATGCGCAGCCGGGCCTGCTGCAAAAGCTGCCGCATCTCGAACCGTCGCCACCGCCGGCGGCGGCGAAACCGCTCGACATGAACGCGCTACTCGCCGCACTCAAGCAGCTCACGGACATCCTGAGCGGGAAGAAGCCCGAAGGCGCGAAGACCGACACCGCGAAGACCGATACCGCCGAACCGGCGTCCACCGGCTCGCCGTCGAAGGCCGCGGACACGGCCGCGAAGACGGCGAACGCGGCCGCATCGACGCCGAGCACGCCGACGGGCACGCCGACGACGACAACGACCACGACCACGACCACCACCACGACAACGCCTGCGCGTGTCGAGCCGCGCGCGGCCGACGGCGCCTCGACGACAACGACGACGACGCCGGCGCGTGTCGAGGCGCGCGCGACCGACGGCGGCTGGCACGAACCCAGGACGGATGCCGGCGAGAGGTCTGAGTGGAGGGGAACGCCAACAACGCCGCCGCCCCGCACAGCGTCGACCCCGTCGCCCTCGACGACGGCGACGACGTCGTCGACCCCGGCGTCGACGCCTGCGGCCGCGGCACCTGCCGCCGCGTCCGCCTCCGCCGCGTCCGCCCCCGCCGCGTCCGCGCCCGCGGCGCCCGCGTCATCGTCGGCGCCGGCCAGCGGCGAGACCATCTCGTCGCTCGCGCAGCTCAACAGCATGAGCGACAGCGCGGTCCGGGACGCGGTCATCCACGGGCGGATCTCGCCCGATGTCGCCAAGGATCAGACGGCGATGATGGCGATCCAGCAGCGCATGAACGCCATCTCCGAGATGAACAACCTGATGACGAACATGATGCGGGCCCTGCACGACATGCAGATGGCCGTCATCCAGAACATCCGCATCTGAAAGGGCGCGCGCCGCGAACGCGCGGCGCGCCCCTTCGACTACACGTCGAGGTTGCGGACGTTGAGCGCGTTGTTCTCGATGAACGCGCGGCGCGGTTCGACCAGGTCGCCCATCAGCGTCGAGAACAGCCCGTCGGCCTCGTAGGCGTCCTCGATCCGGACCTGCAGCAACGTGCGCCGCGCCGGATCCATGGTGGTCTCCCAGAGCTGCTCGGGGTTCATCTCGCCCAGACCCTTGTAGCGCTGGATGGCCAGGCCCTTCTTGCCCACCTCGTGCACGCGCTCGCCAAGCTCCTCGATGCGGTTGAACTCGACCTGCTCGCTGCCGTGCTCCAGCACGTAGGGCGCATCGCCCAGCGGGGACAGGTCGGCCCACAGCGCTTGCAGATCGACGAACTCGGGCGAGTTCATCAGCTCGAAGTCGATCGTCGTCGGGCGGCGCACGCCGCCGCCCTTGACGGGAGCGACGATCTTGAAGCCGCCGTGCTCGCTGTCAGGCAGCACCTTGAACGTCGTGTCCGACAGCTCGGGCGCGAACCGATCGAAGTACTTCTGCAGGCTCACGGGCGCGCGCGCCACCTTCATCTGGTCCTTCAGGTCGTCCTTCGTCAGCCGCACCGACTTCACGATCCCGTCGATGATGCGCGCGTCGACCTTGCGGTCCATCACGTGGAGCAGCCGCTTGTACTTGGCGGCCTGACGCGCGAACCGGCGCAGCTCGTCGCCGGCGATGCCTTGCTTGCCGTTGCCGGCGCTCGCGGATCGCAGCGTGAGGTTCTCCGCCGCGCTCTCGAGCAAGAAATCCTCCAGCGCGCCCTCGTTCTTGAGATACAGCTCTTTCTTGCCCTTCTTCACGCGGTAGAGCGGCGGCTGCGCGATGTACAGATAGCCGAGCTCGATCACCTCGCGGAAGTGGCGGTAGAAGAACGTCAGCAGCAACGTCCGGATGTGGCTTCCGTCGACGTCGGCGTCCGTCATGATGATGATCCGGTGGTAGCGGATCTTCGCGATGTCCTTCTCCTGCTCGACGCCGCAGCCGAGCGCGGTGATCAGCGTGACGATCTCCGCCGACGACAGCATCTTCTCGAGCCGCGCCTTCTCGACGTTCAGGATCTTGCCCCGTAGCGGCAGGATCGCCTGGTCCTTGCGGCTACGCCCCTGCTTGGCCGACCCGCCTGCGCTGTCGCCCTCGACGATGTACAGCTCCGACAGCGCCGGATCGCGCTCCTGGCAGTCGGCCAGTTTGCCCGGCAGCGACGACGAATCCAGCGCGCCCTTGCGCTGCACCATCTCGCGCGCCTTGCGGGCCGCGTCGCGCGCGCGCGCCGCCAGCACCGCCTTCTCGATGATCTGCTTGGACTCGCGCGGGTGCTCCTCGAGGAAGCGGCCCAGCTTCTCGTTGACGATCCTCTCGACGATGCCCTTCACCTCGGACGACACCAGCTTGTCCTTCGGCTGGTTGCTGAACTTCGGGTCCGGGTGCTTGATCGACACGATCGCGGTCAGCCCCTCGCTGATGTCGTCGCCGCCCAGGCCGTTCTTCAGATCCTTGAGCAGCCCCGCCGCCTGCGCGTAGGCGTTCACCGTGCGGGTCAGCGCCGCGCGGAACCCGGTCAAGTGCGTGCCGCCGTCCTTGTTCTTGATGTTGTTGGTGAAGCAGTAGATCGCGTCCTGGTACGAATCGTTCCACTGCATCGCGATGTCGACCTGCGTCCCATCGACCTCGCCCAGCACGCCGATCGGCTTGTCGTGCACGGTGGTCTTCGACGTGTTCAGGTCGGCGACGAACTGCGAGATGCCGCCCTCGAAGTTGAACTCGTGGTTCTTGTCGGCGCGCTCGTCGCGGATCGTGATGGTGAGGCCGCGGTTCAGGTACGACAGCTCCTTGAGCCGCTGGGTCAGGATCTCGAACGAGAACTCCGTCCCCTTGAAGATCTCCGGATCGGGCTTGAAGGTGACCTTGGTGCCGGTCTTCTTCGACTCGCCGATCGCGTCCAGGCCCGTCGCCGGATCGCCGCGCCGGTACTCCTGGTAGTAGGTCTTGCCGTCGCGCTTGATCTCCAGCTTCAGCCACTCCGACAGCGCGTTGACGACCGACACGCCGACGCCGTGCAGACCGCCCGACACCTTGTAGTTCGAATGGTCGAACTTGCCGCCCGCGTGCAGCACGGTCATCACGACCTCGGCCGTTGGCCGCTTCTCCGTCTTGTGCTCGCCGACCGGGATACCGCGGCCGTTGTCCTCGACCGACGCCGAGCCGTCGAAGTGGATGACGACGTCGACGCGATCGCAGAAGCCCGCCAGCGCCTCGTCGACGGCGTTGTCGACGACTTCGTACACCATGTGGTGCAAGCCGGTGCCGTCATCGGTGTCGCCGATGTACATCCCGGGCCGCTTTCGCACGGCCTCCAGGCCCTTCAGAACCTGGATGCTTTCTTCGTTGTATGCGGCCCCGTTGGGCGCTTCCGTCGTCGTCATTTTTGATAGATCAATCGCAAGGCCGAGCGGGCAAAACCTTCATCGCGTCCGGGCGAGCCCGCCGGCTACAAACCCGAACAGTTTCAATAATATAACAAGTTTTACGCGGGCTGTAAAGGCAGCTTATCACGGATTCTCCACCACGCTTCCGGCGCGTACCAGAAAATCACGCCGCGCCGGTTGCGCGGGGACGATGTCCCGTTCGGTCACCGAGATCAGCGTCTGGCAGTCGAGCCGTCCGATCACGTCGAACAGCAGCGCACGCCGCGCCGGATCCAGCTCGCTGGGGACGTCGTCCAGCAGCAGCACGGGCGGATCGCCCAGGCGCGCCTCGACGTTGGACAGCTCGGCCAGCTTCAGCGCCAGCACCAGCGAGCGCAGCTGCCCTTGCGATGCGTGGCTGCGCGCCGGCGCGCCCGCCAGGCCGATCTCCAGATCGTCCGTGTGCGGGCCGAAGCCGGTGAACCGCCGCCGTTCGTCCAGCCCGCGCCGCGCGGTCAGGCCCGCGTGCAGGCGCGCGCGCACGCCCTCCTCGTCGTCGGCCTGCGCCACGTCGGGATCGCTCGTGTAGGCGAGCGACACGGGCAGCTCGCTGTGCAGCGCCCGGAAGTGGTCGCGAAACAGCGGCTGCAGCGACGCCACCAGCCCGCGCCGGCGCATGACGACGCGGGCGCCCGTGCGCGCCAGCTCCTCGTCGTAGGTGTCCAGCAGCATCGGGTCGGCCGGACCCCGCTTGAGGAGCGCGTTCCGGTTCTTCAGCACCTTCTGGAACGCGCTGGCCTCGTCGTAGTAGCCGCGCTCGATGTTGAAGATGGCCAGGTCCAGGAACCGCCGCCGGTTGGCGGGCGCCGCGCGCGGCAGCAGCAGATCCTCCGGCACGAACAGGACGACGCTGACCGCGCCCAGCGCCGCCGCCGTCCCGCGCACCGCCTTGCCGTCGAGGCGCGCGACGCGCCCCGTCGGCCGCAGCTCGATCTCGAAGCGCCGTTCCAGGCCCCGGTGCAGGATCTCCGCGCGCAGCCGCGCCGTCACGGGCGCCTCGCCGCCGCCGCGGCGGATCAGGTCCTCGCTGTGCGACGTCCGGAAGGACCGCAGCACCGCCAGGTAATAGGCCGCCTCGATGACGTTGGTCTTGCCCTGCCCGTTGTCGCCGTGAAGGACCGACAGCCGCTCGCCCGGTACCAGCGTCAGCGGCTGGAGATTTCTCCAGTTCTCGGCCCTCAGCTCACGGATTCGCAAGGGCGCGCGCCCTGGCGGCTACAGCCTCATCGGCATGACGACGCAGACGTAGTCGCCGCCGTCGGCCGGCCGCACCACGGCCGGGTCCAGCTCACCGGAGAGCTCGACGCGCACCTCGGGCGTCTCGATCTCGGCGAGCAGGTCCATGAAGTAACGCGCGTTGAACCCGATCTGCACCGCCGTCCCCTTGTAGTTGACGTCGATCTCTTCCTTCGCCGCGCCCAGGTCCGGGTTGTCGCTCTCGACGCGCACCTTCCCCTTGTCCAGCGCCAGACGCACGCCGAACGTCTTGTCCGACGACATCAGCGCGACGCGCTTGAGCGCGTCCAGGAACGCCAGCCGCGACACCGTGAAGGCGCGCTCGTTGTCCTTGGGGATCACCTGGTCGTAAGGCGGGAACTGCCCGTCGATCAGCTTGACCGAGATGCCGACGTCGTCCGCCTTCAGCACGAAATTGCCGTCGTGGATGCCGATCGCCGCCGGCGCCTCGCGCGTCTCGATCGCGCGCCGCAGCTCGACGATGCCCTTGCGCGGGATCAGCACGCCGGTCGCCAACTTGGGCCCGCCCGCCAGCGGGCGCGACACCTTCGACAGCCGGTGACCGTCGGTGGAGACCATCCGCGCCGTCGCGCCGTCCGATTCGAACAGCACGCCCGCCAGGTGCTGGCGCGTCTCGTCCAGCGACACCGAGAAGATCGTCTTCGAGATCATGTCGCGCAGCACCGCCGAATCGACCTTGGACGTCTGCGCCTCCTGGATGGCGGGCAGCTTCGGGTAGTCGCGATCGGACATCCCCACCACCTTGAACTCGACCTTGCCGGCCTTGATCTCCGCCCAGTTCTGGTCTGTCCGGCGCACGCGAACCTCGTCGTCGGGCAGCCCCTTCACGATCTCGTAAAGCTGGCGCGCCGCCACCGTCAGCCCGCCTTCCTTCTCGACCTTCGCCGCCAACGACACCATCGTCGTCACGTTCAGGTCCGTCGCGCCGCACAGAAGCTTGTCCTTGCCTTCGGTGCGGATGAGGACGTTGGCCAGGATCGGGAGCGTGCTCTTCCGGTCGGCGATGCCTTGCGCGAGGTACAACCCACGCAGGAACTCGTCTCTTCGAATCTTGAACTCCATCCCGATCTCCTTCTCGAGGCAGCTTCTTCTTTCTGGGGCGGTGACTTATCCAGGTCTCTTCTAGCTTTTATTTAAGAGATCTAAAAGCAGATGTAGTAGGGCCTGTGGAGATGTGGAGAGACGCAGGTCTCCGTCGGTGACTCGCGTCCTGACCCTGTGCATGGGTTGCGGGTAGGACACGCTGCCGATCGTGGACATCCCCAAAACGGCCGTTCTCCCCGCCCCATCCACAGTGTCATCAACAACTTTGCAGGCGCCCTTAGGGCTGGCGCAGGCGGCCCTCGAGCGTCCCGACCACGCTGCGCACGGTCGGGTCCTCGCCGCACAGGCGCTCGATCTTGCGGACGGCGCTGATCACCGTCGAGTGATCCTTGCCGCCGAAGCGGCCGCCGATCTCGGGGAAGCTCATGTTGGTCAGCTTGCGGGCCAGGTACATCGCGACCATGCGCGGGTGGGCGATGGCGCGGTGGCGCTTCGGCCCCTTGAGGTCGTGCAGCTTGACGTCGAAGTAGCCGGCGACCTCGCGCTGGATCGCCTCGATGGTCAGGCCGGTCGGGGCGTGGGCCAGCAGCTTGGCCAGCGCGTCACGCGCCAGCTCGATGGAGATCTCCTGGGCGTTGAACGACGCGCGGGCCGCCAGACGCAGCAGCGCCCCTTCCAGCTCGCGCACGTTGGTCTTGATGTGGGCGGCCAGGTACAGCGCCACCTCATCAGGCAGGATGACCTTCTCCGCTTCGGCCTTGCGCTTCAGGATGGCGACGCGCGTCTCCAGATCGGGCGTCTCGACCTCGGCGATCAGGCCCCAGGTGAAGCGGCTGCGCAGCCGGTCCTCGACGCCGGGCAGCTCGGCGGGCAGCTTGTCCGACGTCAGCACGATCTGCTTGTGAGCGTAGTGAAGCGCGTTGTACGTGTGGAAGAACTCGTCCTGCGAGCTGTCCTTGTTGGACAGGAACTGGATGTCGTCGACCAGCAACACGTCGGGCGCGGTCCGGTAGCGGGCGCGGAAGTCCTCCATCGACGTGCCCGACGACCGGCGGATCGACCCGATGAAGTCGGTGACGAACTTCTCGCAGGTCACGAACGTGATGGCCCAGTCGGGATGCTGGCGGTGGATCTCGTGGCCGATCGCCTGCAGGAGGTGGGTCTTGCCCAGGCCGACGCCGCCGTAGATGAACAGCGGATTCCAGCGCGAGGCCGGCGCGTCGGCGACCATGCGCGCCGCCGCGTGGGCGAACTGGTTGGTGGGACCGACGACGAACTTGTCGAAGGTGTAGCGCGAGACGAGATCGGGCGGTGGCGCCGCCGGTGTGCCGCCGCCGATGGACGGCCGCTCGACCGCGGGCCCAGGCACGTGCGCCGCGGCCACCGCGTCTTCCTCGGCCACCTCGAAGTCGACCGTGAAGGGCCGCTGCGCGCGCGCTTCGAGATCCTTCAGGATCGACGGGAGGAAATTATCCTCGAACCATTCCTTGTGATAGCGGTTCGGCGCGCGCAGGCGAATGCGACCCTCGTCGATTGCCACGCACTCGATGGGACGCAACCACAGATCGCGGTGCGCCGGCTTGACCATCGGTTCGATCGAACGGACCGCTTCGGTCCAGAGCTCAAACATCCGAACCACCTGTCCACAGCGGTTGGACGAAAAAATACCCAGTGATTTCCGGCGCGATCACTCGACTTCCCCCTGTTTGTCCACAGCAATAGGCGACCGCCATCTCCCGAGCGACGAAAGGTGGGACCGCCAGTTTTTTTGGTTCCTGTTTCGTTTCGTCGCGTGTCCGCGCGCAGCGGGTTCGCGTGCGGTGCAGGTTCTCTATCAAAACGCTTGGATCGGCGACAAGCGCGCAGCGGGCATCGTTTCGCAAGCTCGCGAAAATCGGTCAGATAATTTTTTCAGGTTCGTCACGTAAGCGATGCACAGGGACAACCCGCATTTTGTACGGCGCGCGTAAGCAAGCGGAGTCGCGTGCATTTTCGATTCACGGCAGAGATGCGGTCGGGCTCGCCGGGGATTTCATGCGCGTTTGCGCTATTCGATGGCGGAAAGCCGCATGCCATGGGCGCTTGCGCGCACGTCGCGCGCAGGATCGAAATTTGTCGACGGTGAGTTGGAAGCGTCCGGATCGCGCCCGCAATTCCCCGCCGGAAAACGCCTATTCGGTTCTGGCGGCGGTGGTTACGTTGACCGGGCGTTCGTTGACACTGTGGGGGGCCGATGCTATTGAGGTGCGCTTTTCCGGCGCGTCCTGCGGTCCGGAAGCATCGAGAGAAGTTCGGAGGAAGCCGTGAAGAGGACATTTCAGCCCCACCGCAAGAGCCGCAAACGCACGCACGGATTTCGCAAGCGAATGCGGACGCGGGCTGGGCGCGAGGTTCTCCGCCGCCGGCGGCGCAAAGGGCGCCGTCAGCTCACGGTGTCGGTAGCCAAGAAGTAGGCGCTTTGATCGCCGCTGGCTCCGCCGGGTCCGCCGAGCAGCGACGCGAGCGCCTTCCGCGGGCGGCCCGCGTGCGCCTGCGGTCCGACTACCTCAAGATCCAGAACCGCGGGCGCCGCGTGAGCGGCACGAACCTGATGGTGTTCGCGGTCTCGGGCACCGGCCGCATGGGCATCACCGTCAGCCGCAAGGTCGGCGGCGCGGTTGTCCGCAACCGGGTCAAGCGCTGGATTCGCGAATGCTGGCGGCGCGGCCGGGGCGATTTCCCTGGCACGGTGGACTTCGTCGTGGTGGCGCGGCCGGCCGCGGCCGATGCGGGACACGCCGGGATCTGCCGCGAGCTGTCCGCGCTGGCGCGGCGGCTGGGCCCGAGGTAGACGATGGGCTGGGTGTTGCTGGTTCTGGTTCGCGTCTATCGTCTGTTGCTGTCGCCGGTGTACCACGCGCTGTTCGGGCCGTGCTGCCGGTTCGAGCCGACGTGCTCCGCGTACGCGGAGCAGGCGTTGAAGCAGCACGGCGCGTGGCGGGGACTGTGGCTGGCGGTCCGCCGGCTGGCGCGCTGCCATCCGCTGGCGCGCGCCGGGTTCGATCCCGTGCCGGAGCGACGCCAGGTCCAGGCCCCGGTGCAGGCTCAGGTCCAGGTCCAGGTCCAGGTCCAGGTCATGAAGGGTTCGGTCTAGGCGTATGGAAAAACGTGTCGTTCTCGCCATCGGCCTGAGCATCGGCGTCCTCCTTCTGTGGTCGTATCTGTTTCCGGGGCCGAAGCCGCCGCCGCCCCAGCAGCAACAGCAACAGGCGCAGCCGACCGCGCCCGCGCCCGGCACGCCGG
>Ga0207675_100006342_pt1 | contig 11212 bp, 10 predicted proteins | sample KBSSwiS42_FD_184305 | JGI IMG/M metagenome (GOLD analysis project Ga0207675, IMG submission 184305) | Switchgrass rhizosphere microbial communities from Kellogg Biological Station, Michigan, USA - KBS Switchgrass S4-2 (SPAdes) (version 2) | ecosystem: Host-associated > Plants > Roots >...
GACGACGGACTCGACTATGAGTCCGCAATCGCTGGTATTGCCGAGTTGCGGACCGGGACGCGCAAGGCCCTCGAGGTGTGCCCGGCCGTCGTCGGCCGGGCACGCGACAACGACTACACCGGTCCGCTGTAAGGGTTTTGGGGACAGGGCAGATCTGTTCACGCCGGGGGCGGACTAGTCGAGATGGGCAGTGACCGCCACCACGTTGCGCATTGGCGCGTCATCTTCCGGAGTCGACAGACCATACTCTTCGAACAGGCTGACGCGAGACTGCTCGGCAACGCTCCAGCCTTGGGCAGTGAGGTAATTCCGCACTGAGTGGCGCTCGCCGCTGTAGACGAGTTGGGTCGTATCGATGTCGATACCATTGACCCGCCAGCGAACGTCGGTGACCGTTCGTCGACTCACTTCGTCGCGAGGATCGGGGTGATGCTCGGTGGCAAGTCGCGATCGCGGAGCGCTCAGGGTTGTAATGGTGTCGAACAGTTGGTCCTGGGCGTCCGGCGGGAGATACATCAACAAACCTTCCGCGCTCCATGCCGTCGGCCGTGATCCGTCAAATCCGCTGCCGCGCAGCGCTGTCGCCCAATCATCACGAAGATCGCACGCGACTGGCCGGTGGGTTGCCGGCGGTGCCACGCCCAGCCCGGAGAAAACACCCGCCTTGAAGGCAAGAACGCTCGGTAGATCCACTTCATAGATGACCGTACCGTGCGGCCACGGCAATCTGTAGGCGCGCGAATCCAGGCCGGCGGCCAGTATCACGACTTGGCGGATACCCGAATTCGTGGCGGCGGCGAAAAACTCGTCGAAGAACCGGGTACGCACGGCGAACGAATCGATCACGGGTTGCAGCCGCAAGTCACTGCCGAGTCCGGCGTCTGCCGGCGGCGTTCCGAGTTGCACCATGCGGCTGAGGGATTCAATACCGACCGCCTCAACAAGCGGTGCCGCCCACGGGTCGTTGATGATGGCGTGTGGTTGTCGTGTCGCCACGGCCCGCGCCGCGGCGACCATCGTGGCTGTTGTTCCTACGCTTGATCGGAGGTCCCAGCTGTCATGATCAGTACGGGTCATTTCATTTCCTGCTCAGTTAAACTGCCTTGCGACACAGGTTCCGGTCGAAAGGCACACTGAAAGTCTTCGCCTCGAGACTCAGAACTTCCTGAGCGGCTGCGTAGGATTCGCCGCGAGAATGTGGCAATTCGCGGCACAGGTCGGGTCGATCGCGTTGCTGGAGCTGCGGGCTTGACGACTTACACCCCGGGATGTCTACAGCAGAAGCTGCGGCCCTTGAAAGGACGTCTCAGTCTGTGATCGCGGTCACATAGGTGAATGAACCGAAATCCGCTGTCTCATCGGCAGATCCCGCTAAGGTCTGCCCGTACTCAGCGAACAGTTCGGCCATCGTGGTTTGATCCGTCTTCCAACCGCGGGCATTGAGATAGTCCGCGACATCGTGGCGGTCCCCGAAATACCACAGGTCGGTCATCTCAATATCGAAGCCATGGGCGCGCCATCGGTCGACGGTTTCGTGCATACGATCCTGTATCGCTGTTGCAGCGCCCTGCCGCCCCGGCATGTTCTCCGCGATGAACCGGCTTCCCGGCGCGCTGAGCGAAGTGATGTTGTCAAGCAACCGGTCCTGAGCGTCGCTGGGCAGGAACGCCAGTAGCCCCTCGGCGCTCCAGGCCGTCGCGGCGGCAGCGTCGAACCCCGCTGCGCGCAGGGCCGCCGGCCAGTCCTGCCGCAGATCGATGGCAACGGTGCGGAGCCCGACGGTGGGTTCAGCACCCATTTCGTGCAGCGTCCGTGTCTTCCATTCGATGACTGCCGGTTGATCGATCTCGAAGACCGTGGTGCCTGACGTCCAGGGTAGGCGGTAGGCGCGTGCATCCAGACCGGAGGCCAGGATGACCACCTGGCGCAAGCCCGCCGCGCCCGCGTCGGCGAAGTAGTCGTCGATCAGACGGGTGCGCACAGCCATCATCCCGGTCATGCGTGCCATACCGAAGCCGGCGCCCTCGTCCACCGCATCGGGGTCGAGCTCGCCGCTGGCGAGACGAGTGAAGAAGTCAACTCCGACCGCGCGCACCAGCGGCTCAGCGAATGGGTCGTTGATCAGCGCGTCGGGTGCTCGGCTCGCCAGCGCGCGTCCCACCGCCACGCCGGTAGCGGTGGCGCCGACGCTGGTTGCCAGATCCCAAGTGTCGTCATCTGATCGAGCCATGTCGTCACCTCTGTCGTCTCGTGCCGCCAAGACTGACGGTTGCACCGCCGGCGACTGTACGCGCCGAAGCTGGATGTCGGCTGCGCTGTGGCGCCCCACGACACGTCTACGGAAGGAGACGTGACGTGGCGAAATAGCGGCAGGCCGATTACCCCCGAGCGGTCGCGGAGGATAGACGCGGCAGGCCTATCGGGCCCTAGATCTACGTCTAAGCGGGCGGGCGAAAAAGCCGGTCGAGCTCGTCAGAGGCGATAACGCCGGTGGCCAGCGCCAGCTCTCGCACGTCGCCGCCGCCCGCGAGTGCCGTCGCAGCGAGTTCGCTGGCCCGCGCGTAGCCGAGCACCGGGATGAGCGCGGTCACCATCCCAACGCTGCGGGCTGAAACACCCAGCAGACGCTCGCGATTGACTTCAATCCCCTCGACGCAGTGGGTTCGCAGGGTGTCAAACGCCTTGTCCATCCAGCCGATCGACTGCAGCAGGCTGTGGCAGATGATGGGCTCGAATGCGTTGAGCTGCAACTGCCCCGCCTCGGCGGCCAGGGTGACAGTGAGATCGGTGCCGAGGACGGCAAACGCCACCTGGTTGACCATCTCCGGAATCACCGGGTTTACCTTGCCGGGCATGATGCTGGACCCGGCTTGCCTTGCGGGCAGCCGCAACTCCCCCAGACCTGCCTGTGGTCCCGACGACAGCAGCCGCAGGTCGTTGCAGATCTTCGAGACCTTTACGGCGGTCCGCTTGAGGACACCGGACAGATTGAGAAAAGAGCCGGTGTCCGACGTCGCCTCGACCAGGTCGGTTGCGGTGACGACCGGCAGCCCGGTGATCTCGCGCAGATGGCGAGCGACCGCCTCGGCGTAGCCGGGCGCGCTGGTGATGCTCGTCCCGATTGCCGTTGCGCCAAGGTTGATTTCGCACAGCAGCCCGCGGGCGTCGGCGATCCGAGCCTGCTCCTCATGCACCGTAGCGCGCCACGCGCCGAACTCCTGTCCCACCGTCATGGGCACCGCGTCCTGCAGCTGGGTGCGTCCGATCTTCGGAATTCCTGCGAACCCTTCGGCCTTGGCACCGAACGAATCACTGAGCCGCGCCAATGCGGCCGTCAGCCCTTCCAGCGCCCGCATCAGGGCCAGCTTCACTGCTGTCGGGTACACATCGTTGGTCGACTGCCCCCGGTTGACGTGGTCGTTGGGGTGCAGTTTGTGATAATCGCCCAACGGGTGGCCGAGGAGCTCCAACGCCCTGTTGGCGATCACCTCGTTGGCGTTCATGTTTGTCGAGGTGCCCGCTCCGCCCTGCACGACATCCACCACGAACTGGTCGTCCAGGTCTCCGCGCATGACGTCCGCGCAGGCCCGGTCGATGGCGTCAGCGCGTTCCAAGTCGAGCACGCCGAGCTCCCGATTAGCCCGTGCCGCGGCCTGTTTCACCGCACCGAGCGCCTCGATCAACGGACGATGTTGAGCCAGCGTGACGCCGCTGATGGGGAAGTTCTCCACGGCACGGGCGGTGTGGATACCCCAGTACACGCCGGCCGGAATCGTCCGGGCTCCGAGCAGATCGTGCTCGACGCGCACGTCAGCGCACATCTGCCGCACCGGGTTTCGTCGCGAACACGTCGAGCGCAGTCCACGCGAGCGCGGTGGCGCCGTCACGGATGGCGCGCTCTGCTCGCTCACCCACGCAGTGGTCGGCGAACTCCCGCTGGTGGTTGAGCGCAGGCAGCGAATCGATCCCGATGTAGGGATGGATCGCGGGCACCACCTGAGAGACGTTGCCCATATCGGTCGACGCTCGGTTCATCCGGGCCGCCTGTTCTTCCGCCGCGAAGTTCCGGCCCAGCGCCTCGGCATTGGAGCGGTATGCATGCAGCGCGCGTTCGTCGGTGCGAAACTCCGCGTACGGCTTGCTCTCGGGCGTGATGGACAGCTCGCATCCGCTGGCCAGCGCACCCGCTTCGAAGCAGCGAAACACCTTCTGCTCCAGCGCTTCCAGTTCGCCGAGCGACTCGGCGCGGACGTACCACCGGCCGCGGGTGCGCTCGGGAATCGCGTTGGGCGCCTCGCCTCCGTCGGTCACTATGCCGTGCACGCGCACGCTCGCGGGGAGTTGCTGGCGCAGGAGACCAAGTGCCACCTGCGCGATGGTGAACGCGTCGGCGGCGTTACGTCCGTGCTCGGGGTAGGCCGCGGCGTGCGCCCCCTTGCCGGTGAAAACGATCTCGGAGTGCGACACCGCGAACGGCCGCGCCTCGGCGACGTCGACGGGTGCCGGATGCGCCATCATCGCCAGGTCGAGACCGACGAACGCGCCGCGGTCGAGCATCTCGATCTTGCCGCCGCCGCCTTCCTCCGCGGGTGTGCCGAACACCTCGACCGTCAGGCCGGCCTCATCGGCCACCTGGGCGAGTGCCAGCGCCGCACCGACCGAGATCGCCGCGATCAGGTTGTGGCCGCAGGCATGGCCAAGCCCCGGTAGGGCGTCGTACTCCGCGCACAGGCCGACCCGTACGGGTCCGTCACCGATGCGGGCGTGAAAAGCGGTGTCGAGCCCGAGATACGGTGTGGTGACCTCGAATCCACCGTCACAAAGCCGCCCGCTGACCCAGCCGACTGCCTGGTGTTCCTGCCACGCCGTCTCAGGGTTGGCATGCAGCTTCTCCGAGAGCGCGATCAGCGACGGAAAGGCGTTCTCCGCCACGGTTCTGGCGCGGCTCTTGAGGTCATTCGTCACCGGGCACTCCGTACGACGGCGCGAGATCGGGCCGTCGCGCGCGCAGCGTGTAATCCTCGGCCTGGGGCTTCCACACCTGCCAGGCCTCTTCGAGGCGGGTGATGGGCCGCTCGTCCCAGTCCACTCGCAGATCGGTGAGCGGCCATTCGGCGTCGGCCACGACCAGCAGTCCGCAGGAGTGCACGGGGCCTTCCTCACCGCCTGCTTCCTCGCCTGCCCGCAGCGCGGCGAGCAGCCGGTCGCCGAGGTGCTCGTGCGGGTCGGCTTCGAACGCCTCGACCATCGCCTGTGGCACCTTCTCGGAGGCGAGCAGATTGCCTGCGGCGACGGCGTCCACGCCGGTGGCGACAGTATGGGTGCCGAGCGTGTGCGGTCCGGAGTAGAAGGCGCAGTTGCCGGTTGCGTCGACGACCGTCAGCTGCCGGTACGCGGCGTAGGACGCGGCCGCTACGACGTTGTCCATCGCCTGTTGGGCGTTGGCACCGCCGGCGAGTTGGTCGAGCAGTTTGGTGCTGAGGGTTGGGTCGGTGATGTTCTGCGTGCACGCCACCCCGACGCCGTGGCGCGCCCGCACGCACCTGGCCGCGACGGCCGGGCTCGACGAGGTGACCACCGCGCCGAACATCCCGGTGCGGGCACACCGGCCTGCGAGGGAGAACGTCACGGGATCACCGCCGTGACAGTCACTTCGACCACCCACTCCGGCCGCGCCAGCGAGTCGATGACCAGTCCGGTCGAGGCGTAGAACACGCCCTTGAGCCGCTCACCGAGAACGCGATAGACATCCTCGCGGTAGCGCACATCCGTCAGATAGACGTGGCACGACACGATGTGCTCGAGGGACGCACCGGCCTCACGCAAGAGCAGTTCGATGTTGTCGACGGTCTTGTGCGTCTGTCCGGCCGGGTCACCCACCGCCACGCACTCACGGGTCCCGAGATCCTGAGCCACCTGCCCGCGCAGGTACACCGTATTGCCCGCCACCACGGCCTGGCACAGGTCGTTGGACAGATTCTGTTCTGGATAGGTGTCGGCCGTGTTGAACGGCCGGATGCGGCGATGCCCGCCCACCACAATGCTTTTGGTCATCGGTTGCTCCCGTCGATCGTCTTGATACCGGCGGACTGGCACATGAGTTCGGTGGCCGGTTCGAAGTCGTAGTTGTTGTAGACCGCCAGCAGATGTGAGAACGGCGGCGACTGCGCGAACAGCTGGAACGTCAGCCGGTGGTTGGCGTAGTCGGAGTTCAACAGGTCACGTCCGTAGGCAAGCAACTTGCGTCGTTCCTCTGCTTCGACGTCGCCCACAGCGAAGTACTTCGACAGCCAGCCGGCGGTTTCGGAGTTGGCGAACGTCGAGGCGCTCGGGGTGAGGCTGATCTGGCAGCCGGCCAGATCACGCACCAGATGCAAGATCCGCGGGAGATTGGTGCACGCGAACACCCGCCCGGAGTACATCGTCGGCTGATGGGGCATGAGGAAGCCGCCGGGGCTCGGCTCTGCGAGTTCGATTGCGGCGGTGAGGAACGCGTTGATTCCCTCGCGGTAGGCCGCCACCTCGGCGATCTTCTCGCGGACACCCTGGTGCATCTTGACGCCGGTCTGTCGCGCGCTGGCGTGCGCGAAGCCCAGCAGCAGGTCGGCCCATCGCAGATGACGCTGGATGAACGGGAAGATGCTGTACCGGTGCAATGTGGCGCGGATGAAGCTGGCGGCCTCGGTGTGCCGGTAGAAGAACACGTTCTCCCAGGGGATCTCGACGTCGTCGAAGATGATCATGGTGTCGATCTCGTCGACGCGGTTGGTGAGCGGGTAATCCTCGGCCGAGCGCTCGCCGCGGAAACCGGACCGGCAGATGTGTTTGATGTCCGGGTGGCCCATCTCGGCCAGGAACCCGACGGCGTACTCGGAGTGGGCCTGCTTGTTCCAGTCGCCGATCGTCGGCTTGACGAAGGCCTGGTTCGAATACGCCGCCGCGGTCTCGAACTTGGCGCCGCGCACGACGATTCCGCGGTCATTCTCGGCAACGACGCGAAGCAGCACATCGGGGTCCTGGTCCTGCGGCCACTTCGACCGGTCACCTTTGGGATCGGTGTTGGCGGACACGTGGAACGGGTCGTGCAGCGTGGCGTTGCGGACGTGCCTGACGATGTTCTCCGAGAACGCCGGGTTGATCTTGTTCAGCACGTCCTGGCCGTCGGCCAGCGACCACATCTCCCCCACGGTCTCATCGCCGACCCTGGTGACCACCCCGCCTGCGTGGTCGAGGATGGTGTCGACGCCGCGGCGCTTGGCGTGCCAGTCCTCTTTGGTCATCGGCGGCTTGGAGCCGATGGCGCAGGTCTCCCCGCTCTCGTCGTCGACGTATGTCATTGTGTCCCTGGTCAACTCGTCGTGACCGAGATCGTAGATGCGGGCCCGGATGTCGACGATCGGCCGGAAGGCCGGATGGGTGGTGACGTCGTCGACCCGTTCTCCGTCGATCCAGACGTTGCGTCCGTCGCGGATCGATTCCCGGTAGTCTTCGCCGGTTCTGATCATGGTGTTCCTTCTTCTCGGAGCGCCGGTCAGGCGCCGGTGGTGGGACTGGGGATCTGCTGTGAGCCACGGGCGGCGCGGACCCGGTAGGCCAGCATGATGACGCCGAAGGCGACGAGGCTGAGCAGGAACTGCGAGCGGGTCTCCTCGATCCAGGCCATCAGCCCGAGGACGACGGCCATCCAGGCGATGGAGAACCACGACAGGTACGGGAAGCACCACATCTTCAGGCGCAGGGCACCGGGGTCGGTGGCCTCCAGCCGGCGACGCAGGCGAATCTCCGCGCCGACCAGAATGATGTAGTAGATGAGCTGAATCGCCCCGGAGGAGTTGATCAGGAAGATGAACACCTGCTCCGGGAAGAAGTAGTTGGCCACCACGGCGGCGTAGCCCATCGACGTGCCGGCCAGGATCGCCCGAACCGGGACACCGCGCTTGTTGACCTTCACCAGAGCCTTTGGCGCATCGCCCTTGTCGGCCAACGCGAACAGCATTCGTGAGGTGATGTACAGGCAGGAGTTCAGCGAGCTGAGCACCGCGGTGAGCACGATGGCTTCCATCAGCACTGACGTGCCGGGCAGGCCGATGTGTTCGAGCACGACGGCGAACGGACTGCGAATGCTCTCACCGCCGAACGGGGTGTCCCACGGGATGGCGGCGACGATCAACAGGATCGAGAGGACGTAGAACGCGAACACGCGCGCCATCACCTGTTTGGTTGCCTTGGCGGCGAACTCGACGGGCTTCTTGGACTCGGCGGCGGCGATGGTCGCGATCTCGGCACCACCCATCGAGAACAGCACCGTGACACTGCCCACGAGTGCGGCCACGATGCCGTACGGGAAGAGACCGCCGTGGGCGAACAGGTTGGTCAGCCCGGGACTCTCGGGGCCGACACCGCCAAGCAGGTAGAGACCGGTGACGCAGATGAAGAAGATGATCGCGATGACTTTGATCGAGGCGAACCAGAATTCCGCCTCGCCATACGCTTTGACCGACAACAGGTTGATACCCGTCATGACGAGGACCAGACCGAGGCACAACAGCCACGCCGGAACCCCCGGCACGTAGTTGACGAGGATGCCGGCGCCTGCCACCGCCTCGATGGCGGCGACGATCACCCAGAAATACCAATAGAGCCAGCCCACGCTGAAGCCCGCCCAGTTGCCGAGGCCCTCGCGGGAGAAATTCGCTACGGATCCGGACGAGGGCCGCGCGACCGCCATCTCGCCGATCGCCCGAATGACCAGGATCATCAACACGCCTGACACGGCGTAGCTGAGGACGGCGGCTGGTCCAGTTTTGTTGATGACCGCGCCGCTGCCGACGAAAAGACCGGCACCGATGATGCCGCCCAAGGCGATCATCACGATGTGCCGGTTGTCCAGTGTGCGCCGCAGGCCCTTTTCGGGCTCGACGGTCGGGCCGGGCGTTGTGAGCGGCGCGGCCGTTTGGGGTGCTGCTCCACCGTGCTTGTTCATGGGTCTCCCTGACGACAGGTGTTGGTTCCTCGACTATGACGCCGATCACCTACCCTGTACAGTCGAAGTATTTGAGGGCAACGATCGGTTTTCTTGATGTCTGATGCCACGCTCCGGCAGCTGGAGTACTTCATCGCGGCGGTTGAGGAGGGTTCGGTCACCGCCGCCTCGCAGCGGCTGCACCTGTCCCAATCGGCTCTCTCGATGGCACTGGGTGAACTGGAGCGGGTGCTCGGAGTTCAGGTGCTCGTCCGGCACCGGCGTGGCGTGCGGCCGACCAGAATCGGCGAGCAGGTGCTGGCCGACGCCCGCCGGCTGCTGGCCGACCTCGACGACCTGCAGACCTCGGCCCGCGAAAGCCAGCAGGGGTTGACCGGGCGGCTGATCATCGGGTGCTACAGCACGCTGTCACCGGTGGTGCTGCCGCGGACACTCGACGAGTACGTGGAACGCTTTCCGGGCGTGGATCTTTCGTTCTCCGAGGGCTCGCACGACCTTCTGATCGACAAGCTGCGCAACGGCAGCCTCGATCTCGCGCTGCTCTATGACTATGGCCCGGACGTGGCAACTCACCGCGGCGACCTGAACTTCGAAGTCATCTTCACGGCTCCTCCCTACGTCCTGCTGGCCGACGACCACCCGCTGGCGGACCGGGAATCTGTGTCGCTGGCCCAGCTGGTTGACGAACCGCTGATCCTGTTCAGCCTGTCACCGGGCGGCGACTACTTCCTGTCGCTCTTCCATACCGAGCAGCTCGAGCCGCGGGTGCGTTACCGCGCAACGAGTTTCGAGCTCGTCCGGTCACTCGTCGCCAGAGGTCTCGGGTACTCGATACTCAGCCAGCGGACCCGGATCTCGGTGAGTTACGAAGGCCGAGGCTTCACCACGCGACCGCTCGACGGAGATCATCCGGGCCTTGCCGTCAGCGCGGTGACGCTGGACGGCGCCAAGCTGACCCGGCCCGCGGCGGCCTTCATCGAGACGTGCCGAACGGCGTTCGAGTATGACGACCCTACGCACGGGCAGGCGTCGCCCCGAAGGTCATGACGCCTCGGCCGAATCACGTCATCGTCGCCAGAAATCGAAACGATCGCGCCCGGGCCGGAAGCCGGCCGCTTCGACTACATCCACTGCTCGATCGAACTGCTCGCCGACTCGAAACGGCTGATGAGCGTCGCTGCCGAAGGACACCGCGTCACCACCCTCCTGCCACCACCAGCGCATCAGTTCCGCTGACGCCAGCGGACTACGGGTATTGATCTCCAACGCGCGCCCCGAGGACGCCAAGGCGCGAAACACCGCCCGGTACTCCTCCTCGAAATCGGCTTCGACGTACGCGCCCGCCCGTGCGGGCGGCCAGTAGCGGCGTGGGTAATCACAGTGCGCCAGAACGTTGAACACAGATGAGCCGTCAACCAGCACAACGAGTTCGGCGAAGTAGCGGCGCATCACCTCATGCGCATCGAGGCGGGCGAACATGGCGTCATCGATACCAGTGAGCGTGCCGTCGAACACGATCCCGTGCAGGCTGCCGAGCACCCGCTCGAAGGTTCCGGCGGCCAGTACGGCGGCAACGCTGGCGGGGAAGAGATGCGGCTCACCTGCCTCGATGCCCGACAAGATGCGCAGATCGGGAAATTCTTCGCGACAACGCGCCAAGTCGGCGGAGTAGCCCTCGACGTCGAGCGGTGCCACCCGTGGCCGGGCGCCGATGCGCGCCGGTTGGGGAACCGTCGTCGCCGGAGTGGCGGCGAGCTCAGCCGAGTCTTGCCGGCTCCACTCGGTGAAATCGACGTGCTCGGTGAACGCCAGCCCTGGAAGGCCGATCTCGACGGCGCGGGCGCTGGCGAGCTGCATCGATGACGAGGTAGCGGTGTCCCAAGACCACCGCGAGTGAACGTGGTTATCGGTCGGCATCATCTCTGTCGATGCTGGCACACCACGACAACGCGCGACCCGCCGGTAACGCTGCGCTGAGCGCGTCGCGCGACGAGGATGGCTGGCATGGAGCACGTCGCGTTCATCCCGTCGGCCGACCAGTTGAACTACACGTTCGGCGGTGCCGCGCCCGTCATGCGGATCCGACCTCGAACCGTGCTCACGCTATGGACCGAGGACGCCTACGGCGGACGCATCACCAGCCGCGACGACGTGGCCACCCGAGCGCTCGACACCGAGGACCTGAACCCGCAGACCGGGCCGTTCTGGATCGAGGGCGCCGAGCCGGGC
>Ga0207675_100006344_pt1 | contig 11211 bp, 10 predicted proteins | sample KBSSwiS42_FD_184305 | JGI IMG/M metagenome (GOLD analysis project Ga0207675, IMG submission 184305) | Switchgrass rhizosphere microbial communities from Kellogg Biological Station, Michigan, USA - KBS Switchgrass S4-2 (SPAdes) (version 2) | ecosystem: Host-associated > Plants > Roots >...
AGCCGCTACGCGGATCGCCCGGGCAACGCCAACTTCGATCCGAAGTTCAAGCGCGACTGCCAGTCCTGTCACATGCAGCAGGACTACGGCCAGCCGGGGACGGCGAACACCCTCTACAAGGACGGCAAGCCGCTGCCCATCCCGAGCGAGCCGGTCGCCACCGACGGCAAGGCACGCCCGTCGTTCACGCACCATTTCGTCGGCGGCAACGCGCTGGTGCCGCACCTGATCGGCAAGGACGTCGACGCGGCCGGCGTGGTCGCCCCTTATCCCGAGCTGTCGACGTTCAGCTTCTCGTCGGCCGACCACAAGAGCCCTTATTCGCGCGGCTTCTGGACGAACCTGGATCGCAAGGGTTCGTACGCGCAGCAGCAGCGGCTGGCCTGGGACCGCCTGCGCAACGTCCTCTCGATGACGGTGCAAGGACCGGCGGCCGCGAAGGCGGGCAGCCAGGCGCCGATCGCCATCACCGTCGCCAACACGGGTAGCGGACATAACTTCCCGACCGGGTTCCCCGAGGGGCGCATCGCCTGGGTCGCCGTGCACGCCGTCGATCTGGCGTCGGGCAACGAGCTGCGCATCCGCGATTCCTTCTGGAAGCGAAGCTCGGTCGGCGTCGGCGACCTGACGACGCACGAGATGGTCGACCCCGCGTTCCCCGGCTGCAACTGGGAGTTGCCCGCGGCCTCGGCGGATCCCTTCTCCATCCAGTTCAAGGCGGTGGCCTCGCTGGGCAACGGCTGCCCGACGCTGGACCTGCCCTACGCGGCGCCGCTGAACCTGGTGACCAACGACCGCGGGCTGCCGATGGACGCCCAGGGGCGCGTCATCGACGCCGCCTCGAATCCGCGCGGGCTGCCGGTCTTCAAGGACGTGAACGGCAACGGAGACCTGTTCGACGACTCGTTCCTGCGCGACACGCGCCTGCGGCCGATGCCCTACACCGGCGCGAAGATCTCCATCGATCGCTATGCGATCGAGATCCCCGAAGGGACCGCGGGACCGATCGCGGTCAGCACCGCCGTCTACTACCAGTCGGTCGAGGCGATCGTGGCCGGCAAGTTCCTCGGCAACATGGTCGACGACAACGCCAACTTCGTGCTCGAGCCCTGCGTGCTGGGCGGCCTGTGCGACGGCCGCGTGCCCCACACCGAACCCGCGGTCGTCGAGGGCGCGCCGCCGGTGCCGATGATCGTCCGCAACTGGGTGATCAACGTCGACGGCGCCCGACCGGACGGAACGCCGCCGCGGTTCGCGACCTATCCGGAGCCCGGCGCCCGCGACGCCTACCCTGACGTCGTCGCCAAGGTGTCGTTCTCCGAACCCGTCGCCGGCGTCGACGCGCGTACCTTCACGCTGACCGACGCGACGGGCGCGGTGGTGCCCGCCGCCGTCGATCAGATCGGCCCCGCGACCTTTGGCCTGTTCCCGCACCGCGTGCTCCTCAAGCCAGGCGCGACGTACACCGCACGCCTCGCGGCCGGCATCGCCGACGCGGCCGGGAACAGGACTGCAGAAGACCGTTCATGGACCTTCACCGTCGCCCGCGACGCCGAGCACGCGACCGGCAACACCGCCGTGCCCGCCGGCTACGTCGTCGCGCCGCAGCCGGTCGCATTGATTGACAACCCAAAGCGGATCTCCAAGTCCGCGAAAGGAAGAAAACGCCATGGCCATCTGTAAAGTCGTCACGAAAGTCCGATCGTTCCTGTTCGCAACCGCCGCGGTGACCCTGGCCGTGGCCATTCCAGCCCGCGCCCACGCTCAGGACGCGGCCGCCGGCACACCGCCGCCGGTCGTGGCCGCCACGCCAACGCCGGCCGCGCCGAGCGGCCCGCGCATGGTCGGCGGCCATGTCGGCGCCGCGGTACCGGTGGTGTCGTTCCACAGCGTCGGCAAGGGGACGCAAACGCCATCGGACCAGTTCACGATTGCCGTGCCGATCGGCGTCAGCGTCCACGTCGCGCCCGTCTGGGTCGTCGACTTCGAGGTGGTCGTCGCCAGCGACGTGAAGCCGTGGGGCAGCACCCACCTGACCATCGACCCAGGCGTGGTTTACGTCGGGGCGCCGGTCGCGCTGGGCCTCCGCGCGAAGTTCGACGTCTCGGAGAACGCGAACTTCGGCCTGATCCCGCTGGTCCACAAGGGGATCGTCGACTTCGGCGAGGCCAACTGGTTCGTCGAGGCCGCCTTCCCGATCACCGCTGCGCGCGGCGCCGGCTACGCGCTGGCCGCCGTCGCCCACACCGGCTTCGCATTCTGAAAGGAGGCATCCGATGCCGACGCTCAAGGGAACGAAGACGCACGCGAACTTGAAAGCGGCGTTCGCGGGTGAATCGCAAGCAAACCGACGCTACCTCTACTTCGCCAAGGTGGCGGACGTGGAAGGCTTCCCCGAGGTCGCGGGCAACTTCCGCGACACGGCCGAGGGCGAGACCGGACACGCCCACGGTCACCTCGACTACCTGAAGCAGGTCGGCGATCCGGCCACCGATCTCCCGATCGGAGACACGGCCGCCAATCTCAGGGCGGCGGTGGCGGGCGAGACACACGAGTACACCGATATGTACCCGGGCATGGCCAAGAACGCGCGCGACGAAGGCTTCGCCGAGATCGCGGACTGGTTCGAGACGCTGGCCAAGGCCGAGAAAGCCCACGCCGGACGTTTCCAGGCCCTGCTCACGAAAATCGGTTGAACGCGCGGCTGATCGAACGAGCTGAAGTTGTCCGGCCGCGGGACATACGCACCAACCGACGGCCTCGCGTACGACCCAGAGGATCCTGTCTACTGGGACGAGGCCGCGCTGCAGCGGGAGACGGCGCGGGTGTTCGACGTCTGCGCCGGCTGCCGCATGTGCTTCAAGTACTGCGACGCATTTCCGCGTCTGTTCACCCTTGCGGACACCGAGCACGACGGCGACGCGCGCGCGTTGACAGCGCCGCAGACCGCCGCCGTGTTCAATGATTGCTTCCAGTGCAAGCAGTGCGAGGTCAATTGCCCCTACTCGCCGCGCGACGCGCATCCGTTCGCTGTCGACTTCCCGCGGCTGGCGCATCGCCATAAGGCGCAGCAGACGCGCCAGCGCGGCCTGACATTGCGCGAGCGCGTGCTGGCCAACCCCGACGCGCTGGGCCTGGCGGCGCGGCTGGGCGGCGGACTGGCCGACCGGCTGAACCGCAACAGCGCGCACCGCCTCCTGCTGGAGAAGACGCTGGGCATCCACCGCGACAAGCAGCTTCCCACCTTCGCCGCGCGGACGTTCGAGGCGTGGGCCGCCGACGCCAAGCTGATCGCGCGCGCGCCCGGCGCCGAAGCCGTGCTGTTCCAGAGCTGCTACGTCGACAACAACGAGCCTGACATCGGCCGCGACACCGTCGAGGTGCTGCGTGCCAACGACGTCGACGTCCGCGCCGTGCGCGGGCTGGGATGTTGCGGGATGCCCGCCTGGGAGTGCGGCGACCTTCCCGAGGTCCGACGGCGCGCGCGCCGGAACCTGGATGTGCTGATTCCCCACGTCGAGGCCGGCAGCACGGTCGTTGCGCTGGGCCCGACCTGCGGAATGATGCTGCGGCGCGAATATCCGACCCTGGTCGGACCCGCCGATCGCGAACGCGCGCAGAAGCTCGCCGCGGCGGTCCGCGATCCCGCCGAGCTGCTGGTCTCGATCTCCCGCGATCCGGCCCGCCGCGCGCCCGCGATCGCGTCACGGCCCGAGCGCGTCGCGTATCACCTCGCCTGCCACCAGCGCGCGCAGGCGATCGGCTTCCCTGCCCGCGAGCTGCTGCGGCGCGCCGGTGTCCCCACCGTCGTCACGGTCGGCGAGTGCTGCGGTCACGACGGCAGCTACGCGATGAAGGTCGAGAGCTTCGCGGCGTCGTGCCGGATCGGGCGCAAGGCTTTCGACGGAATGCGGGAGGCCGACGCCGCGACCTGGACCACCGACTGTCCGCTCGCGGCCATCCAGATCGAACAGAACGCCGGAACGAAGCCGCTGCACCCGATGTCGCTGCTCGCCCGCGCTTACCGGGGGGAGGACTTTCCAAAGGGGAGGTGATTCATGCGCGCCGTTCAACGTTCGCAGATTCTCGAAGGTCCCCATTACGAGCGGACCCGTTCGTTCTCCCGATCATCGGTGATGGAGATCAAGCGCAGGCGGCGCGTCCACGTGGGATCGTGCCTGACCTTCCTGTTCGAGAACACGACCACCATCTGGTACCAGATCCAGGAAATGCTGCGGGCCGAGCGGATCGAACGCGAGAGCGAGATCCTGCACGAGCTCGAGACCTACAACGCGCTGCTGGGCGGGCCGGGTCAGCTCGGCTGCTGCCTGCTGGTCGAGATCGACGATCCGGTCGTGCGCGACAAGCGGCTGCGCGAGTGGCGGGCCTTGCCCGCCTACGTGTACATGCGCTGCGAGGGGGGCGCGACGGTGCGTCCGACCGTCGACCCGGCGCAGATCGACGAGCACCGCATCTCTGCCGTCCAGTACCTGAAGTTTCACCTCGATGACTGGCGGCCGATCGCGCTCGGCTGCGACCTCCCCGGCCTGATCGCGGAGGCGACCCTGACCCGCGAGCAGCGCGACGCGCTCAACGACGATCTGCGGTCGACAGCCGAGTTTGCGTCTGTTGCGTCCGGTGTTGGCACCACCGCTCAACGTGTTGTGGCGATCCATCAGGACCGCGGCGACAACCACCGTCGCCAGACCTGATAAACCGCCGTTTGGCGGCGGTTTCGTTCGGCACGGTCATTGCGGTGGTTGTTTGCAGGAGGCAACTAGTGACAACACAATCGCTTCGAAAGTCCGTCCTCGACATCGGTCACCGCATTGGCCGCCCCGTGCTGGTGCCGCCCGGCGCGAAATTTTTGGTGATGGCCCTTTGCGCGCTGCCCGTGGCAGTTGTCGGCCTTTCAGGGGCGAGCGTCGCCGAAACGGTGAGCGCGCCCCTGGCACTCTTGTGGCTGGGCCTCCTGCCCGTCGCGCTTTACAAGCGTTGGGCCACTATTGCGCTTTTGTTTGTGCCCGCCGCGCTGCTTTTCATCAGTTTGTTTGCGCTACCGTTCAATTCATCTTCGTTCGTTATAAATTTCTGGACCTCCACGTTGATGCTGGTGCTTGCATTGCCCCGACGTGACGTGAGGTGAAAAACCGCGAGCTCGACCGGAGATTAAAAACCGTAATCTGAAAAGGTTTGCGCTAACATCGCGGCCGTGACCGCGGCCGAACGTTATCGCCTCTTACGAACCGTTGCGAGCGGCGGCATGGCGCAAGTCATCGAGGCCGTCGCCTCCGGGCACGGCGGCTTCGAACGTCGTGTCGCCATCAAGCGCCTGCTGCCGCAGCACGCGCGCGACGGCGAGCGCCGTCGCATGTTCTTCGAGGAGGCGCGCATCGGCAGCCGCATGCACCATGGCGGCATCGTCCCGATCCTCGACTACGGCCTGATCGACGGCAGCGAGTTCATGGCGATGGAGTACGTCGAGGGACTGGACGCTCTGCGCGCCGTCTCCGGCCCGACGCCCGACATCGTCCCGATGCCAGAAGGAATCGCGCTGCACGTCACCGCGGAGATCGCGCACGCGCTCGCGTACATTCACGACCTGCGCGACGACGACAACCGGTCGCTCGCGATCGTTCATCGCGACGTCAGCCCGCCCAACATCCTGCTCTCCTGGAGCGGCGACGTGAAGTTGTCGGATTTCGGAATTGCGCTCTCGCGCGGCGACCGGACGTCCGCGGGCGGCATACAGGGAAAGCTGCACTACATGCCGCCCGAGCAGGCGCGCGGCGAGCCGGTCAGCGCCGCGGCCGATGTCTACGCGCTCGGCGCGACGCTGGACGCGCTGCTGGGCGGGGGCGCGCACGCGCCGGTCAACTCCGAGGAGAGCGGCAACGCGCGCGAGGCAGCAGCGCGCGGGCGCGGTCTGTCGCTGCCCGTGTGCGCCTTGATCCGATCCTGTCTGGCGCGCGATCCGAATCGCCGCCCGCGCGCGGCCGACATCGCCGCGCGGGCCGGCGTGCTCGCGTCGCAGATGCTGGGAACCGACGGGCGGAGCGCGCTGCGCGCGTGGCTGGAACCGATCCGCGCGCGCATGGGCCAGAGCGAGGCGCTGGACGATCTGATGGGCCTCTGCCTGGTGCCGGTTGCCGGCGAAGGCTCCGAGCGGACGTTCACGATCAGCCGCGTGTGGGAGACGCCTTCGGCGCGCGCGCGCCAGCGGAGCTCGGCCGCGGCGCGCTCGCGCAAGCCGCTGGTGGCCGCCGCGATGCTGACAGTCGCGTTCGCGGCGATGATATTCGCGTGGCGAACGGTGCGCCTGAGCAAGGCAGAGACCGCGAACGCCACCGCGGCGGCGTTCGAACCTGAGCCTGCCGCGCCGCCGCGGACGCCAGTCCTCGCGCCCGCGCCGCCTGCCACCCCCGGGCCCGCCGACGCGGCGAGACACGGGTGGCTGCGCGTCGGCGGCGATGCGCTGGTCGGCGCGCGCGTCGAAGCCGACGGGAACCTGGCGGGCTTCGCGCCGCTCGAGCTATCGCTGCCCATCGGAACGCACGCGATCCTTGTCACAACCGAAAATGGGCACGTGCTGGTGCGCAAACACGTTCACCTGGGCGAAGCCCAGACCCGGCTCGCGCCGCTGCGCATCCTGAGAAGATAGCGTCTGGAGCCGGCGAGCTCCGGAGCGCCCATTTTCATCGAAATCATTTTGAGCCACGGAACCCCCCACGGGGCACCAATACATGAATGGTGAAGTCCTCAGCCACGAAGCTGACGCCCGCCAAGGCGCAGGCTAAGACGGTCCGGCAGAATCGCCGCAAGCACGCGCGCGTCCCGGTCGGGCTACCAGTGGAAGTCCACATTTCTGGGCTGGCGGCGCCGCTGATCGTTGAATTGATGGACATCGCGCCGGGCGGCATCCGTTTCCGATCGCTCACCGATCAGGTGACCATCGGCCAGGTCGCGACGTTCAAGTTTCACGTCGCCGACGTCGGCGAATGCGCGGCCGAGGGGAAGGTCCTGCGCATCCATCCGGGCGGCGTGTTCGTCGTGGCACTGGAACGCGCTAACCGCGTCTACCGCGACTTCGTACTCTCACTGGCCGCGTAGCGTCAGGTCGCGCGTCAGGTGGCGCGTCAGGTCGCGAGCGCCGCCTCGATCGCCGCGCGCAGCTTGGGATCGTCGGGCGCGACGCTGGTCGGGAACGCCTTGATGACGCGCCCCTTCTTGCTGACCAGGTACTTGTGGAAGTTCCACTTCGGCTCGCCGTGATCCGCCGCGAGGTATCGGTAGACCGGTGACTGTCCCTCGCCGACCGTGTTCACCTTCGCGAACAGCGGAAACGTGACGTCGTAGTTCTTGGTGCAGAACTCGCGGATCTGGCTCTCGTTACCGGGCTCTTGCCCGCCGAAGTCGTTCGAGGGAAAGCCCAGGAGGACAAAGCCCTTGTCCTTGTACTCGCGCCACAGCGCTTCGAGGCCCGCGTACTGCGGCGTCGAGCTGCACTCGGACGCGGTGTTCACGACCAGCACCACCTGGTCCATGTAGATGCCGAGGCTCTTCTCTTCGCCCTCCAGCGTCTTCGCCGAGATGTCGTGCAATGACATCCCCAAAGCTTAGGCCCACGGCCGCCGCTTTCAAACATGGAATCGCCGTTCTATTGACCCAACGGGCGCGGTCGGGCATACGCTCCGCGCATGAAACGACCTTACGCGCTCGCCCTGCCCCTGCTGGCCGCCGTCTGCCTGGCGGCCGGTGCACCCCGCCCCGCAACCGCCCGCGACGCAAAGCTCGCGAAGGCCAAGTACCTGGACCCGAAGGTTCCGGTCGACAAGCGCGTCGCCGACCTGCTCGGGCGCATGACGCCGGAAGAGAAGATCGCGCAGCTGACCGCCTACTGGTTCCCGAAGAGCGGCGTGATGACCGACGACCAGCTGCGCCCGGCGCTCGGCAACGACAAGTTGAAGGCGCTGCTCGCCAACGGTCTGGGTGAGATCTCACGCCCGTCGGAGAACGAGGACCGCAAGAAGAACCTCAACGCCCGCCAGGAAGCGGAGCTGACCAACGCCCTCCAGAAGTACGTCATCGAGAACACCCGCCTCGGCATCCCGCTGCTGAACCACGAGGAAGGGCTGCACGGCATGCAGGGGATCGGCGCCACCAGCTACCCGCAGCCGATGGCGCTGGCCGCCAGCTTCGACCCCGCGCTGGTCGAGGAGATCATGACCGCGGTCGCGAAGGAGACCCGGGCGCGCGGCGCGCACCACACGCTGGGGCCCGTCATCGACGTGATGCGCGACCCGCGCTGGGGCCGCGCCGAGGAGACGTACGGCGAGGATCCGTTCCTGGTGTCGCGGATGGGCGTCGCGGCCGTGCGCGGCCTGCAGGGCGCGCCGACCGCCGACCGGAAGATCGACGCGAACCACGTCATGGCGACGCTGAAGCACTTCGCGGTCCACGGCCAGCCCGAGGCGGGGATCAACGTCGGCCCGGGAAACTACTCGGAGCGCGTGATCCGCGAGGTGTTCCTGCCGCCCTTCGTCGCCGCGATCAAGGAAGCGAAGGCGCGCTCGGTCATGCCTGCCTACGTCGAGATCGACGGCGTGCCGGCGACCGCCAACAAGATGTACCTGCAGGACATCCTGCGCAAGGAATGGGGATTCGACGGGCTTGTCGTGTCGGACTATTTCGCAGTCGAGCAGCTGAACTCGCTGCACCACGTGGTCGACAGCGACGACGCCGCGGCGCGGCTCGCGTTCGAATCGGGCGTCGACATCGAGCTGCCCGATCCGAAGATGTTCCCGAAGCTGCTGGCGCAGGTGAAGTCGAAGGCGATCCCGATGGCGCTGGTCGACAAGTCCGTCGCCCGCGTGTTGCGTGCGAAGTTCGAGCTGGGCCTGTTCGAGCAGCCCTACGTGGACGTCGAGCAGGCGGACAAGATCGCGGGCAACGCCGAGTACGCCGCGCTGGCGCGCAAGGCGGCGGACCGATCGATCGTCCTGCTGAAGAACCAGGGCGGCCTGCTGCCGCTGGACAAGGCGAAGGTGAAGACGATCGCGGTCGTCGGCCCCAACGCCGAGCCGTGCCGGCTGGGCGGCTACAGCGGCGTGCCGAAGCGCTGCGTGGGCGTGCTTCGCGGCATCAAGGAGGCGGTCGGCAACGGGGTGAAGGTGATGTGGGCGCCGGGCTGCGGGATCACGAAAGGGTCCGACTGGTGGGCTGACGCCGTCGAGCAGTCGCCGATCGAGGATGACCGCAAGATGATCAACGACGCGGTCGCGGTCGCGCGCAAGGCGGACGTCGTCGTGCTGGCGCTGGGCGACAGCGAGCAGAGCAGCCGCGAGGCGTGGGCGCCGAACCACCTGGGCGATCGGCCCAGCCTCGATCTGCCGGGACGACAGGATGATCTGGCGCGCGCGGTCCTCGCGATCGGCAAGCCGACGGTCGCCGTGCTGCTGAACGGGCGGCCGCCGTCGATCAACGTGCTGGCGCAACAGGCGGGCGCGATTCTCGAGGGCTTCTACCTGGGCCAGGAGGGCGGCGCCACCGTCGCCGCGGCGCTGTTCGGCGACATCAACCCGGGCGGCAAGCTGCCGGTCAGCTTCGCGCGCTCCGCCGGCCACCTGCCGGTCTATTACAACTACAAGCCGAGCGCGCGGCGCGGTTACCTGTTCGACGACGTCACGCCGCTGTACGCGTTCGGTCACGGCCTTTCGTACACGACGTTCAGCTACAAGAACCTGAAGGTCGCGCCGGTTCCGTCGAAGGAAGATCCCGAAGCGCAGTCGGTCAGCGTCGAGGTGACGAACGCGGGCCAGCGGCCCGGCGACGAGGTCGTGCAGCTCTACCTGCGCGACGTCGTCAGCTCCGTGACCCGCCCCGTCAAGGAGCTGAAGGGATTCCAGCGCGTCACGCTGAAGCCAGGCGAGACGAAGGCGGTGGCTTTCACGATCGGCCACGACGCGCTCGGCTTCTGGAAGACGCCGAAGGAGTTCATCGTCGAGCCGGGCAAGTTCGACGTCACCGTCGGCGGCAGCTCGACGGCCGGCTTGACCACGTCGTTCGAGCTGAAGACCGTCGCGAAGCCGAAGAAGCCCGCCGCGCCCGCTGCAAGCAAATAGCAGCCAGCTAGCGGAACACGCGGCCGAGAACGATCTCCGTCGCCACGAACGTCACGGGATCCTGCGCTTCGCCGTACCAGCCGTAGGCGCGGGGCGTGCCGGTCGCGTCGACGAGGAACGCGATCGTCGCGGTGCCGAAGCCGCCCTCGCCCCCGACCGGACGCGAATCGTCGCCGTGCAGCTCGGTCGTCGCGTCGGCGATGCGCAGCAGCCAGACGTCGGCGAACTTCGGGTGGCGCCAGGGTTTGCCGATCGCGAAGCCGACGTGGCCGGTGTTGGCGCGTTCCTTGAACATCTCCGGCTTCAACCATGCGAACACATCGCCGGGCGCGAGTGCGGCGACGTCAGGCAGCCGCTGCCAGCCGCGATCGGGACGATCGATCCGCGCGCGCTGGATGGTGCGGTAGAAGTCGCGCGCCAGCGGTTTGTCGACGCCGATCGCGCGGCGCGCGGCGGGCGCCGTCCGATCGAGGATCCACGCCGCCATGATCGAGCAGTCCCAGCGGTAGATCCCCTTGCGCGTGTCGACGGCGATGCGGTGCTGGTACTTCGTCGACGTCAGTCCGTGCTCGATGTTCGCCAGCGTCGTCACGACCGCGTCGGATTTGCTCGGCGGTGCAGCAAGCGCCAGGAGGACCGACAGCAGCGCAGCAGGCACGGGACAAGCGTAGCAGGGACGCGGCCCCTCTCCCTAACCCTCTCCCCGCTTCGCGGGGCGAGGGGACCGGAGCTTCGCGGGGCGAGGGGACCGGAATTCAGGGTTGGGTGGCGGTTGCCTGGAAGTGGTAGCGGATGCCGGAGGCCATCGTCGCCTCGACGGACGCGAGCCTCGTGCCGTCGTGGTGGAGCGCGAGCGCGACGGGCAACCCGGGCGTCGTCGCAGGCACCGGCCCGGTCACCATCGTCTGCTCGGCTTCGCGCCATTCCATCTCTTCGGCCCAGAACGGGCCCAGCTCGCCGAACACGAAGTGCGCGTCCACGTCGAGCCGGTAGGCCTGCTGCGCGACGAAGTCCGCACCGGGAGCGGGGTCGTCCGCAAGAACGAGCGCGTAGGTCCCGAGGAACTTCCCCAGCGCCAGGATCGCCGCCG
>Ga0207675_100006345_pt1 | contig 11211 bp, 11 predicted proteins | sample KBSSwiS42_FD_184305 | JGI IMG/M metagenome (GOLD analysis project Ga0207675, IMG submission 184305) | Switchgrass rhizosphere microbial communities from Kellogg Biological Station, Michigan, USA - KBS Switchgrass S4-2 (SPAdes) (version 2) | ecosystem: Host-associated > Plants > Roots >...
CATATCGGTTGGCGAAAGCGGTAGTTACCTGCCCTCCCACGTGCGGCAGCAGCGGGCCAGCATACTCTTGGGCCGATGCATCAATCCCCAAACTTAGGAAAGTCCCAACCAAGCCGCATACCAGCAGTGTTATCCAGCGTTCACTTCCTTCCCCCCAACTAATGCCCACCCGTACCACCCCCGCCGTGACCCTCAAGAAATACGAAATTCTGCCAGCTTCGCATCCGCAGCAGAACGCGTCGAATGAGAGCGAAGTGGTGGGCGAATGGCGTGTAAACCGCGACCTGGGCCGTTGCGCCGCCGGGAAGGTTGTAGGCAGACATATCCTCATCAACGTCAATGAGGGCGACGGCGCGACCTCCCTCGACGTCTGCGCCCATGTCCTGCAACGAGCCAGTTGCTTGCAGTTGTCCGGTCGCGATCGCATCAAGCACGTGTTTGACCTTGCCTTTGAAGACCTGGCCGGGGATGCCGTCGAATGCAATCTCGGCTTCATCTCCGGCCCGGATGCGCTGAAGAGAATTCTGCTGGAAGCCGGCAGCGAGTTGCTCATCATCTTTGTGCACGAATACCATCACGGGGCGTAGCGGCGCGGGAACGACGTACATGCCCGGTCGAAGCACCATTTGCGTGACGTAACCGGCGCCGGGTGCCCTCACGACGGTTCGATCGAGATCAAACTGAGCGTCGCCTAATTCAGCTTGTAGCCGCGCAACCGTCGTGTTCACGCCACCAATCTCGGAGGTAAATGCGAGTCTCGCGCTCTCCGCCGCCGCCTGTGCGCCGGCGAGTGCCTGTTTGGCCGCATCGACGTTGCGGGTGGCGGTGTCCAAGGTGGACTGCGCTATCACCTTTTTCTCAAGCAGATAAACCTGTCGGTCGTACTCATCTTGCGCGAGCTTGACCTGGACGCTGAACTTTTCGACATTCGCGAGTGCCTGGTCATAAGCAGACTTGAGTTGTTTAACGCTCTGCTCGGCCTCGGCGAGGAGCGCCTTCTTCTGGTCGACCACGTATTGGTACGGTTGCGGGTCAACGCGGAACAGAACATCGCCTGCCTTCAACAAGGTGTTTGGCTCGACGGGCACTTCGATCACGCGTCCCTTGACGTCGGGCAGGATAGGCGTGGTCGTGAAATAGATCCGCGCCGTGCTACTGAAGGGATGATTGTAGTTCATCACCAGCAAGATGATGCCGATCATGAACACGCCGCCGAGAGCCGCGGTGGGCAAGGTCCATTTGTTGACCGGGATGCTGAAGATCTTGAAGATCGCGACGCAGATCGCCGTATAGATCAGGATCAGCAGGAGTTCCATCAGGCGGCTCCTCCTTTGGAAGTCTCGTCTTGCTCAGCCAGCAGGACGCTCTCGCGATTTTTCGTGCCGATCGATTCGACGAGCTTTGACTGCGCCTCAAGTTGCTGAACGCGCCGGAGCAGTTCATCGAGTTTGCTTGACGCTTCGTCGTCTGTCGGATCTTTGAATCCCCAGCCGCGGTCCGGGCGGTACACCATTGCCCAAATCCAGAGAAACGGCCAAAGCGCGTGAAGCGTGAACAGGCTCACCCAACCAGCTGCATGGATGGCATCCTGGTGTGGATGGTTGCGCTTCTTCGCGATCTCATATGGAACGTCGTGGATCGCGATGATGCCGTAAACGAGAGTGATGAGCACGAATATGAGAAGCCCAAGCGCGAAGTAATTCAAGAACGTGTCGAAGTCCATCGTCAGCTCTTGGCGATGCAACAGCACGCCGCCTGGGATCAAAAGCGCACCCAGAACTATGGGTAAGATGACCCATTTCAAGAGCCAGATGGCCCATTTCGCGAGCCAACCGAAGGATTGGAAAAACCGCCGAACGGTGTCTTTGAACGCTTTGAACATTTGCACCCTCAAGCGAGCGGTTGCCTTGTCGTGTAGTTCAGCCCTTATAGCATGGTAAACCAGACAAATCAGCTTTCCAGTCTATACTGCGCGAAAAGGCCACGTGGTTTCAAAGGGGAAGCCTCAACATAATCGCCAAGGGCACTTTGGCCCAGCCTCACGTGGGAACGATTTGCTGAGTTGACGGATTAAGAGTAGACCGTGCAGCCCGTCGAGGAATGACTCCTTGAAAGGATCACGCAAGGGAGGAAACAATGATCAGATTGATCTCCATTATCTTTGCATTGGTCGTCGCGACCTCAGCGCAAGCCATGTCACTCGCGCCACTTCATCAGCCCGATAACCTAATCACGCAAATCCGCGAAGCATGCGGCGCCGGTATGCACATGGTCAATGGTACCTGCGTGCGTACTGCCGCCCGCCGAAATGCCGCAAGATGTGCAGTTGGAATGCGCACAGTGGGTGGCCGCTGCGTTAAGTGAGCGTCACGAACGAATAGCGCATATTCCCGACGCCGTAGCGATAACGGCGTCGGGAATATCTCGCGCCAGAGCTGCGGCGAACTTTATCGGCGTAGGCGATAATCTTTTGTATGCGGACCCGGTGGCTGCAAAACGAGTCTGATCTTGGTCAATTACAATCAACGGTTTAGCTGCAAAACGGGCCGACGCGGCCGCTCCGCTTGTCCGCAAATGCTATATCAAAGGGGCAGAAAGCCCGCTAGAATTCACCGGCAACTACAAGAAGTCTCGGGAGAGGAAGCACATGAAGCGAATAAGCCAACTCCTCGGAGGCGCCGTCCTTATGGTCATGGTCGGAGCCAACTTATCCTATGCCTATACGCAGTATACGCAGTCTTACACCGGGCGTGCACTGTTTGCTTATCCCATGCATGGGCAGACACTGGAGCAGGAGACTGCCGACCGCGCGGCCTGTCATGATTGGGCCGTCGCGCAGACCGGATATGACCCTACCCCGGTATATGCAGCCCAGCAGCAGCGTTATTGGATCACGGCTCGGTCGGGCGCCGGCGCTTCCTACGAGAAGCCGGTCTTTCCCAATAAATCGGGAGGATTTGGGGGAGCCCTGACCAACGCCGACATCCGGCGCCTAAATGAACTTTATGACGCGTATCTTAGAGCCGGACAGGCCTGCCTAGAAGGCAGAGGCTATCAAGTTTCCAGATAGGAGCCAGCGATGCGAATTTCGATTTCTAGAGCTTGCTTGGTGCTCGCCTTTACATGGACAGCTCCGGCTTTGGCCTCCGCTGAGAAATCCTACCTTTGTGCGATCAACGAAGTGTATGAATGCGTCGCGGTCACGGGATGCAGCCGTATCTCACTAGATGACGCCAACCTTGTGGGAGTCATGTTGATCGATGTTGAGAAGAAGCAACTTATCACCGCTCCGTTGGGCCAGGAGCCGACTTCGGACGACATTGAGAGTTTAGCCGTGACCGATGAGGCTATACTCCTTCATGGGACGGGAAAGAAGGACACCAACCGGACCTGGAGCGGTGTCATATCTTTGAAAACCGGCAGTCTATCGGCTGGCGTATCCACGCCAGATGCCTCGCTTGCCCTCTCAGGCAGATGCACAGCCAAACCTTGATACCTCAATCGAAGGCGCCTCGCATTGGCCTTCGATATCCGCTGTTGGGACAAAGCGCACTAAGCTGATGCGCGATGCTGAAGTCAGCTTTGATTTTGCGCCGGTTTGGACCAGCGTGAGTGGATCAGCCAACTTTTCGCCGAAGCTAACGGGGACCGGAGTTAACTTCCTCTGTGGTGGTGACAGTACACGGAGCAAGAGATGAGAACGTTGGCATTTGTACTAATCGCATCAATCGTTTTTCGGCTCACGCCGGCAGTTGCAACGCCGCTGACGTATGACTTCGGCGGCCAAAACAGCCACCTTTATAACCGTTCCGAGCTGACCCGGTTCGCCGATGACCGCGGCTATCACGTCGTTGATCTTACTCGCCATCACTCTCCAACCTATGGCGATCCGTTGGCTACGAGCGCTAACGGAGGCCCACTGTTCCCTATAACTCGGATGGAACTACCTCGTTTCGTAGATGCCAATGGAAGGCTACCCAGTTGGGTTCTCAAGAGGGACCGGGCCACAGGGTATCTGATGATGGTATGCACGGGAACTGGTTGCCAATATCGCATTCCAGTAATCTGGACGAGGTCTATGTTAGATCAAGTCGCAGCGACAATGGGCAGTGCCATGGCTCGTTGCGATTCACAATCAGCCAGATGCGAACTCAGGGGATTGCAACGCGCGATGACCCTAATGGAAGTCCAATTTCGACGTAAGTTGGACAAAATGAGCAGCTCTGAAATCCATGCCTACATGGTCACCAATGCCTCTCACGATCCCTATGCACAAGACTGTCTAGATCAGGCCTTCAACGGAACGAGTTACTTGATGATACTGGCGGATGCCGGATTGATGAAGCTGCATAAGGTCTACTATCCGGGCTCTACGTGGACACACGATTACACGCGCTTGCAAGCTCTCAGCGGATTGGTGGTCCGCCTTGAAATGGACCATCGTGATTCAGGTGTTGGAACTGGTGCTTATGTTCCCGTCCTTAGCGATCCTATGAATGGGGCTCTTTAGACCCAGCTGCAATATCGCTCGCGGACATGCCCCGAGTTCTTTAATCAGTGTCGATCGGAGTCTGGCTCACCTGTGATTTGACGGCAATGTTGATGGTGGCTGGGCCATGAGAAACGAAGGATTCTTCGCAGCTAAGGGCGCGGCGCCAGCCATCATTGTGCGGTCGCGATCAGCCGACACTCGCGACGGTAACTCTCTGGGCTGGGCTTGGTCTTCTCAACCTAGCGGACCAAGTGGCGCAGCAGGCTCGGCGAAGGAGTGCCAGCGTCGCCTCTTCAGTCCTAATCGCTCCGCATTTTCTGGGCCTTCGTGATCGCCTTCCGGATCGCATGTGGGTCGGGCATGTCGACGATGGTGAATTCCGGTTCGTCTCCAGCGGTGGAAATCTGGATCGTCCCTACCCCGAGAATGCGATTGATGAATCCTTGTGCGATGTTTACGGAGCGGACGTGCTTGAGCGAGATGGCAGTGCGGTCCTTACTCAAGATGCCTCGCTCATACATGAGTTCGCTGTCGGTGATAGTCAGCGCAGTAGCGCGAGTCTTGATGTACCAATACAGCAGGATAATGATTCCGATGCCAAAAGCGACGATCAGGAGCGGGGAAAGCTCATACAGGAGTTTGCTGTCGCTAGCGCGCAGGATAAAGAAGCCAATGCCAAGGGCGGCGATCAGTAGGATGTAAAGAATGAACCAGAGGGGATGCGCCCGGAACATCGCTGGATGCGCCTGGTAAATCACTGTTCCCGGCATCGTCTGCCCCCCATCCCTCTTTTGGCCTCGCGATCATAGTCCAGACGCTTTCGCCTGAAAATCGGAGATATAAGCCGCCTATTGCAAGCATGGTAAGTGGGCGTGTAAGTGGGCTTGAAGGTCCGCTTTTCGTCAGAAGCAGACATTCTGCCCCGCCTATAGGACGAAATCGGCCTTTGCGAGCGCAGCCAGCTTACCTGACTGGGCTTAGAGCCGGGTAGGATTGGTTTTGGGGACGATGGCCACGTAGATGCCGAACAAAGCTCTCACTCGGGCGAATCTGAAAACGCCAAAAGCCGCTGCGATTGCGGGAATGGTCTTTTCCATCGTTCTTGTTGTCGTTTTTTGGCTTTTGCGAACTTCGATCCCGGCCGATCCACGAGAGGCAGGCTCTTGGCTCCCGCATTCGGGGAATGTGGCGCTTGCAATGAATTTGATGCCATTCGCGGGAATTGCTTTCTTGTGGTTTCTTGGCGCGGTTCGCGATCGTCTCGGTCAACAAGAAGATCAGTTCTTTGCGACAGTGTTTTTTGGAAGCGGCCTCTTGTTCCTCGCGATGCTGTTCACCGCCGCTGCGATCATTGGTGCCATTCTCATTGCCTTTGCCATGGAACCGCAGGAGTTGATGGGGTCCGCGACCTTTCACTTCGCTCGCGCCGCAGCCTACAATCTAGTGAACGTGTACATGATTAAGATGGCAAGCGTTTTCATGATCACGACATCAACGGTAGCGATTTACACCGGCATTGCCCCGCGCTGGTTGGCTATCTTAGGTTGGGCCCTCGCCATTTGTCTTCTTTTTGGAAGCTTCTATCTGAGTTGGAGTTTTCTAGTCTTTCCGCTCTGGGTTTTCTTGATCAGTGTTTGCCTTTTGTGGGACAGGTCGCCGACTCCCAATAAAGCTAGAGGACCCAGGGCGTAGGCTTCGGCCGGCAGGCCTCGCGCTGTGAGCGCATATGCGGAGTGAGCTCGAAGTGGGTTAACGTCCGGTAGAATCAGAAGCGGACACGGAGAAAGGCCATCACGCCTCGCTCAAACGCTCGATCAGCCGATCGGCAATCTGCCGATCGATGACCGCAAACGAACGGCTTGTGCGCTCGTAGGAATACATAGAGCCGGTGGCGATGTCGAACCACCAGCCGCTCAGATGGAGGGTTCCTGCCGCGATCTTCGCGCGCAGGAGGGGGTAAGACATCAGGTGCTCGAGCTGAACCAGCACGTTGAGCTGCGATAGTTGGTCATGGGGCTGGAGCGTGGCTTCGAGCGCGCCCTCATGTTCGAGCCGGAATGCAGCGGTGCTCGCGTGATGCAGCCACTTTTCAAGATTCGGCGCGTCCGGCCTAGGGTTGCGCGCTAACACCGCTTTCATGGCGCCGCATTCGGAATGCCCACACACGATGATGTTTGCGACCTTCAGAACTAACAAAGCATATTCGATCGCACTCGCTTCGGAGACATCGCCGATGGAGATCCCCTCCGCGGTAGCCGGCGGAATCAGATTGCCGACATTGCGAATCGTGAACAGGTCGCCGGGGTGGGTCGAAGCCAACAGGTCCGGCACCACACGGCTGTCCGAGCAGGTGATCATGAGCGTATCGGGAGACTGTGCGAGCGCTAGATCTCGAAACCGCTCCGCATACTTTGATAACTGCCGCTCGCGGAATTCGACGATTCCCGAAATCAGTCTGTGCATGGCCTGTCTTCCACACCCCTGAATTCGATCGCGCGGCGAGTGGGGCAGCTTCAGATCATCCGCGCCCGGCGCTGCCCGATGATCCGCCAAGCCCCTGTGTGTCCGAAACTCGGGCAAGCGCGATGTCTTCCGGCAAAATGTAGAGCCTCTCGATGGTGCGATCGAGCAATTCAAGCTCCTGACGCAAGGCGGGGCACCTTCTTTCTGGTAGGGTTGCGACCAGATTGTCAATCATGGCGCGGAAGCGTCGCGCAACCTGAAAATTCCCCGCGCCGTAAAGGCGAATTTCCCGGAAAGCAAGCTGCACGAAATCCTCCCAATTTGGTGTCGGGAAAATCACCCGAACGCGTCCTTCGTTGTCCATGACTTGTTCGTCGTGCAGATGCCTCCGGCCGACATCTCGAAGCAGCCGATGAAGCTGGTCGATGGCAAGCACCGCGGTCGTCGGATCGTTGATTGCCTTAGACAGGGCCTTAATCGCAATATCCACGATGACGCGGAAGGCGAAAGTAGAGTCTTGCTCGATGGTACGTTCGGGCCCAAACGCAACCGATTCTCGCACCTTGCGCTCATTGAACGCGCCGCTACCGACATGGAGCAGGAGGATGGGTTCGCCGGCGGCGACGAAATCACCGACCCGGGGTACGACCTCGATCACGCCATCGACGCGGCGCGCTTCGGCAACGAGCGCCTCGAGGTTTACAGCCAACACGATCGCCGAAATACCACCGTGAGTTACGATCCGGTCGGGGGCGCTGAGCTGAGTGCGCTGCGCGGACACTCTATCCGCGTCCCCGATGCGCTTAGGATACACGCAATCAATAACTGCCAGACCCTTCTCGCTGACGCGCCATAAGATGCTAACCGGCCGCAACAGCCGGGCTGCATAGTCAATGAGAAAAAGAAAGGCCATAACCGAGATTATCCCAAGGATTGCGGCAGCCCACATGACGAGGCGAGGAACAGTCGCCTCGATGCGGGCCACCGTTCCGAGGGCGAATAGCAGCGTGAAGACAAATAGCCCCACGGTGATACGAATGACGTTGTCACGCAGCAACGTGGTGGCGATAATTCGTGGCGTCAATTGCCCACTCGCAACCTGGATTGCGACCAGCAACGAGCCAAAGGTGAACACGATAAAAGACAGACTCATCGTGATGATCGTCTGCAGCGCCGTCTGCGTTCCTGACAAGCCAAAGGGCCAAGCAGGAATCCATTCGATCCTCGCATCGAGACCATAGATGGTACGAAACGCGACCTGTTCGAGCAGTAGTGCGACGAATGGAACGATCCAAAGCGAGACTCTGAGGTAGCTCCTGAGAGCGTACCATTGGTTCCAGGTCATCTGCCCCCCCCGGGATCGCGATTGATACTAAGACAGCCCAGCTTACCTGAACCGACGGAGAGCCGGTAGGATCGCCTGCCCCATGTTACTTTTTCAAGCAGAGGACGTGATAGCTACCGTCGACCAGTTCTGCTCCCTCTATGACGCCTGCAAATCCGGGGAACTGCTGCTCACGGTTCTGCATGCTTCTCAAATACCCAATCTGAGGCGAGTCGGCTCTGCCGAAATTTTCACCGGACATGAGCATTGGAATTCCGGGCGGGTAGGGCATGATCGCGTTTGCCGCTGTTCGGTTAGCCAATTCGTCGACAGATACGGCCTCAACATCGCCTGCGACTAAGCGCCCGTAGGCCTCCCGCGGCGTCATATCGGCGTTGGGCAATCCTTGAAAGGCGGCATTCAAGAGATCCCCCGGGCGGTTCGAGCGCAAATATTCGAAGAGTTCATCGCCAAGATCGTGCAGCCTGACATTGCGGTAGCGATCGGGATACTGCGCGACGATCTCTGGTAGCACTTCACGAAGGGGCCGATTGGCGTCATAGGCCCGCTTGAAAGCAAGCAAGTTTGTGAGCAACGTCCCCCATTTGCCCTTGGTGACTCCAATTGAGAAGAGGAACATTACTTGGAAGTCTGTGACACGCGTCGGCACGATGCCAAAGCGATTGAACCACGCATTCACGAGTGCTGCCGGCACACCGGTCTTCTCAAGCTCGCCGTTCTCGCCCATCCCCGGTGAGATAAGGCTCACTTTGATTGGGTCGAGCATGCACCAGTCGTCTGCAATGTCGTCGAACCCATGCCATTTCTGACCAGGCCGCAACATCCAAGGCTCTTGGCTATGACAAAGTAGATCCGTTGGTGCATCTTCGAAGGGGACGTCACGACCGTCGGCGGGGTTGTTTACCCGCTCCGTGTTCCACGGCTTGAAGAACCAGTCTCCCTTCTGATCAAATGTTCGCCATAGCCGTCCAACGACCTGCCGAAAGTCGACCGCTTCATTGATTACCTCTTGTGTCAACGACCTGCCGCTATTGCCGTCCATCATCGCTGATGCAATGTCGTTCGACGCAACGATCGCATAAAGGGGCGACGTGGTGGTGTGCATCATATAAGCTTGATTAAAGCGGTGGTGATCGATTGCACCCCTACCATTTCGCACATGGATGTAGGACGACTGCGAAAGCGCCGCCAACATTTTGTGCGTGGAGTGCGTGGCAAACACGGTAGGCCCCTGATGCGTCTCCGGATCCCCGCGCATCGCAAAGTGATCTTCGTACATCGGGTTAAAGCGGGCGTATCCGTACCAAGCTTCGTCGAAATGGATTCGGTCACAGGATTTTTCAAGCAATGCCTGCGCACGCACAGCGTTGTAGCATAAGCCGTCGTAGGTGCAGTTGGTGATGACCGCATACACCGGTTTTTGATCAGCGATCTTCTCCGTTAGTTGGCTTGCCTGCGCTTTTGCGCGGATCGTCGTTGGATCCATTTCTGAAGGAGAAATGGGGCCTATAATGCCGTACCGATTACGCGTCGGAACCATATAGACCGGTCGCGCGCCGGTCAGCATCAAGCCCTGCTCGATTGACTTGTGACAATTGCGGTCGAGGACGACGAGATCGTCCTGCTGCATACAAGCCTGCATAATGCTCCGGTTCGAACCTGATGTGCCGACCACTCCCGAATAGCTACGATGTGCGCCGAACACGCGTGCTGCATACGTCTCGCTTTCGGCAATAGGACCGGTATGGTCGAGCAATGAGCCCAGCACCCCCCGCTCGATGCCCATATCGATGCGAAAACTATTTTCGCCCAGAAAATCGAAGAACGCGCGTCCCGCCGGGTGTTTTGTGAAAGCAACGCCGCCCTGATGCCCGGGGGCGGACCACGAATATTCGCGCAGCTTGGCGTACTCCGCGAGTATGCGTGCATAGGGGGGCAATATCTGAGCTTCATAGCGACGAACAGCCGCCATTACGCGACCTGCTATGAAGTCCGCAGAATCTTCGAGTGGCCAGACGAACTCGTCGACCAGTTCAGCAACCTCGACGGTTATAGTGCCGCGCGTGCGCTCGCGATCAGCAAAGAGAAAAACTGGCGCCGCCTCATGACGCTCACGGAATTTGTGCAGAACTTGGGTGGCCTTTGTGTGCGAGTCTTCGCTATCCGATCCCAAGTTCCAGTCGAGCAGCAGAGCGCGGAGAGAAGCGTCCGACACGACCATCGCCCGCCCATCTTCAAATGATATGGCTTTGAAGACTTCGACATTGCGTGCCTCGAGTGCCGCGGCAAGATGGTTGACGGCTCGACCGAGTGCCGTATCGAGTTTTGCCAATTCGTCATCAACAATTAGGACGCGGGGTTGGGGGGCTGCAGTAGGGTTCGCCATAAGCTCATTCCTCCGAGCGACTTGTGTGAGCGGGTTGACGATGTTGCCAAGTAGCCACAATCAAGAAAAACATCTACTCCCCACCCTTCCTGGGCGTGAAGTTTGACACCCGGGATGCTACACTCATAACAATCCAGAATAAACGACCGAAAAAAGACTGGATGGTTGACTGAGGGCCGTGGGGGCTTTTGCAAGTGCTAAGCGACCCAGCTTAGCTGGCGCGCAATCATTGGCCCTGAAGGATTGTCGAAAAATCGGGGGAAGCCATGTCCGAGCACCTGAAGCGTCTGCTAACGCTGCTGCAAGGAGCGACACTGGCCTCAATTTTGTGGACGGGGAGCGCTGTCGCCAGAGAAGATGACATAGAGGGTGCAGCACCGCCCCCTCCGTCAGAAGCGCCAGGGAAATTCGGTATTGGCTTGGGTATAAACGGTACCACAGACTACATTTCGCGCGGCATAACTCAGGACGACAGCAGTCCCGCTATTCAGGGCTACGTCGAGCCAAGCTATGGCTTGGGACCTA
>Ga0207675_100006349_pt1 | contig 11206 bp, 13 predicted proteins | sample KBSSwiS42_FD_184305 | JGI IMG/M metagenome (GOLD analysis project Ga0207675, IMG submission 184305) | Switchgrass rhizosphere microbial communities from Kellogg Biological Station, Michigan, USA - KBS Switchgrass S4-2 (SPAdes) (version 2) | ecosystem: Host-associated > Plants > Roots >...
AAATAATGAGGGCAACAATGTACAGGTGGTGATCGGTCGTACAGGTGAGTTGAGAATAGTGGATCTGAAAAATGATCGTTTACTTATTACCAACAACATTCCTTACGGCGCTACATTAAATGTAAAAGATGGTCAGCATGTAAACAAAGGAGACCTGATCTGTACATGGGATCCGTTCAACAATGTTATCATGGCTGAGATCAATGGTACGATCAAGTTTGATAATGTTATCGAGGGTGTTACTTATCGTGAAGAGTCTGATGAGCAAACTGGTCACCGCGAGAAAGTGGTTATTGAAACAAGAGATAAAACAAAGATCCCTCAATTAGTTGTTGAAGGAAAAGAGCATAAATCATACAACTTACCTACAGGTAGCCACATCGTGATCGAAGAAGGCGATGAAGTAAGAGCTGGACAGGTAATTGTAAAGATCCCACGTATCATTGGTAAACTTCGTGATATCACGGGTGGTCTTCCAAGAGTTACTGAATTGTTTGAAGCAAGAAATCCAGGCAACCCTGCTATCGTTTCTGAAATTGATGGTGTGGTTTCAATGGGTGCTATCAAACGTGGTAACCGTGAGATCATCATCGAAGCAAAAGATGGTGTACAGAAAAAATATCTTGTTCCTTTGACAAGGCAGATCCTTGCACAAGATGGGGACTTTGTGAAAGCTGGTTCATCATTATCAGATGGTCAAACTTCACCACAGGATATTCTTTCAATCCAGGGTCCATTTGCAGTACAACAGTATGTTGTGAATGAGATCCAGGAGGTTTATCGTTTACAAGGTGTAAGAATCAATGATAAACATATTGAAGTTATCGTTCGCCAGATGATGCGTAAAGTAAGTATCGTTGATCCGGGTGATACTAAGTTCCTTGAAGAGGATCTTGTTGATAAATTCGAATTCTTAGAAGAGAATGACTGGGTATTTGATAAGAAGGTTGTTACTGAATTTGGTGAATCAACAAAGCTTCGTGCTGGCCAGATCGTGAGCCTGAGAGAAGTAAGAGAAGAGAATTCAATTCTTCGTCGTAACGATAAGAAGCTGGTTGAATTCCGTGATGCAAGTCCTGCTACATCAGCTCCAACATTGTTAGGTATCACTAAAGCATCGTTGGGTGTACAAAGCTGGATCTCTGCTGCATCATTCCAGGAAACAACAAAAGTTCTTTCTTCAGCAGCTATTCATGGTAAAACAGATGATATGCTCGGATTGAAAGAGAATGTTATCACTGGTCACCCAATTCCTGCAGGTACTGGTCTTCGTGAATTCGAGAATATGATCGTTGGTAGTAAGGAAGAGTATGAGTTGTTGCAAACAACGAAAGAGGTGATGACTTTTGATGATGAGGAATAAACAATGTGCTAATTAGCAAATATGCTAATGTGCTAATGAAATATTGAAGGAGTGAGAGTAATCTTGCTCCTTTTTCTTTGCTCAAAGCTCACAGCTCATGGCTCACAGCTATTCCCTGTTAACTGTTTCCTAAAGTGTCATGAATCATTATATTTGCCCTAAAGGCTTTGATTAACTTGCAAAAAAGTCTGCATGAATAAAGGTTTACTCGTTCTTAATATTGTTTTACTGCTCGCTGTCGGAGTTCTATTCTTTCTTTTCTTCACTAAGAATGATAAGACGGGTAATCCTATCATAAAAAGATCAGGCGTTGACAGCGCTGCTGCCTGGGAACATACTCCGGTTGCATATTTCGAAATGGATTCTATTGAAGCTCATTTTATTGAATTTAAAAAAATGCAGGATGAAGTGTTGAAGAATGAAAAGGATATGTATGACACGATCAATGGCATGAAAGCTACTTTACAAATGCAATTACAAAAATTCCAGGAACAGGAATCAAAGATGAATCCTGAAGACGTTAGGAACACAAGACAAGCCCTGATGGATGAAGATCAAAGAATAAAAAACAAGGAGAAGGATCTGAACCAGCGATACCAGCAATATTATTTGAACATACAACAAGGGATCATTCTCAAAATAAAGAATTACTGCAAAGAATTTAATAAGGATGGAAAGTATTCATATATCATCGCTAATGATCCAGGTATCTTTTACTATACCGACACGGCCTTTAATATTACAACAGAGCTGGTGAAAGGATTGAATGAATATTATGGTAAAGGAAAAAAGAATTAATTGAATGATATTTATTAAAACTCCCTCTGCATAAAGAAAGAGTTTTAATTTCTGCCAATAAAACGAATTACTTATCTTGACAGCTAAACCAACGCTATGGCAGAACAGCAATCTTCCTTTAAGCAATCTCTTGGCCTTACTGATGCAACGATGATCGTAGCAGGTTCTATGATCGGTTCCGGTATTTTTATAGTTAGTACAGATATTACAAGACATGTCGGAAGTGCTGGATGGTTGATAATGGTTTGGGTTATCACCGGGTTTATGACCATTACTGCAGCTGTTAGCTACGGTGAATTGAGTGGGATGTATCCAAAAGCAGGTGGGCAATATGTTTATTTAAGAGAAGCATTTAATCGTCTTGCAGGCTTCTTATATGGGTGGAGTTTTTTTTCAGTCATTCAAACTGCAACTATTGCTGCAGTCGCCGTTGCATTTAGCCGTTATACTGCATATTTAATACCCCAGGTTGGTGAAGACAGGATCGTATGGGGAATTGAAAAAGGTTTGAATGCAGTAGGCAAAATGGAATATTCATTTTCGATCAGCGTAGCACAATTGCTTGCAATTGCTATGATACTTTTTCTTACATGGACAAATTCAAAAGGAATCAAGGGTGGTAAGATCATCCAAACAACATTTACCTCTGCTAAACTTCTTTCATTATTTGGCTTGATCATCCTGGGGTTCTTGCTAACTAAACAAAGTTTTTGGAGTGAGAATTGGCAAACCGGTTTGGATTCAATGCAACTGCAAAAAAATAGCAATGGAAATTTTATTACTGATGGAACAGGAACATGGACAGCGATCGGGGGGGTTGCGTTGATCGGTGCAATCGCAGCTTCAATGTCCGGATCAATTTTTAGTAGCGATGCCTGGAATAATGTAACCTTCATTGCAGGTGAAATAAAAAATCCAAAAAGAAATATCGGCCTTGCATTATTTTTTGGAACACTGATCGTAACTATAATTTATGTATCTGCAAACCTCATGTATTTACATGTGCTTCCATTGCGTGAGGCAACAGATAGCATAGCATTTCCCGAAGGTGAAAGGGTAGCTGTTTCTGCAGCTAACAGGATCTTTAGTACAGCAGGTTCAATTGTAATTGCAGTGATGATCATGATCTCTACGTTTGGTTGTAATAATGGATTGATATTGGCTGGTGGCCGTGTGTATTATACAATGGCAAAAGATGGATTATTCTTCAAAAAGACTGGTGAGCTGAATAAAAATTCAGTCCCGGAGTATGCAATGTGGGCACAGGCAATTGTTGCTTGCTTACTTTGCTTGAGTGGAAAGTACAATGATCTTCTTGATATGGTGGCCTTTGTTGTAGTCTTGTTTTATGCGCTTACAATTCTTGGCATATTTGTTTTAAGAAAGAAAAGACCTGAAATTGAAAGGCCATATAAAGCATTTGGTTACCCGATCTTACCAGCTATTTATATTATACTGGCATTGACCTTCTGTTATTTTCTTATCGTATCAAAACCAAAATATGCAGGTATTGGATTAGGTATTATGTTATTGGGTATACCAATTTATTACATTGCTTTAGCCAGGAAGAAAACTGAAAATAGTTGATCTTATTTTGAAATAGCATTGATGATCGCTGTTGTTGAATATCCATCAAGAATTGGATTGATAACAACTTTACCACCATTGTCAATTACTTCTTTTGCGCCTGCGATCTCATCAACGGTATAATCACCACCTTTTACTAAGACATCAGGCAGAATTGAAGTAATTAAATTTAATGGAGTGTCTTCTTCAAAGATCACAACTGCATCGATCATGGTAAATGCTGCAAGCAACAATGCTCTTGCATCCTGGTCATTTATAGGTCGAGTTTCACCTTTCAATTTTTTTACTGAACTATCTGAGTTGAGGCCAATGATCAATTTATCACCTTCTTTAGCTGCCTGTGATAAAGAAAATATATGGCCTTTATGTAAAAGATCAAACACACCATTGGTAAAAACAACTTTCTTTCCTTGCTTTTTCCAATCCTTTACTTTTTCAATAAGAGTTTGAAGTGTGTATATTTTCTTTGAGATAGTTTCAGCAGTCATAACATCTTTATCCTTGATAAACAAATGTAAAAATAATTATTTGCAGCAGCCCCGTTAAGTTAATCATGGATTAACTAGTAATTTTATGCAATTAGAGAATAAAGCAGGATATTTAAATAATATTTTTCAAGATGAATCAGTGCGAAGAATTATTTAATGATTTTAAGTCACTAAAGATCGGGGTGATCGGGGATGTAATGCTGGATACTTATATGTGGGGTAAAGTTGACAGGATATCACCTGAAGCCCCTGTACCTGTCGTTTCATTACATCACAAAGAACAAAGGATCGGAGGTGCAGGAAATGTTGCATTGAATTGCAGCAGCCTTGGAGCAAAGGTTTTTGTTTTAAGTGTAATAGGTAATGATGAAGAGGCTGATGAACTGGATAAATTATTGAAAGAAAATCTTATCGATACACATGGGCTTGTTCGTAGTGCAAAAAGAATGACCACGAATAAGACAAGGGTGATAAGCCGTAACCAACAAATGATGAGATTGGATGCAGAGATAACGAATGATATTGATAGTGATGATGAGAAAGTATTGCTCGATAAGATCGCTGAATTCATCGCACATGAAGATCCTAATATTTTAATATTCGAAGATTATAACAAAGGAGTGCTGACAGAAAAAGTAATAGAAGAAGCGATCGCCTTATGCAGGGCTTCTGGCGTAATTACTGCTGTTGATCCTAAGAGAAAAAATTTTTTTAATTATAAAGGGGTTGACATCTTCAAGCCGAATATGAAAGAAGTGCAGGAAGGGTTGAATCTATTATTCGAGAATGCAGATATTTATCAACTCAGGAATATTCATGATCAGTTGCATAAACATTTAGAACATAAAGTATCATTGATCACGTTATCGGAGAAAGGAATATTCTACCAGCAATTACAAAATGCTGCTATCATACCGAGTCACTTAAGAAATGTTTCAGATGTTTCCGGCGCCGGAGATACAGTCATTGCAGTTGCTGCTATGGTGTATGCTGCCACAAAGAATGCTCATATGATGGCTGAGATTGCAAATATAGCCGGTGGATTAGTTTGTGAAGAGGTAGGAACCGTTGCAGTTGACAGGGAAAAACTTTTGCGGGAATGTGAATTACTCCTCTCCTGATTGTTTTAATTCTCCCTTTGCAGCTTTTTTGATCAGGAATTCAAAGTCTATAAATACTTCGAAAAATATTTTTATTGCAGCAAATAATAGTATGAAAATTTTTCCTGCTCCAAAAGAAAGGAACATGCTGCCAACGATCACTGTTACCTGTTGTATGAATATTCTTCCATATGGTTGAAACATAAGATAACCAAGGGAAGAAGTTTTATAGTCGCCTGTCAAAATAAAATCTGTTGTTAGCCGGAAACCATAGCTGACAATAAATACTCCCAGCATGATATAAGCTTCGTTTGTCAGCAAGGATGGCCATTTAGAAAAGAAGTTCCAGAATGTGATCCCCTCTTCATCGCCAATTCCTGAGACGGAAAAGAAAATACCCATTTGAATAGCAACAAAAAACCCATAATGAATTAAAAAGAAAAACATGAAGAACCAGAATGGTTGCTTGAGCTTGTTGCCGCCCTGTGTTTCCCATGTATCAGTTGCTTTTCCTGAAATTCCTGCAATAAACAGTTTTATTAAAGTAAACCCACCAATGATTATCGTTTCCAAACAATAAACAAGAAAAACTTCTTTTGCACTCCAGTCCAGGAACCAAACGCCGATAACCGGAATAAGATTTGCGATGATCAGGGACCAATCGCCTTGAGTAAGTCGTTTTTTGGTAATGTCTTTCCAGGTGGTGGGCATATAAAGAGTCAAAATAACTAATTTCGACGCCATGACAAAATTCACGATAGCGATTCATGGAGGGGCAGGCACGATCTCAAGAAAAAGCATGACGCCTGAAAAGGAAGCAGCTTATTTAAAAGCATTGAATGAAGCGCTGGATGCAGGATATAAAGTTTTAGAAAAGAAAGGCAATGCAGTAGATGCTGTAAAAGCCGCTGTGATCGAACTGGAGGATAATATTTTATTTAATGCAGGAAAAGGCTCTGTGTTTACAAATACTGAAACACATGAAATGGATGCAGCGATCATGGATGGAAGAGATCTTAGTGCCGGCGCAGTTGCTGCGGTAAAAAATATTCGTAATCCAGTCGAACTTGCCTATACAATCATGAAAAAAAGCGAACATGTTTTTTTAATGGGAAATGGAGCGGAAGAATTTGCAAGATTAAATGCAATTGCATTTGAGCCTGATGAATATTTTTTCTCTGAATTTCGATACAAACAATTGCAGAAAGCAAAAAAGAAAAATAAAACGGCGCTGGATCATGACATAAATATTGATGAGAAGAAACTCGGAACTGTTGGTGCGGTTGCCTGTGATGCAAATGGAAATTTGGCAGCAGCAACAAGCACGGGCGGCATGACGAACAAAAAATTTGGAAGAGTAGGAGATAGCCCTATCATTGGCGCAGGAACTTATGCAAATAACAAAACATGTGCTATCAGTTGTACTGGTCACGGAGAACCATTTATGAAAGCTGTTACTGCTTATGATGTAAGTTGTTTGATGGAGTATAAAGGTTTATCGCTTGAAGATGCTATGGGTATTGTTGTTCACGATAAACTAATGAAGATCGATGGCGATGGAGGAATGATCGGTGTGGATTCAAAAGGAAATGCTGCGCTTATTTTTAATTCGGAGGGGATGTATAGGGGATTTTGTTCAAGTGATGGAAGGAGGGAAATATCCATCTATAAATAAATGTTCTCTTATCTAAATCCTTTGAACCTTCTTACAATCATATAAAGGGTAATTGAAATATTTGAGCCAAGATTTACTAATAGTACTAATAACTGTTGCATGGATCTCTATTTAATTCATACCTCGTAAATATTTGCGGCTGCTTTCTCACTCATTTTTTTCGGCATTAACCAAACAAGAAACTGCCCCACTTTATTTATCATGCCAATTGTTGCTTCGGTCTTACGACTGAACATGGCATTCAACGATGCTTCTGCAACTTTATCTGCACTCATATTAAATGTTTGAGCTGCCTTTAACGCTTTGGGTCCGACTTTAGCGGTTTCTGCAAAATTTGTATCAGTAGATCCGGGATAAACAACCGTGACCGATACATTTGTTTTTCTTAATTCATATTGCAATCCACGACTGAAACTTTGCAAAAAAGCTTTTGATGCAGCATAAATATTTAGACCCGGCACTGCCTGGAAAGATGCCTGGCTTGCAATGTTCAATATATATGCATCCTGCTGATCAAGCAACATAGGAAGGAAATAGTAACATAACTCAACAGGTGTATTCATATTTACTTTCATCATATCAAGATGTAATAACAATGAATGATCTTGAAACTGGCCACTTAAACCATAGCCGGCATTATTGATGAGTATATTGATTTTATAGTTATTCTCAATACACCAATCATATATCCGGCCGGGGGAATCATCCATAGAAAGATCGATAGCGAGATAATCTGTCTTAACTCCATACCTGTGATGAAGCGACTCTACCAGTTCTTGTAAAAGATCTTCTGATCTTGCAACAAGCAAAAGGTCTGTATTGATCTTAGCAAGATGTTCAGCAATGGCTCTTCCAATTCCTTTGCTTGCACCAGTTATCAAAGCTGTAGGCATATAGGATTATTTACAATTCATAATTATTAATGATGAGCTGTCCGGGTAAATAAATGATAAAAGGGGGTTTTGCTGTTTTCACTTTTCGGCCTGAATTTTCCTGTTATGATTGGTATATACATTACCCGCCTGCGGCTAGCTTCACCCGTTAATGCTGACTTCTGTACCCTGTGCCATGCTCGGCCATCATGTACAGTTAAGTCACCGGAAAAAATATCAAATCCCACTTCACGTTTGTCGACCCGGTTATCAATAAAATATTTTTTACCAAACAGAAGCTTCAACATTCCTTGTTTATGTGTTCCGGGAATCACTCTTAATCCACCATTTGCAAAAAGACAGGTATCTAAATGAATGCCCACGTTTAACATCGGCATGATGCGTTGGCCATGAAAAAGATCTCTTGGGCTATCCGTATGCCAACCCATTTGGCAAAAAGAACTACCGGGAGTATTGATATAATTGTTCACTACTAAACCATCTTTTTCAAATTCTCCTATGCGTCCTTCATATGGGTTTAATAATTCTGTTAGCACCTTGATCCTCTCATCTTCTAAAACACGATGCAGGGTATTGCTATATTTTGACATAAAGCAAAGTCGCTGAATGGTTGGATTGCAATTCTCATCTTTGCCATACTTAAGAGGTATTCCGTTCACTTTTTCTTTTTTTTCAGCGATCCATTCCGCTTCTATTCTTTTTATTTCTGAAATACATTCACTGACCTTTTGTGGAGATAAAAAATTTCTGAATACGATAACTCCATTCTTCTTAAAGAAAGCAATTTGATCCTGGGTTGGTCTGTTGTCCAGGTAAAAGGAAGAATCCCATTTTTCCATTTTATGGCATTGTTGATTTAACACGTAATATCAACAATCGATCTGCGTCGCGTTGTTAAATGATTGTGCTTTTCATTTGATTAACCAGTCTTAAATACTTGTTAAAGGGTAGGGGCTGACTCTGTGTGAGCCTAAACTTTAAACAAAGTAGTCAGCAATAGCGGAATCCTTTAAACGTTTTTGATTGTATGAAATTCTCAATTGTTTTGTTTTTTCTTTTATTTACGAGCATAGTGTACAGCCAGCAAGCAAAAATGTATCCATGCAGGACTGCATGTAATATTGGTATACAGATGTCTGATCACAAATCTGGAGATTCAATTTCACTTTTTTATTTTTTAAAAATTGTAGGAATAAAACCAGAAAGGGGAAAGTTTACAATACTTTCTTATAAAATAACAATGGATGGAGAAGGTTTTAATTCTGAAATATGGGAAGTAGAGAATATCGGCGAGAAATTTACAGAGAATACAATCTCATATTTTAGAAAGCTACGCCCGGGTGCTTATGTTACTTTTGATTGTATTACTGCAAAAGATTCTTATGGCTATATTACTGGTCTAAAGTCCGCATTTTATTTAGTAAGATAAATTTTTGCCATGATTGCTAAATAGAAATACAGAATGTACAAGAGTGTCCTTCACTTTGCTCAGGATAAACTGTGCAACGGAAGCTTAATAGTTGTTATGAGTTGAGTTAATAAAGATCTTTCAAAGACAGACCGCCTGGCATTGCCAAACGGTCTGTTAAGTTTTGTTGTTTTTCTTCAATTACTTTATCCGTTATTTTTTGGATCAAAGCTTACCATCCATTCAATACCGTATTTATCTCTGAACATACCAAAATATGAACCCCATGGACTGTCACCAATCGGCATTTCAACTTGTCCGCCTTTTGAAAGTCCATTGAATAATTTGTCTGCTTCTTCTTTACTTTCTGCAGTTATTACAATTTTACTCCTGTTTTCATTTTCATTTGTTCGCCCCATTGCTTCAGGAACATCATTTGCCATCAACTTACAATTGCCGATAGGCAATTCAATGTGCATGACCTTATTTTCTTCTTTTTTTTCAATGGGCATTCCTGCAGTTGCCAGGTCTTTGAAACGAATGATCTTTGAAAATTCTCCACCAAATACTGATCTGTAAAAAGTAAATGCTTCTTCAGCATTTCCATTGAAGTTAATGTGAGGATTGATTGTTGCCATTTCTTGATTTTTAATTTTTATTAATTTATTTTTTTAGTCTAACAACTCGCAATGAAAGCCGTGTTTCTTTACGAGCACCATTATTTGTAATGCTTCCATATTATCTCCTTCAACTCTTAGAACCTTATCACAATCTGATAGATCAAAATTTATTTTGAATGATGGGAATGCTTCAGATAAAATACAAAGCAGCATTTTACTCTGTGTTTTTTTCTGAACATTTGTTTTAAAAACTTCTACCATTTCGAAATTATTTGATCAGCTGCCTTTTTCATTCGTAGTATCAACCCCATATCGAATTGCGGCTGCAAGTATATCAGAGTTTATATCTTTTAGGGTTTTGAACTTAATGCAATACCCGGTCACACTCGCCTTACCGATTTTTTCCCCATACGTTTTGGCCAGGTATGTCTTATCTTCTAAACCCATAATGTAAACAGATATTCCGCTTGTGTTTGCACTCAAACCAACCTGGTAAAACTCCTTGGTTGTACCATCCGCATATTTTATGGTGTAAGACCCATATCCAATGTTAGGATTAGAAACAATTTTGCCTTTACTGTCTTTGCCATCTAAGAACCACAATTTACATTTTGGCATTACTTTCAGAATGAGTTGATGCAATGATTGCATATCACTACCTTTTGTACCAGGTTGACTGGAAATATACTTTTTGATCTCTTCCTGTGTGTTCATTTTTACTTATTTTTTGGATAAGCTCGCCAATAAATTTTCAAGATTGCTCAATGACATCTTCATTCCTTGTGTAAAGCCATCAAGTATTCTCTCTAATCTTTCAAGCGATTCATTATAAATGCTAATGTTTACAATTGTAATACCGTCTTGCTCAGTAAAATTATGATCCCAATTAGAACCGTGCGGTTCAGGGTTTTCATCTTTGTCTGTAAAAACATTAAACATTTTGAAATTAGTTTTCGGGGAAATGGAAGTGTATTTCTGTAATGCCCAACGTTCTTGTCCGTCGGGACTTATCATTGCATAAAATCTTTTACCGCCCACTTTAAAATCCTGGTATTTTGTTTTTGCCACCATCGGGTGTGGTGCTATCCATTGGTCAATGAGTTCTGCTTTAGTAAATGCATCCCATACCAGTGAAAGTTCAGCATCAAATTCCCTGGTTATATATACCATTTTTGTTGCTTTGTCTACTGTAAAATCAAATAGCAAATTGTTTGTCATTTTTTTTGTTTTTTCATTGTTGATAATACTTTGTCAAGTTGATTGAAACGAGTTTC
>Ga0207675_100006350_pt1 | contig 11206 bp, 5 predicted proteins | sample KBSSwiS42_FD_184305 | JGI IMG/M metagenome (GOLD analysis project Ga0207675, IMG submission 184305) | Switchgrass rhizosphere microbial communities from Kellogg Biological Station, Michigan, USA - KBS Switchgrass S4-2 (SPAdes) (version 2) | ecosystem: Host-associated > Plants > Roots >...
CCAAATCTGCGTGCCCTTCATTCCCACGTCTGAATAAGGTCGGACTAAACGCATGACTTCGTCTAACACCGATGCAGGAAGTTGATCTCCCAGCGCAAGCAGCGCTCCCTCAACTGACGTGAGGCCTTTGACTCTGCGGTAACTTTCCGGAAAGAACTGTTTCAAGAGGTCGTCATTCTCGGGGTGCAGAAGAATTCTCGTCAACTCCGATTTGTCCCACACATACGTATAAATCTCGCCTCCGTAAGCTTTGTCTTGCCCGTCTAGAAGTGCCTTGGCGCCCGCACTAGGCGTAGTCGTTGTCACCAATAGGAAGCCATCAGCTTTGTGTTGTGTAACCTTATCTCTTATTCCAGGCTGTGGCAGGTCGGGCTCTGTCACCGCCTGGCCACTCGTCGCTTTATCTTTGCAGCTAACAAGCCATTTAATTTTTTGTCTTGAGATCGGCCCGGCAACGACTTCTGTGAAGAAGAGATCTCTACCGCCGTCGGGGCCTCTGCCTGAGAACGATGGTGACAGGTCCATTCGCTGTCCTATGTGTCTAGCAAGTTCCTGGAGTCCCTCACCAAGAACCGAAGACACTAATTCACGAAAATCGATCAAGTTGGTTGAGTTCTTCACAAGGTACACCTTGTCGATGCATAACTACTGACGCACAGGTTTTGCAGGCCCGTAAGGGGAATTGGTTATAAGGAATTCCTCACGACGGTCTATTGATCACCGCTTTCGCCTGCCATCACATGCTTTGATAAGCGGACGACGCCAATCACTCTTGCCGGAGCGCCGCGGTCGGATCCAACCCAGATGCGCGACGCGCGGGGAGCCAGGACGCCATCAACGCAATCACTAAGAACAACACCGCCACCGCTGCAAACGTCACCGGATCAGTCGGCCTCACCTCGACCAGCATGCTAGCCAACACGCGTGTAAGCACGAAGGCCGCGACCAAACCGATCGCGATACCTATGGCACTGAGGTAGAGTCCCTTCCCTACCATCAACCGAAAGATCCGCGACGGCGCGGCGCCCAATGCCATGCGCACTCCAATCTCTGCGGTTCGCTGTCGAACCGACGTCGCAAGCACGCCATACAAACCCACGCCCGCGATGAGCGCTGCAATCGTCGAGAAGACTCCGATCAGCAAGAGCGAGAAACGTGTCTGTGCCTGGGCCTTGACCACGAGAGTGTCCATCGGCTGCATCTGATTGATGAACGTCTCGCCGCCCGCTTTGCGCACGACTTCACGCACGGAGGCTGACAGCGCCGCCGGATCTCCATCAGTCCGCAACGCCCACCAGTTAGCAGCACGGTGATTCACGTACCCATCGGCGACGTACAGTTGTTCGCGGCCCGGTTCGATCAGCGATGTGTTGCGTTGATGGGCCACCACACCAACAATCTCTCCCCATTGCGCCTCTTGCGTGCGAACGCGAAACAGGATTCGCTTGCCCACAGCCGACTCGTTTGGAAAGGCCTTCGCCGCGAGTGCCTGATCGACAATCAGCATGTTCCGGTCAGGCGTACTGTCTTCTTCAGTAAACGTACGTCCCGCCAAAACAGTCGTGCCCATCGCTTCGAAGTAGCCTGGAAGAACGATCTGAAGATCGGCAGCTTGAAACTTGCTCGGATCGCTTTGCGCTTCAGCGCCGCCCCACCGCACCGGACTAAACCCACCTGCGAGTGGCAATGGAGACGACGCCGTCGCACTTTTCACACCTGGAATCGCGCTGAGTTGCTGACGAAGCTGGCGCTTGTAGTTTGCTGCTTCCTGTGGCGAGTTGCCGATGTTGCCGAGAAGTTGAAACGTTAACAGCCCTTGCGGATTAAATCCGAGATTCACACGTTGAATGTTAAGGAAGGTGCGAAACATCAACCCCGAGCCAATCAGGAGTACAAACGCGAGCGCAACCTCCACCACGACCACAGCACTACGCAACCCGGCAGCGCCGAGTGCGCCGGTTCTCCCCGCGGCGCGCAATGTTTCCATGAGGTTTGGTTTCGCAGTACGGACTGCCGGAATCGCGCCAAAGAGCACGGCAGACACGAGCCCCGCCAGTATTGCGAACCCCAAAACCTTCACGTCAATACTGATCGCATTCAACCGAGGCAGATTCTCCGGCGCGATCGCGAGCAATTGACGAATACCTAAGTACGCGAGGCCTATTCCAATCGCCGTCCCGAGCGCCGCCACTACGATCGCTTCGGCAAGTGTTTGTCGAACCAATTGCCACCAACCAGCACCGAGCGCGGCGCGAACTGCCAGTTCTCGTTCGCGCGACGCAGCTCTCACCAACATCAGGTTCGCCACATTCGCACACGCAATCAGCAGCAAGAAAATAACTGCACCCATGAGCGCGAGAATCGTGGGTCGAACTTCGTCCACGAGGTGCTGCTTCATCGGCACGAGTTGAAAATATTGACCGGCAGTTCGCGCGATCGTGTTTTCGTCGCGAATTTTTTGTGCGATGGTCTCGGCTTCGGCTTGCGCTTGCGCGATCGAAACACCGGGCTTGAGTCGCCCTATCACGCGCCACTGCACGTTGTTGCGGTTGGCTACGTCATACGGAATGCGAGCCGCAATCCAGACACTCGGAAACTGTTCGAGGTTTGCCTTCGGCGGAAACAGTAATTCAAAACCCGGCGCCAGCACGCCCACAATGATTGGCGGTGGTCCAAACGCGGCGGACACCGGAAGAGGTTTGCCAATGATCGAGGAATCGCCACCAAAGCGCTGTTGGAAGTAATCGTTGCTCAAAATAACGTTGGTTGGAAGCGGTGGTGGTGCATTCGCGGCTGGTCCATTGCCGCCCGGCGCAGCCGGCGGTTGCGGCTGGGGCGTTCCATCAGCATCCTCAAAGCCTCGGCCCGCGACAATCGAACCGCCCATCATTTGAAAGAAGTTAGTCGACACCGCAGCCACGCGAACTCGCTCCGGCGTACCGTCCAATCCAGGAAGTGTGAACCTAAACGTATTAACGGCCGCGAAGTCATCGAAATTGTTTTTCGCACCGTTGCGCAGGTCGAGATAGTCGGCATTAGAAAGGGGAAAGTCTTTGACGTCCCGTTTCTGTAGATCGCCGCGGGCCAGGACCAGCCGCTCCGGATCCTTGTAAGGAAGCTGCCGCAGCAGCACGCCGTCAGTGACGCTGAAGATTGCAGTGCTCGCGCCGATCGCGAGGGCGATCGTGACGACGACTGTGATCGTGAATATCGGGCTCTTTCGCAGCGTGCGAAACGCGTAGGAGAAGTCGTTTAGCATGGCGGCAGTTTAGACTCTCCGCCGAATTTCAGCCAGGCAAAATTCTGCGAAAACAGATCCCGAAAAGATCGCAGGGCACGTCACTGAGAATTGCGGCCCAACATGCGGGCAAGCATCCCGGTCAAGTCGTGATACTCGACATCTCCGCTGCGCATTTGCTTCCGCGAAATTGGTTTGGTGTTGATCGTCGGTTCTGTAGTCTGAGGTTCGGTCTGCGCAAAGATAGGCGGACAATCCGGCACATTCATTCGCGGCTCAAGCTCTGACACGTAAGAATCGAAAGACCTCGACCAGTGGACTCGCTCGCTGAGGAACGACTGAACGTCCAAAAAGCGCGCAATGATGGTTTTCAGAATAGAACAGTGGTCCAGCACGATGTCAGGTCCTTTGCCGGCGCGCACCCAGGGCGACACAACAAATGTTGGTACGCGAACACCGTAGTATGTTGCGAGCGCCTGCGGCGTGAAATACCCGCCGGTTTCTTCGTGTCCGTGGCTAATTACCGTCGGCCAGATGCGCGCTTCGGCCATCGGCGGGATCACGTGATCGTAGAAACCGCCGTGCTCGTCGTAAGTGATGATCAGCATTGTCCTGCGCCAAACGTCAGGGTTCGAACGCAGCGCGTCGTAAACATCCTTCAAGAACATCTGTCCGGGAAGCATGTCCGCCGGGGGATGGTCATCCGTTGGCGGATAGTGGTGCAGCGCCGGCTCGACGAACGTTACTGCGGGCAGGTTCCCCTGGACGACGTCCTGTTGCAGCCGGTCCTTACTGTAGCGAACAATATTAGTGTCGTCCGATGCATATCGCGAAAACAGCCGCAGCATTGTCAGGGACGGGAACGACTCGTAGATGCGCCACGACACTCCGAACATCGTGAGCAGGTCGAAGATCGTTTGATCGCGCGACATAGAAAAATTGCCGGCGTAGCTGTTGTCGAGAACGGCTTCTCCCGTGCGGTCATGGTAGATGGTGCCCGTCAGTGTGAACATGCGATTCGGCAGTGTGGGGCCCGCGTGGGAGGAGAAGTAGCGATCGCAATACGCATAGTTCTCAGCCAGGTATTTGAAAAACGGAAGATCAGCAGCTTCGTAATAGCCGAGTACATCAGTAGGTTTCACCGGGCTTCCTTCTTGAGGTAGATGGTGCTTGGCTGCGAAGTTATCGACGAAGCCTTTCGGGCTATTTATGAAACGCCCCGATGGAGTTTGCATCGTCGCGCTCAGTTGTTGGGTGACGTCGGCCAACGTATGGCCCACGCCCTTCGGAAACTTAGTCAGAATGTCGAATCCGGCTTCCTTGAGCCTGGTAATCGGGAAGTCCTGCAAGCTGGTCAGCTCAGGCGTTAGCCCGTCCGTTCCCGCGCCGTTCAACAGTGAGCGATAGCCGAGCAGGTGGTCGAACGAGCGGTTTTCCATTACGACGACAACGATGTGGTCTATGTTTCTGCGAAGGTTTTCGTCGGCAAATGTGTTGCCGAGAGACGGCGGAGTGATCTGCCAACCGAAAGGCGGGATGCCTAGCATGTTGACGCCACGTCCCATGATCTCCATGTACTCGTACGCCGAATTCATCCGCGGATTCGGTTCCCGCGGAGCTTCGTAATCAAAGACGATGTCGTCGCCTTCAAGGCGAACTGACCGATAGGTGAAATCGTCGCCCATAACGACCGCGATGAATTCCGGCACCCTGGCCATAAAACTCGTGATCACCACATCGGCAGTGTCTCGGATTATTTTGTTGAGCCGGCTCTCAATGTATTCCAGCAAGGCGACAGAGCCGAGAAGGAGAAGCGCAGGCGATAGGATCCCCGCCGCCACGGCGGCCGCCCAGTGAAGATCTACATCGAGGGGTCTAGGCTCGACCCACGTAACACCGGCAACCGAACCTCGTATGCCAAGGCGCAAACCCGCTTCCAAGCGGAGGTGGTTGTCTCTTACTTTTACTGTCGCCAGGGGAAAACCGTGAAAGTCGACGATCATCTCTCCGTCGACACCCACTTCCGCCTTTAGAGCTGGGATGCCTACCTGAGTCCACTGACCCGCGCCGACGCTGATGTTTATCCGGCTGACACGCATCCCGTCGAGCGAAATCCCCAGGCCATATTCTCCCCCAAACGTGTAACTCCCGATCGTGTAAACGGTATCCTTTGTCACACCGTCCTTACTTAAATTCACACCCGGGTCCTGCGTCTGAGAGCCGATAGCATGATCGAGCAGGCCATGCATGTCTATTGTTTCGGCGGTGATCTCGTCGAGAATCTGTAGACGCGCAAGCAACAGTTTCGCTGGGTCTTCCGATTCAGAGGCGCCATCCATTCTCGTCTCGCCGAAGATCGAAAGCTTATTGCCGCTGAGGCCCAACAAGTAATCGATTCGCTCCTGCAACAAATGCGTGTGAATGCGCGCTGATGCAATGACCTGAGCCCTTATGTTTGTAGTTAAGTGATTTCCTGGTTGTGCTTGGCGGACGTTGAGCGTCCACTTGGGGTCGATCAATTCTTCGTTCCACGATGTGCCGAGAGTTTCGAGAGTAATGGGGTATGTGAGGCGGCTGCTGCCGGGCGCGGTGATAGCGACGATGTCGCCATTTGGGTTAAGCAGCCTCCCTCCTCTCGGGTGACCACCCTCAGTGGGCTCGGCGTCGAGTTCAGCGACAAACGTTCCGACCTGGGAGATGTCGAACTTATACGAGTGGCTGGCGCCTAACGCGAGCGATGCATCTACGATCGGTGGCGCGCTTTTCGAGGCGACAGTCTCCACGATTTGGATGCGGAGAAACGCGCGACCGGCGGAAACGGAATGGACGTCTTCAGTCCCGACAAACTCAGTGGTCTCGCCGTGGGCCCTGAAACTCCATTCAGCGCGGGTGGTTCCCCTTTGATCACGATACTCCGTGAGATCATCCATTGTGACTTCGTTGGTGTGATGCGGGAATTCTCTCGGCGTGATGATCTCTACCTTGACAGGAAATGATTTCGGAGTGTTCACCCACCGACCATGACCAGGCGTGTTTGGATCTTCTACCCAAAATCTCAGTGAATATTTGGCGAACTTCGATATTAGAAATCTACCCGGATGCCGGATAGGCAAGCTGCCGGATGCCGAGAAGCTAATAGTGGCAACGCCATCTTCCGTATGGACAGAAACGTTGGTGAACTCGTCAACGTAAGTGTGGTGGACTGTGTAAGGCACGTGTGTAACCTCCTGTGTGCGCGGCTACTGGGCCAAGGCCCGGAGATTCGTCCGGTGTTAGCCGGCGCGGCTGGTTGATGGAGCGTAGAAATCCAGTCGTCTGCTATCAATGACGTGAGGTCGGCAAAATGTGTTTGTGGTTTTTAGGCGAAGAGAAAGTAAATGTGATTAACTGAGGCTCATTGAGTTGAGGGCTAATATTTGGATCAGACCATCACTGAACTCAGCATAGCGCAGGCTTCCGATCTTCTGCGACGGAAACAGATCTCGCCTGTGGATCTCACAAAGGCGGTCTTAGCTCGTATCGAGCGACTCAACCCGACCATCAACGCCTTTATCACTATCATGGACGCCGGCGCATTGGCCCAAGCCCGCGAAGTGGAAGCTGAAATCAGTGCCGGTAACTGGCGCGGCCCACTGCACGGCATCCCGATCGGGTTAAAGGATCTGATTGACACGGCCGGCATAAAGACAACCTGCGCCAGTGCCCTGTTTGCGCGCCGCGTTCCAACCGAGGATGCAGAAGTCGTCCGACGCTTGAAGAGTGCCGGGGCTGTGCTTATCGGCAAACAGAACTTGCAGGAGTTCGCTTACGGAGGCACATCTGCCTCATCTTATTTTGGCGCCGTTCACAATCCGTGGGACATCGAGCGGATCGCCGGTGGTTCTTCGGGTGGATCTGCGGCCGCCGTCGCTACTGGCATGTGCTTCGGCGCGATCGGTACTGATACGGGCGGTTCGATCCGTGAGCCGGCGGCATTCTGCGGTATTGTCGGTCTCAAACCGACCTATGGGCGCGTGAGTACACGAGGAGTGTTTCCACTATCGCCGTCGCTGGACCACGTTGGACCTCTCTGTCGCAACGTTATGGATACTGCGCTGATGCTTCAGGCTATTGCTGGTTACGACAACCTCGATCCGTGGAGCGTGGATTGGCCGGTCGAACCATACGCGGACGCGCTGAAGACAACGACTAAACCACGCATCGGCGTTGTGCGCCGGCCGTTCTTCGACGATCTCGATCCGGAAATTGAGACTGCGGTCGAGCGCGCGATAAGAGAGATCGGTAACGTGTGCTCGGGTATTCGGGAGATCGATCTACCGTCTACCCCGACTGCCGTGCAGGCGCCCGAAGTATACGCCGTGCACGCAAAGTACTTCGCCGCATCGCCAGAGCTGTATGGCCGCTGGATCAGAGAACGACTAAAACAGGCGGCAGCAGTGGACAGCGTCACCTACATTGAAGCTCGACAGCAACTCGATCGCGTGCGACGCGCAATTGACGACGTCTTCGCGAAGGTTGACTTGTTAGTTACACCAACTACGCCAGTCCCCCCGATTACAATCGAAGAAGCCCTGAATATGTCGCCTGATCCGGCCGGTGAGTTATGGCTGAGAAACACGCGGCCTTTCAATGCATATGGCTTGCCGACAATCTCAATTCCCTGCGGTTTTACTCGAACAGGTTTACCGATCGGTTTGCAAATCGCCGGCCCGCGCTTCAGCGAAGCCAGCCTGCTGTCGTTTGCTTATGCCTTTGAGCAGGCGACAACCTCGCATAGGCGGACTCCGGCGCTGTAATGAATGAACAGTTAGCCGAGGTTTCAGGAGTACCCGGGCTTTGCCCGAAAAGTGGTTTTGGCTTGATAGCTTCCGTTGCGAAGTGCTCCGTAGGAGCAGGATGTTTATAGCCTTACACGCTAATAGCTGTGCGCTCCAGCGGAGCGCAATGTGCTCTGATGGTTGCAGTTAACATGCCGCTCCAAACGGAGCGGAAAAATCAGGAACCTGAGGGCTATAAACATGTTGCTCCTCCGGAGCCAGAACCTCGACACAACGAAGATCACTTTTCGGGCAAAGCTGCAGTACCCGCCTGAGTTTTAGTTGCGGTCAAATACGAGTGGCCCTCACGGGCCCGTTACTACGTAGCCGGGTCGCGCCCGCATACTCATTCCGGCGGCGCGCGAAGCGACAAATATGCGGCGATACTCGCCTGGCGTCGCCTGGGCCAGTGGTCGTTTGGGCGTATAGGTTATGACGTATTGACTATCGATCTCGCGCGCGATTTCCTCTGCCGGAGGAATCATGTCTTTGACTGAGCCTGGCATAAAAACCAGACCGCCGGTTGCTTGCGCCAAAGACGTCAACCAGACTTCACTTAGTTTCGTAGCGTCTTTGTACGATTCAAGTGTCTTGCGCCGTTCGAAATCGGTGTCAACGATAAGGTAGATCTTGTTTCGTTTCTTGTACTCAGGTATCGCCGTAGGATCCATGATCTCCTGGGCGAGATCCTGAGCGCTCTTTCGTTTCGTATTCGTGATCTTTACCAACGGGTTTTGTTGGTCGATGGTTTTGCGGCCGAGCGAGCCATAGCCGATCACATGCACCGTGATGTTCCGCGCGAGCAGTTGCGTGAGGGCTTCCATTAACGCGGCATCGTCGTGCGACAAGTCCACGCCATCCGTTATCAAAACTAAATGACGCGTGCCCGCCGGGACCTCACTCAGTTGCAGCGCCGCGGCGGCCAAAGCTTTTGCCAACTGTGGACGCTTGCCGGAAATCAATTGCGTTTCGAGAGCGTGAACTACTTCATTCTTGTTTGTTGTCCACGACTGAAACAGTTCCAATCTGTTTCCGAACTGGAGCGCCGCAATGCGATCGCCTGATTGCAAAGTTGAAATGAGTTTCGTCGCGATGTCTCTGGTAATGCTCGCACGCATTGCCGGATTCAAGTCTCCGCCGGTGTCCAACGCAAGGAGAACATTCGCCGGAACGCGACGCACACTTCTAACCGTTTGTCGCACATCGTCTTCAAATACAAGAACGTCATTCGAATCAAGGACCGGGCTCAGATGTCCGTCGAAAGCATGGGCTGTGATTGGAATCACGACCTCTTCCGTAAACACTCTGACCTTTTCCTGGGAATCAGTAGGTGAAGGCGGCGTTGGCAAAGGGGATGGCGATGGGCGTGGCAAGGCCGCCGGCGACTGCGCACTGCAGACCGGTGGTGCGAGGAGCAGGACAAAAAATAACCCGAGTGATACCCGCATTACTTACGTCAGATGCGTCTGCGCACGAGTTTGCCGCCCAGCCAGACGGACGGAATCGCTGTGATAACAAGCGCGAGAGGATACCAATTTGGACCAAATGCAGGTCCGCGATTCCACGTTGCGAACGCGCCCGCAATGCTTAGCACAAACCCGATCGCGCCCAGCACGAGAACATGGCCCATCGGCCGATCAGGCGCGAGCCGCGCAGTAATGTAACCGCCTCCGATACCGAATACGATGCGATAAGCCAACGCGACTGCAAACAGCGAATCGCTCATCGGCTGGCCAAGGGGTGGGAATACTCCAGTCGCGTGCATCAACACGTCAGTCGCGGTGGAAGCAATAATTACGAACAGCAAACCCGCGACCACGGCGCCGATGCTTCGAAGAGTGCGGTTTGAACTTTTATTCTCCGGCATGCAGACGCCAATACTATCAGAACCACGGTGACACCCCACTTTTTTCAAGCTACTGAGGTCTAATGGTTTTTACTATCGCGGCTCGATCGACTACTCGTCCGTATTGCATCACCTGCCAGATCTTTCGCGTGTTACGAATGTCAGTCAGCGGATCGGCATCAAGAAAAACTAGATCGGCCCACTTTCCTACCTCAACCGTGCCGAGGTCTTTGTCTGCGCCGAGAATGCGGGCGGCGGCGCCGGTGGCGGCGTGTATCGCTTGCGCCGGAGTTAATCCCGCAGCGACCAACTGCTCCAACTCCATGTGCACGCCGGTAGGAATCTGCCAGATGTCGGTGCCGGTGCCGATGGTCACACCTGCACGCAACAACTTGATTGCGCCTTCACGCGAGTGCTGAGCGCTGATGGTCCACTCCTTACGAGCTGCGGCATCCAGATTAACCATCCACTCAAAACTCTCGCGCGCGGGCAGAAACGGCTTGAGTTCAACATCATCATCAAGCACGGCAGGCCGTTCGCTGACTCTGACCGCAAGATCAAGATATTCAATCGTGGGCACCACTCCGACGTGCGCCGCGCGGAATAGTTGGACCATGTCGTCGTACATGTATGTGTTGCCGCGCTCCTCGCACAAACCAATATGTTCCTTTGCGTCCATCCCTGCGGCGATTAGCGGAAGCAGGTGGGAGCAGTGGCCGGTTGCACGCATACCGCGGCGATGCGCTTCTAAGATCATGCGCGCATTGATGTCCCAACGGCGGAAGGTACGAGTCTTGATGTGCTGTGCACCGAAAGCCTGGGCCAGCGCAACCGATCGCTTGATGTGGTCTGCATCTGCCTCAGGTTCGATCCCGCGCCATTGTTCCTGATCGAACGGCCAGTCGCTGTAGAACTGAAATCCGCCGTAACCGATGCGTGGACCAGGAAACACTCCCGCGGCGATCGCATCCGCATACGCGACCAAACGCGCCATCGACGAACCTTGATCGCGCACGGTCGTGACGCCGAAATAGACGAATCCGGGGAGCAGCCACGGCCAATCCGTGTGTGCATGAAGATCCATGAGACCCGGCATAACGATACGGCCGGCACCATCGATTACTTTAGTTCCCATCGTGGGCAGACTGCCGGCAGGAGCGATCTGCTTAATTCGGCCGCGCTCAATCAAGATGTCGCGGGCAGTAGTGATCGGACTGCCGGTTCCATCGATGATGCGAACGTTTCGGATCAGTGTGCGTTCGGCAACAGGAGGTGTGTAGGAAACTGGCCAGCCGACTCGCTGTT
>Ga0207675_100006351_pt1 | contig 11204 bp, 6 predicted proteins | sample KBSSwiS42_FD_184305 | JGI IMG/M metagenome (GOLD analysis project Ga0207675, IMG submission 184305) | Switchgrass rhizosphere microbial communities from Kellogg Biological Station, Michigan, USA - KBS Switchgrass S4-2 (SPAdes) (version 2) | ecosystem: Host-associated > Plants > Roots >...
CCGTCGCTGCGCGCAACCCCGAGCGGGTCAAGGCCTTCGCCGCGAACTGGGGCTTCGAGTCGCACCATACCGACTGGCGCGAGCTGGTGGCGCGTAAAGACATCGATCTGATTGACATCGCCAGTCCCAACGACACGCACCATGCGATCGCCGTCGCCGCAGCGAAGGCCGGCAAGATGGTGATGTGCGAGAAGCCGCTCGGTCGCAACGCGACCGAAGCGTCAGCGATGGTGACCGCTGTGGAAGCGGCCGGCGTCGCGAACGCCGTCTGGTACAACTACCGCTTCGTGCCGGCGGTGACGATGATCCGGCAACTGGTCGACGAGAAGAAGTTCGGCCGAATCTTTCATTACCGGGCGAAATTCCTGCAGGACTGGACGATCTCGCGCGACCTGCCGCAGGGGGGTGAAGGGCTGTGGCGGCTCGACGTCGCGGTGGCGGGCAGCGGCGTCACCGGCGATCTGCTCGCGCACAACATCGACACCGCGCTGTGGTTGAACGGCCCGATCGCCGAGGTCTCGGCGATGACCGAGACCTTCGTCAAGGAGCGGAAGCACAACCTGACCGGCAAGGTCGAACCGGTCGGGATCGACGACGCGAGCGCATTCCTGGCCCGGTTCGAGAACGGATCGCTCGCCACCTTCGAGGCCACGCGCTACGCGCGCGGGCACAAGGCACTCTATACGCTCGAGATCAACGGCGAGCACGCCTCGGCCTTCTGGGATCTCCACGATCTGCACCGCATCCAGTACTTCGATCACCAGGACGAAGGGCGCGTCCGTGGGTGGCGCAACATCCACGTCAGCGACGGCGATCAGCCCTACATGAAGCACTGGTGGGTGCCGGGGTTGCAGATCGGCTACGAGCACACGTTCACGCACCAGTTCGCCGACTTCGTCGCCGCGCTCGACAAGGGGCAGAGCCTGCCGCCGACGTTCCGCGACGGCCTGGCGACCGACTACGTCACCGACGCGGTGTTGAAGTCGGCGAAGAGCCGGCAGTGGGAGCATGTCCCGGCGCTACAGCACATGACTTCCGCCTAACCACCTTCGCCAAGGCTGCGGTGGTCAAGAAGGCGGAAGCCACGGAAGGGACGGACGATGGAGAGCCCGATGATTGCAAAGGTGAAGCGCGCCGCCGTCCTCGCAGTGGTGCTGGCGGCGGTCACGGTTTACGCAGACCAGCCGCCCGCGCAGCAGCCGCCCCAGGGGCAGCCGGGCACGGCGGCACAGCCGGGACAGGGACGCGGCCGCGCCGGCGGCGGCGGCTTCCGCCAGCCGGATCCGATCGATTTCCAGGAGCACGACGGATGGACCTCGCTCTTCGACGGCCAGACCCTGAAAGGATGGTCCGGCGATAGCAACTGGAAGGTCGAGGACGGCGCGATCGTCGTCGAGTCCAGCTGTGAAAAGCCGACCGGCACCATCTACCTGGTGTGGCAGGGGGGCGAAGCCGCCGACTTCGAGCTGAAGCTCGAGATGAAAGGCACCGAGACCATCAACGGCGGCGTGCAGTATCGCGGCTGGATCGCGCCCAACCCGCCGCGGCCGCAGCGCCAGGGCCAGGCCGATGCGGCACCGCGCCCGCCGGCGCCGCCATGTCCCAGCGGCGCGCCGCGCGGAACACCGCCCGACGCGAAGAGCGAAGAGCAATGGAACATGTGGGGCGCGCAGTACGACTTCGACGCCGGCAACCGCTACACCGGGCAGTTCTACGAGCAGTCCACGGGGCGCGGCATCGTCGCCTGGAAGGGGCAGGTCGTCCGCACCGAGCAGGGCAAGAACCCGCGGCTGCTGGCCACGCTGGGGGAACCGGCGGTCATCGACAGCTACTACAAGAAGGACGACTGGAACGAGCTGCACATCATCGCCATCGGCAACCAGATGACGCACATCCTGAACGGGCACGTCCTCTCGATCCTGATCGACGAAGACGCGTCGAAGGCCAGGCGCAGCGGGATCATCGGCCTCGAGGTGGAGGCGACCGGCAAGCTGTTCACCCGGAACATCTGGTTGAAGAAACTCTCGCAATAGGAGCGCGCCAATGCGGATGCGACATGTGCTCGGCGTCCTGCTGCTGTGTGCCGGCGGCACTCTCGCGGCGAGCGATTTTCTCACCGAAGGCGTCGACGCCGGCCGCACCGGCTGGGTGAAGGACGAGAAGATCTTCACCGCCGCCAACGTCGGCAGCTCGACGCTGCTCTGGAAGCTGAAACTCGAGAGCACACCGCGCGCGATGCACAACCTGTTCGCGCCGCTGATCGCCGAAAAAGTGAACACGCCGCGCGGCGTGCGCGAGCTCGGCGTCGTCGCCGGCGTCACCGACGATCTCTTCGGCATCGACATCGCGACCGGCACGCAGATCTGGCATCGCCATCTGGACAACCTGATGGAGAACCTGCGGCCGTCCACCGACACGCTGTGCCCCGGCGGGCAGACGGGCGTGCCGACGCTGGCGCAGGTGTCGCCCGGGAAGTACACGATTTACGCCGTCTCGTGGGACGGCCGGCTGCGGCAGATCAACCTGGCGGACGGCGCCGATGTCGCGCCGCCGGAGAAGTTCATGCCGGGCGGCGGCAAGCCGTACGCGCTGAATTTGCGCGACGGCGTCATCTACACCGCGACCGCGCAGGGCTGCGGCGGCCTGACCAACGCGTTCTATTCCTTCGATCTGGCGACGCGCAAAGGCAGCGCCTTCGTTCCCGCGGGCGGCGGGCTGTGGGGACGCCGCGGCGCCTCGATCGGCACCGACGGCACCGTCTATCTCGGCACCGGCGACGGCATGTTCGATCCGTCGAACCGCCGCCTCGGCAACGCCATCGTCGGCGTGAAGATCGACGACAACAAGCAGCTGCAGCTCGCCGATTTCTTCGCGCCGCCCAACGCGAACTGGATGTGGCGCCGCGACCTCGACGTCAACACGACGCCGATGGCGTTCGACTACAAGGAGCACCACTTCCTCGTCGGCACCAGCAAGGAATGCCGGCTGTGGCTGCTCGATCGGGACGGGCTCGGCGGCGAGGATCATCGGACGACGCTGCACACGACGCCGCTCGTCTGCAACGACGCGCAGGCGTTCGACTGGCGGGGCATCTGGGGCGCGCTGAGCGCGTGGCAGGATTCGTCCGGCACGCAGTGGATCATCGCGCCGTTCTGGGGGCCGGTGAGCGCGCAGTTCAAGGCGCCGATCGAGCACGCGAGACCGGCGGGCGGCGGCGTCGCGGCGTTCAAGCTGGTCGAGCGTGACGGCGGATGGCGGCTCGATCCCGCCTGGCTGTCGCGCGACATGGACCTGGCGGAAGAGGCGGTGATCGCCAACGGCATCGTGTTCGCGTATGCCGGCGGCGAAGACGCGACGCAGGTGGTGGCGGATCGCGCGTGGAACGAGCCGGGCGGGCCGGTGTACGGCGGCGGCCTCAGCTCGGGGCCGGCGCGCCGCATTCCGAACTCGCGCCGCGCGGTGCTTTACGCGCTCGACGGGCAGACCGGCAAGGAGCTGTGGTCGAGCGGTACGCAGATCGAGTCGTGGAATCACTTCAGCGGACTCACCGTCGCCAACGGCCGCGCGTATCTGGGCACGTTCGACGGCGTGCTCTATTGCTTCGGAGTGGCGAAATAAATGTCGAAGCCAACTGCGGCGGTGTTGTCGGCGCTGGTGATGGGCGCAACCGTCTGCGCCCAGGTCGGGCGCGGCGGGTCGGAGTGGTTGACGGCGCGCGGGGATGCGCAACGCACCTCATGGATCCGCACCGATCCGAAGATCTCGGTCGAGTCGATGTCCAGCCCCGGTTTCGATCTGCAATGGACGGCGAAGCTGGACACCCGCGCGCGGCAGGTGAACGGCCTGACGCAGGGGGTCACCGCCAACGGCGTCACGCTCTTCGTGCCGATGTCGATCATCGGCGGCAGTGCCAACACCGTGTACGCGATCGACAACGACACCGGCTACCTCGTGTGGCAGCGGCACTTCGACGTCGCGATTCCGGCTTCGACTCCGGGCTGTCCGGCCGGGATGACCGCCGCCGCCACGCGGATCGTTCCGCTCGTGCCGCCGCCCATCACCGTTCCGCCCGCGGGCGGGCGCGCGGCGCAGGCGTATCGCAGCGTGATTGGTGAACCCGGACAAGGCGTGCCGCTCGAAACGCGCGGCGGCGGGCCGGGTCGCGGCCCCGCCGCACCGGGCGCGGCAAACCCGGCCGGCGCCGCGCCGCCGGCGGCCGGACCGCAGCGTCAGGGCGGCGATCCGGCCGGCCGCGGGGCCGCGCCGGCTCCCGCAGGGGGCGGCGGTGGCGGGCGCGGCAACGCCGGTCCGTCGATTCCTGGCGCGCCGCCGATCAGCGCTGGCGGACTCGGCCGACCCTCGGGCGTCGTCTATGCGATCTCGAGCGACGGCGTGCTGCACGTCATGGGCCTGCAATCGGGCAAGGACATCCAGCGGCCCGCGGAGTTCTTCCCCGCCAACGCGCGATGGTCCGATGCGATCGCGGTCAACACGACGCTCTATACGTCCACGTCCGGCCACTGCGCGGGCACGCCGAACGGTGTCTGGGGAATCGATCTCGACAGCGACGCCAAGCCGGTCGTGTCGTGGAAGTCGAAGGACGATCTCGTCGGTACCCTCGCCTTCACATCGGAGGGAACCGTCGTCGTCGCCGAGACCAGGGGTATCGTCCTGCTCGATGGCAAGACGCTGCAGGAAAAGGGCTCGTTTTCCGCGAACGGCGCTGAACTGGTCACGGGACCGACCGTGTTCCGCCATCACGACAAGGAGATCGTCGCTGCGGGCACGAAGGACGGACGGATCGTGCTCCTTGATGCGACGGCAGCCGGCGGCGGCACTCGCTCGACGCCGCTGTACGTGTCGAACCCTGTCGCGGCCGGCAGCTCGATCGTCGACGGCCTGGCGACCTGGCAGGAGATGACCATCGTGCCGCCGCCGGCGCCGCCGCCGGTATCGGCGGCAGGCCCGCCGCCAGGTCCGGTTGGACCGCCCGCACCCGCCAGCGTGACGCTCGGGACTCGCTGGGTTCTCGCGCCCGTCAGCGGTGCGGTCGTGGCGCTGAAGTTGACGGATTCGAACGGCGCCCTGGCGCTCGAGCCGGCATGGACGGCCGGCAACTTCTCAACGCCGACGACTCCGATCGTGGTGAACGGCGTGGTGTTCGCGCTGTCATCGGGACGCCCCGCCGCGGCGGCGGGCGCGGGCACGCCCGCGGCGCTGCGCGCGTTCGCAGGGACGACGGGAAAGCTGCTCTGGGACAGCGGCACCGCGATGAAAACGTCCGCGTCGCCTGGCAGCTTCTGGAGTGCGATGGGGCAGCTGTACGTCGGCACCGCCGACGGCGCGGTCTACGCGTTCGGCTTCACCGACGAGCGGCGGTGATCGGCTAATCTTTCGCCGGCGGCAGCGTCAGCACGATGCAGACCAGCCGGTCGCGCCGTTCGTCGATCTTCGCGAACGGCACGCCCGGAACGTTCTTCAGATCGTCGAGCGACTTGCAGGGACCGTTCTTGCTGCGCCACGCGATCAGCGCGGCCGATTCCTTCCTGAGTAGTCCGGCAACGCTTTCGAGCTCCACCGCCGTCGCGGAGTTCAGGTTGATCGGCTTCGGCGCCTCTCCCTTGAAGTTCGTGGACAGGTAGGCGGTGATCTGCGCGAGCTCCTCCTGCGAGGCGCGCGCGCCGAGCCCGACCATCTTCGCGACGACGCCTTCCCATCCTTCACGCGTCAGCCGCAGCGAGGCGGCGCGCTGGGGCTCGTGGCACGGCGCGCAGACGCGGACGGTGACGTCGCGGGCCTCACCCGGCGGCATCGTCGCGGCCATCGCCGCGAGTTCGTCCGGTGTGAACGTACGCAGCGGCGCCTGCGGCGCCGCTGGAGTCTGAGAAGACGCGCTCGTGGCCACCGCCCCGGCGGCCCAGGCAGTGATGGCCACGGCGACGAGCATCGATGTGGCGGCGTGGGTCCTCATGTTCGTACCAGGCGAAGTATCCCACGCCGCCGGGTCCCGCGCATCAGAAGGTGAACCGCAGCGCCAGCTGGATGCGTCGTGAGTCACGCGCCGCCGTCACCTGTCCGAACGCCGCATTGGTCTGCTTCCCGCTGGCGTCGAACTGGGCCGTGGTGTTGACCGTCGACACCTGCATCGAGTTGAACGCGTTGTAGAGCTCGGCGCGGAACTGCAGCGCGCGCCGGCCGGCGAACGACACGTTCTTGAACAGCGAGAAATCGTGGTTGATGTAGCCCGGCCCGAGGTACTCGTCGTTGCGCGCGTTGCCGACGCGGTTGGCGTCGGCGGGCGGCTGGATGCACTCGGTCTTGAACTGGCGCAGCAGCGTGCGTTCGCCGCGCGGCAGGTTGGGATCGCACACGATGTCGACGCGGCTCGCCGGCCCGCCGACCGAGCCGTTCACGTTGCTCACCCCGGTCAGCGCCAGCGTGAACCCCTGGCGGGCCCCGCTCAGCACCGAGGTGATACCGGAGATCTGCCACCCGTCGAGCACCGCCTTGCTGACCGCGTTGTTCCACAGGTCCCCGGGAATCCGGTACGAGTAGTTGATCGACAGGTTGTGCGGCCGGCTGCCGTTCAGCGTGTAGTTGCGCAGCACGTTGTCTTCGATGAACGGATCGATGGCACCGAGGTTGCGGCTGACCGACGCGGTGTACGACACGCCGAATGCGAGGCGGGTCGAGGTCCGGCGATTCGCCGACACCTGGATCGCGTGGTAGTCGCCGTAGCCGGTGAACTCGCGCTGCGTGATGTTGCCGTAGCCGCGGTACGGCCGGATCAGGTCGTTCGGCAGCGGCTGGTTGTTGTTCGTCGGATCGAGGAACTGCTGCTGGAACGTGGAGCCGTACGGCAGGCCGTTCAGCTCGCGGCTCACCAGCTGGTTGCGCGCGGCGTTGCCGACGTAGGCGACGTCCCCGATGAACTGCCACGGCAGCGTCCGCTGTACGCCGATGCTCCAGTTGTAGACCGTCGGCGTCTTGTAGTCGCCGAGGGAGCGGACGTTCTGCGGCGTCTGCGTGAGCGGCGAGGCGAAGAGCGCAGAAATCGTGGTGTAGTTGGTCGTGCGCGTATCGAGGAGGGGCGGCTGCTCGATCGCCTGCAGGACCTCGTCGTCCTGATAGCGGTCGTAGAACACGCCGAAGCCGCCGCGGACCGCGGTGCGGCCGTCGCCCTTGACGTCCCACGCGAACCCGACCCGCGGCGCGGGCAGAAGCCCCGAGCCCGGCCAGACCTTGTCGTTCGTGACGACCATCCCGTTGGTGACGTCACCCGTGCCCGGGACGATGCGGCCGATGAACACCGCGGGAAGCGTATTGCCGTTGACCGGGTTCTGCGCCACGCGGACGCCGTTGACGATCGCCGGCTGATAGAGCTGCGGCGCGCTGCCAGCCGTCCACTGCGACGGGTCGAAGTTGGCGACCTGCTGCCCCTGGCTCATCGCCGGGCCGACGTAATAGAAGCGGACGCCGCCGTCCAGGGTGAAGCGCGGCGCCAGCCGCCAGTTGTCCTGGAGGAAGAACTCGACGTTGGTGAAGCGACCGTTCGCGCGCGGCGACGCGTTCGACTCCGTGTACTGCGTCACCGCCCCCGTCAGCGCGTTGGCGAAGCCGTAATTCGTGTTGAACGGGTTGGCGTTGTCGCCGTTGAAGCTGAAGGTCCCGTTGAACGACGAGGCGCGCGTCGCCGGGCGCAGCGTGCGCTCCATGAAGATGCCCGACTTCAGGTTGTGCCGCCCCAGCACCTTCGTCACGTTGCCCGAGACGTTGTAGAGATCGTTCGACGCGTCGAAGTAGAAGCGATTCTGCACGCCGATCGAGGCGACGTTGGCCGGCGCGTTGGTGCCGCCGAAGCTCGCGTTCGGCACGATGTTCAGCGGATTGGCCTCCGGAAAGAACTGCGGCAGGTTGTTGAGCGCCACGCTGCGCTGGTTGCGCGTGAGGTCGTCGGGCGTCAGCGCGTCCACCTGCTGGTGCGAATGGTTCACGCCGAAGGTGAACTCCGAGAAGGTGCTCGGGTTCCACGTGTGCAACAGCGTGTTGACGATGCCGAAGGTCGGGATCTCGTACTTGACCGGGAACTGCGGCCAGCCACCGGTGCTGCCGAGCAGCTGGTACACGCCCCCCTTGAACGCTTCGTAGCCGAACTGCACCCGCGAATAGAACGTCGTGTCGCGCGCCGCGTTCCAGTCCATCCGCAGCACCTGGTCGCTGCGCGGGCGGTCGAGCGCGGTCTGGTAGGTGTAGTTGTACTGCCGCGTGCCGGTGGGATCGACGGCGTTGGGCAGCGGCATCAGGCCGAGAATCGCCTGGCCGACCGGATCGATGCGATTCGACGGAATGATGTTGCCGGGAAAGCACGCCGGGCCGCCGGTGACGACGTTGCAGGTCCCCGGGGCAAGAGGATCGCGGATGTTGATCAACCGTCCCTGGCTGTCGAAGGTCTGGGAGAAATCGCCGCGCCGCTCGCGCTCGGACGGCATGTTGCGCGTGTTGAGCGCGCCGGGATCGGTGCGCGGCAGCAGGTCCTGCGACCAGAAGAAGAACAGCTTGTCGCGGCCGCGGTTGAACGAACTGCCGGGGAGCAGCACCGGCCCGCCGATGGTGTAGGCGGTGTTGTCGTAGCGGTAGACCGGCTTGGGCAGGTTCTGGCGGTTGCGCGCCCACTCGTTCGCATTCAGCGATTCATGGCGCTTGTAGAACGCCGCGCTGCCGTGAAAGTCGCGCGTGCCGCTCTTGGTGACGACGGTGATCGTCGCGCCCGAGCTGCGGCCGTACTCGGCCTGGAAGTTCGAGGTCTGCACGCGGATTTCGCCGATCGAGTCGAGGCCGGGCGCCGAATAGTTGCCGCTGTTCGATCCGGTGTCCTTGTTGGTCACGCCGTCGTAGGAGAAATTGAAGGAGTTTCTCCCGTTGATGGTGATCCCGGCGCTGACGGTGCCCCAGCCGGGCGCGTCGCGGCCGTTGGTGTCGACCACCCCCGGCAGCGTCCTCATGATGCCCATGAAGTCGCGTCCCTTGATGCCGGTGTCTTCGATCTGCTGCTGCGTGATCAGCGCCGACCGTTCACCGGTCGTCGTCTGCACCTTGACCGATTCGGCCTGCACCGAGATGGTTTCGCTCAGGCCGCCCACCTCCAGGTGAATGGCGCGAAGCGCGACCCGCTCGGTCGACGACAGCACGATGCCTTTCTGCTCGTAGGTCTTGAACCCGGAGAGCGTGGCGGTGAGATTGTAGGTGCCGGCCAGCAGGTCCGGAAAGACGAACCCGCCATCCGCGCCCGTGGTGGCGACGCGCGCGGCTTGCGTGCCGGCGTTGGTCAGCGTCACGGTCACGCCCGGGATGACGCCGCCGCCGGCATCGGTGATGGTGCCGCCGATCTGCCCGGTCAAGCCCTGGGCGCCCGCGCTTGCGGCCATCCAGGTGCTCCACGCCACGACGAGAACGGTTGAGAGGACGACGGTGAAAGGTGCACGTCCCACAGGACTCCTCCTCCTGGACGGCCGGGTCGGATCCCCGGCGCCGTGTCGGAGGCTATGCCCGCGACATATGGGAGTCAAAAGCGACTCGCATCGCAGCGCGTTTATCGAAATGTCAAACGTCGTCTCAGTCCGATAAGTGACTGATAAAATTAGTCTTAGCTACACTGACCGAATGGCGCGAATGCAGTCTGTGACAGCGGGTTGTTTCACATTGTGAAACGCATCCGCCGGTAGCGCCGGGCCGCCGTCCGTCGTATCACTGCGGCATGGCCACCACCTACCGCGGCCGCCGCGCGGCGTCGATCGAGAACGGCGCCCTTCGCGTCACCGTGCTCGAAGGCGGCGGGCACATCGCCGAGATCTGCGACCTCGCGTCCGGCATCAACCCGCTGTGGACGCCGCACTGGCCGTCGATCGAACCGTCGGCCTACGACCCGGGCCGTCATGTCGAATACGGCGGCGGCGCGGACGCGTCGCTGCTGGCCGGCCTCATGGGCCACAACCTGTGTCTGGACGTTTTCGGCGGCCCGTCGCCGGAAGAAGCCGCGGCCGGATTCCCCGTGCACGGAGAAACGAGCGTCGCGCGCTTTGCGATTGAAGCGTCCGCGTCGACGCTGCGGATGCAGGCGATCCTGCCGTCGGCGCAGCTGCGCATCGAGCGCCGGATCCGCCTCGACGATCGCGTGGTCGTGATTCACGAGAGCGTCGAGAACCTGACCGCGACGGATCGCCCGGTGGGCTGGACCCAGCACGTGACGATCGGGCCGCCGTTTCTCGAGAAGGGGCGGACCGAGTTCGCCATCTCCGCGGATCGGTCGATGGTGTTTCCGGGCACGTTCGGGCCCGCCGATTATCTGCAGCCGGGCGCGCCGTTCGACTGGCCGCTGGCGCCGCGCGCGGACGGCGGCGTCGCGGATCTCCATCGCTACACCGCCGCCCCGGCGTCGAGCGCCTATACCGTGCATCGCATGGACGTGTCGCGCGACGACGCCTGTTTCATCGCCTTCTCGCCGGCGGCGCGGCTCGCGTTCGGCTACACCTGGCGTCGCGACGATTTCCCGTGGCTCGGGCGATGGGAAGAGAACGACAGCCGCACCGGGACGCCGTGGGATGGTCGGACGCTGACCTGCGGAATGGAGTTCGGCGTCTCGCCGTTTCCGGAGTCGCGGCGCGAGATGATCGAGCGGCCGCGCCTGTTCGACACCGCGATGTTTCGCTGGATACCGGCGCGGACGCGGGTCGAGGTCGAGTACCGCGCCATCCTGAGATCGTCAGACTCGCTGCCCGTGATCTGACGATCCTGTCTCAGACAAATCTGAAACACGGTCTTGTGTAGTGCGAACACGGTATTCGTGCCGCACGAGGAAGCGAGACTCGTAGTCACCGGCACTTAGCGGCGGCATCCGGATTGAACTGCCTGCCGGGCCCCCGGCACGCAGGAGCGCTGTCATGACCGCACGCGTTGCCGCTGTTCTGACCTTCGTTTTCGTCGTCACGGCCGGCGCCGTCGCCCTGGCCGCGCAGGCAGCCGCACCGGCGGCGCCGCCGGCCCGCGTGATCGTCGAGCTCGCCTTGCCGGCGGGACGTCATGTCCCCGAAGGCAGGCTTGCGAGCCCTGCTGCCGTCGCGGCTCAACGACGTGCGATTGCCGACGCGTCCGATCGCGTCGCGACGCGGCTGCCGCGCGGCGCGCGCGGCGTGCTGCGACGCTTCACG
>Ga0207675_100006352_pt1 | contig 11203 bp, 12 predicted proteins | sample KBSSwiS42_FD_184305 | JGI IMG/M metagenome (GOLD analysis project Ga0207675, IMG submission 184305) | Switchgrass rhizosphere microbial communities from Kellogg Biological Station, Michigan, USA - KBS Switchgrass S4-2 (SPAdes) (version 2) | ecosystem: Host-associated > Plants > Roots >...
AGCCAACATAAGTGCAGGCGCTGCCGCATCATTCAAGTGCCAGAAACCGATCTTATGTTTTTTTGCATACCACCAGATCGCCAAAGCTGCACAGATCAAACCACCATAAAAGGTTAGCCCTTCAGCAGAGAATAACATGCTTGGATCTTTTATAAAATCATCCCAGTTCTCAAATGCATCAAAAAGTTTTGCACCTATCAAACCAAAAATTAAGGCCAGAATAGTAACCTCTCCCACTCGATCCTGCGGCCAAATCCTGATCGTCCTCATTTGAGGCTTTTCCAAAACTTGTTTTTTCTTCTCCCACCATTTCAATCCTGCAAACAATAAACCTAATATTATACCTGCCGGCCAACTTCCCCTGTCTGAAAAAATGAATGCCTGAGGGTCATCAGTCACAGATTTATTCATGATGAATAATGCAAGTATTTTATACCCCAGTACAAACCCAAGAATAAAATTTAGAAAGAGATCAAGGAAGGAAGCAGGCTTACCAACCATTACTTCTACTTCTGTTGGATGTAATAAACCTTGTTTGCTTTTTCTTTTTAATTCGGCCGATAAAATAACAGCAGCAAGAATGAATGATATCGCAACAAAAAAGCCAAAGGAATTAATAAATCTGAGAGGCTGCCATTCTACTCCAAAAAGATCCTTAAAGGCATAATAAAGATTTGGATACATCAGTTGGCTATTGGTAAGTTTAAATAGTGTCGGCGAATATACAAGAAAGCTACGAGCTATTAACTATGAGCTTTTTAGTAGTAATTTATTGACCACTAAACAACCCAAAGCTTATAGCTCGTAAGAATAATTAATTACAATATTGACCAAATGCGTGAATAAGATTCGAGGCGATCATCTGGGCAGGACGGCCTTCGATCTGATGTCTTTCAATAAAATGAACGAGCTGTCCATCTTTGAATAGTGCAATTGCCGGGGAAGATGGAGGATAAGGTAATAAATGTTCACGAAGTCTTTTCACTGCTTCAATATCAAAGCCAGCAAAAGTTGTTGTTAAATGATCTGGTTTCTTGTCACTGTTTAAAACAGATAGAATAACTCCTGGCCTTGCTGAACCTGCAGAGCACCCGCATACTGAATTGATCATTATAAGTGTTGTCCCTTTTTGGGCTAATTGATCATCTACTTCTTTTGCCGTTAATAATTCAGAAAAGCCATGCTCGGTCAACTCTTCCTTCATCGGTATTACTATTTCTTCCGGATACATTTTTTATTTGATTTAATTGGCAAAATTAATCAAAAACAAGTCATGAATTGATATTCAAATGCATTGCTTGATAAACTGTCAGCAAAAATTTCTCATTTCGGAAATAATGTCTTTTTAAGCCAATAAAAACATACAAAGCGTCATTAAAAGCCGCCTTCTGCTGGCATGGTATATGGTTTGAAATAAGAAGGAGGAAACAAAATATCAAACTATAAAACTACAATTATGACACACTCTAAATTTCACAACCGCAACTTCGATCGTTCATTAGACAACATGGTTGATGAACTTTTCAACGGCTTACCTGTTGTGTTAAATGATGGTTATAACTTTTTAACAAAGCAGGGTTATGTGCCAGTAAACATCAAAGAAGTAAGTAGCGGCTACATTTTAGAAGTTGTAGCTCCTGGTTTTGAGAAAACTGATTTCAAAGTGACCATTGATAACAATGTGCTGACAGTTTCGGCTGAAAAGAAATCAGAGGAAAAAGTGGAAAATGAAAAGCAGGTTCGCAAAGAATATAGTTACAGAGGTTTTAAACGTTCTTTCACAATTGACGATAAAATTGATGCAACCGCAGTGGAAGCTTCATACGTCAATGGAGTATTGAAATTAAACCTTCCTAAGAAGGCCGAAGTCAGAGAAGCAGCAAAAGATATTAAAATAAACTAATAGTTCTTACTACATATATTTCTCATAAGCAGTTGGTTTTGGTTTACACCCTGCCGTTTCTACGGCGGGGTTTCTTATTATTCACAACCCTGTCTTCGCCTTGTATCGATCAGGTATTGAATTTTCCATCGACCATTAATTTTTACCAACTGAAATGAATTGACACCACAATGACTGAATTTACCAGCATAATAAAATTTATAAGGAGTCCAAACTATTGCAAGCGGGCCATCGATCTTTATCGTTTCATAAGTTATTCTTTCATCTAATGAATCTTTTTTTTCCTTACTAATGCTCTTAACAAAATCATCTACCTTTTCATCCCGCACAAAAAAAGTTCCATCTTGTTTGCGACTTATAGTTTGTAAAACTGCGCTGTCGGCAAAAGCATCTTTCAGCATGGCACCATCAATAGTTCTCATTGCTGTAAAGAGTTGGTTAACGACTGCTTTCACTGAGTCTTCAGCAGTTTGTGCCTTTGTGAATGACGAAACAGAGACAATTGCTGTTAATAATATCAAAATTCGTTTCATGTTAAAAAACTTTAGATTTTTTTGGTCGTTGAATTGTGTATAAATGTAAAGCTACTAAGGACTATAATTTCCAAATTTCTATAAACGGTTATCAATCTTGTTTTTTAATTTTCAAATCTTAAAGCCATGAAATCAACAGGTGCTATTCAAATTGTAATTGTTCTGCTGCTTGTGGCCTCAGCTGCAAGCTGTGAAGTTGCCAAAGAATATTCCACAAGAGTATTCAAACCAACGATGCCTCAAAAGAAGTCGGATAGCACAGGCACAGCATTAAAGTTTATGCAATTTGATAGTGGCAATGCGTCTGATAGTATAGATATAAAAGAATTCCTTGCAAAGGATGAAAAACAAAATGATAAGCCGGAAATAATCAAGGATACAACAAGAATGGATGTAGCAGTCATTGAAAACAAACCTATCCTTAGAGAACAACCGATCGATGCAACCAAACGAGGGGCAACACGATCAAAGAAAGTAAGGCAATAAGCTCTTTTAAAATACCAGGCCTTTTCGCTCTTAACCGCGTATTGCATTAGTGTCCCTGTGAAACCTTGTAATTGTGAGTTGGAAGAAAGGGCCTCTTTATTTATACCCCAATATCTTCAACATGCTTTGTGCTGTTTGTTGTTTTGCATACACCCAATCAGTCAATTTTCCATTTTTATCATAGCCAACAATAATATGTTTTGGTGAAGGGATCAGGCAGTGTTTGATACCACCATATCCACTGATTTGGTCCTGGTATGCACCAGTGTGAAAGAATCCAACATATAGAGGCTCGCCATTTGTATTTTTTGGAAGAAATACTTCATTGATGTGTTCTTCAGAATCATAATAATCATGGCTGTCACAAGTAATACCTCCAAGCACTACACGTTGATATTCCTGATCCCATTTGTTTATTGGTAACATCAGGAATTTTTCACCAATCCCCCAGGTATCAGGTAAGGTTGTGATGAAGGATGAATCGATCATATACCATGTTTCCCGATCATTTTGCACTTTTTCGCCAATAACACTAAAAACGTGGGCCATGCTCTCACCAACTGTAAAGCTTCCGAACTCTGTGAAGATATGAGGCATTGGCACCTTTGCTTTTTTACATGCAGTTTTAATGTTACGAACGATCTCATTGATCATGAATTCGTAATTATATTCAAACCCAAGAGAATGTTTTATCGGGAATCCCCCGCCGATATTTATTGAATCAAGCTCAGGACATATTTTTTTTAACTGGCAATACAGATTGATGATCTTATTTAGTTCACTCCAATAATATATGTCATCTTTAATTCCTTTGTTAAGAAAAATGTGCAACATCTTTAACTGGAACTTACTTTCATATCCTTCTATCCTGTCAACATAAAACTCCAGAATATCTTTTGCACGAATTCCGAGACGGGAAGTATAGAAAGGAAACGTTGGCTCTTCTTCTGCAGCTACTCTTATTCCTAATTTAAATGGTACCCGAACAGATTTAGCATATTCCCTTAATTCATCTTTATTATCTAAAACCGGAATTACATTGGTAAAACCCGTATTCAATAAATTGGCAATTCGGCGAGTATAATTCTTTTGCTTATATCCATTGCATATGATATAAGTTTCTTTATTGATCTTCTTTTTATCATAAAGCTTTTTAACGATCTCTATATCGTATGCATAAGAAGTTTCTAAATGAATATCACTTTTCAACGCTTCCTCTACCACGAAACTAAAATGCGAACTCTTGGTGCAATAGCAATAATTGTATTTCCCTTCATACTTATGTTTCTTGATGGCTGCTGCAAATAGTTGTTTCGCCTTTTTAATTTGCATTCCAATCTTGGGTAGGTATGTCACTTTCATTGGCGTGCCGTACTTAGCGATCAGCGCCTTCATGTCAAGACCATTAAACCAAAGATTTCCGTCTTCTACTTCCAAACCTTCCTGTGGAAAATTGAAAGTTTGTTTTACGAGGTCGAGGTAGGTGTTGTTCATTAAAAACTTAATGGGTTGTTTTAGTTGTCAAAATCCTTAACGGGAACAAATGTATAAGTTTGAACAATTCAAAAAACAAAAAGCCGGCCATGATTTTTCACAGCCGGCTATTATTATTGTGATGCAAACTCATTTAACCGAAGCAACGAGACCTTTAAAAGTCTCAGGATTGTTCATTGCAAGATCAGCAAGCACCTTACGATCAAGCTCAATTCCTTTCTTCTGAAGTTTGTTGATGAACTCAGAATAAGTAATTCCTTCCTCACGGCAAGCTGCATTGATACGTGCAATCCACAGTTGACGATAATTTCTTTTCTTCAACTTACGACCTACAAACATGTAGGTCATACCTTTTTCAACTACGTTCTTAGCTACTGTAAGAACGTTCTTTCTTTTACCATAAAAGCCTTTGGCTTGTTTTAATATTTTTTTTCTGCGTGCCTTACTTGCTGCAGAGTTTACTGAACGTGGCATATTCTAATTAGTTTAAAATTGTTAGAGTTTAATTGATGAAGGAACAAGGTTCAAGACTTGTGCCTTGCGCCTTGTATTCTTACTTGAGCCTTAATAAACGTTTTACAAAATTCATATTAGGCTTTGCAACAAGACCATCATGACCTAATGCTCTTTTGCGCTTTTTAGATTTTTTAGTAAGAATGTGACGTTTGAAACTCTTTTGGTGAGTGATCTTGCCAGTCGCTGTTACTTTGAAGCGTTTTTTGGCGCTGGAGTTTGTTTTTACCTTAGGCATTTTAAATGCTTTTAAATTTACCCTTGAGGCGGTCCGAACAGTCGAACTCTTGGTGAACCTCTTCAGGAATCAGTCCCGGAATCGAAAGAACTATGAGTTTGATTTCGGGGTCGCAAAGATAGGAGGGAATCAGTGTTTGGCAAAGATGAATTTTAAAAACCTTACCCTCAGTCTAAACCTAATTTCTTTCTCTGTGTCTTGGGAATTTTTGACTTGATTATATTATAACTCTGTTGCAGATAGTTCTTCAGATCACTCTTATTAAGTTTCTTAGAATCAACTACAAGCACCCATTTAGCCCGAGCCAGGTATGGGGCTGGTTTGAATCCATTCGTTTCAGACAATTCATCAAATTCCTCATCAGTCACTTTAAAAGAAAAGGTATGGGGCGGTTCAAGATTAGCGATGCAAAATATCTTGCCTCCAATACAGAAACAAAGATTGGTTTCCCATTTTACATCTTCTGTAACCGCAGGAAATGAAAGACAAATAGATCGGAGTATCTCAATATCCATCAAGGTTGATCTTCTTCGCTAAAGGCCAGGGCAAATACTGAAACAGCCCAAAGAAATTCACAATCCTTTCCTTTTTTTAATTCCTCTGTCATCTTCTTATTGAATTCCTTTTCTTTGGATGGGGTGTCATTGTACTTCTCATACTTTTTATCCAAGGCTAAACCACAACGACCAGCCACTGTTTCCTCAGAATCCATTATTGAACCCAGCATCGCTAATTGTTCAGATAACTCTTGTCGTTTTGGAGCATCTAATTTCTCGATCTCTTTTGCAAAAGCTTTTTTAGGACCATCTTCACTTTTCGCAATACGAATTAGTAATTGCTGAAATTCTACAGATATCGTATCACTTAGTTTTTTGTAGCAATTGCAATATTCACCTGCTACCACAGTATAATCCTGGGCATCTGAGTAAAAAGAAAATCCTGCACATAATACAATAACAATGAAAAGTTTTTTCATAGATAGGCTATAATGATGATTAAAAGATTATGCTTTTTTCTTTTGGCTTTTTGGAGCAAACATCGCAAGCATACGGCGACCTTCCATCTTAGGCATACTTTCTAATGTTCCTGTTTCAGCCAATCTTTCAGCAAATTTTAAAAGTAGTAATTGACCTCTTTCCTGGAATTGAATAGCACGACCCTTGAATTGTACGTAAGCTTTTACCTTGTTACCGTCTTTCAAAAAGTTTTCTGCATGCTTAGCTTTGAAATCAAAGTCGTGATCATCTGTATTTGGAGTAAATCGAATCTCTTTTACTTCGGCCGTTTTGCTCTTGGCCTTCATTTCCTTTTCTTTCTTTTTCTTATCGTAAAGGAATTTATTATAATCAATGATCTTGCATACAGGAGGATCAGCCGTTGGAGATATTTCAACAAGATCTAACTGTTGTTCCTGTGCCATTCGCAATGCATCCTGCGTATTATAAACCCCCACTTCTACATTTTCTCCCACAAGTCTTACTTGTGGCACCTTAATAAAATGATTGATGCGATGTTCAGCTTCTTTGCGAGGGACAAATCTTCCTCTAAAGCCACCTTTATTAAATCCACCTCCGCCACCACCTGGCCTGTTGAAGCCGCCTCCACCACCAGGTCTAAATCCACCTCCACCTGTTCCACCCGGTTTATTAAACCCACCACCGCCTGTTCCACCAGGCTTATTAAAACCCCCAGGATTATTGCCGCCTGGTTTCGGACCACCACCACCTTGTTGTACTGACATTTAAATTGTTTAGTTAAGCCCCCGACCCCTGAAGGGGAGCAATTGAGTTTATTTTTTAAACCTCCTTACAGGATCGGAGGATTGTTTCAAGTAATTATTACTTTACTACAAATGCACTTACATCTGTTCTTTCAGTAATTTCAGTTTTTATCTTAAATAAAAAATCCTCAACAGCAAATACACCGACATCACCTACACCTTGTCTCCTTACAGCCACTTTATTATCATTCATTTCTTTTTCACCAACCACAAGCATATAAGGAACTTTCATCAATTCTGTATCACGTATCTTCTTTCCTATTTTCTCATTCCTGTCATCAACCTCTGCACGAATATCTGATTTTTTCAGTTTATCAGCTACAGTCTTTGCATAATCCAAAAACTTATCACTAATTGGCAGAACCTTCACCTGTACCGGAGCCAGCCATACAGGCAGCTTACCGGCGTAATGCTCCAACAAAAATCCAATGAATCTTTCATGAGTACCCAATGGCGCCCGGTGAATGATGAGAGGAGTTTCCGTTTGGTTGTCAGGGGTTGTGTATTGCAATTTAAAACTTCTCCCCTGTGAAAAATCAACCTGGTTAGTAGCCAATGTGAATTCACGACCGATCACACTCCATATCTGTACGTCAATCTTTGGGCCATAAAATGCAGCTTCATCCTGCACTTCTACAAATGGTATATTAGAATTAATAAGAACCTCTCTCACCATCGCTTCTGTTTGTACCCAAAGCTCTGGCTCATTCACATATTTCTTTCCCAGTTTATCTGCACTATGCAAAGACAAACGCATTACATATTTATCAATACCAAAAATTTTGAAATACTTCAGATACATTTCATTTACAGCTCTGAATTCTTCTTCAAACTGGTCCTTTGTACAATAAATATGTGCATCATTCATGTGCAGGCAACGAACTCTCATTAATCCAAATAATTCACCACTTTGTTCATATCTATAAACCGTTCCGTATTCTGCTACACGATAAGGCAGGTCACGATAACTCTTCGGTTCAGCTGCATAAATTTTATGATGATGCGGGCAGTTCATTGATTTCAGATAGTACTTCTCTCCTTCCATTTCCATTGGTGGATACATGCTATCTGCATAATATGGCAAGTGACCACTGGTGAGATACATGCTCTCTTTTGCAATATGCGGAGTCACCACTCTTTTATATCCTGCTGCTGATTCAGTTTCTTTTGCCAGCTTTTCCAACTCTTCAATAATAACTGTACCATTTGGCATCCACATGATCAATCCAGGACCAACATCATCATCCATTGTATAAATGCCAAGCTCTTTACCCAATTTTCTGTGATCTCTTTTCTTTGCTTCTTCAAGCATTGCTAAATACTCATCTAATTCTTTTTGCGATGGAAATGTTACACCATACAACCTTGTCAATTGTTTATTCTTTTCATCACCTTTCCAATATGCACCGGCAATATTTGTAAGCTTGATCGCTTTTATCAAACCGGTATTTGGAATATGTGGGCCACGACAGAGATCAGTAAAGTTTCCCTGTGTATAGAAAGTTATTTCACCATCATTTAAATTCTGTAAAAGATCAAGTTTATATTCATCGCCTTTCGCAGTAAAATATTTTATCGCTTCGGCTTTCGGCATCTCCTTTCTTTCATACGGACTGTTCTTCTTTGCCAGCTCATTCATCTTCTTTTCTATTGCAACAAGATCTTCTTCAGTTATTTTTTTATCGCCAAGATCCATGTCATAATAAAATCCATTCTCAACCGGAGGACCTACCCAAAATTTTACACCTGGAAACATTCCCTCTACTGCTTCAGCCATAAGGTGAGCAGACGAGTGCCAGAATGTATTTTTTCCTTCTGCATCATTCCATGTATAAAGCTTTACAGTTGCATCTTCATTGATGGGTCTTGAAAGATCCCATACCTGCCCATTAACACCGGCGGCAATTACTTTTCTTGCCAGTCCCTCCGATATTGATTTTGCAATGCCCATTGCAGTCGTACCTCTATCATACTGCCTTATTGCACCATCCGGAAATGTAATATTGATCATTAATCGTTTTTTTACGGGTGGCAAATTTAGCAAACTCTACCCAGAGTTTTTTTATTTATCACACCTATTATACTATATTGTAATCTTTTCCACCGAATAAAAACATAACCGTGTCCGTCAACCATCCTGAATCATTCAACGATCGCCGTGCACATGAAAATGTTTCTACGAAACATCCGCATTTATATGTTGTAAAAGATCGGGGCGAGATCAGTGATTGGACAGATGAAGTTGCCCATTGGTTCGATCCTATAAACTTTTATGTGTACTTATGGCAGCCCGTACGTTGGAGAAATCACTTTTTGACAAAACACTCATTTTTCAAAACCGCATTTCAGCTTCCACATTTTAACACGCTATGGGATAATATATGTAAGGGCTCATTTGCTTATAATACGTTCCTATTTCGAAAACCAGCATTCAGCAAAAACTATAACAACACATTCTTAGCCGATCTCACTTGCCTTGCCTTGCTCTTTGGTGATGAGTTTATTGATGGCGTTTGCAGTGAAATTAGTAAAGAAAAAGTGCGACAGCTATTGAAAGAGAACGGGAATACATTTTATCTCAGCGTTAATGATCATATTGATCATCCACAACTTGAATACAGCTTTGATCTTTATAAACTTCTTCCCGAATCCGTTTGGAAATTAAAGAACGAAAAGTATAGCATCGATTACAATGAATTCTATCAATTGCTGAGATCTTTGCTTGACCTGATGAATGGCCGGTTGAAAAAAATGGATCGGGCTATTGCAAAAAAAGCAGCAGATAAGATCAAAGAGGCTTGTGACTTGTGCTTTGATACCTTTATTCATGATGTAAAGGATACACCTGTTCAATTATATTATCGCGGAATGATACCACCTACTGAATGGCACGAAAAAAAGAACAGGTCGATACAAATGAGATTGCTTGAATTAAGATGTGTTTTGTTAGACAAACCGATCGATCTATTTGAGAAGAAATTCAATGGCTGGCTCGATATTATCAGCACAATGCAAGTTTATGATGATATGCAGGATTGCCGTGGTGATGAACAATTCCAGGACAATCTATTACTCGCCTTTGCATCCGGAAATTTTCCTGAAGAAATGGAATGGTTTCATCAAAATAAAAAACAAACTGTTGATGATGAACAATGGCGAATAGAAGTTTCATTGAATATGCCTCGCTCTGTTTACCTCTGTACAAAATTCACCAAAGACAGGATGGTGCAGAATATGAGCTGGGTGCAAAAGAAAATATGCAATTATCTATGGAAGAATAATTGGTTCAAACCAAAACATGTCTTACAAACAACAATAAGATTTGAAGAAGTTTTAGAAAAGACTTTCCCAGTATTTACATTGACAAAAAGTGAAACCGAGTGGAGATCATATGCCCTTGAAATTTGTTTTCATGATAAGCAATTAAAAAAACAAGTTTTATCAAAGGCTGGCTTTCTTGAAAAATATTTCCTCTTTTTCAATTTCCTGCATATGAGCAGTTTTGAAAAAACTGAATTAGCACAGAGGGTCATTCGTCCACATGCAAACGACGAATGATCATTCTATCGATCTTATTTCTTTTTTTATCTACCCTTTTCTTTTTTTTATCAAAGCGACTGGGATTTTCAAATTTTAAAATAGTAAGTCTTAGCTGACGGTTTCTCCATCTCTTTAACATCATCCTGCCATAAACCTTATCAAGGCCAAGTGTTATCAAATGCAGATCATGCAATCTTTTATCAGATCTTATTGCCGACTTAAAAAGATCATCGAAAATATTTTCGATCGATTTATTATATTTTCTATAAAAAGGTTTTAACTGTTTTATCTCTTCCAAAGAAAAGTTATTTGTCAGTGCTTGCCAGATGTCGCCATTAATATGTGCATTTGCACCCATTAATTTAAGTTGTAACGGGGAAAGATCACCATTGAAATAATTTTTCCATACTTCAGGGATTGGAGTGCCGGAATTTTTTGCTTCAATTGCTTTAAAAAAATAAGTAGCAATTATCAATAAGGGAAAAGGCGCTAAACTTATTAGAGATAATCTCCAGTCAACAAAAAACATAAAGAATAAAATAGACAGAATAGAGAGAAGATCAGCAACGATAGGAATAAGCCCATCAGAAAAAATGTCATTTACCGATTCAATATCATTTATAGTACGTGTGGTTAATGTACCGATTGGTGTTTTATCAAATTGTGAAAGATTAAGACTCATTATTTTTTGGTAGACCGACACCCTAAGATTTTTT
>Ga0207675_100006353_pt1 | contig 11203 bp, 10 predicted proteins | sample KBSSwiS42_FD_184305 | JGI IMG/M metagenome (GOLD analysis project Ga0207675, IMG submission 184305) | Switchgrass rhizosphere microbial communities from Kellogg Biological Station, Michigan, USA - KBS Switchgrass S4-2 (SPAdes) (version 2) | ecosystem: Host-associated > Plants > Roots >...
AGGTACAGCCGCTTGAAGTAAAAATTAACCAACGAGTGAAGATCACTACAGGACCATTAATGGACCAGGAAGGCCAGGTGCTTGAAGTGAAACATAAAAAAGCAAAGGTGGCAATCGATAGTCTTGGTTATATGCTGATAGCTTCGGTTGAAAAAACAAAACTTGCCACAGTAAAAACAAAATAAACAAGTGTATATTTGAAAAGAAAACCACAAAAACCCAATATAGCCTTCATGAAATTCCTTTTCTTTCTATTCCTTCCTCTTGCTGCAGCCATATTTTTTTCTTCCTGTAAAACACAAAAAGTTCACGGTTATCTTGAAGATTTTACTGATACTTCAGGTAAAATGCAGGTGAATTATCCTGAGCCTACAATACAAAAAGAGGATGTTTTATCCATACTTGTTTATAGTGATGCGATCGATCAGGGCAAGACTGATGCTTTATATAATGTTGCCAATTCGGGAGCTTCAGCCGCAACAGCTGGTTATCTTGTAGATCAGGATGGCAACATACAATTTCCAAGAATAGGAAAACTAAAAGCAGAGGGATTAACCAAGCCACAACTATCCGAAGAAATCAGGAAAAAACTTACCGGGCAATTATCGAATCCTTCAGTTATTATCCGGTTGATAAATTTCAAAATAATAATGTTGGGTGAAGTGACAAGGCCGGGTCCCATAACATTGCCTAGTGAAAAAATAACAATATTAGAGGCAATTGGTTTGGCCGGCGATGTATCTCTTTATGGAAAAAAGGATGATATTGTTGTTCTTCGTGACGGAGAACTTGGCAAAGTCGATCTCTCAACGAAAAAAGTATTTGAATCTCCTTACTATTTTTTACGACAAGGTGATGTAGTGCTTGTCAATCCAAATAAGAATAAAGCAAGATTAAGTGACCAGGTCTTCAATCAACGTCTTGGAATTGCCTTCAGCATCATCAATACTATTGCTTTATTATATAATGTATTTAGATAAAAATCCTATTAGTTAATGGAGGGTAATCAATCCGGCAATAAAGACCTTGGCAATCTTTCAATAAAGGATCTTTTCTTTAAATATGTAAGATTCCTTCCTGTATTCCTTGTATCGGTTGCACTTTGCCTGCTTGGCGCATATTTATATCTGCGTTATACAACGCCTATTTATAGAGTAACAGGTACACTGACTTTTAAAACGGATGATCAAAATCGTGGCGGAAAGTTCAATGATATCTTCCTGGCAAAAAGTGTAAGCGATGTTCAATCTGAAATTGAGATATTAAAGTCGCAGGAACTAATGGAAAGAGTTGTTGATTCTGCAAAATTGCAAACAAACTATTTTGCAGTTGGCAAGATCAAAACACTGAATATTTATAATGGATGCCCTTTCAGACTTAATATAATCAGGCTCTCGGATTCTTTTACTTCATTTAAAATGAATTTTATTTTTCCAACGGAAAATGAATTCAGGGTGAATAAAGAACCTGCCAGGTTCAAATTTGGTGATCATTTTGCCAATGTATATGGTGAATTTTCATTGTCAAGAGTTTTTCCAGGTACTGCCAGCAGAGAATTTAATGTGGAATGGAAATCAACAAGCGAGCAGGCATCAATATATGCACCAATGGTTCGTGTGGCGCCGAAAATTGCGGGTTCCAATATTTATAACATCCAGATCGATTATCAAAACTCTGCATTAGCTGCTGATATTGTAAATAACTTGATGGTTCGTTATAAAGATGCCAGTATTGAAGACAAGAATGCGACCATCAAACAACGTCTTGATTATATCATTCAGCAACTTGCAAGGATCGACCAGGATCTTGACAGTATTGAGGCAAAAAGAATAATGTATGTGAATGAACATAATCTATCAGGTTATGAGGAGCAACTATCATCTTATTTTAAAGAGCAAATTGACGCTGACCAGAGAATAAAAGATCTCCGGCAACAAAACGTTACAATTGACCTGATGAAAGAATATTTGCAGGATGGCATGAATAATTATGAATTAGTGCCATCAGCATTAAGTCTTACCGATGTTACATTAGCTGGAACGGTCAACTCTTATAATACAATGCAGCTTGAGCGAAAAAGGATGCTTGAGCAAAAGATACCCGAAGAAAATCCACAGATACAAGGTAAAAACGCAGAATTGGAAAAATTAAGAACAAGTATCCTGGAGGCTCTTAAGAATTTAAAGATCGCATATAACTCATCTATCAATGATTTTTACAGAAGAGCGAATGAAGCGATCTATAAACAAAAAGAGATGCCGGCCAAAGTTCAGCGGTTGCAGGAGATGGAAAGAGAAAGAGATAGTAAGCTGGCATTATTCAAATTTTTACAGGAACAAAGGGAAGAAACAGCAATGCAGCAAGCCGCTACTGTTTCCAGTTCAAAAGTATTAACAGGTGCATATCCTACAGATACTCCAATAAGACCTAACCGCAGAGCCATACAATTATTGGCCATCATACTTGGACTTGGATTGCCTGCTATGTATATTTTCTTCCAGGAGATAATTAATGATAAAGTGAATACCCGGTATGATATTGAAAAATTAACTGATGTTTCTGTACTTGGAGAGGTAGGTCATTCCTATAGCAGCTCTTCAATGATCGTAAGCAAGACAAACCGATCGATGGTTTCGGAACAATTCAGGATCATACGCTCCAATCTTCAATATATATTAAATAAGATAGACAAACCGGTAATAATGATCACTTCTTCATTTAGTGCAGAAGGTAAATCATTTATTACAACAAATCTTGGCGGAGTAATGGCACTGGCCGGTAAAAAAACCGTGATGCTTGAGTTTGATATTCGCAAGCCAAAACTTTTTTCCGGTATGAAACTGGCTGGAAAAATTGGTATTACAAATTATTTGGTAGGAAAAGCAAAAATGGAAGAACTGCCAATAAAAGTACCAGGGTATGACAATCTTTTTGCGATAAGTTGCGGTCCCGTTCCACCCAACCCATCAGAGCTTTTGCTTGATACAAGGGTGGATGAAATGTTTGTGTGGTTAAAAGAAAACTTCGATGTGATAATTCTTGATACTGCACCGGTAGGGATGGTAAGTGATGCTATGACACTTGGAAAATTTGCTGATACTACCTTATATGTAGTTCGCCAGGGATATACGTATAAAAAACAGGTTTCATTGATCGATGAATTTTATCATGAGAATCGTTTACCAAGAATATCTATAATTATTAACGATGTGAAATTGAAACCAGGATATGGTTACTATGGATATGGACGTTATGGATACGGATATGGTTATGGTGGCGGTTACTATGAAATAGAAGAAGGGCAAGACACACCAAAAAGATTCTTTTCAAAAGAGAAGTTGAAAAGCATGTTTAAAAGGAGAAGATAATTTCAAAAGCAAATGAAGGTATTGGTTACAGGTGGTGCAGGATTCATTGGTTCCAATCTTGTACATGCATTAATAAATGATGATCGCATTACAGCGGTGAAAGTGTTGGATAATCTTGAAACAGGAAGATTTGCCAATATATCTGTATTTAAAAATCATCCTAAGTTTGAATTTATTGAAGGGGATATAAGGAACTATGCAATTTGTCTTGGCGCTGCAGAAGGTATCGATCTTATCTCTCACCAGGCGGCATTAGGTTCAGTCCCTCGTTCAGTAAAAGATCCGATCACCACACATGAAGTGAATGCAACAGGCACATTAAATATTTTTAATGCAGCAAGAGAAAATAAGATCAAAAGAGTTGTGTATGCTGCATCATCATCTACATACGGCGATCATCCTGGTTTGCCAAAAATTGAAGATAAAATAGGCTTGCCCATTTCTCCATATGGTGTTACCAAACTTGTGAATGAGCTGTATGCAAAAGTATTTGCCGAGTTATATCAAATTGAATTCATAGGTCTTCGTTATTTTAATGTATATGGACCACATCAGAATCCAGCCGGTCCTTATGCTGCAGTGATACCCCTGTTTGTAAAATCAATTTTAGAAAATATTTCGCCGGTAATAAATGGTGCAGGTGATACAAGTCGTGATTTTACTTTTGTTGAGGATGTTGTGCAGGCAAACCTGTTGGCGATGTTCACAGAAAATTCATCAGCTGTAAACCAGGTATACAATATTGCTAAAGGTGAACAGACGACACTCAATGAATTATTTGAAACTTTAAAAAATATATCCGGAAAGGATATTGACCCAATACATGGACCGGAAAGAAGTGGTGATATAAAACATAGCCTTGCTGATATTTCTAAAGCAAGAAAATTGCTTGGGTATAACCCTTCTACATCGCCTGCAGAAGGCTTAAGAAAAACTTTTGAATGGTATAAAAAAAATTCACTCATTTTCGCAGCATGAACTTTGAAAAAAACATAATAATCACGGGCGGTGCCGGGTTTATCGGCAATCACGTAGTAAGATTATTTGTAAACAAGTATCCTTCTTATCGTATTATCAATCTTGATGCACTTACCTATGCTGGTAATTTGGAAAATCTTCGTGATGTAGAAGATCAGCCAAATTATTTTTTTGAGAGAGCAAACATTTTAGATAAGGATGCTATTGAGAGGTTATTTGTTTTATACCAACCGGATGGAATTATTCATTTGGCAGCAGAAAGTCATGTTGATCGTTCTATTCATTCACCAATGGATTTTGTTTATACAAATGTTATTGGAACTGTGAACCTGTTGAATACAGCAAAATATTTCTGGAAAGACAATTTTGATAATAAGCTGTTTTATCATATTTCAACAGATGAAGTATATGGAGCTTTGGGAGAAACCGGGTTTTTTACCGAAGAAACTTCGTATGCGCCAAACTCACCTTACTCTGCTTCAAAAGCATCTTCAGACCATTTTGTAAGAGCTTATGGTGAAACTTTTCATATGCCGGTGATCATTTCTAATTGCTCCAACAATTATGGCCCTTATCATTTTCCAGAAAAGTTGATTCCTCTTTTTATCAATAATATCATTCATAAAAAACCTTTACCAGTTTATGGTGATGGTAAATACACAAGAGATTGGTTGTTTGTAAAAGACCATGCAAGAGCAATTGATATGATCTTTCATAAAGGAAAACCTTTTGATACATACAACATCGGTGGTTTTAATGAATGGCAGAATATCGATCTTGTAAAATTGCTTTGTAAGATGATGGATGAAAAACTGGGAAATGCCCCAGGCACAAGTGAACAATTAATTACATATGTAAAAGATCGTCCGGGTCATGATAAGCGATATGCGATAGATGCAACAAAGATCAATAAAGAATTAGGATGGAAACCATCTGTGACTTTTGAAGAAGGCTTAAGCCAAACAGTAGATTGGTATTTACAAAATACAGAATGGCTTAAACATGTTACATCCGGTGAATACCAAAACTATTACGATTTACAATATAATAAGTGAGATTAATGAAAGGGATTATACTCGCAGGCGGATCAGGCACAAGATTGTATCCAATTACAAAAGCTATATCAAAGCAGTTAATGCCTGTTTATGATAAGCCGATGATCTATTATCCTCTTTCTGTTCTGATGCTTGCGGGGATTAAAGATATATTGATCATAACTACACCTGAAGACAATCCTCAATTCAAAAGATTGTTAGGTGATGGCAGTCAGGTTGGTTGCAATTTTCAATATGCAATACAAAAGATACCCAATGGGCTTGCACAGGCATTTGTGATCGGTGAATCATTTATTGGAAATGATAAAGCGGCATTAATATTAGGTGACAATATTTTTTACAGTGCAGGCTTTTCAGGTTTGCTTGGTTCACTAATTGATATTGAAGGTGGTTGTGTGTTTGCTTACCATGTTTCAGATCCTGAACGATATGGCGTAGTTGAATTTGATGAGAATAATATGGCCATTTCTATCGAAGAAAAACCAAAGCAACCAAAATCAAATTATGCTGTACCGGGTTTATACTTTTATGATAACTCAGTTATTGAAATTGCAAAAAATTTGAAACCATCTCCAAGAGGCGAGTACGAGATCACTGATGTAAACAAAATTTATCTGCAACAGAATAAATTGAAGGTTGCGATCATGGATCGTGGCACTGCATGGCTTGATACAGGCACATTCGATTCATTAAGTGATGCCAGTGAATTTGTAAGAGTGATTGAAAAAAGACAAGGATATAAGATCGGCTGTATAGAAGAAGTGGCATATAATAAGGGGTTTATAAATACTGAACAGCTTTTACAATTGGCAACCACATTAGAAAAAAGTGGTTACGGGCAATATCTAAAAAACATCTATAAAAAAATATCAAAATGAAAAAAGCACTAGTATGTGGAGGCGGAGGCTTCATTGGCGGACATCTTATTAACCGCTTGAAAAAAGAAGGATATTTTGTAAGAGGTGCCGACCTTAAAGAAAACGAATATGGAAATAATAAGGCCGATGAATTTATTATCGGCGACCTGACAGATCCCCGTGTTGCAGTAGAAGTAGTAAAAGGAATGAATGAAGTTTATCAACTAGCAGCAGATATGGGTGGCGCCGGGTATATTTTTACAGGAGACAATGATGCTGCGGTAATGCATAATTCTGCGCTCTGTAATTTGAATGTACTCGATGCTGCACAAAAAGCAGGTGTAAAAAAAATATTTTATTCTTCATCAGCCTGCATGTACCCTGAGTATAATCAGCTTGATCCTGATAATCCAAAATGCAGCGAAGATTCTGCATATCCTGCTGCTCCTGATAGTGAATACGGCTGGGAAAAACTTTTTAGTGAGAGACTATATTTTGCTTACCAGAGAAATACAGGAGTACAGGTAAAAGTGGCGAGGTTTCATAATATATTTGGACCACAAGGCACATGGACAGGCGGAAAAGAAAAGGCACCGGCAGCCCTTTGCAGAAAAGTTTCAGAAACTGAGAGCGGAGGTTTTATTGAAGTTTGGGGCGATGGAAAACAAACACGGTCATTTCTTTTTATTGATGAATGTGTGGAAGCAGTTCGTCGTTTAATGGAATCTGATTTTGGAGGACCTGTAAACATAGGTTCAGAAGAAATGATATCGATAAATGATTTTGCAAAAATGGTTATTGATATCAGCGGTAAAAATATTTCTATCAGGAATATTACTGGTCCAACTGGTGTAAGAGGTAGAAACTCAGATAATAAACTCATTCGTGAAAAATTAGATTGGGAACCAAGTCTTCCACTTCGTAAAGGAATGGAGATAACTTATAAATGGATAAACGAGCAAGTACAACAAAAAGTTTCAGTTATTTAGTTTTTTTAAAATATATATAGATGAAAATATTAGTTACAGGCGGTGCAGGATTTATTGGAAGCTCTCTAGCGGAATATTTGCTGAATAATACAAAAGCAAATGTTGTAGTAGTTGACAATTATTTAACAGGCAGGCCGCAAAATCTTCCCGGATCAGATCGCTTTCGTTTTATCAAAGCTGATGCGAATGATTTCAACGACATCGCTTCGATCTTTCAAACATTTGGATTTGATTATGTATTTCATTACGCAGCAGTAGTTGGCGTAAAACGTACATTGGAAAATCCTGTTATGGTTCTTGATGATCTTCTTGGCATCAGGAATGTGTTAAAGCTTAGTAAGAACACAGGAGTAAAAAGAGTTTTTTATGCTTCATCATCTGAAGTATATGGTGAGCCGGTACATTTACCGCAACATGAGCATACAACCCCGTTGAATTCCCGGTTACCGTATGCAGTTGTAAAAAATGCCGGTGAAGCATTTTGCCGTTCTTATTTCCAGGAATATGGATTGGAGTATACTATTTTCAGATTCTTCAATACATATGGACCAAAGCAAAGCCCGGATTTTGTTGTATCAAGATTTATCAATGCCGCTTTAGAGAACAAACCAATTACGATATATGGCGATGGAGGTCAGACAAGGACATTTTGCTATATCGACGATAACCTTGAAGCAACAGTAAATTGTTTGCTTCATGATAAATATATCGACGATGTTGTAAATATTGGTAATGACCAGGAGATATCAGTATTGGAGTTAGCGAGAACAATTAAATCGATCACTCATTCAAAGTCGGAGATCATTCATCTGCCGCCACTACCTGAAGGTGATATGACACGTCGTCAACCTGATATCGAAAACATGCAAAAGCTTATAAGCCGTCCATTTACTTCATTGGAAGAAGGATTGCAGCGTATCCTTGAGTCAAGAGTTACTAAGCAGTTTCAACCCGCATAATACTTTAGTAGGATCATTGGATTGATCGCATGTACAACGAGGCAAAATTTATCTGCGGTTAATAGTTAATTATTCATAGAATGGCATTTGAAGTTTTTATTGAACCAGGCCGTGCCGAAAAAAATTACTGGAAAGATCTTTGGCGCTACCGTGAATTGTTTTACATCTTAAGCTGGCGTGATGTTAAGGTTCGGTATAAGCAAACTGTCATCGGTGTTGTATGGAGTGTGCTTCGTCCATTACTAACGATGATCATTTTTACATTTATTTTTGGGCAAGTGGCAAAGTTTGAGATTCCCGGTGTCAACTATGCATTGGCTGTATTTGCAGGCCTTTTACCATGGCAATTTTTTTCAACCGGCTTATCGGAAGCGAGTAATAGCCTGGTAGGTAATGAAAGACTGATCTCGAAAGTATATTTCCCAAGAATGATCATTCCTGCTTCTTCCATTATTACCAGTCTTGTTGATTTTTTTATTTCATTAGTTTTGATGTTTGGTTTGCTTATTTGGTACAATACTGCTCCTTCAGTCAATCTCTTTTTCTTACCATTATTTATAATCATGGCGTTTTTGGCCAGTTTTGGTACTGGTCTTTGGCTTACATCTTTAAATGTAAAATTCCGCGACTTCAAACATGTTGTTCCGTTCATAGTGCAAATAGGATTATATATTTCACCAGTTGCATTTACTTCCGTTAAGGCATCGTCTATAATACCGGAAAAATTCCGTTTGCTTTATTATCTTAATCCAATGGCAGGAGTAATCGATGGTTTTCGCTGGTGTTTCTTTGGTGATAAAATGCCGATCTATTGGAACGGGATGTTCCTTTCATTAGGTGTTGTGATCATTTTTCTTTTGATCGGCATTCGAACATTCAGAAAAATGGAAAAAAGTTTTGCTGATCTTATTTAAATTGAGGCTAAGGTTAAGTTTACGGCTAAGAAAGCGAGACGAACCTAAATCTAATTAATCTTAATCTCAATTTCAATCTTAGCCTCTAATATGAACTTTGCCATTATTGGTTGTGGAAATATTTCGAAACGTCATGCCGAACACATACAAACTGTTGGAAAGTTAGTTGCAGTATGTGACATCATTGAATCAAAGGCAAAAGAACTAGCTGAAAAATATAACGCTGATTTTTTTACTTCAATTGAAGAATTATTTATTGCTAAAAAACATATAGATATTGTGGCGATCTGTACACCAAATGGATTGCATGCACAACACTCAATAACAGCATTGAGGGCAGGTTGTAATGTTTTATGTGAGAAGCCGATGGCTATTCGGTCTTCAGATTGCATAGCCATGATAAATGAAGCTGATAAAGCCGGTAAACTTCTTTTTGTTGTAAAACAAAATCGGTTTAATCCACCTGTGATTGCTGTAAAAAAATTATTAGAGGAAAAAAAACTAGGTAAGGTATTCAGCTTTCAACTGAATTGTTTCTGGAATAGGGATGCAAAGTATTACGAGAATTCATGGAAAGGGACAAAAGATCTTGATGGAGGTACCTTGTTTACGCAGTTTAGTCATTTTATTGATCTGCTTTACTGGATGTTTGGTGAAATAAAGCAAATAAAAACTTTTACAAAGAATTTTGCTCACCAAAATATTATTGAGTTTGAAGATACAGGTGCGGTAATACTGCAATTTGAAAGCGGGATCATAGGAACGATCAATTACACCGTGAATAGTTTTAAAAAGAATATGGAAGGCTCACTAACCATTTTTGGCGAGAAAGGAACAGTAAAGATCGGTGGTCAATATTTAAATGAGCTTGAATACCAGCAAATACAGGATCATGTGATTGATGATCTGCCTGCAGGTAATAAACCTAATGAGTATGGATTTTACCAGGGATCGATGAGTAATCATGATAAGGTTTACAAAAACCTTGTGGATGTGATCAAAAATAAAGCTCCAATGGCAGCAAGCAGCTATGATGGTTTAAAAACTGTACAGATAATTGAAAAAATTTATGCGGCTGCTGAAAATTCATGATCATGGGAACACCAGTTATTAAGCATAATGAGATAAGAGATGTTCAGTTTGGTGAAAATGTAATTGTCGTTGAACCGGTAAATATTTATGAGTGCACGATCGGCGATAACAGTTTTATTGGCCCATTTGTAGAAATACAAAAAAGAGTTGAGATCGGAAGTAATTGCAAAGTTCAGTCGCATACATTTATTTGTGAATTAGTATCAATAGGAAATAATTGTTTTATCGGGCATGGAGTGATGTTTATAAATGATACAATGAAAGAAGGACCGGCTAACGGTGACCAAACAAAATGGAAAAAAACAATGATCGGAGATAATGTTTCTATTGGCTCTAATGCAACAATTCTTCCTATTGAAATATGTAACAATGTTATCATTGGTGCTGGTGCCGTTGTTACTAAAAATATTACAGAACCGGGAACATATGCAGGTAATCCAGCAAAGAAAATTTAAACGCAATGTCTGAATCAGTTATAAAAGCGGAGGGGCTCGGAAAAAAATATATCATCAGCCACCAGGGCGTGAAGGGATATAAAACCTTTCGTGAACAAATGCTTCAACATGCTCATAACTTTTTTTCAAGGACAAAAAAATTGGTAAGCGGGCAAGAGGTATTGGAAGGTGATGAGATGGAAGAATTTTGGGCGTTGAAAGATCTGAACTTCGAAATAAATAAAGGAGATCGTGTTGGTATTATTGGAAAAAATGGCGCTGGTAAAAGCACATTATTAAAAGTATTAAGCAGGATCACTGAACCAACAACGGGAAAAGTTTTTATCAAAGGCCGCGTAGCAAGTTTGTTAGAAGTTGGTACCGGTTTTCATCCTGAACTAAGCGGCAGGGAAAATATTTTTTTGAATGGGGCTATTATGGGAATGAGTCGTGCCGAGATCAAAAGAAAATTTGATGAGATAGTGAGCTTTTCCGGAGTAGAAAAATTTTTAGACACCCCCGTAAAAAGATATAGCAGTGGTATGTATGTACGTCTT
>Ga0207675_100006355_pt1 | contig 11202 bp, 6 predicted proteins | sample KBSSwiS42_FD_184305 | JGI IMG/M metagenome (GOLD analysis project Ga0207675, IMG submission 184305) | Switchgrass rhizosphere microbial communities from Kellogg Biological Station, Michigan, USA - KBS Switchgrass S4-2 (SPAdes) (version 2) | ecosystem: Host-associated > Plants > Roots >...
TCCCACTGCGGCTACAGTGCCGGAGGGCTGGTTCGTGATAGGCCGCGTTGCGGCAGCAGATCATGATCACAGCGGAGTCGTGGTGGATGGCAAGGTGTGGGAATCCTCAGCTGGCTTCGAGCACTTCCGCTCGCCAAGACCGTCGGAGGCGCGCAGATGACACTGCCTACCGCTCGGGTGCTGACGATTGCTGGTTCGGACTCCGGTGGGGGAGCAGGGATTCAGGCGGATCTAAAGACAATGCTGGCCCACGGGGTTCATGGGATGACGGTGCTCACGGCCGTGACCGCGCAGAACTCCGTTGGCGTTCAGGGCATCTGGCCGCTTCCGCCGGACGCGATCCGGGCACAGTTCCACAGCGTGGTCGATGACATCGGCGTTGATGCGATCAAGATCGGCATGCTCGGCAATGCGGACACGGTCGGGTGCGTCGCGGACCTGGTCGCCGACGTTGATCCGCCGGTGCCGCTGATCGTCGATCCGGTCTGCGTCAGCAAGCACGGTGATCGGCTTATTGATCATGAGGCGCTCGGTGCTCTCCGTACCCGGTTGTTCCGCTACGCCACAGTGATCACTCCGAATCTGGACGAGGCCGCAGCGCTGACCGGTCGTCCCGCTCAGAGCCCGGCAGCAGAGCTGGCAGACCTGCTCCTTGCTGACGGCCCGAAATGGGTGTTGATCAAAGGTGGTCATCGGGAGGGCGACGCGATCGACTATTTGAAGAGCCAGGACGGCCGTGACTTCAGCTACCGCGCGGCGCGGGCCGACAACCGACATACCCACGGAACTGGATGCACACTTGCCTCAGCGCTGGCCAGTCACCTCGCACGTGGTGCTGACGTCCCGGAGGCCATGACACTCGCGAAGGCGTATGTCACCGGAGCCATTGCAGCCGGCTTTCCGCTAGGTAGCGGCATCGGTCCGACAGATCACCTATGGCAGTTGCGAGAACACCTGCCGACCGCGTACTAGCTGCCCGGCGTGTGACCCCATGCATCGGGCCGTTGATCTTGTAACCTCACGATTATGGCGACCCGCGCGTCTTCCCCACCGCGGTCCCGCAGTCGCGCTGGATCGTCCCGGCGCGCGAAACCGCGGTCGACCGGAAGCAAGAGAGCCACGCCTGCTGTGGCTACACAAGCCAGTCCTGCTCGTCGGCGGTCCAGCAGTAATCGATCACGGAGTCGTCGACAACGCCGTTCCGTCCTCGATCAGCTCGCTCTCGGCCTTGCCGCGCTCTTGGGCGCCCTAGCCCACGGCGTAGGCCGCGCCGTGCGGCGTGTTGGACCTGCGGTGGAGGATGTCGACCCGGCATTGCGCCGCGACGGAATTGGCCTTTTCCTGCTGGGCAGTGCGATCGTCGTGGGCGCTGCAGCCTGGTGGGGACTGCCGGGTGTGGTTGGTCATGCCATTTTCATCGGTGTCGCCAGCACCATCGGGACGCTCTGCTACCTGGCGCCACTGCTCCTGGCGTTGATGGCCTGGCGAACCTTGCGGCATCCGGATCGTAACGGCCCACTGGGCCGTCAGCTGATCGGCTGGAGTGCGATCATGCTCGGGTTGCTGGGCTTGATCAACATCGCGCGCGGGCTGCCGCGCACCAACGAGCCGGAACGACTCCGAACCGCTGGCGGCATTATCGGCTACATCTCCTCCAGCCTGCTCTCCGACTTGTTGACGGTCTATGTCGCCGTTCCGTTGCTGATCTTGCTGCTGCTGTTCGGTGTGCTCGTTGTGGTCGGTGTTCCGCTGCATCAGATTCCCGATCGAGTACGCGCGGCACGAGCCCGGTTGCGCCGCCCGCCGGTGGTGATCGAGGGCGAGGTGGTTCGCGCGCTGGAGCACGGTGGCGCTCAGGCGTACGAGACCCCGGTGATTGGCGATCGAGTAGGACACCGCCGGCCGCGGGGGACAGAAGATCGCCCGGAGTCAGAGCCTGCGCCGGATTCTCCGGACGCAGATGGCGAGTCCGCCTCGGAGGCGCGTCGCATGGTGACGGCAGGGCTGCCGCCAGGCGTCACGGTGCATGGGGTTGATGGCGAGGAGCTGGAGGCTCCGCCCCACACGCCCATGCCGCAGCGTGTGGAGCAACTCCAGCTGTCCGGCGACGTGCAATACCTGCTGCCGGACGCGGCCACCCTGAGACACGGCAGTGTGCACAAAGCGCGTACCAACGCATCGGATGCAGTTGTCCATCAGTTGAGTGAAGTGTTGCTCCAGTTCGAGATCGACGCACATGTGACGGGTTACAGCCGGGGTCCGACGGTCACCCGATACGAGGTGGAGCTAGGCCCTGCGGTGAAGGTGGAGAAGGTCACGGCACTGAGCCGCAACATCGCGTACGCGGTGGCTAGCGCAGATGTCCGCATCCTGTCTCCGATCCCCGGGAAGTCCGCCATCGGGATTGAGATTCCCAACTCTGACAAGGAAGTCGTCTCCCTTGGGGACGTGCTGCGCTCGGCCCGCGCCAGAAATGATCACCATCCGATGACCGTCGGGCTCGGTAAGGATGTCGAGGGCGGCTTCGTGGTGGCGAACCTGGCCAAGATGCCGCATCTGCTGGTGGCTGGGGCGACCGGCTCGGGCAAGTCAAGCTTTATCAACTCAATGATCACGTCGATCATGATGCGGGCCACTCCCGATGAGGTTCGGATGCTGCTGGTCGACCCGAAGCGGGTCGAGCTGACGGCTTACGAAGGGGTTCCGCACTTGGTGACGCCGATCATCACCCATCCCAAGAGGGCAGCCGAAGCGCTGCAGTGGGTCGTCCGCGAGATGGACATGCGTTACGACGATCTGGCACGGTTCGGTTTCCGCCATGTCGATGATTTCAACAAGGCGGTACGCACCGGCTCGGTGAAGCCGACGACAGTTGCCGCGAGCGCCGGTGAGCCGCCGCTCCCGCTGGAGTCGTCACCGGATCGAGCCGTCACTCCGTATCCGTACCTGGTCGTCATCGTTGATGAGCTGGCGGACCTGATGATGGTGGCTCCGCGCGATGTGGAGGACTCGATCGTCCGCATCACCCAGCTTGCCCGGGCAGCCGGAATTCATCTGGTCTTGGCAACCCAGCGACCCAGCACCGATGTTGTCACGGGGCTGATCAAGGCGAACGTGCCCAGCCGCTTGGCCTTCGCCACATCGTCGATGACCGACTCGCGAGTGATCTTGGATCAGCCTGGTGCGGAGAAGCTGGTTGGTCAGGGCGACGGGCTCTTCCTTCCGATGGGATCGAGCAAACCCATCCGCATCCAAGGTGCCTGGGTCACCGAGCCGGAAGTCCGATCCGTTGTCGGCCACGTCAGCGGCCAGCTCAAGCCGACCTACCGCGAGGACGTCATCGCTGCCTCCGAGTCATCGACCCGGGTGGCGGAAGACATCGGTAATGATCTCGACCTCGTGCTTCAGGCTGTTGAGCTCGTCGTCACACTGCAACTCGGCTCGACATCGATGCTGCAGCGGAAGCTGCGCGTTGGGTTTGCCAAGGCGGGACGGCTGATGGACATCCTGGAAACCCGCGGCGTCGTCGGGCCATCTGAAGGATCCAAGCCCCGCGACGTTCTCGTTACCGCGGATGAGCTGGACGTGGTCATGGAGAACCTTCGGCTGGGCTAGCTAGGACTGCCCGGTAGGGGTTGGCGGCGACCACAGACCGCTGGTATATCGCTACATCGGTCATACTGGGACGGCAATGGATGAGTCTGCCGCGTTCGCCGTTCGGGCTGGCAGCCGCCGCCCGACAAGCGCAGAGCCGTCGGCAGTGCACCTCGTCACTCTTGGCTGCGCGCGCAACGACGTTGACTCCGAAGAACTTGCGGCACAGCTGGGTAGCGGTGGCTTCAGGCTCGTGGCTGATCCGCTCGAGGCGGATGCAGTGCTGGTCAATACGTGCGGTTTCATCGAGGCAGCCAAAAAGGACTCGATCGACACAGTGCTCGCAGCTGCTGATCTGAAGAGCGCTGGCCGAGCCAAGGCCGTGGTGGCCGTCGGATGCCTTGCGGAGCGTTACGGACGTGAACTCGCTGACTCGCTCCCCGAGGCGGATGCCGTCTTGGGTTTCGACGATTACGACGATATTGCCGACCGGCTTCGAAAGATCCTGGCCGGCGGACGCCATCCGGCTCATCGGCCACGCGATCGGCGCGCCCTGTTGCCGCTCGCACCTGCCGCGCGACCGGCGGCCGCTCACGGCGTAACGATCCCTGGGCATGGGCACACGCCCGGTACCGGTCTGGGCCCCGCCAGCGGCCCCAGGATGTTCCGACGCCGACTCGAAGGAGGGCCGTCGGCGCCGCTGAAGATCGCTTCCGGTTGTGATCGGCGTTGCACCTTCTGTGCCATTCCGTCTTTTCGTGGCGCGTACGTCTCAAGGCCGGCTACCGACATCGTGGCCGAAGCGGCCTGGCTCGTCGGGCAGGGCGTGCGCGAGGTCTTTCTGGTCAGCGAAAACTCCTCCAGCTACGGCAAGGACCTTGGCGATATCCGGGCGCTCGAGCGGCTACTCACCGGCTTGGCCGACGTTGAAGGACTGTGCTGGGTTCGGGTTTCCTATCTGCAGCCCGCCGAGATGCGGCCGAGCCTGATAGAGGTGATGGCGAGTACGCCGCTGGTGGTGCCGTATTTTGATTTGTCATTTCAGCATGCCGCTCCCCGCGTGCTGCGTCGGATGCGACGCTTTGGTGGCGCCGAATCATTCCTGACACTGATCTCATCGATCCGAAAGCTGGCGCCGTCCGCGGGGATTCGCAGCAATGTGATCTGCGGCTTCCCGGGTGAGACGGAGGCGGATGTCGAGGTGCTGTGCAACTTCCTAGCCGATGCTGAGTTGGACGCGATCGGAGTGTTCGGCTACTCATCCGAGGAGGGGACAGAGGCATGCGGGCTGGATGGCCAGCTTCCGCCCGAGGAGATAGCAACCCGCCGGGCGCGAGTAGCGGATCTTGCCGAGGAGCTGGTTGCGCAGCGCGCGGCGGAGCGAATCGGAGAACGGGTGGAGGTGCTGGTCGAGGAGGCCGACGGCGAGCTCATCGGCCGAGCCGCTCACCAAGGTCCGGAGGTCGACGGCAATGTCTCGTTGATCACCAACGATCACTTCGTCCGAGGGGATCTTGTGAACGCTCTGGTTTGCGACAGCCAGGGGATCGATCTCGTTGCCACGACGGTTGTTGATCAGCAGAGGTCTCGGCAAGCTAGCAGGAATTCAGGTCACCGTGATTGACGACGCGCATCACGACGCTGGGCCCGACAAACTCCGACGAACCCCTGACCCAGATGCCCTGGCGCCAAGCGAGACACATCCCATCGGGCCGATTGCCGAGCCCGAGACGAGTCCGTGGAATCTGCCGAACGCACTGACTGCGTTTCGGATTGTTCTTGTCCCCATCTTCGCCTGGATGCTGCTAAGCCATCCAGAGCAGCCATGGTGGCGGTTCAGCACCGCGGTGATCTTCAGTGTGGCGATCTTGACCGACACACTTGATGGATACCTGGCACGTAAACACAACATCATTACGCGCTTCGGCAAGCTGGCCGATCCGATCGCGGACAAGGCGCTCACCGGCATGGCGTTCATTGGATTGTCGATCATTGACGAGCTTCCCTGGTGGGTGACGATTACGATCTTGGTCCGCGAGTGGGGAATTACCATCATGCGTTTTGTGGTGCTTCGCTACGGCGTGATGGCGGCGGGTCGTGGTGGCAAGGTCAAGACCGTGACCCAGGCGATCGCCGTCATCTTGTATTTGCTCCCGCTGCCGGGTCCGGCCCACGTCGTTGCCATGATCGTGATGGCTGTGGCGTGGCTGATCACCATGGCAACCGGGCTGGACTACATCCGCGGGGCGCTCCGCTTGCGGCGTCGCGCCCGCGCCCAGTGAGGGCATCCGCGCTGGCTGTGAGCATCCTCGCGGAGCTGAGTCGCCGCGGTCAGACACTCGCGAGCGCTGAGTCCCTGACCGGCGGCATGGTCGGCGCGCTACTGACCGACATACCCGGGGCCTCCGCGAACTATCTGGGTGGTGTGATCAGCTACGCCACCCCCCTCAAGGCGACGCTTGCCGGAGTGGATCCTACGACGTTGGCCGAACTCGGTCCGGTCGCGGAACGCACTGCTGCCGAGATGGCTCGCGGCGTGGCGGAGCGATGCAACGCTGACTGGGGACTTGCGACGACGGGAGTCGCCGGGCCTGAGCCGCAGAACGGCCATCACGTTGGCCAGGTTTTTGTGGCAGTCAGCCATCCCGCCACCAGGGCGTTGCGCGTCGAGGAGCTCCTCCTGCACGGCGATCGCGCGATGATCCGGCGACAGGCGGCGTCAGCTGCGCTGGAATTGCTGGCTGATGCTCTCGGACTGACGGGCGTTGGGCTAGAAAGTTGACGACGCGAGCTGGCGTCTGAGCGTGGGACGTACTGGTGTTGTCGGTGAGGGTGGGTAGAGTTTTCCGTATGCGATCGCAGGAACTTCCGGTGAAGCCGGTGCTGGTGCGCGAGCTCATCGGCGAGTCGCTCCGGGAGGAGCGCGTTTCGCAGGGGAAGACGCTGCGCGATGTGTCGAGGAAAGCTCGGGTCAGTTTGGGATACCTCTCCGAGGTCGAACGCGGTCAGAAAGAAGCCTCGAGCGAGCTGCTCGCCGCAATTTGCGCAGCACTCGATCTGCCACTGTCGGTGGTTCTCAATGTGGTCAGCGAAAAGATGGCCGTCTATGAAGGCGTGACTACCCTGCCCAGCGTGCGCCCAATGGCCCAGGCCGCAGCTTGAGCGTGGCGATTTGATCACTCGCCGCTAAGCGCTCGCCTGTCAAACGCTCGGACGTAGCCTCAGGCCTTGAGGGGTCATTCGGAATCCCGCATCTTGCAAGGCCTCGCTTACCCGTACCGAACCGAAGATGTGCGCTCCATCGGCGCGCTCCACGGTCAGCTTTCCGAGCAGGCCCTGCTGTACGGATCTGGCAAGGGCAAATGCCGCCGGAGCCAGCCGGGTCGGATCTTCGCTGAAAGACAACAGTGTCTTGCCGCCGCGCTCCACGTAGAAGATCAGTTCCCCGCCAACCAATGCGACCAAGGCGCCTGCTTTGCGTCCGGGCCGATGTCCCTCTCGATCAGGCCACGGGAGCGCAGCGCCGTACGGGTTGGCCGGATCACAGGCCGCGAGGACGACAGCACCGGGCTCTGCCGGTTCGCGCTGATGAGTGCGTACTCGATCGACGGCCCCGGTCAGAGCAAACTGAGCTGCACCCAGACCTTCGACGAAGTAGCCACGCCGACATTGTCCGGAATCCTCGAGCGCGCTGAGCGCCCGATAGGCGGCGCCGAACCCACCCTCGGCGTTCTCGGTGAGGACGCTGCCACGAGTCACAATGCCGTAGCGGTCCAGCAGCGCGAAGATGTCAGCAGCCAGCCGATCGGCCGGTGTTGGTGTTGACCGTTGAATCAGTGACCAGCGGCCTGCTGTGGTGGGTGTGACCACGCGCGGCGTACGTGCCGGGCGTCCCAGTCCTCCGCCGGCGAGTCTGATCCGATGCGTTCTCGGGACAGGCCGGCTGGGCCTCCGGTGGGCCCCACTAACAGCAAGGCTGCGTACTGGAGCAAAGGTGTCCCCGGTCACCAAGCCGGCCCACACCAGTTCCCAGAGGGCATTCACGTACTGCGAGCGATCGGCGAGTGTCGTTCCTGAGGGCAGCAGAGCATCAAAGAACGAGGCACCGCGGTCGGAAAGCGCGGCCAAGATCTCTTGGCTGCGATACTGCTCCGGCTCGCCGCGTGCGGGGTGAGGCTCCTGACCAGCGACGTACCAGCGCAGCCAGCCGTCAGAATCACCGATCGGTCCATCGCCGACCCAGAAGATCTCGCCGGCGGCAGTGAGCTCATCCAGCATCGCCGGCGTGTAGCCGGCGACTCTAGCCGGCAAGATCATCGACTCCACGGCACTTGCAGGAATCGGATAGCCCGAGAGCTGCTCGATGGCTCCCAGCACGGCGTCGACGCCGCGGCTGTCCGAACCGATTCCCTGCCACTCCGCGAGGAAGCGTGCAAAGGCGACCTGCTCAACTGGCTCGACACCTTTACGCAGCAGAGCCAGCGTTCGCCTTTTGATCAACGCCAAGACCTGGCTATGGCAGTACTGCCGGCGCTCGTTGGCAGCGTCTCCCGGCATATCGAGGAATGAGCCGGCGGCCAGACTCCCGGAGGCGGTCAGCTGGTCGCAGCTGGACTCAACGACCGCTCGCCCCAATCCGTACCGTACGGCGATCGAGGAGACGACGAAGGGCCCGTGCGTTCGGGCCCACCGCAGCACAAGATCATCGATCGGATGGGGAGCAGGCTCGGTGAACGAGGAGGCGACGCCGGGTGGAACCGGTATTCCGAGGCCATCGCGGAGCCGCGGGATGTCCTCGGCAACCGCCAGCATTGCTTCACCGGCGATTCGGACTTCAACCACCCGGCGATCCTTGATCAAGGTGTCGACCGCTGTCGCGATGTCAAGGCTAGGGGCGGTCCTGGCCTCCACCTCGGCTTGGGTGAACGGTCCGGCAGTGCGTAGCAGGTCAAAGGCTTGTTCCAGTGTGGTCACCTGCCTGTCCGCGCTGAGGCACTGCAGATCAGCTTCGATGCTGGCGATGACTTCGGCGTCGAGGAGTTGCTTGATGCCGTCTTTGCCGAGGAGTTCAGCCAACAGAGTGGCGTCGAGTGAAAGCGCAGCTGCCTTGCGCTCCGCGAGCGGAACGTCACCCTCGTAGACGAATGCTCCGACGTAACCGAAGAGCAATGAGCGGGCGAAGGGAGATGGCTCCTTGGTCTCGACCTCCACGACGCGGAGTGATCGCGAGGCGATCTGTCTCTGCACGTCAAGGAGGCCGTCGAGATCGAAGACGTCGTTCAGGCATTCGCGCATCGTTTCCAGAACGATCGGAAACTCAGGGTATTGCGCGGCGACGGTGAGCAGTTGCGCTGAGCGCATACGCTGCTGCCACAGCGGTGAGCGAGCTTTCGGGTCGCGCCGCGGGAGCAACAGGGCGCGGGCCGCATTCTCCCGGAACCGGGATGCGAAAAGAGCTGATGAGCCGACCTCGTCGCTGATGACAGACTCGATGATCTCTGGATCCGACACCAACAACTCAGCGCTGGGCGGCTCAGATTCGGTGTCGGGGATACGCAGCACCATGCCATCGTTCGTCGCGGTAGCCTGCACCTCCATCCCGTACCGTTCTCTTGCTGAGCGCTCGATGGCGAGCGCCCAAGGACTGAGCACGCCGGTGCCGAGTGGGCAGTGGACGCAGACCCGCCAGTCGCCCAGCTCGTCGCGAAATCTCTCAAAGATCACCGTTTGGTCGGTCGGAAGTGCCCCGGTGGCTGTCTGCTGCTCGGCGAGGTAGGAGATCAGGTTGTTGGCAGCGAAGTCATTGAGACCAGCCTCGGTTAGCCGTGTTTTCGCAAGCTCAGGACGCAACGCACCAACCTCACGGACGAACCTGCCGTACGCGCGTCCCAGCTCTAGAGGACGAGCAGGCGCGTCACCTTTCCAGAACGGCAGCCGTCCAGGCGCGCCTGGGGCAGGGGAGACCAGCACCTGGTCGTGAGTGATCTGATCCACTCGCCAACTTGTCGTTCCCAAGGTGAAGACATCGCCGACTCGAGTCTCATAGACCATCTCCTCATCGAGCTCGCCGACGCGTCGCCCCGGGGCATGCCGACCCGACGCATTGCCCTCACCAACGAGGAACACTCCGAACAGTCCTCGATCGGGAATCGTGCCGCCGGAGGTCACGGCGAGCCGCTGCGCTCCCGGACGGGCGACCAGCACGCCGGTGTCGCGATGCCAGACCAAACGCGGCCTGAGCTCGGCAAATTCTTCGCTGGGATAGCGGCCACTCAGCATGTCGAGGACCGCCTCGAAGGCGCTATACGGCAGCTGCCGGAAGCTGTCGGCTCGGCGTACCAAGGCGTACAGCTCCTCCGCCTTGGCGTCCTCGATGGAAACAACGGCCACGATCTGCTGGGCAAGAACGTCCAAGGGATTGCGCAGTTCGGCGACTTCCTCGATGGCGCCGTGTCGCATCCGCTCCACAACAACCGCTGACGCGATCAGATCCCCGCGGTGATTGGGAAAGAACACGCCGCGAGACGTCGCACCCACGTGATGGCCGGCCCGGCCCACCCGCTGGAGGCCGCTGGCTACCGACGGCGGGGCCTCGACCTGGACAACGACATCGACGGCACCCATGTCGATGCCGAGCTCCAGTGACGAGGTCGCCACCACGCACGGCAGCCGCCCCGTCTTGAGATCGTTCTCGATCTGAGCTCGCTGCTCCTTGCTGACCGAGCCGTGATGGGCTCGGGCGATAACCGGAGTCGTACTGCCGTCGCGGCCGGCCGACGCGCCGGATTGGGCCATTACCTGCGCCGGTGGCGGAGACGGGTCACTGACTTCGCCGAGACGCTCGGCCTGCAGCTCGTTGAGGTGCGCGGTCAGCCGCTCCGCGAGTCGTCGTGAGTTGGCGAAGACGATGCTGGACCGGTGCTGATTGATCACGTCCAGGATGCGGTTCTCGACGTGCGGCCAGATTGAGGGTGGTCGAGGCGGAGGCTGCTCGTCATCGAGACTCGCAGGCTGGGCGATGGTCGGAGTCGATGCCGTTGCACCGAGGTCGCTCATGTCCTCGACGGGCACCACGATGGAGAGATCCCACGATTTCTCGGCCGGCGGCGCCACCACCCGTACCTCATGCGAGCCACCGAGGAAGGCGGCAACCCGCTCCGGAGGGCGCACTGTGGCGGATAGGCCGATCCGCTGCAGGGGCTGGTGCGGAGATGAGGCCTCTCCATCGGACTCGGTGAGCGCTTCCAGCCGCTCCAGGGACAATTCGAGGTGAGCCCCGCGCTTGGTCCCGGCAAGGGCATGTACTTCGTCGATGATCACCGTTCGAACCGATCGGAGCAGATCACGGGCGGCCGAAGTCAGCATCAGGAACAGTGACTCGGGTGTGGTGATCATGATGTCCGGCGGACGGTTGATGAGACTTCGTCGATCAGCAGCGGACGTATCGCCGGAGCGCACGCCGACCGTGACGTTCGGTGGTGTTTGTTCGAGGCGTAACGCGGTCTGAGTGATGCCCGCTAGCGGCGCTCGGAGGTTTCGTTCGACATCGACCGCCAACGCTTTGAGCGGTGAGACGTAAAGAACCCGGCAGCGTTGCTTGGCACTTGG
>Ga0207675_100006356_pt1 | contig 11201 bp, 8 predicted proteins | sample KBSSwiS42_FD_184305 | JGI IMG/M metagenome (GOLD analysis project Ga0207675, IMG submission 184305) | Switchgrass rhizosphere microbial communities from Kellogg Biological Station, Michigan, USA - KBS Switchgrass S4-2 (SPAdes) (version 2) | ecosystem: Host-associated > Plants > Roots >...
CTGTTCCCGGCCGATGAGCCGAAGCGCGTGCCCCAGCGTGATGAGCATCTGTCGATGGAGCGTCACCGTCCAGGCGCTGCACATGTGGTCTCGCATGGTCGGATCGGCCGGTTGCAGCGAATCGTTCCAATCGCCGTGACCATAGGCGGCCAGAGCGGTGCCGGCAACGACGCGGCGTCCGATGAGCTGCAGGGAACGCTGCAAGTGCTGCCACACCGTGGCGGATTCGCCGTCGAAGAAATTCACGCTTTCGTCCAGCACGCCGGCATCGCCCGACGCAATCAGATACTGCGCCAGCGCCAGCACCGGCCAGAACACGATGTCGCCATGCGAATCGCCGGCCCGGATGCTGCGCTCACGCTCGAAGAACATGAACCATTGCGGCCAGTCCCCGTCAGCGTTCTGGGCGTTGAAGACTCGCAGCAGCAGGCCACGGACAGGCGCCGTATTGCCGCTCGCAAGCAGCAATTCCACCGGGCCCTGGCTGACATCGCGCGTTCCCCACCCTCCACCCGAATACTGTTCGAGCCCGCGCGGCGAGAGATAGTGAATCAAGGCGTTGTGGGTGAACCAGGGAAGAATATCTCCCAGTCGTTTCACCTGCGCACCGATGGCGCTATCAGGTGCTCTCAGCGTCAAATCCAATGCTGCGGCAGGTACGCTCGTCGCCACTGCTTCGTTGACCAAACGGCCTTGCACGGTCAGTCCGACCTTCAACGCTGGCGCCGTGATCATGCAGACATACGGTTGCTGCCGGGACAGTCCGTCGACGAACAACAATTCGTCGCCGCCGACTGCTTCGAATCGAGTGCCGGCGAACGGCGCGATCAGGAAATCGCCGCTGGGAAACCGCTGTGCCAAGTCAGTCTCGGCGACCGGTGCAACGGCAATGCCTTCAGGCGTTTGTTTCCAGGCAGCAGGACCGGCGATGCTGCCATCATCGCCATTCAGTGCGACATGGTGGCTGATCAGGAAACGCGTCGGCGCTCCTTCGCTGACCAAAATCTCCAGGCTGAGTTCATGAGGGTCGCTCAACGCGACGCTACGGACTTCGATGATTCCGCCCGCATGTCGATAGATCCAGCGGCAGGCTGTGGGAGCCATTTCGAATGCCGCAGGCAGGTCCAGCAATTGCCACTCACCGCCAATCTCGGCGAACACGCGCTGACCGTGCGAACGAAACAAACCGAGGTAGCTGTGCGTGGTCGAGAGGAAACGGTTGATGCTCACATGCCCCTGCGTGACCATCGAATGAAATACGCCAGCCATCCAGGTCGTCGACGTCAGCGCAGTCTCATCTGGAACGAGCTGCGTGCCGGTGCGCAGGAGATGGCCGTGCGGACGCTGCACCGACAGCTCTTTTGCACGCAGGACGACGTGTCGGTCGCCATCGTGAAAGAACGATAGCAGTCGTCCTTTCTCATCCTTCTCCGCGTGAGTGCGCTCGGATCCGCACAGCGCGATGAGTTCGTCGGCTGACAGCTCGCGTACTTCGAGCAAAGGCGCGGACGTGAACAACGAAGTTGCAGCTTTCGCGGCATTCGCCACCGAGGGCATGGTGAATCGTGCTTCACTCGCTGCCAGCACGGCATCGACGAGATCGAGATCGGCCGGTGTCGTCGCCGCTGGATGATGAGCCAGCAGCGATCCGAAGAATCCGCAATCGACACGCTCACCTGCCGCCAGCGTGATGCGCTCGTCCTGAATCGCAGCCATGGAGTGCTCATGTTGCAAGCGCTTCTCGCCGAGGCCCGCCTTGAGGCCAACCGGCAAAACACCGGCGCCGCCGGCGATGCCGTGCACCTGCATGGCATCGGTTGCGAATGCCACGCCTCGACGCAACGAGCCAACCAGGCTCCACGGAAATTTTCCGCTCACCGCCTGGTTCTGTCGCGACGCAATCACGACACCGCGTGACGCATGCTGCAACGGCGCGTGATCGACGTACTGACTGACATAGAACTCGTTGAGCCGAATCGCGCCATACGCGGCCAGCGCCAGGTCCTGTGCATAGATCAAATCGAGAAACTGCGGTCCTGCGCTCCGGTTCTCGATCGCGACGTGCCAGAACCATGACGTCGAATCCTGGGCCAGGACCAACGCAATGCGATAGCCGGTCTCATGCCATTCGCCCCGGCCCACGAACGCTCTACTGCTGTCATCGTAGGCAAACCGCGTCGGACTCTTCGGCCCCAACAGCGCGACATAGTCGACCTTGTTCCCCAGGTACCGCCGCAGATACAGGTTCGTGCAGCCGCCTTCGAGTTCATTTCCCGGGAACAGATTGATCGTCACCTCGCCCGCATCCATGCGACCGATGGTGCCGTTCGCATTGATACTGACGCTCAGGCCGGACGGGCTGACCAGACGCTGCGGGGAATTGGACATAGATGGGCCTCGCCTCAGTAATCGCGGGCATCTTACATGAGAGGGTCGGAAGAAATATCTCGCGGAGAGCGCGGGGCAGAAAAAGAGAAGGAGATATGCTAGCGAAGGCAATTCGAACTCTTACCTAATCATTCTCTGCTCCGCGTTCTCCGCGTTCTCCGCGCGAAATCCTTCCTAAAACCCGCCGGCGAACTCAAGGCAACTCCGGCCCATACGGCCGCGTTCCGGTACTGCTCATCACTGTCACCGAGGAGTGCACCGTCTCCGCGAAAATAGACGATTCCATCCGTTGATCCACCGGCAGGCCTTTCGCACGCCATGCAGCCAGGCCTCCGGCGAGCGGACGGACATGCTTGAATCCCTGGTCGTGAAGTTTTCTCGCCAGCAACGCGGCCGATGCTTCGTTGGGGCAATCGCAATAGACGATCACTTCCGACGCCGGATCCAGTTTGAGTTCCGACAGGTCGCGCACCTGGATTGCTCCCGGAATCCATCCCGAACGCGCCCGGTGCTCGGGCGAACGCACATCGAGAATGGTCGTCTTGTCGTTGGCTTGCAGCAGCGACTGCAATTCGTCGATGGAGATACGCGGCATGCGGATTTCGCCCAGGAACCGCTGGCGCTGCCACCATTTCAGCAGAACGAAAATGACCGCAGCGCCGAGCAGCAGCATGAGCGCGTAGCGGCCCAATTCGTCGAGCTGGGTGAGCAAGGCATCGACGGCGGAGTGGAATATCATGCCCAGCCCCACCGCGCTCGCCACCCAGAGCAGCGCACCCAGTCCGTCGTACAGAACGAATTTTCGCAACAGCGTTCCGGATTCTCCGGCCAGCGTGGTCGACACTGCTGCGAAGCCGGGAATGAACTTGGCGAGCACCAGCGACGGCGCACCCCAACGTGCATAGATCCTGCGAGTGAGTCCGACACAGGAATCGGCGGACAAGGATAACTTGCACATCGCCCGCAGCAGCGTGGAGCCGAATTTCCTGCCGCCTGCGAACCAGGCCAGGTCGGCGATCAGCGTGGCGAACGTGGCCACTGCGACGATGGGCCATACCGAGTGGTTCGATTCGACGGCGAGCGCGGCCGTCACGATCATCGGCGGATACGACGGGAGCGGCAGCCCGCCCTGGTCGAGCAGCACGGTGAGGAAGACGACCCACAGGCCGTAAGTCTCGATAATATGCAGCAGGGCGTCCATGGAGAAATGATAGTTCGAATGCAGCCGTTGCGCTTATCGCCTGAACCGATGACGCTGATCCTCGATACCAATGTAGTCATCGACTGGCTGGTATTCGACGATCCTTACATGGGCCCGTTGCGCGACGCCGTAACGAGCCGGCAGGTTGCCGTGTTGACGTCGCCGCCCGCTACTGCCGAATTGCAGAGGGTGCTCGCTTATCCCCAGCTCAATCTCGACGCCGCCAGGCAAACCGCTATTTTCAGTCGTTACGTAACGGCAGTGACAGCTGCCACGCTTCCCGAAGAGTTCTCGCTTGCCAACTTGCTGCTACCGCCGAAGTTTCCGCGCTGCCGCGATGCGGACGACCAGCATTTCCTGGCGCTGGCCTGGCACAGCCGCGCCACGTTACTGGCGACGCGTGACAAGGCGCTGCTCAAGCTGAAGAAACGGGCAGCGCGCTTCGGCGTGACGATCGTGGATGTTCAGGGACTGATCGGCGGCCTGTCGTCCTACTCGTCGAACTCCATCGCCACCTGGTCCACATAGCACCAGCTCCACTTCTCGCCGCGCTCCAGCGACGTGATGATCGGATGCTGCGTGGCGCGAAAATGCTTGGTCGCGTGGCGATTCTTGGAATCGTCGCAGCAGCCGACGTGGCCGCAGGCCCGGCACAGCCGCAAGTGCACCCACGAATCGCCGGTCTTCAAGCATTCTTCGCAGCCTTGAGTATTCGGCGTGCTGATGCGGACCCGGTCGAGATGCGTGCACTGATGCGCCATGACTATCTCTTCAGCGCCGCTTCGACGCCTTCCACCAGCAGGTGCAGTCCGAACGACACGTCCTGGATATGGCCGTTGATGAAGAACGTGGGCGTGCCCCGCACGCCGCTGGCGTCGCCGCTCTTCTGGTGTTCGCGTACGCGCTGCAGATAAATCTCGTCATCCATCTCGGCGGTATAACGCGCCAGGTCGAGTTCCAGCTGCTCGGCGTAACTCTTGAGATTGTTCAGCTTGAGATGAGCCTGGTGTGCCAACAGCAGGTCGTGCATTTCCCAGAACTTTCCCTGGTCGCCGGCGCATTCGGCAGCCTGTGCGGCATGCATCGCGTGCGGATGCACTTCTTCCTGCGGGAAGTGACGCCAGACGAGGCGGACCGTGCCGGGAAAGCGATCGAGCAGCAGCTTCACGGCGGGCGCCGCCTGCTTGCAGCTCGGACATTCGAAATCGCCATACTCCACGATGGTGACGGGCGCGTGGTCCGGGCCGATCGCATGATCGATAGCGCTCACCGGCACGGTGAGCGCGAATTTCTGATGGTGATTCATGGCCCGAGCATACGACGGCTCCGCCGAAAAGTCCTGTACCAGTGTGCTACGGACTGCTGCTGTGGATTCTCCGCTCAGGCTTGCTGCGGCACCAGCCGGATGCGGGTGATCTCCGAAGGCGCACCGAACCGTTTCGGCGGTCCCCAATACCCGGTGCCGCGGCTGACATAGATCCACAGGCGATTCAGGCGATGCAGTCCGGCAGTGAACGGCTGTTGAAAGCGCACGAACAGGTTCCAGGGCCAGAATTGACCACCGTGCGTATGTCCCGAGAGTTGCAGGTCGAAACCGGCTTCCGATGCAGCCGGTGCGCTGCGAGGCTGGTGAGCGAGCAGGATACGAGGTCCGGAATTCGCCGGCACGCCGTGCAACGACGCCGTCGGATCGCTGCGTTGTGCGGCGTCGAAATGATGAGCGCCGTAGTCCGTCACGCCCGCGAGCACCAGAGACTTGCCGTCGTGATCCAGCACCACATGCTGGTTCATCAGGACCTTGAGGCCGAGTTGGCGCAGCTGCTGGGTCCAGCCGCGTTCGCCCGAATAGTATTCATGATTGCCGGTGACGAAATAGGCGCCGTGCCTGGCCCGTAACCTTGCCAGCGGCTCCACATGCTGAGCGAGCTGTGCAACGCTGCCATCCACCAGGTCGCCGGTCACGGCAATCACATCGGCGTGCAGGTCGTTGACGGCATCGACGATGGCGTCTACATAGCCGCGTTTGATCGTCGGCCCCACATGGACATCGCTGATCTGGGCAATGGAAAAGCCGTGCAACGCGCCCGGCAGGTTGGCGATCGGCACATCGACATGGACGACCCTGGCCCGACGCCGAGCGTTGACCAGTCCCACGAGCGTTGCGAACAGCGCCAGGGCGACGACCGCTACCGCCGACCAGTGAACGAACGCGGCCCAGCTGTTCTCAGGCACGACGAACCATGCGACGAGCGCTGCTATATCCCGCAGCAGGGTCAGGACGAAGGTGGACGAGAACCAGCCCATCATGAGCATGCCTGCCCAGGCGAGACGATCCGACCACACCGGCGATTGCAGGGACCGCGCCATCATGCCGGCCGGCATGAGTACAACGGACAGGACCAGCAGGCCGATACCCGCGCCCAGGCCCACCGGGCCCAGGTCGAGGGCCGGTAGCAGGCGCGATCCAATGTAGACATGCAGCAGCACCAGGATGCCGGCGACGAACACAAAGCGGTTAAGGCGCAAGGAAAACCTCGGGCGGACGATCGACCGGCACGGGACAGAAGGAATGGGCGAGTGCGACCCCTGCTCGACCTACGCAAAGACCCTCCGGCAAGACTATGGGGCGCCCCCGGCCGACTTCAATCGTCGCCGGAACCATCCGGTCCACCGGACGCTTGCGTCGTGATGCCATTCGGTTAACGTAAAGCCCGCCCGGGCCTGTGTGGGCCCGCCGTCGGACAATCGTTGCCTCGCAGATGATTTTTTCGTAAGGGGACCTACGTTGAGCTCCAAATACAGCCCACTGGCGGGCAAGTTGCTGCCACCCGCATTGCTGGTCGATATTCCGAAGCTCATTACGGCGTATTACACCGAGCAGCCCGACCCGACAGTCACCGCACAACGCGTGTCCTTCGGAACCTCCGGCCACCGGGGCATCTCGTTCGATCGCAGCTTCAACGAAGCCCATGTGCTGGCCATCAGCCAGGCCATCTGCGAATACCGCAAGCAGCAGGGCATCGACGGCCCGTTGTTCATGGGCTTCGATTCGCATGCCTTGTCCGCGCCCGCCTTCGCCAGCGCTCTGGAAGTGCTGGCAGCCAACGGCGTCGCGACCCGCATCGCGTCCAAGGATGAATACACGCCGACACCGGCGATCTCCCAGGCCATTCTCGTCTACAACCGGGGACGGCAAGGCGGCTTGGCCGACGGCATCGTCATCACGCCCTCGCACAATCCTCCCGATGGCGGCGGCTTCAAATACAACCCGCCCAATGGCGGCCCGGCCGACTCCGACATCACCAAGTGGATCGAGAACCGCGCCAACGCCCTGATCGAAGGCGGACTCGAGGAAGTGAAGCGCACGCCATTCGCACAGGCACGCAAGGCGTCGACTACGATCGAACACGACTTCGTCACCGGCTACGTCGAGGATCTCGGCAACGTGATCGATTTCGATACGATTCGCGCGGCCGGATTGCACATGGGTGTCGATCCGCTCGGTGGCGCCGGCGTGCATTACTGGGCACGCATCGCGGAGAAGTATCAACTCGACCTGACGGTGGTCAGCGAAGAAGTGGATCCCACCTTCCGCTTCATGACGGCGGACTGGGACGGCAAGATTCGCATGGATCCCTCCTCCGCGCATGCCATGCAACGGCTGATCGGATTGAAGGACAGCTACGACATCGCCTTCGCGTGCGATACCGACCACGACCGTCACGGCATCGTCGCCGCGAGCAGCGGATTGATGCTGCCGAATCACTATCTCGCCGTGGCCATCGACTACCTGTTCCAGAATCGTCCGCGGTGGAGCGCCAAGGCCGCCGTGGGCAAGACCATGGTCAGCAGCAGCATGATCGATCGCGTCGCTGCCCGCCTCGGCCGCACACTCTATGAAGTGCCGGTGGGTTTCAAATGGTTCGTCGACGGACTCGTCAGCGGTGCGCTCGGCTTCGGCGGCGAAGAAAGCGCCGGTGCCTCCTTCCTGCGCCGTGACGGCACGGTGTGGACTACCGACAAGGATGGACTCATTCCCGGCTTGCTGGCCGCGGAAATCACGGCTCGCACCGGCAAGGATCCGGGCGAACGGTACGCCAGTCTCGCGCAGGAATTCGGCAGCCCTGCGTCCGATCGCGTCGATGCCGCCGCCACGCACGAGCAGAAACAGAAGCTGTCGAAACTGTCGCCGGCGCAGATCAAGATCACCGACCTTGCCGGCGAGAAAATTACCGCAGTGCTGGATCGCTCACCCGGCAACAACGGCGCGCTCGGCGGCATCAAGGTGATGACCGCGAATGCCTGGTTCGCGGCCCGTCCATCGGGCACCGAGAACATCTACAAGATCTATGGCGAGAGCTTTCTCGGACCGGAGCATTTGAAGAAGGTGCTGAGCGAAGCTCAGAAAGTAGTCGACGCTACGATCGGCTGAGTCTCCGGGGACATGCTCCCGTAGCGAAGCGCAAGGTGCGTGTCCCATCACTTCAACGCGAACCGCACCCGCAACGTCGCTTTCCTGGCCACCGGAATGCCGTCCTGTTCGATCGGCTCGAAGCGCCATTGCTGCACGGAGTTGACCGCGGCACGATCGAACAACCGTCGCGGCTTCGCTGCGCGTACCCGCAGGTTCTCCGGCACGCCTTGCGGCGAAATGATGAAGTCGATGTCCACCCAACCTTCGATGCGGTCGTTCAGTGCATCGGGTGGATACTTGGGCGGCACTTCCTTGAGGCGCTTCAAATTGCCCGCCAGCAGGACTGCATCGTCATTCGCAGGAGCCTGGGCTACGGGCTGCGGCGAGGGAACCGATGACTGAACGCTCTTCGCTGGAGTTTCCTCCGGAGCAGTTGCAGCGGGAGCGGATTCGATCGCTGGCACAGGCGGTGGCGCTGCAATCTGCTTAGCTACCGTCGCTGCTGGCGCCGGTCGCGACGATTCCGCCAATGCTCGCTCGACCGCGGCGAGCGCCGGACCTGCCGCGCCGAGCTGTCGAGCCGCATTCACGTAGGCTCGCGCTTCGTCGTTCTTTCCAGCCGACAACGCAGCATGAGCCGCGTCAGCCAGCTTGCCGTTCAGTTCACGAAAGCCCTGCGCGATGGTCGGATCGGTCGGATCGAGCTTGCGTGCATCGAACAGCGTATCGCGTGCATTGGCGTCTGCCGGAGCGATCAATTGACCGTCCTGCATGCGTGTAGTCGCCTGCGCCACCAGCGAACGAACGCGATTGCCGACGTCACGCGCCTGGCTCAGTTTCATGCGCTCGTGTTCGCGAGCCACCTGCGTATCGAGAAACGGCAGCCGCGGATGTTTCGGATCGATGTCCCTCGCAGTTTCTATATTGCGCACGGCTTCTTCCATTCGCTCTGCCGTCAGCGCAGCTTCGGCACGCTCCAGTGTTCTGTCGACGACCGAACGCACGCCAGCCTTGGCCGCTTCGCTGCGCGGATCGATCGTCAACGCGTTGCGATAAAAGTCGAGCGCACTCTCGCCTCGGGGCTCCAGGTAACGGCCCTTGTCGAAGGCTTCCTTCGCGAGCGCCAGTTCGGCCTGCAGCGGATCCGGCTTGTCTGGAAGATTAGTTTGGGTGGTTGCAACCGCCTCAGTGGCAGGAGCCTCCGGTTGCGCGGTAAATTTTCTAACGCCGGCCCAGATCCCGCCGATCGCTACGAGCAGGCCAAGGCCCAGCGCGCCGTAAGTCATCACATAGTTTCGGGAGCCGCCGCCGCTCGACCCTGCATCGGTCATGCGCCTGCCGGCCGCCACCTGTTCTATGTACTGGTTGGCAGCCGCTTCGAGTGCGAGACGCGTCTGTCCATGCGAAATCGGCGTCAACAGAAAGCGGAAGATGCGTCCGGAAGCCGTGAGCTGCATCAGCGAGGCACTGTCCTCGCGTTTACCCGCAACGACGACGACGAGATCGGGAAAGTGCTGCGTCAACTGCGCCAGCAATGCAGGAGCGTCCGACGTGCCCGCCATGTCGATCAGCAGCACCGCAGGTTGCAGCTTGAGCAGGTCGTCGGCGATGCGATCGAGATTGGCCGCATGCGTGATCGGCATGTGATTCGGCGCCGCCCGGTGGATCGTATCGACCAGCTGCGCGTCGCGGCTCAACACCAGCAGCGGGGAATGCTTGGGATTGAGTGTCCCGGGAGAGTTGGCGGGAGAGTTGGCGGGGGAGTTGCTGATTTCTCCCGCGCCCGTCACGCCGGCGCGTTGTGCAGTGGCCATCCAGGTTGCTCCGTAAAGTATTGGCCAAATACTAGGGATGCCAGCAACTACGACTGAGAACTGCTCCGCAATTGAGTAACGCAGGCAGTTGAGATTTTTTCATCCGTGGCTCATCGCTACGCGGCGTGCACCAATACAGACCGGAACAGATGCTATCTGCACCATCCAGAGTGCAGCGACCGGTCGAGTCGTGGGGAGTTTTCGCTGCTGAAAGTCTTGTTCGCACACCCTCCGGTTGTATGTCTATTGATAGTCGCCGCTGCCGCCAACGCGGCCATGAAAGGACTCGCTCTGAGGCTCGGATTTCTCACGGAGGATTTTCTCTGCCCCGTGTTCCCCGTGTTCTCCGTGCGATATATCTTGAAGTCGTTTGGATCGCCGCCGAGGGCGGCTATTGCCGCTGCTGTAGCAACGGCCGACCGTTCTCCGGAGATATCGCACGGAGAACACGGGGAACACGGGGCAGAACGGAGATACAATGGAGCGAAGAATCGAGGGGGGGGACGACCATGGTTCTGTTGCTGGCATTGCTGATCGGTGTGGTTGCAGGGTTGCGGGCGATGATGGCGCCGGCAGCAGTGAGTTGGGCGGCACATGCGGGGATGCTCACTCTGCAAGGCTCGGCGCTGGCGTGGCTCGGTTACGCCTGGACGCCCTGGATTCTTACCGTCTTTGCGATCGGCGAACTGATCACCGATCAGTTGCCGACGACGCCCAGCCGTAAGGTGCCGGTCCAGTTCGGCACGCGGATTCTCACTGGCGCACTCTCGGGCGCAGCGATTGGAGTTTCCGCAGGCTCGTTGATCGGCGGAGCGGTGGCCGGAGCGATCGGCGCCATCATCGGCACATTGGGTGGCGCCGCCGCACGAGGCAAACTCGCCGCGACGTTCGGCAAAGATACCCCGGCCGCATTGATCGAAGACGCCGTGGCCATCGGCGCCGCGGTGGCAATCGTCACATTGTCATGATCCAGTCATACGATGCGATCGTCATCGGTGCCGGCCAGGCGGGTCCCTCGCTCGCGGGCCGCCTGACTACAGCCGGCATGAAGGTCGCGTTGATCGAGCGTCACCTGTTCGGCGGAACCTGCGTCAATACCGGCTGCATGCCAACCAAGACGCTGGTCGCCAGCGCCTATGCGGCACATCTCGCCCGGCGTGGTGCTGAGTTCGGCTTCAGTTTCAGCGGCGAATTGCAGATCGACATGAAGCGGGTGCAGGCTCGCGCCGACGCCATATCGACCACGGCTCGCAACAATATCGAGAAGTGGCTGCGAGGCATGACGAATTGCACTGTTCTCAAAGGTCACGCGCGATTCGAATCCTCCAACACGATTTCCGTCGATGGCCAGCAACTCGCCGCGCCGCGCATTTTCATCAACGTC
>Ga0207675_100006357_pt1 | contig 11200 bp, 11 predicted proteins | sample KBSSwiS42_FD_184305 | JGI IMG/M metagenome (GOLD analysis project Ga0207675, IMG submission 184305) | Switchgrass rhizosphere microbial communities from Kellogg Biological Station, Michigan, USA - KBS Switchgrass S4-2 (SPAdes) (version 2) | ecosystem: Host-associated > Plants > Roots >...
CTTGATCACGCACCAGCGGCTATGCCAAGGTCTCTGTAAATGGAGACCTTTTTGCTATGGCGATCTATGAACTCGACGGGCAGGGACCTGAGCTCCCCGCGAACGGAAACTACTTCATCGCCGATACCGCCGTCGTAATCGGCAAGGTGCGCCTCCTGGATTCGGCCAGCGTCTGGTTCGGCGCGGTGTTGCGCGGCGACAATGAGTGGATCGAGATCGGCGAAGGCTCCAACGTGCAGGACAACTCGACCTGCCACACTGACCGCGGATTTCCGTTGACGATCGGCAGGAACTGCACCGTGGGCCACAACGTCATCCTGCACGGCTGTACGCTCGAAGACGACGCGCTGGTCGGAATGGGCTCGATCGTGATGAACGGCGCGCGGATCGGCCGCGGCAGCATCGTCGGCGCGGGATCGGTCATTACCGAAGGCAAGGAATATCCCGAGCACTCGCTGATCATCGGCTCGCCGGCCCGCGTGGTCCGCACATTGTCGCCCGAGCAGGTGACGGCGATGGGAAGTGCTGCGAAGTTCTACGCCATCAACGGGCCGCGTTTCAAAAACGGCTTGAAGAAGATCGGTTGAGCGGTACGACGCGCTCGCCACACTGGCGTCAGGACTTCGCTCAGCTTCCTTCGCTCTCGTTCGCCTCGATCGCGCCGGCGACCTTTTCGTGGCCGGCGGCCCAAAGTGCATGTTGCTCGCTGCCATCCTGATACGGATTGGCTTCCGCCGGAATGCCTTCGCGCGCGGCGCGCTGGCCCTGCTCGAATGGATCGGGATCTGGCGTCATGATGTTGTCTTCCCGGTTTTCGATCTTGTCTTTTTCGGCGTCGCGGCCTTCGAAACCCCCTTCGAAACCCCTGCGCTCTTTCGGAGAGCATCCTTCAGATCAACCGGAATGCCGTGCTTCCTGAGCAGGTCGGCAAAGGCTTCGTCCGCCAATTCCTGAAAGGTCCCCATCCGGTCGCGCGCAAGCTGGGTGAGCTTGTCGAGCGTGTCGTCGTCGAAGGCGATCAATTTGCGCAACTGTAATCGGCTCCGGGCGTCGGGCTGACATCTGGGCAATGACCAACAACGGAAATCGTTCCGTCAGGAACAAGGCTGGGCCGCTGTCGTTGCTCCACAAAGGAGATTTTCGATGAACAGGACTTATGCAGCCGTCGCCGTCACAGCCTTCGTAATCCTGATATCCCCGGTCACCTCGTTCGCGCAGAGCGCCGGTGGAGCGTCGGCCGGCAGCGGCAGCGCCGCGGGCTCGCCGAGTGCGGGTTCTGCCGGTGCGGGCACTTCAGGCATCAGCGGCATTCCCCCCGGTCCCGCCAGCCCCGGCGGATTGAACAATGCGGGCGAGGATCCCAGCGGGGCGGGGAATTCGTCCAGGCGTGCCTCGCCGCCGGCGCCCGGCACCAACAGCGCCGGAACCGCACAGCCTTCTGGCGGCGGCGTCACGACCGGATCGGCGGGATCGAACCGGGCAGGGACGAGCATGACGGGCCCGCAGACGGATGGTGACGCTGCGATCACTGAAGAAAACAAGGCGATCGATCGCAAGGTGAAGAGCATTTGCCGCGGTTGCTGATTGCCCGCAGCGCATTGGGTCGCGCAGAAGTGAGCAAGATTGCCCAGCCATCTCGGAGAACCCGTCCTAAGGTTGGTCTGGGATCATGAGGATCCGACGCCGGGAGCGTCGAGCCTTCGAACGCAAGATCACGGAGGATGTGTCATGTTACGTAAAATGATGGTCGCCTTGTTCGTGTCCGCCTCAGCCGCCATGCTGGCCCCGGATACAGCTTCGGCCCGTTTTGGTGGTGGTGGTGGCGGCGGCGGTTTCCGCGGCGGTGGCGGTTTTTCCGGTGGCGGTTTCCGCGGCGGCGGGATGGGAATGGGTGGCGCGGGCTTTCGCGGTGGCGGGATTGGAATAGGTGGCGCGGGCTTCCGCGGCGGCGGGATGGGAGTGGGCGGCGCTGGCTTCCGCACTGCCGCGATCGGCGGCCCTGGCTTCCGTGCTGCCGCGATCGGCGGCGGCGGATTCCGTTCGGCCGCTTTGCCGGCTACCGGATTTCGCGGCGGCGCCTTTGCCGTCAACCGCTTCCGCGGCGGCTTCCACCCGGGGTTCCGGCATCATCGGAGATTTCCGTTGGTAGCGGTCGGCGTTGGCCTTGGCTACGGGTACGGCTATTACGACGGCTATGATTACGGCTATGACGATTCCTATTACTACGGCGACAGCGGTTGCTACATCGTGCGGCGGAGCGTGCTGACACCGTATGGCTGGCGAATTCGGCCGGTGCAGGTGTGCGGCTGATCCGAGACATCCGGTCGGACGGAAGGGAGCAAAATAGGCCAAGCGATTTCCGAGAACTCGTTCTAGACTTGAGCCGGGATCTGCGAGGATCCGACGCCCGAAAGCGTCGAGCACTTCGAGGGCAGATCGCGGCGGGATGAATAACGCGAGCTCGGTGTTTTCATTACCGAGGTTGTGGTTTTGATTCCGTTCGCTGGTACGCCGTTTGCATCTGATCAAGGATGTTGAACATGCTCACAGCTCCGGCACTGACGTTGTTGTTTCTGGTTATCGTGATTTGTCTGGGTGCGGCCTTCGTCTGGATGTTCTGGGAAATCGAGCAGAAGATGTCCAAGCCGTATCGCAAGAGCGATCGCGTCGGATAGGCCGATCTCGACAGCATCGCGCGCTATCATGTCCTGCGCGCGATCCGGGCTGGATTGGACTTTGTCGCTGCGCCGAACTTCAACTCCAGACTCCCGGCCGCAAGGGCGCTGACCGACGGATGCATAGTCCGGCCGAGTCCTGGGCCCGGCCGAGTCCTGGCGCGTGTCAGAACAAGCTTCTGCAACGTATTGAGGTCCTTGGAGGCCGTCGTTCAGTCCCCATGCAGGAAGTTACATGGCGGGGCGAGAATGGCGCGGCTATTGTCAGTCCGGTGAATTCGGCGTCGGCAGGCGGCCAGCGCTTCGGGCACAAAAAGAACAAGGCCGTCGACGCAGTATACCGTCAACGACCTTGCCAGCCCCGGATATTGAAATCGGCTCACGCCATCCGGTGAACTACAGGATGCCCGCGAATCTCACGGGCATATGTGAACCAGTTCACACTCGGCGGACAAAATTGGCGAAACCACGCCGGTGCTGCGGGCGGGCCCCTTTGGGCCGGCGCCAGCCGGTCGCGAACGATCCACGCCGGTTACGTCCGGAGCAGGCAAAACCCCGAACAGCTGCGTCGAAACAAGAATCTGGAGCTTCGGTTCTAGCCGCGCCGGGCGCGGCTGCGGTTAGCGCTTCTGGTCGACCGGGGCTTTGCCTTGGCCGACCGTTTGCGGGGCGCTGAATCGGCCGCAGCTTCGGAGGCGCGCGTGCTGGCAAAGGATTGCCGCAACCCGTCGATCGCCTCGGTCAGCGTTCCCACCTGCTCGGAAAGCTTCTTGGTATCGGTCTGCTGGGCGGCAAGCAGGCGGCGCACGGTCTGCAGCTGATCCTGCACCACCTGAAGCTGGTCGATCGATTCCTGCTGGGTCGCTTCGAGGCCCTTGGTCTTTTCGACCAGTTGTTCAGACGCCTGCGCGGTGCGCGCCTGCAGCTGCCGGACGACGACCGCGCGATCGGTTTCCGGCGCGGTGCCGGTATAGGCGCGCCACAGGGCGATGGAGCTTATCCCCAGCACGACAATGACCAGGGCTGCGGCAGCGATCGCGATCGGCTGTCCGCCGAACCGGGCGATGGGGCTGGCACTCCCCGGGGCGAGTTCGATCATGCGACTCCAAATCCGGACGTGATTCAATGTTCCCAAATACCACAGGCGCGGCGGCGCTAAAACCCGCGATTTGCCAGGCAAACGGCGGATTCCGGGAAAAACACGCAAAAAGGGCCTCCCCGGGCGAAGTTGAGCGCCTTGTGGGGCGCGCGTCCGCAGACCCTCGCCAGCCGCGGCTATCGTATATGCGCCCGCATGAACTGACCGGCGAACGCCAGCGCGCGGCGGCCGTCTTCGAGCTTGGCATTCCAGACCGGCCATGCGTGGATCATGTGCGGCCAGATTTGAAGCGTCACATCAACATCGGCGGCCCCGGCGGCCGCGGCCAGCCGGGTGGCGTCCGCCAGCAACGTCTCGGCTGATCCGATCTGGATCAGGATGGGCGGAAAGCCCGCGAGGTCGGCGAACAGCGGCGAAATCAGGGGATCCCTGCGCTCGATGGGTGGGGGCGCATAGGCATCCGCGAGCTCGGCAAGATAGGCCGTGTGGATCAGCGGGTCGACCGCGTCCTTGGTCAAGAGCGTGGCGCCCGACATGGTGAGGTCGGTCCATGGCGAGACCAGCCAGGCGCAGGCCGGCAACGCCTCGCCGGCCGCGCGCAACCGGTGGATCAGCCCAAGCGTCAGGTTGCCGCCGGCGCTGTCGCCGCCGACGGCGATACTGGCTGCCGGAATGCCCTGCCTGCGCAGGAAGCGCCACGCGGCGAGCGCTTCTTCATGGGCGGCGGGGTAGGGATGCTCCGGCGCGCGGCGGTAGTCGATTGCGAGCGTGCGCATCCGCGCCGCGCGTCCGGCCTCCGTTACCATGCGCCGATGGCTGACGATCGAACCGGAGCAGTATCCGCCGCCGTGGAAATACAACAGCACGCGCGACGGTTCGCTGCCGGGGACGACCGACCATTCGCCGGGTAGGCCGTCGCAATCGACTGCTTCACATTTTACGTCTGATGCCACCGGCCAGGTCGATCCGACCTCGTCCAGACGCTGCCGCCGCTCCGCCCAGCCGACCGGCCGCGGCTTCGAGCCCAGCAATGCGCGGATGGCGTCGATTTCGCTGTGAGCCAAGGTGCGTTCTCCTGGTGGGGGCATCCATCATCGCAACATTGATCGTGCCGCGCAAAAATTCTGACGTCAAAGCCCCCCTCAGCTCAGGATGTTGGATGATGACCGGGCAGACACAGGGGCATAAGCGGGGGCCTATGCCACGATTGCTTTCGGAGATGGGACGTGGTCCAAGATGAATCTGAGCGCCTTGATTCCCGGAAGGAAGAAGTAGCCGCCTCCCAAAGTTTGCGTAAAAGCTTCCAGGGAAATCTCCTCGCCGCTCGCCAATCCCGGAATGGAGAACGTCTTGGGAGAGGTCGACGACCCCACGACCGGATCGTCCTGGTCGTGGAGACAGCCGAAACGAGGGTTGCGCACCCAGCGCTGGTGAATGAACTCGAACTGCCGCTCGAGATCTGCATTGCACGCGATGAAGAAGATGCCTTTGCGCGGAGCTTCGTTCTCGATCTTCTCGACATAGGGCCGGCCACGGCGCAGCAATCTGTGGAGCTTGGTCGATTTGATGCTCGATTTCACATCGACGCCCAGCGAATCCCTCGGGTTTACCCGGCGGATATGCGCCCCCTTGGGACAATCGAAGCCATTCGCGTCATCGACACGAAAACGAAATGCATCGGCCTTCGAATCCGACACCGAAGCGTTCGGCGCGCCTTTCCACGATAGCGGCAGGCCAGTCTTTTGGCGTCCCATCAGCTTTTCGCAGATTGCTTGGCCCTTTGCGGTTCTGAAGTCCTCAAACGCCTTTACGTTCTGCTCGATCTGACGGACCGCCATGTAGCTCCCGTTGAGGCCGAAGCGGCCGTCAGTGTGCCTGGCGTCGCCCGTCCACCCCTCCACGTTGGGACAGTAGGTGAGTTCGTCGTACTCGTTGCGATAACCCAGAATGAACTCTCCGGGAGCGACGACGCGATCGTCATACAGGGGACCGGCCTCTCGAATGGCTTGTTTGAGCGCGGCACCCTGGTCTTCCCTGAGGCCGCGGATCACCGGCTGTGCAAGGCCATCGCGAAACCCGAACGCCTCGCGCAATTTCTCTTTTGTATCGCCTTTTCCTTTCTGGAATGCGTATGGGTCGTTGTCGATCTTGATGATGCCGAACACTTCCTTGTCAATATCCGAAACCAGGGGCTCAGCGTCTCGCGTCGCCCATTCGGCAATCAGAACATGCACGGGGACGCAGTCGGTACCATCAACATCAGACCAACGCCATTTCCGGGGACGGTCTCTCAAAAGCAACTCGCGCAATTCGCTGCCCATGCCACTTTGAAACGGGCTCGGGAACGGGTGCGCTTCGGTTTCCTTGCACCCTAGCTTCACGATCCCCGAATAGCTGAACGCGATCGCCACAGCCTTTTCAACCGGATGCGTTCTCGATTTCCGGACGTCGGCGACGCTGACGACCAATCCGTCTCGGACGAATCCTGCGAGCCACTTACGGGCATCGTTCTCGCGGCCGTCCCTGATCGTCAGCAACCAGAAGCGGCTGCTGTACAGCCAGCCATAGCCAGTCCCGAGCATTCCCTGAATGTCGTCCAGCTGCTCCGAGAGATGCGGCACTTTCATGATTCGATCGCCCTCATGATCAGGTCGTCATTCTTGTCATTGCGTTCACCGAACAAGGCGTCTCGAAGGCCGGTCGCGAGGTCGAGCTCGTCGATCGTGGCGTTGCGTGCTTCGAAGCGATACAGATGCGGGAGCATGCTATCGCGAGCGTAGGACTTGAACTTCAACTCACACTTCACACCGCGGAAGATGGCAAATCGCGTCGGCGGGAAGCTGCGCGGTGCCTCGACATCCGGCTGACCGAAAGCCGCCGATCGCCGCGGCATGAGCGTGGTCCATCTCCAGGCCAACGTGGTCCCGATCGTCGCGCCATTGATGAAATCGTCGAGATAGCCGCCAAAATTTCCGTCATAATTCGAGCAGAACAGAAAGCGGCGGCCGCCTTCGATGATGTGCCAGTGGCCGAAATGGATGCCCGGTGCATCGCCCAGACGTCCTCCGATGAAGAACACTCGTCCAAACAGCGTCACGATGCGCAGGGATACCCGAATCCACCAGGCACTCCAGCCGTTCGGATTACGGATATCCGTCAGGCTGACCATGTGTGCGATTTTGTTTCTGTCGGCCAAGAGCGCTTCGCACGCGTCGATCGACGGATCAACCTGTTGGGCACGAGGCACGTCGTCTTCGTGCGGATGAAAGAACCAGGTGCTGAGTTTCGCAAACCGGCGATTGATCCAGGCAAACAAGGCAGCGACGCAGATCAGCGCGGCGATGGCGATCACGCCGATAACGACGAGCTTCCATCCAGCAACCATCGATGTCAATGCCTGGATCGCGCTTACGATAACGTCGGGACGGAAGGTGAAGACCACCGCGCACGCGATGGCCGCCAAGACCAGCGGCACGCCGACGATCCAGCCGACCACATAGGTGGACAATGATGACCACGTCTCCGTCGGCCGTTCGAGCTCACGAAGGACACTGTCCAGCCAGCGCCTCCAGGGGGCAGCCAGTGCCGGCAGCGCGACTAGGAACAACCACCACAAAAATCCGAGCGCGATCAAGGCAAGCACACCCCGGATACTCACGCCCAGCACCCAGCAGCTCACGCTGCTTACGACGTCGATCACGGACTGTACGGCGGGATGCGGTGCGTCGAAAAGGAAGGTGTAGATGCCGATCAGCCCCCTTGGCAGCGCGCCCACCAGCCAGACCGCGGTCAGCCACAAGCCGAACACCACGAGTACATAGCCGATCTTCGCGGAGATGCTCGCACCGTTCCCACGCCAATAGGCTCGCGGCGCAGGCTCGAACGCCCATTCGAAGCGCGGATCCTGACATGCCCGCCGGGCGAGCGCGAGCGCGAACGACGTGCGGTCCGCGCCGTACTGGTTTGTCACCTTCAGGGCACGCGCCTCGTCTCGCGTCCACTTAAGGAGCTCCTGCTCTATTTTGATCTGCCGGGCCGTTCGGTCGCGGGCGCCGACAAAGCCGCCCTCGGCGATGCTGAGCCACTCCATCAGCCTTTTGAGCAATTGCCCGTTGCGCTCGCTCTCGAAGTCAGGACCGCCGCCGGACCAGTACGAGCTGTAGAGCGACCACATCGCGCCGCTCGGATGATTGATGAGCCGGTACAGCATGTCGCGCGGATCGATGCCTTCCTCGATAGCGAGCTCGAGCATCAATGACGGCCGCTGGTCCTGCGAATCCGCCCGTGCTGGCAACAGCGCGATAGAAGCGAACTGAACCACCTCGACATCCCCAAAGAGAGCCTGCAGTGCGGGGTACAGGCTCCCCGACTCCGAAAAGTCCATGGGGTCGCTCCAGCGCGGCGCAATGATGCAGATCATCTGCTGCCGGACGATCTCAAGCATGGCTGTCCTTTCCCGCATGCTAAGTGAAGCGCACGCGCATGCGTGACATCAGCGCTCCGTCGTACGTGATGGCCTTGGCCTCGCCACGCGCCAGTTGCAGTTCAGGCAAGATGAGCAAGCCGATCAGGGCACTGGTCAGGATTTCGACCGCGTAATTCTTGGCGGGACATTGCCGGGTGCCGTAGCCGAACATCAGCCACCGCAGGTCGTCCTGATTGCCCCATTTGCGCGAGGGACAAAACCGCCGGCTGTGGGGAACTGCGTCCGGATCGAACATGGCGGCGATCGACAAAACCGTCATCTTGCCGCCGCCGGAGCACGGCGCGTTCTGCCGCGCGCCCGTTTCGAATTCCGTATCGCGCGGCACGTCGCGCGCCAGCAGCGGAAAAATCGGCCGGAAGCGCATCAGCTCGAGCACGTGGTTCCGTACCAAGTCGCGAAAATCGTCATCCTGCCAAACCGTGGATGCGAGTTGCGCGGCTCTCTTTCGCAAGTCCTTGTGAGCCTCGGGGCGCCTCAGGAGCTCCTGTACGATCAGGGCCCCCGACTGCACCGTCACCGGATGCGAAATCCAGGCCAGTCCCACCGCGTTTCGATCAATGAATTTGAGGGAGGCCTGCACACCCCACGCCTCTCGAATGTCATTGCTTACGCCCGAGATGCGGGCACGTAGCGCATCCGCACAGAGCTCCGCCCTTCGCTGCACCCGCAGCGTTGCCGAACTGCCGGCCAGCAACTGCCCCGCGACGTATCGGATCTCCATGAGATACTGTCGCTGCAGCCCGGAATCCTTGACGTTGCCATGCGCGCCCGCCGCCATCCTGTCGGTGGCCGAGCCGAACAGCGGATCCATGGCGCGAAACACGATCCACATCAGATAATCTTCGATGAGATCGAACGGCTTGGTCCCCTGATTTTTCAGATCCGCAACAAGTCGCCGGGCTTCTTGATCCGCGCTGGCCGGCAGCGTCGGCTTCAGTGCGTCCAGCCGCTCGTCGAGCAACTGCTTGTCGGCGGCATAGGTGGGGCCGGGATCCATGCCGATCAGATATTCACCGGATGCCAGGTTGGGCGCGTGTGCGGTGTTCGAAAAGCTTTGCGGTCTCGTCATCACACCTCTGACGGCGCTGGCGCGCGCCGCCACGCCGAACCATCCGCCCACGTAAGGAAAAAGCCGAAGCACTGCACCGATTCCGCGCAGGACGATGATGTTACGATTCAGCCAACAAAACACAAAATAGAGGAAGCGGCGTACGCCCGGCGGCAAAGCATCGGGCTTGCTGGTCGGGACTTTCATGCTCGGTGCCGATCGTCGCGGCGATTTGCGAGGGCTGTTGCCGCGCGCTTGCGGTAGTAGGGCATTCCCAAACGACTCGCCGCCTCGTAGGTCTGCATGAAGCAATCCTCCGCACCCGGTGCATCATCGGCATGCTGGAGCGTCTCGGCCAACTCGAAAAGGGCTTCCGTCTTGTGTCCATACTCTTCGCCGGCTTGCTCGACGGCCTTGCGTCCGACGCGGATCGCATCTTCCAGCCTTCCAAGGTTGCGATAGGCGACACCCAGGCCGACTCGCATGAAGATCTGGGCGTAAGGGCCGGCTGCATCGCAGATGCGGTTGGCGAAACCCTTTTCGAGCAGGGACGCAGCCTCGGACGCCTTGCCGTTGCGCGCAAGCGCACTACCCAGCGTCCCGGTGCAAACGCCCAGCATGGTCGGCACGTTGTGCGTCATGCATTGCTGCACGGCATCGCGCATCAAGGCCTCCGCCTTGTCGAGCTCCTCTTTCTCGATCCAGATCTGCCCTTGGACGAGGTCGATCAGCAGACGTGAGTACGGGTGGTTGACCTTGGATAGAATCTCGTAGGCCAGCGCGCAGACCTCTTCCCCGGCTTCGTAATCACCAAGGCGCCAGAGCGTGCTGGCATGGAAGGAGTACAAGTTGATGATGGGGATGGCAGCCCATCCGGGTTGGACATAGTGCTCAGCCAACTCGGGCCCGTGGTCGGCGAGCACGACGCGGCCTTCCGCGGCTGCCTCGGAATACCGCCCGAGCGCGTGAAAGTTCATGAGGCGTGTCTGATGCGCCGCCATCATCATGTGGCGCCGTTGCGCAAGGCGGGCCGCGTCCAGGCCCCGTGAGGCGTGCCAAAGACCTTGCCCGAAGCGCCCGCGCATCCAGAGAAACACCGCCGTTTGCGTCGAAACCGATGCACGTGCGCGCTGGTCGTTCAGTTGCGCCGCGATGGTTTCGGCGCGTTCCATGTTCTTGAAGATTTCGTCGATGTGTCCGAGAGCCATCATGGCGCCGATGGCTTCCAGTCGAAGCGCGAGTTCCAGGGCTTGTGCAGTGGACTCGCTATCGGCATGGCGGGACGCCTCAACGCCCATCTCGAACAGTTGCAGGGCCTCCTGATTGGCTGAGCGCGAGATGGCGCGCGCCATCGACTTGACCGCGAATCTTGCCGCATGCTCCCATTCCTCGCCCTTGAAGGCGTGATGAGCGAGCGATGGCGCGGCATCCGCATCGCCAGCGCCTGGCTGCGAGTGCAAGGCCAGGAAGGCGAGTCGATGCAACGCCTTGAGGCGGCCGCGGGTGAGGGCTCCAAGCACGACATCCCGCACCAGCGCGTGACGGAACGCGAACGCGCGCGACTCGAGTGAACTGCGCGCCTGATCGGGTGTCGTCAGCAACCCGGATGAGAGGCAAAGATCCAGCAATTCTTCCGCACGCGCAAGATCTACCCCTTGCATGGCGGCGATCAGTTCTCGCGTGATGGGGTCCCCCAGAACGCTGGCGGCTTCCAGTGCCGACTTCGCGGCATCAGGCAGCCTGTCGACCCGCGCACTGATCACGGCGGCGATGGAGCCCGGGACCCGCAACTCACCCAGAGGCTTCTGCAAACGGTACGCGCCCGGGATCCCTTCGAGTGATCCGTCATCGATCAGCGTGATGACGAGTTGCTCCAGGAAGAAGGGATTGCC
>Ga0207675_100006360_pt1 | contig 11197 bp, 8 predicted proteins | sample KBSSwiS42_FD_184305 | JGI IMG/M metagenome (GOLD analysis project Ga0207675, IMG submission 184305) | Switchgrass rhizosphere microbial communities from Kellogg Biological Station, Michigan, USA - KBS Switchgrass S4-2 (SPAdes) (version 2) | ecosystem: Host-associated > Plants > Roots >...
TGCACACTGGACTGCAGAGAGTGAGCCCACTCCCCTCGAACGTCTCGGCCCTAGTTCTGGGGCTCCTTCGTCAACGGCAGCTCGTAATAGTAGACGGAGTGCGCCACGCCTTTTTCGTCGACGCCGAGTCGCAGCACGTTCTTCGGCACCACGCCGGCGATGTCGAAATCGTGCGAGACGATGCGGGAGCCCGGCCGCATGCGCTCGAGCTGCGGCAGGAGCTTGACATTGAGCTCCGGCAGCAGATAGAGGGCGATGACGCTGGCCCCGGAGAGGTCGAGCGTGAAGATGTCGCGCTGCTCGATCTGTACCAGCTGTTCGACATGGTGGGCGGCCACGTTCTGGCGGGCCTCGCTGACGCGCGCCGGGTCGATGTCATAGCCGACGGCGCGCGCTCCGTAGCGCTCGGCCGCCTTCACCACGATGCGGCCGTCACCGCAACCGAGGTCGTAGACCACGTCATCCTTGCCGACGCGGGCGAGGGCGAGCATCGCATCGACGACGTCCTCCGGGGTCGGCACGTAGAGCACGTCGGGGCGGCGCGGCGGGTCTTGCGGCGCCGCAGCTGGCGCAACAGCCGCCGGTTCCGCCGGGGCCGCTCTTCGGTCCGCCTGAGGTTGTCGGTTGTCGCCGGGCGCGTCGCGGCGGGTCTGGCAAGCGACCGCCAGATAGGCCGCGAATACCACTCCGAGGGGCGCGAGCTCTTTTGGGTTCACCCTCAGCGGTCTAGCGCCGCGTCAACCGTCAGCGCAACGCCTCGCGGCGAGGCCTGGACGCGAGCTTGGCGAGGCGTGTCGCTCAGTTTTCCCCTCCGCCCGTTGCGAGAGCGAAGCCGGCGCTGAGTGCGAGATGGTCGCTGAGCGCCTGCTCGACGACGGAGACCTCGCCGACGTCGATGCCGCGGACGAGCAGGTAGTCGATGCGGCGCCACGGCCAGCTGCTGGAGGAGGTGAAGCCGAAGCCGTGACCGCGCAGGCGCCAGGCGTCCGCGAGGCGCTGGCGGAGCAATGACAGGGCCGCGCTATTCGGTGCGGCATTCAGGTCCCCGCACACGATCGCGGGACCGTCGAGCTGCGCGATGTGCTCGAGCAGACGTTGCGCCTGAGCGCGCCGGGCACGGGCAGACTGGACGAGCGCCGCCGGGCGCTTGCCATAGTAGCCGGCGTAGACCAGGTGGGTGCTGATCACGTGCAGGCGGCCGCCTTCCGGAGTCCGCAGGGTGACGTCGAGGAGCGGGCGCCTCCTGGGGCCCTCGGGCAAGGCGACGAGCTGTTGCTCGAGCACGGGCCAGCGCGTTCCGATCGCGATCTCGCCGTGCCGCAGCAGCCGGTAGTCGGGCAGCGCGGCGCTGAAGGCAGTCCACTCGGGATCGCCGGGGATGTCGTCGTAGCTGACCGCCTCCTGCAGGCAGAAGACGTCGGGCGCGAGCCGCGCGAAGGCGTCTCCCACCAGGGCTCCGCCGTGCGACCACTGCTCGACGTTGCAGGTGAGCACGGTGTGATTCGTCGCTCGCGCGGGCTGGCTCGGCAGGGTCCAGTTGCCGAGCGGCACGGCAGCGACAGCCACGCACCCCAGGACAGCGAGCCCTGCCAGCCAGGAACGAGCCAGGGCGCCGCCCAGCAGCGCCAGCAGCGCGAGCCCCCCGAAGGCGAGCGGCGGCAGCTCGACCGCGAGCACTGCCAGTAGCGAATCGTACCTGCCGAACGCGGCGAGCGCCCAGCAGCCGCCGAGCAGCGCGAGCACGAGCGGCGGTGCGATCCGCGCGACGGCTCGAAGGCGAGGCGACAAGGCCGCAGCCTAGCACGGCGGTCCTCAGGTGATCTGCGTCAAGGCTCCACGATGCCCGCCTGAAGGACGCCATTCTGAGCATCGGCTGGCTCCTCCCGCGCTCCCCTGGAGGGCCGTCATCAGTCGATGACCTGTTCAGACCGCATCCGACACGCTGCTCAGCTCGAATTCCTTCACGCGCAGCGCCGGCACGCTGATGTTCGTGGCCGTGCTCTCGCGCGGGGAGGCGCGCACGCTCTCGCTCATGCCATCGATGTTGGAGAGCACGCTGACGGGGCTGTCGTTCCAGCGAAAGTTGGTCACCGGGTAGGCGATCTTGCCGTTTTCGATCCAAAACACGCCATCGCGCGTGAGGCCGGTATAGAGCAGCGTACGAGGGTTGACGCTGACGATGTACCAGAGGCTCGTGATCAGCACGCCTCGCTCCGTGCTGCTCACCAGATCCGCGACCGTGCCACTGCCGCCGCTCATCAGCAGGTTGGAGGCCAAAGGGATCGGCTGGCGCCCCGTCTTCTGTGCCCAGAAGCGATCGCAGGCCAGGTCTGCGATGCGTCCCTGGTCGACCCAGGTGCGCGGCAGCTGCGGCAAACCGCTGTCGCCCCAGGGTGCGCCGGGCGCCGCGACCGCAGCCGGATCCGAGCGGATCGTCACTTGCTCAGGAAACAGTTGCTGGCCGAGCTTCGTCTGCCCCCCGGCGGCGGAGAAGAAGCTGCGCCCCTCGTCCGCGCTGCGTTGGTTCATGCTGGATAGCAGGCTCCGCATCAGGCTGGCCACACACGCCGGCTCCAGGATCGTGACGTATTTGCCCGGTGCGAGGGGCCTCGGGCTGACCGATCGCTGCGCCTTGCCAATGGCCGTCGCCGAGCAGCGCGCGTAGTCCACCCCCGCAATGGAATTGGCGCCGCTCGCTGCCCAGCCGGAACCCGCCTGGGGCGAGCGCACCGTCTCCGAGAAGCTGACCTCGGTCGCGCGGTGAGAGCCGCGCAGCCCGTTGCGGTTGCCGATGAAGCTGGAACGGGCGCGGGCGATCGTGAACCCCGCCGCCTCGAGCCCTAGCTTGCGCGCTTGCTCCACGCACAGCGTGCTGCCTTCCACCATGCCGTGCGCGCCTCCCGTACGCGTCAGGTCGTCGTAGGCGTTGACGCTCGGATACGACTGCGCGCCCAGGTTTGGCACGTACTCCGAGTCTTCCGGGGCGAGCTTGGCCAAGTGCTCCGAGCGTTCGAGGACCTGCTTCAGCGCAGCCTCGTCGAGTTGGTTTACCGTAGCGGATGCGCTGCGTTTGCCGAACCAGCTCTTGACGCTCAACGTGACGTCGCTGGCGTTGCCACTCGTCGACGGCGAGTTGCGCGCGAAGCGCAGGTGCGTCGTCTCCTCCGACTCCAGGTCGACCTGCACTTCGTCAGCGTGGCTCAGCCCGAGCAGTTGCTCGACGAGCGTGCGACCGCGTTCTTCGCTCAGCATGACTTATCCTTGTCGGCCCGTGTTCAGCACGTTGATCTGGCGGAAGCGGGCCGGAGCGCAGCCGTGGCTTACCGGGTTGGATTGCAGCGGCTGCCCCTTGCCGTCGAACAACGAACCGCCCACGCCATACTCTTCGGCGCTGCAAATCGCATCGCAGGCCGACCAGAATGCGGGCGTGCTCGACTGATATGCGACGTCTTTCAAGAGGCGCGTGATCTTGCCGCCTTTGACTTCCCACGCTGTCTGTCCGCTGAACTGGAAGTTGTAGCGCTGGTGGTCGATGCTATAGCTGTTGTCGCCCTTGATCAGGATGGCGTCGTCGGTGCCTTCGATCAACTGCTGCAAGCTGAGCGGCTTGTCGCCGGGGCGCAGGTTGACATTGGGCATGCGCTGGAAGGGGACCTCACTCCAACTCTCCGCCTGCGAGCAGGCGTTGCCGCGCTGCGCGCCGATCCAGTGCGCCTGGTCGCGCGTCAGCTGATAGCCCACGAACTTGCCCTTGTCGATCAGCGGCCACTCCATGGTCTTCATCCCGTCGTCGTCGTAGCCCGCGGTTGCGAGCGAGCCTTTGGCCGTCTTCTCCGCGACGACTGTGACGAGCTCGCTGCCGACCTGGAATTTGCCCAGCTTGTCCGGCGTGAGAAAGCTCGTGCCAGCGAAATTGGCCTCCATGCCGAGTGCGCGGTCGAGCTCCGTCGAGTGCCCGAGCGACTCGTGGATGGTGAGCCACAGATGCGTCGGGTGCAGGATCAGATCGCGCGGACCGGGCTCGATCGAAGCGGCCGTGTGCATGGCGGCAGCCTCGCTGGCCGCTTCGCGCACCTCATCCTCCCAGGGAAATTCCTCCACGTACTCGTAGCCCAGCGCGCGTGGGCTGGTCAGCGAGTCCCGCGTCTGAAAGCTGCCGAGCTTTTGATCGACCGAGGTGATGCTGAAGCTCGGCGCTACCCGGAGTAGCATCTGCTCGATGGCGGAGCCTTCACTGGAGGCGAAGAACTTGCGCTCGCGCACGATCACCAACTCTGAGTTGACGAAGCTTACTCCCTGCTGCTTCAAGGCCAGCGCGTTCAGGGACAAGAGCTTGTCCAGCTTCTCTTCCAGAGATACTTCGAAGGGGTCGCGGCGCAGCGGCGTAGAGTAGTTTGCCACGTTTCTCTCCGCTGGGCCGAGTTGCACGGGTTCGCGTTGCAGCGCCGAGTTCACCTTGGCCATTGCCACCGCCGTCCGCGCTACGCGCAACACTTCTGCTTCCGACAGCTCGGCGCTCGCGGCGAAACCCCAGGTGCCCTGGACGAGCACTCGTATGCCAAATCCTCGGCTGTCGTTGTCGTTCACGGATACGACCCGCGCCTCGCGCGTGCGCAGGATCTGCGTGCGGTTATCCCCGATGCGAATGTCTGCGTAACTTGCACCCGCGTCCAGCGCAGCGCCGAGCCCGAGCTCGCACAGCGCTCTCGTGCGCGGGTCAGAGCTCGGCCCCCCGAGGCTTGGCACCACGGGCACCTGCACGCGCGCCGCGCGGCTGCAGGCTTCAGTCAGGCTGAACGAACCACCCGCCAGCATTCCGAACAGGAGATCACGTCGCTTCATCGACTCGACCCATAGCGTCGCTGGCGCGACGGCTCAACTGTGAAGCCGACGGCCCTGCCTCGCCGCCCAGCCGGCCTTTTGCGGCCACACGCCGACCGGCGAGAGTACCGGGTGAGCGGCTCCGGAGCGGCGCCCTATCCGAGCTTGGCGGCTGCGTTCAACGCCTGCGCGCGCTAGCGGATCGCCTCGTGATGCAAGAGCGCACGGTCGAGCAGCACGAACGGGGAGTTCGGGTGCTGGTGGGGACGGTAGTGTCGGCATTGACGCCCGCCTGCCCTCGGGGCAAGAAGCGCGCATGCGGCGCATTCTGGTGACGGGAGCGAACAAGGGCATCGGGCTGGCGCTCGTGGAAGCGATCCTCGCCCAGCACGACGACACCTTCGTCTACCTGGGCTCGCGTGATCTGGAGCGTGGTCGTGCGGCGGCCGCAGCGCTGGGGCGCAAGCAAACGACGTCGAAGGATCGACTCGAGGTGATCGCGCTCGACGTGGCTGACGACGAGTCCGTAGCGGAGGCCGGTGGGCGCGTCAGCGAGAGCCTGCGGGGCGAGAGCTTGTACGGCATCGTCAACAACGCCGGCATCGGCGATCATGAGCGAGATCTCGCGGCCGTGTTCGGCACCAATACACTCGGCGTGCGGCGCGTGTGCGAGACGTTCCTGCCTCTCATCGACGCGAAGGCGGGCAGGATCGTCAACGTCACTTCCGCGGCGGGGCCCACGTTTGTCGCAGCGTGCAGCCCAGCGAGACAGCGCTTCTTCCTCGACGAGCAGATCACCTGGCTGCAGCTGCGCGCCTTCATCGACGAGTGCCTGGCGATGGCTGGTGACGCAGCTGCATTCGCCGCAAAAGGACTGGGGGACGGGGCCGCCTACGGGCTGTCCAAGGCCTGTGCGAATACCTACACGCTGATCCTCGCGCGCGAGCAGCCGAGCTTGCGGGTCAACGCTTGCACGCCCGGCTTCATCGCGACGGATCTGACGCGGCGCTACGCCGAGTCGCAGGGCAAGTCGCCGGCGCAACTCGGCATGAAGAGTCCCGCGGAGGGAGTGAAGGCGCCGCTGCACCTGCTCTTTGGCGCGCTCGCCGGGACCGGCCACTATTACGGCAGCGACGCCAAGCGGAGCCCACTCGATCGGTATCGCGCTCCGGGCTCGCCAGAATACACGGCCAGCCGATAGCTCGATTTTCGCGACCGATCTCAGCCGCCCAAACGTGCGGGTCGGAGCCCGCGCACGAATGCGCGTACGTCCGCCAGCCAGGTCTCCGGCGCGCTGTGGGCAGCCCAGTGGCTGCCGTCGTTGTAGGCGTTCCAGGCGACGATGTTCCGGTGGACCTCGGCGGCGAGCCGGCGGATGGAGACGGTATCGTTGGCGAAGCCCGCGAGCGCCACCGGGACCGTCGAGGGCGGCAGGTGCGGCAGAAGGCCGTGCGGGCCGAGCTCGCGGAAAGCCTCGCGGTATAGACGAAGCGCCGAGCCGACGGTACCCGTGGTCCACAGGGCCGTCGCTTGGGTCAGGACGAAGTCGAGGTCCATGCCCCCGCGGAAGACGATGTTCAGCCATCCGAGCAAGCCGGCGGGTGAATCGGCAAGGGCGTGAGCGAGCGAGATCGGCTGCTGCTCGTGGACCCGCTGATAGGCGGACATGTTCGCCTCGAACCAGGCTGCACCCTCGATCGCCCGGCGTTCCTCCGGCGACGGCTCCGAGAGCCGCGCCGCGGCGTTCGCCACCGAGTCGAAGATCTGGGTGACGTGCGCGCCGAGCAAGCGCCCCGGGTACTTGCGGGCCAGGGCCAGGGAAATCGAGCTGCCCCAGTCGTTGCCGATCGCGAAGAACCGCTCGTATCCGAGCCGCGTCATGACTGCCACCCAAGCGTCGGCGATCCGTTCGACCCCCCAACCGCGCTGCCGCGTTGGGCCCGAGAAGGCGTAGCCCGGAAGCGAGGGCACGACGAGGTGGAGCGCCGTCGCAGGATCGCCGCCGTGTGCCCTGGGGTCGCTGAGCGGGCCGAGGACATCGAGCCACTCGAAGACCGTGCCGGGCCAGCCGTGGCTGAGGATCGCCGGAGTAGCGTCGGGCTCCGGAGAGCGGACGAGCAGCAGGTGCACGGTCGCGCCGTCTACCTCGGTCGTGAGCTGCGGGAAGGCGTTGAGCCGGGCCTCCTGGGCGCGCCAATCGAAGCGGTGCAGCCAGTGGTCGACCTGCTCGCGGAGGTGGGCCGCCGGAGTGCCGTCGTCCCAGCCGACGCCCGGGAGGTCTTCGGTGAAGCGCGTCCGGGCCAGCCGCTGGCGCAGCTCGATGAGGACGTCGTCGGGGATGAGGGCGCGGAAGGGCGTGAAGGCACTCATGGCTCTCGACATGCTGTGCCCGACGCTGACACGCAACCCCCATTTTTGTCTTGTTCGAGGCTGCGCTGTGCGCAGCTGGCCGCCGGGAGCCAGAGTGGGCTCGGCGCCAGTCGACCGCGAGCGACACCAGAATGTGCCCGCTCGACGACCCCGCGCGGCCCCGCGCGCTGGGCTCGTGTCTGGTGAACGGTAGCTGGGCTTGGCGACGCGCGGCATGGCACAGCGCCCGCTATCCAGAATCCTCTCGCGCTCGAGCGGCTCTCGCTGCTCACCCCCCGCACACCGACGGGATCAGAGACGAGCACTGGCCGCTGATGCAATTGCCCGTCCCGCACAGCCCCACGTCACCGCTGCAGGCGGCGCCGGAGGGCAGAGCGTTCGCGCAGCGCTGGCTGGTGAGATCGCAGACTCCCTGGCACTCCGCGCTCTCCGTACACGCGGCGCCGAGCGCCAAACGCGCGGCGCAGGTGTGGGTCGTCGACGGGCAGTAGTTAGCGGCGCCGCAGTCGAGGTTGTCCGAGCACGCAGCACCGACAGCCCGCGCCTGGATGGCGACGCAGGTGCGGGTCGTTGCATCGCAGCGGAGCTGCCTGTCGTTGTCGCACAGGAACACATTGGGCGTAGCACCGTCATATACCGCCAGCGCTCGGCTCAGCACATCTCGCTGAAAGTCGCCGAAGCAGCGGTCCCCGGGGCTGCGCGACGTCTGCACGCACGTTCCCGTAGTGAAGCAGAACGCCACCCCATTGGGCCCCGCCGCACAGTCGGAATCGCTCGCGCACGCTCCACCGGGCGGCGTCAGCCCCGCGGGCACGAACACCGCAGCACACTCGGGCACGGCCGCCCACGAGGTATCGAGCTCGACCCCGGTGGGCCGCTCGCGGCCCGCGCAGAAATCTGGGTTCGGCTGGCGTTGGCGAACCGCCGCCAGGCAGGCTTCCCCAGCGCTCGGATCATAGCTGCCGGCCAAGGCTCCCGCCCCCACCCGGCCGGCACAGCGCGAGACCAGGCCGCCCACCGCGCAGCAGGGCTCGAACAGAGCGCAATACGCGCCCATGAAAGCCCGCGCCTCGAACGAAATCTCCCCGCCCACATTCGGGATGCGCAGCGGCGGCGCTGGCGTGTCGGGGCCCGAGTCAGCCAGAGGCGACGCCGAGCCGCCCGCTCCGCTCGCTCCCGCCGCTCCATCACCCTTGTCGTCGCTAGCGCAACCGCTGGCAAGCGACGCAATCACGATACTGCTCCAAATGACGAACCCTGCAGGGCGCATGCAACCTCCGTCTCTACCCGTCACTGTCTCACACTGGCGGGCGGACGGATAGATGGCGGCCGGCCCTGCGCGCCGCGTCGGTGGGCGGCGCTCGGTTACGGCTGAGCTCGCGCTGCGGCGAGCTGGGACGCGAGCACGGCCGGGTCGGTCGTCGGCAATTGACAGCTGTGGCCCTCACACACGTAGGCGGTGGCACGCCCGCCGCGCAGCCGCCGTTCACGGAGCCAGCTCAGACGCCGGCCGAGCTCGCCCTCGACGTCGGCCTCTGTCGCCACCACCAGCACCAGGTTGGGAACGAAGCGGCGCCCGAGCACATCGAGCAAGGGACGGGCTGCAGGCGCGAGCGCGCCGCGCCCCTGCGGCACGATCAGAACGAGCTCTTTGACCGTGTCACTGGCCCAGTCGAGCGCCAGGAGCATCTGGTCGAGCGAGAGCGGCCTGGTCTCGAGCGCATGCGAGAAGGCGCGCAGGGTGGACTGCGCGCGTTCTCGATAACGCGCGTCCTCCGTGAAGGCGTACAGGCGCAGCCAGTCGAGCGCCGCCACGGAGCTCACCGTCGGCATGGGTCCGTCGTAGTCGGGCTTGTCCCTCGAGAGCAGCTGCTCGTGAGCGGCGGCGCTGGTAAAATAGCCGCCGTGCGCGCTGTCCGAGAAGCCCTGCTGCAAAGACTCCAGCAGCTGCTCGGCGCGCGCGAGCCAGGCCAGATCGGCCGTCAATTCGAAGAGGTCGAGCAGCGCCGCGGCCAAGAACGCGTAGTCATCGCCGAACGCCAGCCCGTGCGGCTCGCCGGCGACGAATTCATGTGGCAACTCGCGCCCCTGCTCGAGCGGCTGGGTCAAGGCCGCCGCGCCGCGCAGCGCCGCCGCCGCGTAGCGCGCGTCACCGAGCACGATGGCAGCCCGAGCCAGCGCCGAGAGCGTCAGGGCGTTCCAGGCCACGATCACCTTCTCGTCGCGCAGGGGTGGCGGCCGGGTCGCACGCTGCGCGAGCAATCGGACCCGGATCTGGCTGAGCCGCTCGTCGAACGCCGCGTCCGAGAGCCCGAGCTGCCGCGCCACGTCTGCCGCGGAACGCTCCGTATGCAGCACGCTGCGGCCCCCGATCTCGCCCGCGGCGCTCACGCCAAACCAGCTGGCCGCGAGCGTTGCGTCCGCGCTGCCGAGCGCGGCCTCGAGCTCGGCGGGTGTCCAGGTGAAGAAGGCGCCCTCTTGCTCCTGCCCCGATGCGGCGAGGCTGTCCGCGTCGGTAGCAGAGTAGAACGAGCCATCGGGGGCCGCCAGCTCGCGCAACGAGTAGTCGAGCACCTCGCGCGCCGTGCGGGCGTGACGAGCATCGCTCGTGAGCTCCGAGGCTTCGAGGTAGCTGAGCGCGAGCAGCGCATTGTCGTACAGCATCTTCTCGAAATGCGGCACGAGCCAGCGTGCGTCCGTCGAGTAACGATGAAACCCGCCGCCGATCTGATCGTAGATGCCGCCTGCTCGCATGCCCTCGAGCGTGCTGAGCGCCATCTGCCGAGCTCGTGCGTCGCCCGTGCGCCGCGCGCTGCGCAGCAGCAGGCGCACGGGGAAGGACGACGGGAACTTCGGTGCACCTCGAGCGCCCCCGAGCTCGGGATCGAAGCGCAGGAGCGCGGCCTGCCGCGCTGCCTCGAGCAGGCCGGCGCTCGGCAAGTCTCCCGCTGCCACCGGCACGCTCGCGGCCTGCAGCTTGCTTGCGAACGCCTGGGCCTGCTGCACGACGGTCGCAGACTCTTTCGCGAAGCGCTCCGACTGCAGCGACAAGAGCTCCAGCAGGCCCTGACGGGCGCCACGAACGCCCGCCCGCGGCGGGAAATACGTGCCACCAAAGAACGGCTCGCGCGCGGCAGTGAGCCACACGTTCATGGGCCAACCCCCACCGCCCGTGAGCGATTCCACGAACGCCAGATACGTTGCATCGATGTCCGGCCGCTCTTCGCGGTCCACTTTGATGCAGACGTAGTGCTGGTTGAGGAAGCGCGCGATCGCCTCATCCTCGAAGCTTTCCTGCTCCATGACGTGGCACCAGTGGCAGGTGGAGTAGCCCACGGAGAGGAAGACAGGCCGGTGCAAGGCCTGCGCTCGTGCGAACGCCTCGTCGCCCCAGGCGAACCAGTTGACGGGGTTGTGGGCATGCTGGAGCAGGTATGGGCTCGCCTCCAGGATCAGCCGGTTCGTATACTGGGGCGTGCCGTCGGGATGCTTGTGCCGCGTTCGCGGCTGGTAGCCCGCGCCGCGCGCGCTCAGTGCGGCTTGCAGGCGGGCGCGCAGGGCGGGGCTGTCCTCTTCCGCCGCAGGCCCAGCGGCAGCGCTGACGGCTACCGGGTCCTGGCGCGAAGTGTCACTGCCGGGCCCGGAGCCCCGCCCGGCGCAGCTGTGCGCCGAGCAGGCCCAGAGGACGCAAGAGAGCGCCGTCCAGCAGGAAACGGAAGGAGTTCGCACGCGGCGCTCTCCGTCCTACACGATTCGCATCCGGACCGCCCCGGTTCAGAGCAGCTCTCCTTCGTCATCCGGCGCTCGTCCGGGTTGATCACGGACAACGGTCAGCTGAGCAAGCGTGGCTACCAGATGTCCCGGGCCGCGCGCTACGGATTGGCTGGCGGGCTAGCGGCGGATCGGCGCATCAGGATCGCGGTCAGGTCCCGTTCGCTCTCGATGACCAGCGGCTGCACGAGCAGGACGATGCTTTCCCCCGAGGGCGTCTTCAAGTCGGTATTCC